>Ga0265297_10000424_pt1 | contig 127905 bp, 138 predicted proteins | sample Munlanlwell13791_FD_192502 | JGI IMG/M metagenome (GOLD analysis project Ga0265297, IMG submission 192502) | Leachate microbial communities from a municipal landfill in Southern Ontario, Canada - Leachate well 137-91 | ecosystem: Engineered > Solid waste > Landfill > Unclassified | place...
CCATAGATATGGTGGCAAATTTATGTTCATGGATAGTGCGGTTAAAAAGAGCAACTCCCAGTATTACCAAGACTAGAATAGCAATATAGGAACTCACCAGAAGAAAACCCTTGTTTTTTCTTAATAGTCCGAACATGGGAATAGCCTCCTTTAATTTCTTAGGTATACCGTAGTATCCAGCGTCACGCTTACAGTCTCACCCAACATAGTTTTTCCTTCTGTGGTGATGCTTATTTTTACCGTGTGTGTACCTGAAGGAATTGAAATCGCCATGGTCTTAATATTGCTTGCCAAGATAAACAGCTCATCTGCAAACAGAAGAGAGCCATTGATTAATTTCTTGAAGAAGTCGCGGAACCTATCTCGCATACAGTAGGGAGGACACCCATATTCTTCTCCACCCGGAGGAGGGACAGGTATATATAGCCTTTTATTATGCGCCACAATTCCTCCTGCGATGTAAGTATGATAAGGATTAACCTCCAGGTTATAAACTTTAACAGGTTCTTTTACTAATTTGATATCAGTAATCTTTACAGGCCTTCCTTCACCAGACAATAGATTATCCCCGATTTTAAGCTGTCCCAACTCCATCCATTTACCATCGGAATATACAGGATGATTGACAGTAGCCTTAATTGAGCCGTTAACTACTAGGTATTCCTGTGCATCATGTTCAAAGAATAGCTTAACAGAATCCTCTTTTAATTCTTTGGTCTCTTCATCAAATGCCAGGATCTTGTCTCCAACCTTAACTTCCTCTATAGGCTTAGTCGAGCCATCAGACATAAGGATAGGTGTGCCTCCAAGGAAACATGTTGTAGGGCAAGTTACCGCTGAACAACTTACGCCATTGCCGTAGTATTGGCCACCCAACGTAGAGCAGCTAGCCTGTGTTCTCACCGAGCAATTACCGCTTTTACAACAAGCACCGGTTTGATCCGTGGGGACAATACGCATAAGACGGTTTTGGTTGGGGGCAGTGTTTGATACAAGATATGTAACATGCCAGCCTTCGCGGTCTTTGGCGCCCCACTTGACTGTCCCCTCCGGTTTATAAATTGAGCCAGAGATATCAGAGGTATTAGATATCGGAACCATAAACTTAACATAATTGCCGATACAGGTGTATCCCGTAGGAGGAGAACTGCAGTCTCCCACAGTAATATCGCCATCAGCAATGGAGGATTGGCTAAGCTCTCTGGCAATCTTATCCAGAGAATAACGCGCCTTTTCCTGTAAGTCTATATAGGCAGCATTCTTAACCCAGGTGTTTCTTCCTACCATCAGCACCCCGAAGATTATCCCCAGAAATGATGTGGCAATAAATGCGACTACCAGAGCCTCAACAATAGTGAAACCTCGGTTTTTCATTTTATCCTCCTATTAGTATAAAGCCTGACAATGTTTTTTCTCATTCCAGTATTCATTTTTAAGTTTTATGGTTAATTTATTTATTGGAGCCCAGTTGCCAGGAGGTTTTGGTGATCCGGCTTCTAAATAGTGTTCATCGTAACTGAAATAATTGTTTTCGCCTTTAGGCGAGACGCTGCCCATGTCTTCCGGCCATCCTCGCGCGCTTCTTGTTCTTATGCCTTTTTGGTCAACATCATATTGGCCTGAAACAGGAAAGTTATCATTCGGCAATTTTACCAATGAGCCAACTACATTTCTTTTATGTTCAACAACCTTATCATAAGATGGAGGAGTGTTTAAATCTCCGGGATCCTTGTAATGCCACCATCTTTCCAATGTGTGGGGCGTTATATCATGGCTTATGATAGAGACAACATATGTATAGTTTTTGTCGACAGGATTAGCCATCTGTTCATAATTTTGGGCGTACCAGTTATTGATTCCAGCGATAAAATCTTTTCTATATGGGTATTGAAGATTATGAAAAGTTTGCGGTAGTCTATTGGGATAATTGAATTGATCGGAGAGTAAATATGTAAAACCAGCTGAAATGGCAGCGGATGGTTCCCAATTAGCAGTATTGTAGTCGCCCTTGATATAGATATTCTTTTGTGAAATAGTAGTTAATCCTCCCTTGGGCAATTTCTTGGCATTATCCAGGACCACTCCCGTATTATCAGCGAAAATAATACCGTTAGGCGGAGCAATCTTATTTCTAATCATCTTATCCACATGGATGACGAACGCATCATTAATATAAGAGCTGTTGGTATTTCTAAAATTCACCGTTTCAAAAACTACATCACCATTTATAATAATCTTTCCTTCTTCGTCAGTCAACATAATTTCATCGCCAATTTTAATAGTAACCCCCCAGCCTAAATCATGGATATATGCGCCATTTTTCTGAGCCTCAGCTTTATAATATGTGTTATCGACGCTAAGAGGAGTGATTGTTTTTCCTTCGGAGTTGGCCTCCCTTACAATGCCATCTAATTCTTTTGATTGCATTAAATCTTTCCAGGCTTCTGGCTGTAGTTTTGAATTGGTATAATTGCGGGGAGCGTAGTTTTTGGGGCACCATGCATATTGACCAAACTCTTGTTCTAGTCCCCAGTAATCGTTCCAGAGATAAGCGGTTGAGAGGCGGTTAGGTAATATATTGCCATTAATTTTGCTTATAAGGTTTTCATTTTGGTAAAGGCCAGGATTGATATCAGGATCAATATAGGGCTGACCTGAATCAGGATTCCAATTAATGTACTGTCCGGGATTCGTTGGGTCTTCCATGAGCAGGCCTTTATTTTCTCCACTTACATGGCCATCATTAATGTTTCTATAGTGAAGATCGCCAAAGGTATCTTCATAAGGCTTGACCCAAGGACTATTCAACCAATAGAGCACATACTGAAAAAAGATTCCATAATCAAAACCATTGATAGAGTATTGGCGCGGCAGATAGGTTTCAACAAAATACCTTATGGCTTCCGGAGTGCTTAATTCCGCGGTGTTCAAAAGATGGGCTCTATCCCCAAAAATGATATCTTTATTGCTATGGATTCCGCCGCCCAGCCTACTGTCTACTGAGTCTAGCGTGATATAAGAAAGAGAAAGCTCCGACGGCGTGAATATAAAATAGTCAAATAAGTCCCTGAAAATTAGTTTGCTGCCATAGACGTTAGAATCACCACTCTTAGCGTAGACTATATGTTGTCCGGAATCAGGGCTTATGTAACACATCGCGGAGAATTTTCCGTCTTTAGAAGAATAATATCCATCCTTGTCTATTTCGCAGGTATCTTTGAGGATTACATTAGGAGTTTGCCCCTGCGCAGTCAAAGGAATAAGCACATAGTCAGTGCCTTGTTTAATCGCAGTGTGGGTGCGCCATTTGTCTCCTTGCATACTAAGTTCTAGAGTCGCATATTCAATGCCTCTAAGCGCCTGGTATTTTCCCTGAAGATTGTAAAGGCTTCTTTGGTTGATGAAATGGCCATCTATGGTATGCCTGACAAATGCGGCAAGATATATTGACATGACCACCAATACGAAATAAGCGAAGGGGGCAAGAAAACCTTTTTTATTGTGAATAAGCTTAAACATCGCAAGACTCCAGTTTAAACAGATGTTAGTTTAAAGGCGCAACCTGGCTTTCGGTTTCATAAGTGATCATCTCTCCCGAAAGGCCAGGTTTGTTTTCCAGTCTTAGTTTAATGGTGATAAGTTTAGCGCTGGCATCAGTTATAAAATTTACTTCAATTACTTTATCTGCAATTACCTTGGTATTCAGTTTGAATTTAGTAGTTGCAGCAAAAGCCTCTTTTATACCGAGAATGTCATTAAATAATTTTCCAAAAGGGCCGTTGTAACTACCTTGTCTATTTTCATTGCCCGCTTTATTATGAACCAATATCCCATCAGCAAAATAGGTATGGGAGGGTCTGGCAGTTAAATTATAAACCACAACCTCTTGGTTTACTTTTTCTATGCTTTTGATTACTTCGGCCTGATTTTTGTTATTTAGAAGTTTATCGCCGATTTTTAAAGATCCGATTTTCACCCATTTGCCTTCATGATAGAAGGGATGCTCCGAAGTTACTTTAATCCTACCGTTAATAATGAGATATTTTTTGGCTTTGCGGACAAGAAGTTTTGCCACTTCGTCTTCTTGAGTTCTCTCGGTTTTTTCATTAAAACCTAGAATTTTATCTTTCGGTTTGATTTCTTCAATGGGTTTTGTTGAGCCGTCAGCCAAAAGAATAGGGGTTCCGGCTAGAAAACAGCCACCACCACCGCCGCCACCGCCGCCGGAATTTCTCCATTCCCAAACATCCATAATCAGTTTTTTATTATTCGCGTAAATGTCAAAATAACCATCTTTTACCATGATGGCATCTCCGTTAGTAGCCATATAATAAGCCCCTCTTTTCAGTTCTCCTAAGTTAGTAAAGACGGTGCCGGCTACAGCGTCTTGTGTGACTACAGGAACCTGAAAAGTTATTTTGTTTCCCTGGCACTCGCCTTGCTGGCAGGCAGAAATATAAATCGTTCCTGAAATTGCTTTCTCCATATAATTTTGCGAAGACTCTAAGCCAATTTGCGCCTGCTGCTTTAAGTTTGAATACATTCCAGTTTTCATAAATCCGGTATTCATAAGGATGAATATGCTAAAAATGATAGCCGCAAGCCCCATGCTGATTCCGGTAACGACCATAATTTCTATTAGCGTGAAACCTTTATTTTTCATTTTTTCCTCCTTGGAATCTCTTCAAAAAATTAACCCATCCTTTAGAAGGATGGGTTCAACAAAAAACGTTGGCAGCCAGGCAGCCCTAACCAATAAGGGCCCTTAGCTTTGCGCCCCATCTTCTCAGATGGTTTACCTTTTTCAACGCAAGTCTGATTGTCTAATAAAAGTATAACATATAAAAGTGGCTTTTCAATAATAATGGAGATGCATAAAAAAGCGCTTTCTTGGAATATTTTCAAAAGAAAATTCGTAGAGGCTCTTTTTTATATCAATGTCAGCGTTATTTCTTGACTTTAGCTTGCATTTATATTACTATATCATTGCTTTTTAGAAGAAACAAATAGAAGAGGTTAAAATGATAAAATTCCGTAAAAAAATAACGGCCGAGAATCCAGTTGTAATGATTGCAGCCTGGCCCGGCATGGGAAGTGTAGCTATCAAGGCCGCTAGCTATCTAAAGGATGCACTAAAGGCACAGGAGATAGCCGAACTTGAATCAAAAGATCTGTTTTTTCCGAACGATGCCTGGATAGATAATGGAATTCTTAAGACTCCGTCGGCTCCCGAAGGGAAATTCTATTTTTGCAAGAACAAAACTGGCAAAGAGGACCTGGTTATTTTTATCGGACAGGCCCAGCCTAGCCCGGAAAAAAACCAAAAATATGTTAATGAAATCTTAGGAATCGCAAAAAAGTTTAAAATAGTTAAAATTTATACCTTTGCAGCCATGCCGTCTCCCATAGATCATCTTAAGGAACCAGGAGTGCTGGCTGTCGCCACAGAAAAGAAATCATTGGAAAATCTAAAGAAGCTTCCTGTGAAAATAATGAGCTCTGGCCAGATCAGCGGCCTAAACGGTCTATTTTTAGCCATGGCTTCCCATGCAGGATTTAGCGGGGCATGTCTTCTGGCAGAGATACCGCTTTATGCCGTCCAGATAGAAAATCCCAGAGCATCGTTGGCAATTTTAGAAACATTAAGCAAATTGACCGGGATAAAAATTGATTTAGAGCAATTAAGATCACAAGCAAAATTAATGCAAGAGGAAATAGAAAGATTGATTGATTATTTAAAAACTCCCGAAGAAGAGTTAAATAGGCCCATAACCGAAGAAGAAATAGAAAAGATAAAGAATATGCTGGCAGCGCAGGATAAATTGCCGGTTTCCGCCAAAAATAAGATTGAAGAACTATTCTCTTTATCAAAGAACGATGTGACTAAGGCTTCCGAATTGAAACAGGAATTAGATAATTGGGGAGTTTATAAAGAATACGAAGATAGGTTCCTAGATCTTTTTAAGAAAAAACAAAGGAAAGAAAATTAATTTTAGATGGTTAAGCAAGTAACCGCTAAGCAGATCCAGAATTTAGACAATATCGCCATAAACAAATATGAAATCGATTCGCTATTTCTTATGGAAAATGCGGGAAAGGCAGTTGCTGACGAGGTGGCGAGTATCCTCATAAACAAAAAGACTAAGAAGGTCGCTATTGTTTGCGGTAAGGGAAATAACGGAGGAGATGGTTTTGTCGCCGCGCGTTACCTCCTTAATCAAGGTTTTGAGGTCAAAAATTTTTTGCTTGGGAAAGTGAAAGAAATCACAAGCGATGCCTACGCTAATTTAGAGATGCTTTTGAATTTAGGGCAAAAAATTTACGAAATCCCGAATATAAAATCATTCAATCGATATAAAAAGAATATCAGAGATTGCCAGATTGTTATTGATGCTATTTTTGGTGTAGGTCTAAAAGGAAAGCTCAGAGAACCCGCCAAGACCGTCATAAATTTCTTGAATCGTTCTAAAAGGCAGGTGGTTTCGGTTGATGTCCCTTCGGGATTGGATGCGACTACAGGCTTTGTTTTAGGAACCTGTGTAAAGGCTGATAGGACAGTGACTTTTACTCTTGCCAAAAAAGGATTCTTTATCAACCAGGGGCCGAAGTTTATAGGAAAATTAAAAATTGCAGACATCGGCGTCCCGAAGAATCTTGTTAGGGCCGAATAATTTGATGCTTCACAGATTTGATATCGATAAAATAGTTAAGATTCTAAGAAAAGAAGTAATGGCTTTAAGGAATCCATCGGTTTCTGAAGTGGCTTTGGATTTTAAGAATCCGTTTCATGTTTTGATCTCCTGCATATTAAGTCTGCGCACTAAAGACCAAGTAACGCGCAAGGCAGCGGAAAGATTGTTTGAACTAGCGAATAATCCTAAAACTATGCTTAAACTTTCATTATCAAAAATACAAAAAGCAATTTATCCTGTTGGATTTTACCGCGTCAAATCCAAAAATATAAAAAATATTTGCAAAGATTTGATTATAAAATTTAAAGGCAAGGTTCCCAGCCAGATGGAAGAGCTTCTTAGCCTTAAAGGGGTGGGCAGAAAAACCGCCAATTTAGTTTTGACCGAAGGATTCGGCAAGCCCGGAATATGCGTTGACACTCATGTTCATCGCATATCCAATCGTTTCGGGTATATCGCGACCAAAAATCCTTTTGAAACCGAAATGGCTTTAAGAGAGAAGCTTCCTAAGAAATACTGGATAGAATATAATAATCTCTTGGTGCGCTGGGGACAAAATATCTGTAAACCCATCGGGCCGCTTTGCGGAATTTGTAAAATAGAAAGATTTTGTTCAAAGGTTAATGTAAAAAGCAGGGAAAATTAAAATGAAGCAAGATAAGATCTTACTCGGCCACGGAAGCGGCGGAAAGCTCATGCACGATTTGATAAAAAACCTCATGCTAAAATATTTTAAGAATCCTTATTTGGATAAATTAACCGACGCGGCAATAATCGGATTAAAAAATAAGAGACTTGCCTTCACTACCGATTCCTTTGTCGTGAAACCATTATTTTTCCCCGGAGGGAATATCGGAAAGCTCGCCGTGGTCGGAACAGTTAATGATCTGGTAATGATGGGCGCAAGGCCTTTATTTTTAAGTTGCGCCATGATTATCGAAGAAGGATTCAGTATTTCTGTTTTGGAAAGAATAGTTAAATCAATGAAGGAGCAAGCAAAAGAAACAGGGGTTGAAATTGTTACCGGTGATTTAAAGGTTGTAGAAAGGGGTTCTTGCGACGGGATTTTTATTAATACGACAGGTATAGGAGAAGTTTTGGACAGCGCGGGATTATCAACCGCGAAAATTAAAACAGGAGACAAAATTATCATCAATGGTTCAATCGGACAACATGGCCTGGCAGTTTTATCCGCAAGAAATGAATTAGATTTTGATTTTAAAATCAAAAGCGATTGTGCGGCATTATCTAAATTAATTTTACCATTGTTAAAAGGGGATTCGGGAATAAAATTTATGCGCGATCCTACAAGGGGTGGACTAGCCACCACGCTTAATGAAGTTACCGATAAAACAAATTTAGGAATAATGTTGGATGAAGAAAAAATCCCGGTCCCGCAATCCGTAAAAGCTGGTTGCGAGATTTTAGGACTAGATCCGTTGTATATTGCTAATGAAGGAAAAGTCGTAATGGTGACTGAGGGATCAAAAGCAAAGAAGACTTTGGCTAGGCTAAAAACGCATCCCCTGGGAAAAAACGCGAAGATTATCGGGGAATTCGTCACTAAACCCCGCAAAAAAGTTTGTTTAAAAACTGCCGTCGGAGGAATTCGTATCGTTGATATGTTAACGAGCGAAATCCTACCGCGCATTTGTTAAAACAATGAAGACAAAACAATTCCAGCCCAGGTTTTATCGCGATTGGTTAGATGCCAAGGAATTATTCTCCAAGCGTATCGCTGTAGGGGAGTCTGATATTTTGATTTCTTCTGATTTAGATTTAGACGAAGATTTTCTAAAAGAAAGAATTTTAGATTATAGAAAGAATATTGAGAAATATATTCTATGTGAAAGAAGCTTTTCTACTTCATTAACTCCTGTCCGCGTTTCCAAGGGCGCTCCTCTGATAGTAAAAGATATGGCGCAGGCTGCCAAAAGAACCGGAGTCGGTCCCATGGCTGCTGTTGCCGGAGCCATTGCAGACTATTTAGCCAAAGATTTGAAAAGCACAACTAAAGAATTAATTATAGAAAACGGAGGAGATATTTTTTTAAAAACTAGGACAAAAAGGCGAATAGGGATTTATGCCGGAAGTTCAAAATTGTCCGGGAAAATCGTTATAGAAATAGATCCTAAAAAAACCCCTTTGGGAATTTGTACTTCTTCTGGCACCGTCGGGCACTCTCTAAATTTCGGCATAACCGATGCTACTGTTATTATAGCAAAATCAGCCACCTTAGCAGATGCTGTGGCAACCGCAACCTCAAATATCGTTAAAAAACCCGAAGATATTAAACATGCTATCAATTTTGCAAAATCCATAGAAGGTGTCAGCGCGGTAATGATAATTGTAAAAGATTTATTAAGCGCTTGGGGAGATATAAAGATAGATAAAGCTAAACGATAACACGATGAAAAGAATACCCGAAGCCTCCATCAACAGATTAAATTTATATTTAAGAACACTCAAAGAATTGGCTAAGAATGGCGAGGGAGTTACTGTTTCTTCAAAACAACTTGCCGAAGAGCTAGGAATAAATTCACATCAGGTAAGAAAAGACTTATCGTATTTCGGCAGGTTTGGCCAGCGAGGCATTGGCTACAAGGCCAAAGACTTAATTAATGATATAAATGAGATTCTCGGTTTAAACAAAAAATGGAAGATTTGTTTATGCGGCCTGGGAAATTTGGGTTCGGCATTAATATCTTATAAAGGTTTTAGAAAAGAAGGTCTTAATGTAGTTGCGGCATTTGAAAAAGATAAAGAGAAAATAGGGAAGAAAATTAACGGAATAGAGGTTTTCTCCGCCGATAAAATAAAAACAGTAATCAAGGAAAAAAATATTGAAATCGGGATTGTCGCTGTGCCTGCCGAATCAGCGCAATGGGTAGCGCACCAATTGACCGCCGCCGGCGTAAAGGCCATTCTTAATTTCGCACCGATAAAATTGCCATTTTCTAAAGAAAAAGTAAAAATCCGCAATGTAGATTTATCAATCGAACTTGTAAATCTTGCTCAATTCCTCGCAAACATTTCAAAAAAATCTTGACAAAGAAAACCTTAAGTGTTAAAAATAAATTAGAGATAAAATTTTTATAACACATTGAAAGGAAATAAGTAAGTTAAGTTGGAAAAAATCAGAACGTTAAAGGGCTTCTTAAACAAGGGCCCTTTTTTCTTTTTAAAAGGCAATTTATGAAGAAAACCATTGGTCTAACCTATGACATAAAAGAAGAACACCGGCTTCAAGATGGTCAGCCTAAGGATACTTATGCTGAATTTGATCCAAAGCACGTCATTGATAACGTCGTTTCTTCTTTAGAACAATGCGGCTACAAGGTATTGAGGATTGGGAACGTCTATAATCTTCTCAAGCATATCGATAATCTTGGCGTCGATATAGTTTTTAATTTGGCCGAAGGCTTGGGCAGCAGAAATCGCGAATCCCAAGTTCCGATTATCTTAGAGATGAAAGGAATTCCTTGTGTTGGTTCCGACGCGCTTACGCTCGGGCTTACACTCGATAAAATAATGGCTAAAAAAATATTTATTTCCGAGGGAATTCTCACTCCGCGGTTTATTGAATTAAAAAGCGCCGAGGAAATTGAGAAAAATATGGATCATCTGCAATTTCCTTTAATCGTTAAGTTGCGTTACGAAGGTTCTTCTAAAGGTTTAGACGAAGGGGCTCGCGTAGCCAATATCGACGAGCTGAAGAATAGAGTGGATAAAATTGTAACTACCTATAATCAATCTGTATTAGTAGAAGAATTTATCCGTGGTACTGAGTTTACCGTGGGGATAATCGGCAATGAAAATCCCGAGGCCCTTCCGATTGTGCAGGTGCAGATAGATAACAAACTTGATTTGCAGGATATGTTTTACACCTTTGCCCGCATAGCATCTGATAAGTTGCAGTATATCTGTCCTGCGAAGATTTCGGACAAGCTTTATAAAAAAATAGAAGATTGCGCTATCAAGGCATATAAATCCGTAGAATGCCGAGATTTTGGACGAGTGGATTTCAGAGTCGATAGCCAAGGCAATCCCTATGTTTTGGAAATTAATCCTTTACCGTCGTTATCAAATGAAGATGTTTTTATGACCACGGCAAAAGTATTAGGTATGACTTTTCCTGGAATGTTAGATAAGATTATAACTACTGCGCTGAAGAGGTACGGATTAAATTAAAAAGGAGATAGATTGAGCGAATCAATAACGACTGCTGTCCAAGAAATTCAGTTAGTTGTCCCGCAAAGAAAAAGTTTCTTAGAATATCAACAAATCCCTCTTTGGAAAGACATTCCTCTTGAGCAATGGGAAGATTGGCATTGGCAGGTTAAGAATCGAATAAGAGACAGAGAGCAACTTTCCCAGATAATTAAGCTTACCCCTGAGGAAGAAGATGGTATTAAGAAATCCAATGGCCGTCTCTCCATGGCGATCACGCCTTACTGGGCATCTTTGATGGATCCTAATGATTCCAACTGCCCGATTAGGCGCCAGGCCGTTCCCTTAAAAGAAGAGTTCATGGATTCGCCGCACGAGCTGATTGATCCTTGCGCCGAAGACAGGGATTCTCCGGTTCCAGGAGGCCTTGTCCATCGTTATCCCGACAGAGTCCTTTTATTGATTACCGACCAATGCGGCATGTATTGCCGCCATTGTACCCGTCGGCGTATGGTTGGCGAAAAAAGACAGGCAGCATTATCTTCGCAAAAACTAGATCAGGCCTTAGAATATATTAAATCCAACCGCAAGGTAAGAGATGTTTTGATTTCCGGCGGAGATCCTTTCATGCTTGAGGATGAAGCGTTGGAAGATGTGATTATGAAAATCCGCGCCATAGGGCACGTAGAATTTTTACGTATCGGCACGCGTCTTCCCATAAGCTTACCGCAAAGAATAACTCCAGAGCTGGTGAATATGCTTAAGAAATACGCGCCGATATGGATAAGCCTGCACGTCAACCATCCCAAAGAAATAACCAAGCGCTCTAAGATTGCTTTGGATATGCTTTCCGAGGCAGGTATGCCTTTGGGCAGTCAGACGGTTTTGCTAAAAGGCATAAACGACAGGCCTTACGTAATGAAAAAGTTAATGCACGAATTACTTAAAGTAAGAATAAGGCCGTATTATATTTATCAGTGTGATCCGGCAAAGGGCACGAGCCACTTCCGCACTCCAGTTGCTGTAGGGATTAATATTATTGAGAAGTTACGAGGCCATACTTCAGGATATGCTATTCCTACATACGTAATTGATGCTCCGGGAGGAGGAGGCAAGATTCCTGTCGGGCCTAATTATGTGCTTTCTCAAGCCAAGGGAAGGTATACATTAAGAAATTACCGCGGCAAAATATATACCTACCTAGAATAGGTATCCTTAAAGTGTTTTATTCTTTCCTTAATATATATCTATTAAAGACAGATTATATACAATCAAGCTTATTGCTTTAATAAGGAGTTTTGATTATGAAGAAATGTAAAAGTTGTAACGTTCCCCTGGAGGGCGTATTGGGCAAGGTAGCAAATAAATTATTTAAAGTCGAGCCTTCCAAAGACGATCCCGATACCTGCAATAAATGCGTAGAAACCAAGCCTAAGAAATATAAATGCCAGATATGCGAACGTATGATTGATGAGAAGGTAGCCTTGTCACATGCTAAGGCAGAAGAGTACATAATCAGCCTGATCAAGAAGGAGCATCCTGAGTGGCAGAAAAACAAAGAGACCTGTCAAGAGTGTTTGGAGTATTACAAGAAATTGGTTAAAGAAACAGAGATATAAAAAGCCTGAAGGGAAAGGAGGGTAGATTAGTGAAAGGTAAAGTTAAATGGTATAGCGATAAGAAAAATTTCGGTTTTATCACCGGAGAAGACGGGAAGGATGTCTTTGTTCATCAATCAGTCTTGACCAGCGCCAATATTTCATCATTACAGGAGGGGCAAGAAGTAGAATTTGAAGCGAAAGACTCGCCCAAGGGTCCGCAAGTTACAAGCATAAAATTATTATGATAGTTCTGCCATAGTTATCGTTTTCTGCTATAATAGGCTTATCTTTTTAAGGCTTCTCTACCGCAAATTTACAAAAGAAAATTCATTTTAGAATTTCTTGACGCATAATTCTTTTTTTCATATAATACCCTTACCTTTCTTAAGATCGGAGAAATAAAATGGACGCAAAATTAAAGCGCAATTTTATTTTAGTAGGACACGCTCAGTCGGGGAAAACATCGCTTTCTGAGAGTATTCTTGCTTTCTGTAAGGTCTCTTCACGCAAAGGTTCTGTCGCAGAGGGAAATACCGTAAGCGATTACAGCGCCGATGAGATAGAGAGAAAAATTTCTATAAGCTCCGGCATACTCACCTTTAAGTATAATAATTATCAGATTCAGATTATTGACGCCCCTGGATACGCGGATTTTGTGGGCGAAGTTATATCCAGCGCCCGGGCGGTTGATGCTGCTGTAATATTAGTAGATGCGGTTTCTGGGATAGAAGTCGGCACTGAAAAATCCTGGGAAATCCTAGATTCTTCACGGCTTCCCCGCATTTTATTTATAAATAAGATAGAAAAAGAAAACGCCAACCCCGCAGGCATAATTGCAGAAATCAAAGAACGCTTTTCTAAGAAAGCGGTCTTAATTGAGTCGCTAAATTCATCCGATCTTGTAGAGGCCGTTGCCGAAACCGATGATAAATTACTGGAGAAATATCTTGAAGCTGGTTCGCTTCCCAAAGAAGAATTATTGCCCGCATTAAGAAGCGCCGTAATTAACTGTAAGCTTTATCCTATAATCCAAGGTTCTGCTGCAACCGATAAAGGAATACAGGAATTGATGCAGGTGATCTTGGATTATTTCCCAAGTCCTTTAGAAAGGCCTCCCCTTAAAGGCAAAGAACCCAAGAATAACGAAGAAAAGCAAGTTAATATATCGGAATCCAATGATTTTTGTGCTTTTGTGTTTAAGACCATTTCCGATCCTTATGTCGGCCAGCTTACCATGATAAGGATATTCTCCGGAATTCTTTCCTCAAACACCGCTTTTTACAATGTCAGTAAATCCTTAAAAGAAAGAATCGGCCAGATTTATCTGGTGCACGGTAAAGAGCAACGGGCCGTTGAATCCGCTAATTGCGGCGACATTATCGCTATAGCCAAGCTTAAAGATACAATCACCTCTGATTCATTGGCTACAGAACAAAACCCTATCCTTTTTGATCTGATAAAATTTCCCGAGCCCGCTATTTCATCTTCTGTAAAGCCTCGTTCCCGTCAGGACGAAGAGAGAATTTCAGCAAGTCTTGCGAAGCTAACTGTTGAGGACCCCACATTTAAGGTATCTCGGGATATCCAGACAAAAGAACAGATAATTTCCGGAATCGGAGACCTGCATCTAGATATAATGATAGGAAGATTGAAAAAACGTTTTAATGTCGAGGTAGATTTAGGAACCCCAAAGGTTGCCTATAGAGAAACAATCACCAAATCCGCCAGGGTACAGGGAAAATACAAAAAGCAATCCGGAGGAAAAGGCCAATACGGGGATGTTTGGATTGAAATAGAGCCTTTGCCTAAGGGCGCAGAATTTGAATTCGTGGATAAGATTTTCGGAGGCGCTATACCGCGTAATTTTATTCCTTCCGTAGAAAAAGGCGTAAGAAAGGCAATAGCCGAAGGAGCTATCTCGGGCAATCCTTTGGTTGGCGTCAGAGTAACCCTGGTCGATGGTTCTTATCATACCGTAGATTCTTCCGATATCGCTTTCCAGATCGCAGGAAGGATGGCATTAAGAAAAGCGGTACAAGAAGCCGGTGCTGTTCTTTTAGAGCCGATTATGGAAGTCGAGGTATATGTCCCGGATGAATTCATGGGCCATATTACCGGAGACCTGAATTCTCGTCGAGGAAGAATTATGGGCATGGATACAAAAGGCAAACTCCAGGTTATCAAGGCCACGGTGCCATTGTCCGAGATGTTTAGTTACGCCTCTGACTTACGTTCTCTTACCGGCGGAAGAGGCAGCTATTCGATGAAATTCGCTACCTATGAACAGGTTCCACAAAAAATAGCCTCTACAATTATAGCCCAGGCGCAAGCAGCTAAAAAAGAAGAACAAGAAGAATAGCTTAGGACACAAGTGAAAGTAGCAGTTTACGGCATTCCAGACTTTCCCCAAGGAAAGAAAAATCTTCCAGATGAGCGATTAGATAAGCTTAAAGACCTCTATCGCGCTCCCAAAATAATTTATATTTCAATAGAATTCATTGATGAATCCAGGTTGCCAGAGGCCGAAGGTATAATTTGTCTTAAAGAAAAAAGGACAGATTTAGTTTTATTGGATTTAGAGATTGTTGAGCGCAGATTAAACCAGGTTGATGACGAGAAAGAAAAGGCGTTGTTTTTTCGTTGCCAAACAGAACTAGAGAAAGAGAATTTCTTGAATGCAATTAATCTTAGTCCTGAAGAGAAAGCAGTATTGGCAAATTCAGGTTTTAATACTATAAAACCAGTTTTGGTAGTTCCGAAAGACAATGCTAATGACCATAAAGCGATTTTTAAAGATGTTTATGCGTTAATGGGTTTTATTTCTTTTTATTCCGCTTGCGCCAAAGAAGTACATGCCTGGTCGATAAGAAAAGGGACTAAGGCAGTTGAAGCCGCGGGGGCAATTCATTCTGACCTTCAAAGAGGGTTTATCAAGGCAGAAATTATTCCTTGTGAAGCTGTTATTAGTTCCGGCGGAATAAACCAGGCAAAGTCAGCTGGCGCATTGCATCTTGAAGATAAAGAATACATAGTAAAAGATGGGGATATAATTAGTGTTAGGTTTAACGTTTAGAAAGGGGAGGTTTGATGATTAAGGTTCAGCGTGCATTGATAAGCGTATCAGATAAGGCAGGCATTATTGAATTGGCTAAAGGCCTAAATGAGTTGAAGGTTGAGATCCTTTCAACCGGCGGAACAGCAAAGCTTCTCAGGGAATCCGGCATCACCGTAAAAGATGTATCAGAGCATACCGGTTTTCCGGAGATGCTCGACGGAAGAGTAAAGACTTTGCACCCCATGATTCACGGTGGCCTCCTAGCAGTAAGAGACAATCCTGAACATATGGAGCAGTTAAAAAAGCACGGCATCAAACTAATCGATATGGTCGTGGTTAATCTTTATCCGTTCGAGAAGACTGTGGCCAAAAAGAATATAGAGCTTGCTGAAGCAATAGAAAATATTGATATCGGCGGGCCTTCAATGCTTCGCTCGGCGGCAAAGAATTATAGAAGCGTAGCTGTAATTTGCAATCCGGCTCGTTATAAAGAAGTATTAATTGAGCTTAAAAATAATAATGGCATGCTTTCCGATACCTTATTAAGAAATTTGGCTGTGGAAGTTTTTCAGCGTACCTCACAGTACGATGGCGCGATATATAATTTTCTAAATAGCCGCCTTAAAACCGCTACCGCCATATCCGAAGTCTTGCCTAAGGATTTAAATTTAATCTTTAACAAGGTTCAGGATTTACGTTACGGAGAGAATCCTCACCAGAAAGCTGCATTCTACGAAGATCCGAAGGCTGGTTATGGCTTACCGAAGGCCAAGCAGCTGCACGGTAAAGAGCTTTCTTATAATAATATCCTGGATTTAAATGCCGCCTTAAATATCGTCAGAGAATTTAAGAATCCTGCGGCAGTAGTAATCAAGCATACCAATCCTTGCGGCGTGGCTGAGGCCAAGACTTTAGTCGGCGCCTTTAAAGATGCCTGGGACGGAGATCCTATATCGGCTTTTGGCAGCATTATCGGATTAAATCGCTCGGTCGATGAAAAGACAGCGCAGGCAATTTCCAAAGCGGGTTTTGTTGAATGCGTTATCGCACCAGGATATTCTTCCGAAGCTCTGGATATCCTGAAGGGCAAGAAAAATGTCCGGCTCATAGAACTTGATGTAGAAAAAACCGGCCAGGAAATTGAACTGCGTAAAGTAGACGGCGGACTTTTAGTCCAAGAAAAAGATGATAAGGATTTTGATATTAAGGACCTTAAGTTTGTTACTAAGGTGAAGCCGACTAAAAAAGAACTTGAGAGTCTAATTTTTGCCTGGAAGGTTGCAAAACACGTCAAATCTAACGCCATAGTTCTAGCCCATGGCACCATGGCTGTGGGTGTTGGCGCAGGCCAGATGAGTAGGGTGGATAGCACGGTGATTGCGGTTATGAAGTCCAAAGGCCGGGCCAAAGGTTCGGTTTTGGCATCCGATGCATTTTTCCCTAAAGAGGATGCCATTAAGGCTATCGCCAAGGCAAAGATTAAGGCTATTATTCAACCCGGCGGATCCATTGCTGACGAGCAAATCATAAAAGAAGCCGATAAAGCAAAAATTGCCATGGTCTTTTGCGGGATGCGCCATTTCATGCACTAAACTTCTGCTTAAATATTATGGAAGAGATTAATACTCCTTTTGAGAAGTTGTTAAAGATGTATTTTGTAGAGAAAAGTCAGGGTTTCTGCAAAATAGGCATTAATTATAGAGACGAGCTGACTAATCCCCATGGTTTTTTTCACGGCGGCACAATCTCGGGTTTAATAGATACCGCCACTGTCCATGGACTGCGTACGATTTTCTCTAAAGGGCCTTACTATACCGTTGATCTGAATATCCGTTACAAGAACCCCAGCAATGCCCGGGAAATCTTTGCCGAAGCAAGGCCGCAACATCTAAAAGGCAAATTCTTTAAAACAGCTGTTTTGGTTTCAGATAAAGCCAATAATCTCATCGCTGAAGCAGAAGTTAAGTCGTTTCTTCCCAACTACGACGAGAAAACGTCCTAAAGCGCAATAAATAACTACGGAAAATATTTTTTATTTTATTCTTGACAAATGATACTATTATGGTATCATTAGAATACAAATAAGGAGGTTTAATATGTGGACAAAAAGATTCATGTTACGCGCAATTGCGCACTGCAAAGAGGGTTGCTGTAGTTTGTCCTGGGCACGACGTTAAACTGCCTGACCGTTTTATTAATAGAATACTAATTAAGGATATCAGATGAAGTTAATTACAAGAGATACAGATTATGCAATAAGGGCGCTGCGCTATTTGGCAACAAACAAAGAGAGAATAGTGCCGGTGGCTGAGCTTGTAGGGAAATTAAAAATACCCCGGCCTTTTTTAAGAAAACTACTCCAAATTTTAAACAGGGAAGGACTTTTAGAGTCTTCTAAGGGGCAGGGCGGAGGTTTTAGGCTGGCTTGTTCTCCCGGTAAGATTTCTTTGGTTGATTTAATTGAGATATTTCAAGGAGATCTGACGCTCAATGAATGTGTTTTTAAAAAGTTGCTATGCCCCAATACAAAAAAATGTTTATTAAGGAAGAAATTAGACAAGATCGAGCAATATGTTATTAAGGAATTAAGATCGATTACTTTGGCATCATTAATAGGAGAAGCAGTATGAGCAAAAGAAAGATTATCAAAATTGACGAAGCAAAATGCAACGGTTGCGGCCTGTGTATTCCTAACTGCCCTGAAGGGGCCTTGCAGATAATTGATGGCAAGGCGCGCCTAATAAGCGATTTGTTTTGCGATGGTCTGGGAGCCTGTATCGGCCATTGCCCCGAAGGAGCTATTATAACCGAGGAAAGAGAGGCCGAGCCTTATAACGAGAAAAAGGTCATGGAAAATATCGTAAAACAAGGCAAAAACACCATAATTGCCCATCTCAAACACCTTAAGGAACATAACGAAACCGAATATTTCCAGCAGGCAATAGAGGTTTTAAATAAGAAAAATATTGAGGTACCACACGAAGCGATTTCCGGAGGACATGGGCCCTTACCTTGTGGTTGTCCGGGCACAATGGTTAAAGACTTCAGCGCTGAAGATAAGGATAGTGCGCAAAAAAAAGGAAAAACCGCATCAATACCATCGCAACTTCGGCAGTGGCCAGTGCAGATTAATCTAGTGCCGGCCTTTGCCCCTTATCTTAACAATGCCGATTTGCTCATAGCTGCTGATTGCGTTCCGTTTGCTTACGCGAATTTTCATAACGAACTATTAAAGGGGAAAATCTTACTTGTTGGTTGTCCGAAGCTTGATAATATTTCCGTATATGAAGAAAAGTTTAATCAGATTTTTAAGAATAATAACATAAAAAGAGTCACTTATGTCCGGATGGAAGTACCTTGTTGTTTTGGAATGGTTCCGGTCCTGAAGAAGGCGATTGCCGCTTCTGGCAAAGAAATCCTATTTGAGGAAGTGGTTATAAGCATAAAGGGTGAGAAAATAAAATGATTTTTGATTGTCCAGGAGCAAGAGATTTAAAAAGGCCCAAGCCGGAAAACATAAAATGTCCTTCTTGCGGGGAAGAAGTAGAAATCTGGACAGATGAAACCAGGGCTACCTGCCCAAAGTGCAAAAAAGTCATTACCCGTAAACAGGATTTAAGTTGCATTGAATGGTGCAAATACGCCAAAGAATGCGTAGGCGAAGAGCTTTATAAGAAATACTTAAGAAATAAGAAGCAGAATTAGCATGAAATGGATATTTCTGCAGGCTGTTTATAATTGTTGAATAATTAACTTTTTAGAGTAAAATAAGGAGTTGCCATCCCTATGGGTGAAGAATTAGCCAATAAAAAATGCGTTCCTTGCGAAGGCGGTACTCCGCCTATGTCTTCAGATGAGGCCCATCGTTATATGAGCCAGGTTATGGGCTGGCAGATAATCGAAGATAAAAAAATCAAAAAAGAATTCAAATTCAAGGATTTTAAGGAATCTTTAGATTTTGTAAACAAAGTTGGGGCCTTAGCAGAAGAAGAACAGCATCATCCCAATATTACTATAATCTATAATAAGGTAAATATAACTTTGTCAACTCACGCCATCAGCGGTTTATCCGAGAATGATTTTATTATGGCAGCCAAGATTGACAGATTAAATAAGAAACAGGAAGCTTGATGACACAATTAATTAGAAGCCCTTTAGAAAAAAGATTGCAGGCCTGGCATGGAGAAGAGTGGCATACCACCAAAGGCAGAATTATAAGGGATGTTGTTTATGCTATTGATACAGGCCTTGTTACAACCGTTTCATTTTTGGCAGGCATTTCAGCTTCTTTGATAATAATAAATAAGGTAATTTTAGCCGGACTGATTGAGATTGTTTCGGGGACGCTAGCGATATTTTTTGGTTCTTATATTTCTACAAAAGCCCAGAAACATTTCTTTGAGAATCAGATTGAGCGCGAGAAAAAAGAAATAGAGCAAGATCCGCAAAAAGAAACTCAAGAGATAAGGGATATTTTTGAAGAGATGGGCTTTACAAAAGACGAGCAAGAGATAGCTGTTAAGAGAATTACTGCCAATAAGCAAAGATGGTTAGATTTTATGGTCCAGGAAGAGATAGGGATAACGCCGGGCTTAATTGACGATCCGTTACAGATAGGATTTATATCCGCCTGTTCATTTTTGGTGGGGTCCTTACCAGCAATCTTGCCGTTTTTTATCTTTGGTAGCGTGAATAAGGCGTTAGTCGCGTCAGCAATCTCAGTTTTTATTTTTCTTTTTATTCTTGGAATAGTTAAAACCCGAATCACTAAAATTCATTGGTTTATTAGCGGGTTAGAAACTCTTACTATCGGAGCCTTATCTTGCTCAGGCGGATTTTTGCTAGGAAGACTAGCAGCGGGATATTTTCATTAATACGGAGATTAAATTATGGTGACAAAGATAACAAAAGCAAAATTAGTAAAAAAGATTCAAAGGACGCCTAGTGTGGCCAGTTTTAGAATGAAGCCTCAAGAAAGGATAGATTTTATTCCCGGTCAATTTCTTCAAGTCGTATTTGATAAGGATAATCCTAGCAATAAGGATTTAAATAAATACCTTTCTTTTTCGGCTTCGCCTTCAAAAGACTATATAGAAGTTACTAAGAGGATAAGCCAGAGCAATTTCTCGCAAAAATTAAACAATTTAAAGATAGATGATGAAGTATTGTTAAACGCGCCATTAGGGAGTTGTGTTTTTAAGGATGATTACAAAAAAATAGGATTTTTAATCGGAGGAATCGGCATTACTCCCGTAATCTCTATCATAGAATATATCGTCGAGAAGAAATTGAATACGGATGTAGAGTTATTTTATTCCAATAGAACCGAAGACGAGATCGCTTTTAAGGCAGAATTAGACGGATGGCAGAAAGAAAATAACAATATAAAAGTCATTAATGCAGTGACTGATTGTCAGCCGAAGGACAAAAATTGTATTTTCGGCCGGATAAGCAAAGAGTTGATACTTGAAAGGGATAAATATATAAAAGAAAGAATACTCTTTATTTTCGGGCCTCCGAAAATGGTTGATGCAATGAAAGGTTTGTGTTTAGAAATAGGCTGCAAAGAGGAGAATTTAAAAACCGAAAGTTTTATAGGTTATTAAGGAGAAGATATGTCAGCTATTCAAATCTATAAAGATATATATTGGGTAGGAGCCATTGATTGGAATGTAAGGACCTTCCATGGCCATACATATTCCACAAAAAGAGGCACGACCTATAATGCATATTTAATAATGGATGAGAAGATCGCTTTAGTGGATACTGTCTATGGGCCTTTTAGTGATGAAATGATAAGCCGTATCAAAGAAGTAGTAGACCCAGAGAAAATAGATTATATTATTGCGAATCACGTAGAGACGGATCATTCCGGGGCTTTGCCTTTCTTAAAAAAAATCGCCAAGAAGGCAAAGATTATTTGTTCTGCCAAATGTAAAGAGGGGCTTTCAAGGCACTACTATGGAGATTGGGATTATCAAATCGTTAAGACAGGTGATACTTTGAAGTTGGGTAAAAAGACCTTGAGCTTTCTTGAAGCGCCGATGATCCATTGGCCTGATAGCATGTTTACTTATATCGTTGAAGACCAGATTTTGATGCCCAATGATGCCTTTGGCCAGCATTATGCCACATCTAAAAGATTTGACGATGAGGTTAATGCATTTGAACTTATGGATGAAGCGGCAAAATATTACGCCAACATACTTTTTCCGTTGGGTTCATTGATTTTGAAGAAGATCCAGGAAGTCCAGAAAATGAACATCCCTATAAAGATGATTGCACCCAGCCACGGCGTTATCTGGAGAAAAGATCCGGCTAAAATCGTCAATGCCTATGTTGATTGGGCAAGCAATAAGACCAAACCGAAAGTTGTGGTTACATTTGAGACAATGTGGGGAGCTACAGAGAAAATGGCAAGAAAGATTGTCGAGGGCATAACCGAATCCGGAATAGAAGTAAAGCTTTTTGATGTCAACCAAACCGACCGCACTGAGATAGTCAAAGAGATGCTTGATGCTAAAGGCTATATTCTGGGCTCTTCTACTCATGATAATGACATGCTTCCCAATATGGGAGGTTTTTTAACATTTTTTAAAGGACTAAAACCAAAGAATAGAATCGGCGCTGCCTTTGGTTCTTTTGGCTGGGCAGGCGGAGCAGTCAAGAGCATTGAAGAAGCTATTAAGGAATCTGGAGTTGAACTGATTCAGCCTTCGATTTCCGCCAGGTATGTTCCAGACGAAAATGAGCTAAAGAATTGTTATAAATTTGGAAAAGAATTTGCCAACAAGATAGAGAGGTGAGTTTATGGTAAAATATCGTTGTACAGTTTGTAGTTATATTTATGATCCTGCGAAGGGAGATCCCGACAACGGCATAAAACCTGGCACGCCTTTTGAGAGCCTGCCAGATAGTTGGGTTTGTCCTGAATGCGGAGTGGGAAAAGATATGTTTGAGAAAGTTTAAAAGGAGGTAGCGAGGAAAAATTGTTTAATCAGTTCATTAATTATATAACGATAAGAAACAGCTTAAAAACAAGGAGGGGTTAGAAATGGGTAAAGAAGGAACTAAAATCGCAGCAGTCGACGTAAAAGAATTAATCAAGGATTTAAACAAGGCATATGCCGATGAATGGCTTGCGCATTTTTCTTATCTACATATGTCAAGAATTGTTACCGGAATGGGTTATGAGGATATGAGCGAGTTTCTAGAAGAAACCGCAAAAGACGAAGCAGAGCATGCAGGCGAAATTGCAGACAGAATATTAGAGCTGGGAGGAGAACCTTTGTCTAATATTACGGAGCTTGAAAAGAATGCCAACGCTCCATATCCGAAGCCTCCCAAGGGCACATCGGATTATAAAAAGATGATACAGCTTGTCTTAGATGCTGAAGCTGGAGCAATTGATGTCTATAATAAAATAGCTGCTAAAACTATAGGCAAGGACCATGTGACATATCAGCTTATTACCCATATTCTCGGGGAAGAAGTAGGCCACGAAGAGAAATTTGAAGATTTATTAGAATAGGTTTTCGAAGACAAATAAAAAGTTATTTTTATGCAAAAACTTTCTGAAGATATAATCAGTTTTTTTCAGAATCAGGGCTTTGTCATTGTTTCTACTATTGATGAGGATGGAGGCGTGCACAATTCCTGTAAAGGAATAGTAAAGATAGCCTCAAGCGGACAGGTTTATCTGCTTGACCTTTATAAAGCAAAGACATTTCAAAACTTAAAAAACAATTCAAATGTCAGTATAACAGCCGTTGATGAGCACAAATTCCTAGGATATTGCTTGAAGGGCAAGGCAAAAATAGTAGAAACGGCAAGCCTGAAGTCGGATATTTTGACATTATGGGATGATAAGATAACTGAGCGCGCAACAAAAAGGGTAATAAAAAACATCCACGAGGATAAAGGTAGTTCTAAACACCCGGAGATTTTATTGCCCAAGCCGGAATATCTGATTTTAGTAGAGACCAAAGAGATTATCAATCTTACGCCAGGAAGAATGCGATAGGTCAAATGACGACCAAACTTATGGAGTTGAAAAAAACGACATAAGTTTGACGTCGGAATTTGACCACACACCTTTTTAGTATTTATTAGTTTTCTAAAAAGGATTGTAAAAAGATTTTGAATAGAAAAAAGGTGTGGGGTTTAATTCGACCATACGATTTACGTCGCTTTTGCTTCCGTAAATCGTGGTCTTATTAAAGGAGGTAGCTATGAAAGGTTTTGTATGTAAAGTCTGCGGGTTTATTTCTATAGACGGAACCGCGCCAGATAAATGTCCTGTTTGCGGAGCGCCTAAAACATCTTTTGAGGACAAACAAGATGCAATAAAGACAGCCAAAGACGAAGTAAGCTTAAGCGAAAAGCACACACCGGTGATTGTGGTCGTGAGAAAATGCGGCTTGATTCCTGACGGATGTGTAGATGTACATGTTAAGGTTGGCTCGGTCACACATCCGATGTTAGCCGAGCATTATATTACAGATATCGATTTCTATATCGATAACAAATATATATCAAGAGTTCTATTGACTCCTGAAAAACTCAATCCGGCGGCTGCATTGCATCTTAAAGTTGCGACAGGCAAGCTTTCCGTGATAGAACACTGCAATATTCATGGCGCCTGGATAGCGGAACAGAATCTATAAAATAAGGAGGCCTAATGGCAAATATTTTCTCGGGTACCGAGATAGTCATGATGGGTATCCAGATTGAAAAAAACGGCAGGGATTTTTATAATACGTTGATTCCTCAGTCTCAAAATCAGAAGGCAAAAGAGCTTTATAAGTTTTTAGCCTCTGAAGAGGAAAAGCATATCCTTGCTTTCCAGGGCATATTAGATGAGCTTGATGATTCTCAGTCCGCCGAGTCTTACCCCGGAGAATATATTTCTTACATGAAGAATTTGTCAGCAGAATATGTTTTTACGCAAGAAGATAAAGGTCGGGCGCTAGCCAAAAGCACCAAGAGCGATAAAGAAGCCGTTGAGCTTGGAATTAGGTTTGAAAAGGACTCGATACTTTTCTATGAGGCAATGAAGAAATCAATACCCCAAGCCCATCAAAGAATAGTTGACCAACTGATATTGCAAGAGACATCTCATCTTCAGAAATTATCAGATTTAAAGAAGAGTTTAAGTCTTTAAAACAATCAGTTTTAGCAAAGTTAAGTCTCTGGATGGCTGCAGAGGCTTTGCTATTTTAGAAGCAATCTACTCTGTATTGGGTAATTATGGAACTTAATCAATTTCCTTTAAGAATAGAAATCACCAATAAATGCAATCTTAAATGTGATTATTGCTTGAGCCTTACTAGTTCTTATTACCGCAATAGGCCCGAGACCGATTTTACAGCAGTAAAGAAATTTATCAAGTTCTTAAAGATAAGAGCTCTATTTTTATTGGGCGGAGAGGTTTGTTTTTACCATAAGATGAAAGAATTGGCAAAATATTGCCTGGATCATAAAGTCGGCATAGGAATTGTTACAAACGGCACAATTTTGGATCAGTATAAAGAACTTTCTAAGATAAACAAGAATATTAGTTATCTTGTTTCCTATAATGAAGAGGGTCATCCCAGGAGGCTTGAATTATGTGATAGGTTTATTAAAGAGATGAATGTCAATTCAGTCAATATACTGGTCAATAAAAACAATCTCGATACCGTTATCGATCGGGTTGACAGATTCCATAGGTTAAATAAGATAAAACTTATTAAGATTTTCTCCGACGAGCGAACCAATAAAGGCAGTTACAATAGGCTCTTTGAATCTTTGGCTTCAAAATATAAAAAGGTCTATATCCACGATTATTCTCTGATGAAAGGCTATTTAGAGAAGGTAAAAGATATAAAGGGGTTAAGGGTGCGTTGCGACAATCCCCTGTCTCTAAAAGGCAACAGTATAAGTTTTTGTAAAAATATAGAAGATTTCGGCATGGATATTACCAAAATAGATTTTAGCAAGAAAGATAATCGCGATCGACTAAAAGATAAATTCTCGAGTTTCCAGAAAACAATCAATAGCGGAAAGAACGGATATTGCCGAAGATGCAGGTTTAAGAGTTACATAACCAGAAACGAGATGGTTTCGGAATGGGTTATCGATAATTTAATGAAGCGGAAGAAATATCAAATTCTAAAGAAAATGTTTGTCCGGCAAGCTAATTGGGCTTGTTAAGATCAGGTTGGTTTAGATGAAGAAATCTCAGTTAATAACCATATGGTTACTTCCTTTGGTAGTAATAGGAGGGATTTTTTATCCTCTTTTAGGGTATTTGGTAGTGGCAATGATGGCATTTTTTCTAGTGCTATCTGTATTTAAGGCTAGATATTGGTGTTGGAACTTATGCCCCAGGGGCGCATTCCTGGATATCGTATTGCCAAAGTTCAGCCTCAAGAAACCGATCCCAAAAATCTTTGTAAAACAGTGGTTTCGTTGGTCGGTTTTTTTCTTGCTTATGGGTTTTGTGATATTCCGGCTTATCCGCACCGGAGGAAATCTGATCGCCATTGGCGCTGTCTTTGTGGGAATGTGTATATTGACTACTGTTATTTCTATTATTTTAGGTGTCAGTACCAGGCATAGAAGCTGGTGCGCGATTTGCCCTATGGGAACTCTGCAGGAGAATATAGGTAAAATAAGAACTTCAAAGTAGGAATAATAGGCTTGTAAATAGCTTTTGCATATGGTATAAAAATAGCGGTGAGGTAGAATGGAACAAGATTACAGAGAGCCAGTTTATACAATAGGAATCGTTGCCAAGAAACTAAATGTTTGCCCGGCGACTCTCCGTATCTGGGAAAGGAAGAAATTAATTAAACCAACTCGCCTGGGGAAAAACAGATTTTATTCTCAGTGCGACCTGGACAGGCTAGAGCAGATTAAAGAGATGCTTCAAGAGAAGCGTATAAATATAGAAGGCGCTAGAAAGATTATGGAGACTACTCGTTGCTGGGAGATAAAAAATTGTAAACCAAAACAAAGGGATTCTTGCCCGGTATACATTAAATACGGACACGCTTAATTTTTTTGCTTACTATATATAAACATCATTAGCATATAATATAAGAATAGTATTGACATATAGGAGTTTTTATGTTAAACTTTCTTTGTTTTTACAATTATCCGTTAATTAATGGAGGTTATCGATGTTTAAGAAAACTACCGAAGCAAAAATTAGCAAAGCAATAATAAAAGAATTCAGCCAATGGCTGCAGGATTATATAATTTCAGACGTAATTGTTGTAGGTGGCGGACCAAGCGGACTTATCGCAGCCCGTGAATTATCAAAGGACAAATTCAAAGTTTTAGTTGTTGAGGCTAATAACTATTTAGGCGGCGGTTTCTGGATCGGCGGCTATTTAATGAATACCTTGACCTTCAGGTCGCCGGCAGAGGAGATTTTAGACGAACTGCGTATTCCTTATAAAGAGGTAGAGGACGGTTTATTTGTCGCTGATGGCCCGAACGCCTGTTCAAAGCTTATCTCTGCCGCCTGCGACGCTGGAGTAAGAATTCTAAATATGACGAAATTTGATGATGTAGTGTTTAGAAACAATAAAGTAGAAGGAATTGTCATTAACTGGACTCCGGTATCCGCTCTGCCAAGACAGATTACCTGCGTTGACCCAATTTCTTTGGAATCCCAGGTCGTTATCGACGCCACCGGCCACGATGCTTTTGTTTGCAAGAGCCTAGAAAAAAGAGGTATCATTAAATTAAAAGATTTTGGGGCGATGGATGTTAATTCTTCAGAAGACTTAGTAGTGGAAAACACAGGAGAAGTTTATCCAGGTTTGGTTGTAGCGGGAATGGCAGTCTCCAGCGTTTACGGTATCCCGCGCATGGGTCCGACTTTTGCAGGTATGCTTTTTTCAGGGAAAAAGGCCGCCGCCGAAGCCAAAAAAATGATCTCTAATAATAAAATGAAATCTGAATCTATGATGATGCAGGAGCAAATGACGGCCCGATAGGGATGAATGGTCTTAAGGCCTCTCGTCCTAGAATCGAGGCTTAGTGGACGAGAGGCCTTTTTGTTTTTATGAAGGAAAAATCTTTTAAATAGGAGGGCAATATGACAAAAATAGCAGAAGATGTAACTAGATTAATAGGCAATACCCCTTTGGTTAAGCTAAATAGGCTAACTCAAGGCCTAGAGTCTACAATTGTAGCGAAGCTGGAGTTTTTTAATCCGCTTTCTAGCGTTAAAGACAGGATAGGTATTAATATGGTTGAGTCCGCTGAAAAATCCGGGCTTATTAATGAAGATACGATTATTCTTGAACCCACCAGTGGCAATACCGGCATAGCTCTTGCTTTTGTCTGCGCAGCAAAAGGCTACAAGCTGGTTCTTACCATGCCTGAGACAATGAGCCTTGAGCGTAGGGCTTTACTTAAGGCATTTGGCGCTGAGCTTGTTCTTACTCCCGGAGCGGAAGGTATGAAAGGCGCGGTTAAGAAAGCTGAAGAGATAGCTGCAAGTAGCAGCCGATATCTCATGCTGCAGCAATTCAAAAATTCAGCCAATCCAGAGATTCATCGCAAGACCACTGCCGAAGAAATCTGGAAAGATACGGATGGCAAGGTTGATATAGTGGTAGCAGGCGTTGGCACAGGAGGAACAATCACCGGAGTATCCGAGGTGATTAAAAAAAGAAAACCGGGATTTAAAGCTATTGCGGTTGAGCCCAAGGATTCACCGGTTCTTTCTGGCGGAAACCCAGGTACGCATAAGATTCAAGGAATCGGTGCAGGTTTTATCCCTGATATCCTCAGAAAAGATCTAATCGATGAGATAATTCAGGTAAGTAATGAAGATGCTTTCCAGACAGCTAGAAAATTAGCCAGACAAGAAGGCCTGCTTGTGGGAATTTCATCCGGTGCTGCAGCTTGGGTAGCGATACAAGTCGGTAAAAGAGAAGAAAATAAAGGCAAGCTTATAGTTGTAGTCTTGCCCGATACTGGCGAGAGGTATTTGTCTACGGACTTATTCAAATAATCTTATTTACTACAAGGTAGGTGATGGCAATGTTATGGATTATGTTTATGCCCTTAATAAGGGCTTGTTCTCAGACAATAACTTATTTTGAATATAAAAAAACAGGAGGTTTTGATGTCTAAAACAATAGCAGAAATTAATGAAAAGATAAAAAATGGGAATGTCGTTGTGGTCACTGCAGAAGAAATCATCGATATCGTTGAAAAAAAAGGAACCAAACAAGCTAGCCAAGAAGTAGATGTGGTTACGACAGGTACTTTTGGCCCGATGTGTTCATCCGGTGCCTATTTTAATATTGGGCATTCCAAGCCCAGGATAAAACTTGGAGGAGGCGAAGTATATATCAATGACATACCGGCTTATGGAGGTTTTGCGGCTGTAGATCTATATGTCGGCGCCACTGCATTACCCAAGGATGATCCGCAGAATAAAATCTTTCCCGGTGAATTTAAATACGGCGGAGGCCATCTGATACAAGATTTGGTCGCTGGTAAAGATTTAAGGCTCGAGGCTACCGCTTACGGGACAGATTGCTATCCCAGAAAGAAACTGGAGACGTTTATAAATATTAAGGATCTCAATGAAGCGGTGTTGTTTAATCCCAGGAACGTCTATCAAAACTATAACGTCGCCGTCAATCTTTCGGACAAGCCTATCTATACCTATATGGGAACGCTCAAACCCAAATTGGGCAATGCCAATTATTGCAGCGCCGGGCAATTATCTCCACTTTTAAATGACCCACATTATAAGACAATCGGCATCGGCACAAGGATTTTCTTAGGCGGCGGGATTGGTTATGTTGTTTGGCATGGCACTCAGCATAACCCGACGGTCAAAAGAAAAGAGACCGGTATCCCTCAGGCTCCCGCCGGGACGCTTGCAGTATTGGGTGATTTAAAACAGATGAAATCGGATTGGCTCGTCGGTACTTCTTTCCAGGGTTACGGAGCAACGCTTACCGTGGGTATTGGTATCCCCATCCCGATTCTTAATGAGGAGATTTGCCGATATACTGCGGTGAAAGATAAAGATATCGTGACTCAAATAGTTGATTACAGCAATGCTTATCCCAATTGCATACCCGGAAGTCTAGGTGAGGTAAACTACGCCCAGCTTAAAAAGGGCAGAATAACAATTCAGGACAAAGAGGTCCCGACAGGAAATCTCTCAAGCTATTCCAAGGCTGTGGAGATTGCTGAAAGCCTGAAAGATTGGATTGTCAGAGGCGATTTCTTTCTAAGCCAACCCGTAGGGTATCTACCGAGCCAAGAATCGGGCTATTCATTTAAGTCTTTAAAGGAGAGGCCGTTCGGAGATAAGCCATAAAAATATTGCTTGCATATTCTATTCTATAGGAGTAAATATAGTGCTATACACAAATTAAGAACATAGGAGAAATATGGCAAAAAGACAAGTTTATATGGATCATAATGCGACCACGCCGCTTCATCCCGAGGTTAAAAAAACAATGATAAAGGCCTTGGAGGATTTTGGTAACCCTTCTAGCCTTCATACGTTTGGAAGGCATGCTAGGAAGCTAGTTGAGGAAGCCAGAGACAGCGTAGCTGCATTTATGGGCGCTAATGCCGATGAAATAATATTTGTTGGCAGCGGCACAGAAGCAAATAATACGGTGCTATCAATTTTTGCCTGTCCATCCAACAAGTGTAATTTCCACGGTAAATCCCAAGCTGGTATAATCACGACCAGTATTGAACATCCCTGTATTTTAGAGGCTGCTAAGTGTCTAGAGGATAGGGGGTTCGGAGTTCTGTATCTTGGAGTTGACCGTTATGGGAAGGTGAACATTGAACAACTAAAAGAGGCAATGAATGGCCAAATTGGCTTGGTATCTGTAATGATGGCCAATAACGAGATTGGCACAATTCAAGATATCAAAACCATCTCCGAGATAGTTCACAAACGAGGGGCACTATTTCATACCGATGCTGTTCAGGCAGTCGGCAAAATCCCTATTGATGTACGGGATTTAGATGTTGATTTCTTGACGTTATCCGCCCATAAAATATACGGACCAAAAGGGGTAGGTGCCTTGTATGTCAAAAAGGGGATTCCTTTTTGTCCCTTGATCCGCGGTGGCCATCAGGAGCAGGGTAGGCGCGCCGGAACCGAGAATACTCTGGGGATAATCGGTCTGGGCAAAGCAGTGCAAATGCGCGCAAAAGAAATGAAAGAGGAAGAAAAACGCCTGCTTAAATTTAAAACAGTGATCAAAAAGGCTCTAGAGGAGACAATTCCCGACGTGCAGTTTAACGGACACCCCACGGATTGTTTGGCAAGTACTTTGAATGTTTCTTTTGAAGGCGCGGAAGGAGAAGCTATTTTGCTGTATCTAGATTTAGAAGGCATTGCTGTTTCTACCGGTTCTGCCTGCGCCTCGGGTTCGCTTGATCCTTCGCATGTGCTTTTAGCCACAGGAATTTCCGCTGAGCGCGCTCACGGCTCTATACGTATTAGTATGGGCAGAGATAATACCATGGAAGAAGTGGAATATGTAATTGATAAATTTCCTAAAGTAATTAATAAGATCAGGGGCATGTCTACAGCATATACAAAAAAGGTCAGAAAACAATGATCAAAGACAAGTGGGTATATTCCGAGAAGCTCAAGGAACATTTTATGAATCCTAAGAATGTTCTTAAAGATGAAAATATAGCCGAATACGACGGAAAAGGTATAGTAGGAAACATGAAATGCGGCGACGAAATGATGATGGTTATCAAGGTCGATAAGAAAAATAATACTATTGCCGATTGCAAATGGAAGACCTATGGGTGCGCCAGCGCTATAGCCAGCACCTCAATTCTTTCCGAAATGGTTAAAGGTATGACCTTGGATAAGGCATATCATGTTTCTCCCAAGGATGTGGCAAAAGAACTGGGAGGACTTCCTGAGCACAAAATTCATTGTTCGGTCTTAGGAGATAAGGCTCTTCGAGCCGCCATCAATGATTATTATCTGCGCAATAACATGCCTCAGAAGATAGAAACAGAGAAAGCCAGGATTATCTGCCAGTGTATGAATGTGACTGATAAAGAGATAGAGCATGCTGTTTTGGAAGGGGTACGCACTTACCTAGAGCTTCAGGAACATACCAAATTAGGCACTGTATGCGGACAGTGTAAAGACGAAGCCACTCGGCTGCTGAATGAATATATCAAGGAGCATTTTGGTAAATAAATCGGCAAAGCCGTTTTTATTTCTCCCCTTGACATAGGGTGGGGGGGTATGGTATACTTGTGTTGTAAAGGAGGCGATACGAAATGGAACAGTCAACAACACATGAAGAACAATTGGCTTTTTTGAAGAAAATCGAAGGCCAAATCAGAGGAATCCAAAAGATGATTGAAGAAAAAAGATATTGTGTAGATATTTTGATACAACTTCATTCTATCGTTGGGGCTATTTTAAGAGTTGAGGACAAGATTTTCAGAAAACATCTTGATGGGTGCGTGATGCAGGCTTTAAAAGGAAAATCCGACATGGAAAAACAGAAGAAATTAGACGAGATCATAAGTTTGTTAGCACAGTTTAGAAGGAATGGCTGAGGTGCAAAGAAGATATTTAGTTTTTTTAATCCAAATAATATGCATCACTTTTCTCGCAGATGTAAGGGCGGATAGTATGTATAAAGAGATAAATATTATTGGAGGATACTCCGATAGAGATAAATGGGTAGGCAAAAGCGAATCATTATCCAATTCTGTCGGTTTTGAAAATTACCGGAAATTTTCAAATGAATATGGAGATTTTCTGACTAGCGATTTACAATTACGGCTTGCTTACGATAGCTTAAAAAACTCCGAGGAGGCCTGGGCAGTACAAATACATAATGCTTGGGTTGCATACAAGCTAGGGCTTGGTCGAGACCTTAAAATCGGCCATTTTGATCCTGCTTTTGGACTTGAGCCAATACTTGATACCCACGGGACTATCTTGCAGACATTGGCGATGAAAAATATTGGTTTTAATAAAGATTGGGGGTTTGCCTTGGAGGGATCATTATCCGAATTAGATTATAAACTGGCTTTGCAGCTTGGATCTGGCATGAGCATACGCCATAGAGATGGAAGTTATCTTTTTACCACCAGGATGGGAACTCCTGCAACAAGGAATTTTCAATATGGTGTATCACTTATGCATGGAGAGGTTTTGCGATCAGAAGGAATGCAAACCTTTCCTTTAAACGATCTTTTATCCGATAAGGCTGTCAGGAAAGATAGAATAGGAATAGATTCTCAATATCTTTTCAGCTCGTATCTGTTTAAGGGTGAAATTGCGTATGGCAAAAACGATAGCGATGATGTGTTGGGGTATCTTGGAGAGATAGATTATACTTTACCAAAAAATCAGAACATACAACTTGAACTTCAGTTTCAGTCTTGGGTTAACGATTTGGCTAAAAGCAAGACAGATGATTCTACGATTATAGGTGGCGTATCTTATAAGCTTAATCAAAATATCACTCTACGGGCGGCATTATCGCACGATTTTAATCTTATGGAGGGGCGAGAAGATGATAAAATTTTGGTCCAATTCTATTATTTTGGAATTTAAGAAAATCTCCTCTAGTGTATTTTTAGGCTTAGGCGCAAGTTTAATTCTTGCCAGCGTATCTTATGCTGCCGTTGGATGCACGCTAAATGATCCTGACCGCGATGTCAAAAGGCTTTTTCCTGAGGCAACAGGTTATAAAACCGAATTTATTACTATAAAAGAAGTTGGGGGCCAGGAATTATTTAATAAAATAGAACAGCAAGTAGGCGATAACTTAGATACAGTCTATGAGACAATTGATGTGCCATATGCCTTTTACGACGTGCTTCAGGGCAAAGATGTCATTGCTCATATCCACGGCGTAAATCAAAAAGGTAAATATGGAGGCATGCAGCTTATTTTGGCCACAGACTTAAAAGGCAAGATTGTAAATTTCTTTTACCAGAAGATGTCTTCTCCGGAAGCCACCAAATTCATGGACAATAATTTCACCAAGCAGTTTATCGGTCTTAGCTTGGATGATTTTCTTAAAGGTAAGATTTCAGCTGAGGATCCCACTAAAGAAAGCCGCGAAGACTTTCTGGCTACCCTAAGGGGATTAAAAAAGAATTTGATTCTTCTTGATGAACTTAAAATTAATAGAGTCTCCAAGCAATAAACAAGGAGGTTTCAAAATGAGAATAATTACTGTTTTTGCATTAGCATTGATAACAGTGTTCGCAGCGGTTTTTCTATTCGGCTGTGCGCAGAAATCTAAAAGCTACGGTCAGCCGATCACAAAATCCGAGATAACTCCTATTGGCAATATTTTAGCTAACCCGGAGCAATTTGTCGGAAAGGCCGTGAAGGTCGCTGGCAAGATTGCCGAAGAATGTCCTGTCGGAGGCTGGTTCTTTTTGACAGACCAAACAGGCAATATTTACGTTAATCTACATCCTAATTATTTTGCCATTCCTCAGATTCAAGGCCATCAGGTAGTAGCGCAAGGCGTGGTTAAAAAGGAATATAACCAGATATCGATTATTGGCGAAGGAGTAGAATTAAAATGAAGAGTTTCGGTATTGCTTTTAAGAATCTAACTAGAAAAAAGATTCGCAATGTCCTTACTATAGGTGGTGTAGCAATCGCTGTGGCGGTTTTGGTGAGCTTGCTTGGTTTTGATGCCGGATACCAGCAGGGATTAGACAATGACATTGATAAGCTCGGCTACCATCTTTTAGTTACTGCAAAGGGTTGTCCATATGAGGCAGCTACACTTATGCTTAAAGGCGGAGGGGGCTTGCGCTATATGGATGACGCTGTCTACAAACGTATTACTAGCGACCCGCGCATTGATAAGATTACTCCGCAATTAGTCTCAAGCGTATACAATCAAGAAGGGCCGGGTGGCCGCGGCGCGTTTGCTCTCTATATGGGAATTGAGGAATCATACATTGAACTTAAGCCTTGGTCAAAATTTAAATCCGGAGGCTGGTTTTCGGGAGAAAATGTTGATGAGGCAATCATGGGCTATGAGGCAGCTGAAGTCGAACAGCGTTCCGTAGGTGATAAGATTTTTATTCCCGGGGTTGAAAAGGTTCTTACCGTAGTAGGCATATTTGAAAGGACTGGTACGCAGGATGACGGGATAACATTCATTCCACTGGCTTCTGCACAACGGATTTTTGATTTGCCGGGCAAACTTACTGGCATTGGTATAAAACTTAAAGATATCCGTACCATTGCGCAATTCGAGGAGGATTTATATAACGAACCGGGAATACAAGTGGTAAGTTTAGCTCAGGTGCGCGGAACAATTTTAAATTTAGTTTCTTCTGCCCGGGCGATGGCAAGCTCAGTTGCTCTTATCGCCATATTTATTGCTGTTATCGGGGTTACCAATACAATTCTGATGTCTGTATTTGAGCGCACGCGCGAAATCGGAATGATGAAGGCCTTAGGTGCTTCAGCCGTTGATATCTTTAAGATTATCTGGATGGAGACGATACTCATCTGTGTTATTGGTGGAATGCTCGGTATGGCATTAGCGTTTTTTGGCAGCCATATCGTCGAGCGGATTATCAGGCAGGCACTGCCGTATACGCCGGCGGGTAAATTAGTTTTTATAAAACCAGAATTGCTTTTTGCTTCATTCGTAGCCACGGTGATTATGGGGCTTGTCTCCGGGACATACCCGGCCTTAAGAGCTTCGTTAATGAAACCGATTGAAGCCATACGTTCAGGAGAATAAAAATGAAAGAATGCATTATCAAAACAGAAAAATTGACTAAGATATACAGGTTGCCCGCTGAAGAGATAAGAGCAGTTCGTGATATTGACCTTGAAATCTATCAGGGAGACTTTATCGCCATCATGGGGCCGTCTGGTTCGGGAAAGACAACGCTTTTGGATAGCCTGGGGTGTCTTACGACAATCTCTAGTGGCAAACTAATCGTATCAGGCAAGGATGTTTCGCGCGCCAAAGAAAGCGAATTGGTGTCAGTGCGTAGAAAATTTATCAGTTTTGTCTTTCAGGATTTTCTACTTATTCCCAGCCTTACCGTCCTGGAAAATGTGCTGTTGCCTTTATATTTTGCTAGGTTACCTCAAGACAGGGATAAGATCGTTGATATTCTTAAAAAGGTGGGGTTGGGTCATCGGATTAATCATTTGCCAAAACAGATTTCCGGAGGGGAAAAACAAAGAGTAGCTATCGCCAGGGCATTAGCCATTTCGCCGAAACTATTATTAGCAGATGAGCCCACAGGCAATCTTGATACTAAATATGCACAGGAGATATTCGATATTTTTAAGAAGCTAAACCAAGAAGGCCTGACAATAGTTGTGACTACTCATAATCCCAATCTTGGCTCACAGGCTAAGCGGATAGTATATATTCAAGACGGAAGAATCGTTTCTAAGGCTGCGCCAAGCTGTTAAATTAAAAGTTTAAATAAAGATTTCCCTAATGATTTATTTAGAGGCTCAAGAGTATCTTAATTCGCTCGTAAATTACGAAACCAGGATCGAATTTCCTTACAAGGAAAGTTTTAAAATTGAGCGGATGAAGGATTTACTTGATTTCCTTGGCAATCCCCAAAGCGAATTAAAGTCTATACACGTAGCTGGCACAAAAGGCAAGGGTTCCACAAGCGCATATACAGCTAATATTTTAAAGGAAGCCGGGTATAAAACCGGTCTTTATACCTCGCCGCACCTGAATACCTTCCGCGAAAGAATCAGAATTCTCGATAGTAGAGTTCAGGATCAAGGGCCGTATTTTTCAGGTATGATCTCCGAGGATGATGTTTGTATCTACGTCGAGAAACTAAAAACAGCCATCGATCAATTCAATGAAAAGTCGCAATGGGATAGCTTGAGTTTTTTTGAGGCCTATACCGCTTTGGCCTTTTTGTATTTTAAAGATAAAAAGGTTGATTTTGTGGTTTTGGAGACCGGTTTGGGCGGTAGGCTTGATGCCACCAACGCCACTGATTCGCTTGTCTGCGCAATCACGCCGATAAGTTTTGAGCACACGCAGAAATTAGGCAATACTTTAGGTTTAATCGCTACAGAAAAGGCAGGGATAATAAAAAAGAAAAATCAGGTTGTAGTTAGCGCGATCCAACCCGATGAAGCTTTGAAGGCCATCAAAAAGCGTTGTCAGGAATATGACGCCAAGCTATATGTTGTGGGAAAAGACATATTTTTTGATGAACTCTTTTCCGATATCAACGGCCAAGTTTTTAATTACTTTGATAGTTTTTGCGAATATACTAATTTAAGAATTGGATTATTAGGTCGCCATCAGCTAATTAATGCCGCCACAGCTATCGGGATAATCGATGCTTTAAGGTTATTCAATTTTATTGTGCCGGTCGCGGCAATCAAGAAAGGCTTAGAGAAAACTTTATGGCCCGGAAGATTTGAAGTTATCGATAAAGATCCTTTTGTTATTCTCGACGGAGCGCAAAATACAGCTTCGGCAGAGGCATTAAAAGATACCGTCAAAAAAATCTTTGGCGATCAAAAAGCAATTTTGATTCTGGGCATTTCTCAGGATAAAGACCTAAAAGGGATTTGCAGGACCTTAGAGCCGATAGTAAAAACGGTTATTCTCACCAAGTCTAACAATCCGCGGGCAACCGAACCAAAGAATCTGGCAGAATTTTTCCCCAAAAACAAAGATATTAAAATAACCTCAAGCGTTAAAGAGGCGCTGGAATTATCTAAAGCAATTTCCAAGAAAGATGATATAATACTCGTCACCGGTTCGTTATTCGTAGTAGGCGAGGCAAGGGATTTATGGTCAAAAAAGATAAAATAATAAATACCTCTAAATTCGGAGTAAACGATACTATCGCCGCGGTTTCTACGCCTTTGGGCCAGGCCGGCATCGGCATCGTGCGTTTAAGCGGCAAAGATTCTTTATCCATCGTGGATAAAATTTTCTTCTCTAAAGAAAAAAACAAACCCTCGAAATTTAAAACTTACACCACGCATTATGGATGGATTTGCGAGAATGGCAAAGGTAAGATTATCGATGAAGTTATTCTGACTGTAATGCGTTCTCCTAGAAGTTATACCAAAGAAGATATTGTTGAGATAAATTGCCACAGCGGGTTTCTGCCTTTAAAGAAGATATTGGATGTTGTCGTTAAGATGGGCGCGCGCTTAGCCGAACCAGGCGAATTCACCCGCAGGGCATTTATCAATGGCCGTATTGATTTAACTCAGGCTGAGGCGGTGCTAGATATAATCAATGCCAAGACAGACACTGCTTTGGAAATCGGCGTAAGCCAGCTAAAGGGCGAGCTTTCTAAAAGAATTGATGAAATACGAAACGAATTAGTCGAAGTCCTGGCGTACTTAGAGGCCGAGATAGATTTTCCCGAAGAAGATATCGATAAATTATCTTTAAGGCAACAAGCTAAGCGTTTGGAAATAGCGAAAAAGAATATCGCGAGATTATTGGAGTCTTCCGAGCAGGGCCAGATTATGCGCGAAGGAATAGATGTGGTAATCTGCGGAAAGCCCAACGTGGGAAAATCATCTTTATTAAATACGCTGATCAAAGAAGAAAAGGCCATTGTTACTCATATCCCCGGGACCACCCGCGATATCGTCGAGGAAGTTATAAATTTAAAAGGGATTCCTTTGCGATTCGTCGATACCGCAGGAATTATCGAGCCCAAGGATTTAGTGGAGAAGGAAGCAATTAAACGCAGCCACCAGCAACTGGATAATTGCGATTTGGTGCTTTTTGTTTTGGATAATCATGCAAAGATATCAAATCAAGACAAAGTTCTTATCCGCAAGCTAAACGGCAAGAATATAATCTTCGTGATTAATAAGATTGATTTGTCTTCAAAAATAAACATAAAAACATTGAAATTATTGGCTAAAGATTCTACAATAGTAAAAATCTCGGCGTTACGCAAGCTGGGTATAAAAAATCTGGAAGAGGCAATTATCAAAAACGTCTGGCAAGGAAAGTTTAAGGCGGATAAAGGCGTTTTTCTCAGTAATATTCGGCATATTCAGGCCTTAAGAAATGCCCTGAGTCAGATCGATAAGACCTTAGAATTAATTCTTAAAAGATTTTCTAGCGAGTTTATTTGTTTGGAATTAACTTCAGCCGTTAAAGAACTTGATTCCGTGACCGGAAGAACAATAGAAAAAGATTTACTAGATAAGATTTTTTCGGAATTTTGTATTGGTAAATAATAAGGAGTCTTGATGGATAAGAAGAAAATTGAAGCTGCAGTAAAGATGATTTTAGAAGCAATCGGAGAGAACCCAAGCAGGATTGATCTTAAAGAAACGCCCTTGCGCGTTGCCGAGATGTATGAGGAAATTTTTTCCGGCATAAACCAAGATCCTAAAAAAGAACTCGAGGTTATCCTAGAACAAAAACACCACGAAATCATTCTTCTTAAAGGTATTCCTTTATATTCTGTTTGCGAGCATCATTTGCTTCCCTTTGTCGGCAGGGCCCATGTGGCGTATATTCCTAAAGGCGGGAGAGTAACGGGTTTGAGTAAAATAGCCAGAGTCGTTGATGTTTTAGCCAAAAGGCCACAAGTCCAGGAGCGGCTTACTACACAGATTGCCGAGACAATTATGTCTAAACTAAAGCCTTTAGGTGTTATGGTAGTCCTTGAAGCAGAGCATTTATGTATGTCCATGCGCGGAGTAAAAAAACCCGGGACAATGACGGTAACTTCAGCGGTAAGAGGAATATTTAAGGAGAATCCCAAGACGCGTTCAGAGACATTAGCATTGATTAAATCTTAAGATGATTCGAAGAGCCAAGTCGTTGATAAAAAGTTTTAACTTTGCCGTTAGCGGATTAATCGATATTCTAAAGACGCAGCGTAACGCCAGGATAATTTTTATCCTTGGAACTGTTGCGATAATCATGGGAATTCATTTTAAGATTTCAACGGCAGAGTTCCTTATTATAATCTTGACTATAGGCATGGTATTTATGGCCGAGATATTTAATACTATGGTTGAAGAGACACACAATTTATTTTCCGAAGAGTTCGATCCAAAAATTAAATTGATTAAAGATATGGCCGCGGGCGCGGTTTTAGTTTCGGCAATCATATCTTTGGTTGTGGGTTATTTTATCTTTATAAAACGATTACTACCATAAAGAAGGAGAGGACATGATAGAAAGAAGCGAGTTCAAAGGCAAGCCCTTAATTGTCTTAAAAAGAAGCGAAGACGACCAATATCCGTTTTCATTCGGCATAAGCAAAGCTAAATTAATTGTCGAGAATATTGAAGAGATTAAGAAGTTTGTAGAAGAAAATTCTACAGGTTAGAACCAGTAGCTTCTATCTAGGCTGCGATATTGGATAGCTTCCGAGACATGCTCTGGTAGAATATCGGTTGTTCCTGCCAAATCCGCAATCGTGCGGGATATCTTTAGGATTTTATCATATGCCCGCGCGGAAAACCCCAATTCGTTTATCGCCATTTTAAGCAGTTGTTTGGCTTCGTCATTAATTGTGCAATGTCTTTTAATCTGGCGATGGTTCATTTGGGAATTAGAATAGACATTACCCAAAAACCTATCGCGCTGAATCTGGCGCGCCTGGTTTACGCGGGATTTTATCGTAGCCGAAGATTCGGTCGCCTGCTCACCAACCAATTCTTTATAAGCCAAAGACGCAACTTCAACATGCAAATCAATTCTGTCTAAAAGCGGACCGGAAATTTTAGAAAGGTACTGATGGATTTTTGTGGGCGTGCAGCGGCATTGTTTTTTGGAATCGGTAAAGAATCCGCACGGACAGGGGTTCATTGCCGCAACTAACATAAATTTTGTAGGAAATTTTAAAGACTTGGTGGCGCGCGATACTGTCACAAATCCGTCTTCCAGAGGCTGTCTTAAAGCTTCGAGTACGTCGCGATGGAATTCGGGTAGTTCGTCTAAGAATAATACGCCGTTATGAGCCAGGCTTATCTCTCCGGGTTTCGGATTTGATCCTCCTCCCACAAGTGCAATATCAGAACAGGTGTGGTGCGGAGCTCTAAAGGGGCGGTTAGCGATAATACCAGATTTAGCCGGTACTAATCCCAATATAGAATGAATTTTAGTTGTCTCCAGGGATTCATCAAGACTCATATCCGGGATTATGGTCGGGATTCGGCTGGCTAGCATAGTCTTGCCGCTTCCCGGTGGGCCTATCATGAGGACATTGTGAGCGCCTGCTGCGGCAACTTCTAAAGCGCGCTTGACATGAATCTGGCCTTTTACTTCGGAGAAATCTACTTCGTAATTACGAGATTCTTTTAAAATCTCTTCGGCATCGACTTTTACGGGCTTAATGCAATCACGTTCGTGTAGAAAACAAACAACCTCTTGCAAGGTCTTTACCGGGTATACGTTTATATTCTTTACTATCGCGGCCTCCGGAGAGTTTGCTTGAGGTAGTATGAGTGAATCAAATTGTGTTTTATGAAGCGCCAAGGCGATAGGGAGACTTCCTTTGACAGGTCTTATGCTGCCATCTAGCGCTAATTCTCCCAAGATGATGAGATCATCCAATTTTTCTTGATTAATTTGTTTTGTAGCAGCAAGTATGCCTATGGCGATGGCGAGATCAAAGACAGGGCCTTCCTTTTTGATATCTGCCGGAGCAAGGCTTACCGTAACCCGGTCAGCAGGATAACTATATCCGCTATTCTTGATTGCGCTCCTCACGCGTTCACGGCTTTCTTTTACCGCATTATCCGGCAGCCCGACAATTACAAAACTAGGCAGACCTCGGGTTATGTCTACTTCGATCTCGACCGGAAAGCCTTCCAGCCCAGATAGACCAAAACTATAGCATTTGGATAACATTGTGTTTTTTTATATTAACGGGCTGGATAAGGAGATTTGTTGATTTGAATATTCCTGAAGAGGGTTTTTACGATTTAGCTACCAGAGGCAGCAACAAAAAACTTGCCTTTTTAACGAGCTGTATTATAATATGGGGTAAGCTTAACACGTTTTTTGTGTTAAGTCAAGCCAAATTAAGAAAGGACCAATAAATGAAAAAGTTTTTTACTACCCTTTTTGCCATTTTGATCATAGCTTTTGCTATCTTTTCCTTTTTTAGGTATTTTTATCTGCTCAAAATTAACTATAGCCTGGAACTTAAATTGAGGGAGATAAACGATAAGATTGTTGAATTAGAGACTACAAAAAAGAATTTGGAGACGGTTTTAGATAAGAAGAAAGAAGAGTATCTGACGATTTCTAAGGAAAACCAGGATTTATTAACTAAGTTTCAAGAGACGGAGAAGAAATTAAGCGATAAGAATGCCGAGTTAGAAAACTTTAAGAAAGATTCCCAAGAGGCCAAATTAAAGTTAGAAAACTTGAATAACGAATACTCTAAATTAAAAGAAGAAATAACTCAGCTACAACAAGATAAAGACACTCTGCAGTCTAGGTATGATTCCTTGCCGGAGTTAAAGCAGGCATACGAAATTCTGAAGAGAAAGCTGCGCGAGGCTCAATTGGCAGAGCGAAAATCAAAGATTGAAACACAGGTAGAGGCAGGCAACAAAGGCTATCTACTTTGGCAGGGTGAGCCTACTGTTGCGCGGAAAGTTAAAATCGAAGTAGCCCCAATTACAGAATAGATGGAACACTTTATCATACCTTTATTAAGAAACAAAATTCTTTGGATAACCTTGGCTGCCTGGTTTATCGCCCAGACAATTAAGGTGTTTCTTGGGGTGGTCAGCAAGAAAAAATTCGATTTTAGATGGTTTATCGGGACTGGCGGGATGCCTTCAAGCCATGCTGCTGGAGCAAGCGCCCTCGCTACGACATGTGGTTTGAATATCGGTTTTGATTCAGTAGCTTTTGCTTTGGCTGTGGTATTTGCCATTGTTACGATGTTTGACGCCCAAGGTGTTAGGCGTTCCACCGGGCAGCAGGCCGAGATATTAAATAAAATTATGGATGACATATATTGGCGCGGTAAAATTGAAGAGAGTCGTCTTAAGGAACTCATAGGCCATACTCCGGTAGAAGTCATTGTTGGGTCAATTTTTGGGATTCTGATTGCTTTGTCTCTTCAATAACCAAAGGAGAACATGAAGAATTTAAAAATTATCATAATTTCATTAATAGTATTGATTTTATTGATAGCTTTAGTCGGGATTATTTTCAAAAATAGGGGTTCAAACGAATCAAGAATATCCGCGGGCTTCGCTTCAGAGCTTAATTCCCAGGCAGATAATCTCGCCAAAGAAGGAAAGCTTCTTGAGGCGCAGGAGATATATAAGAAAATTATCGCAGATTCCCCTGATTTTAAGGATATTGCCCAGGTAGAGAAGAAACTGCAAGAATTAAATATGAAGGTCCTTTTTTCACGCCTAGAAGCTCCTCAAACAACAATGTACGAAGTAAGATCCGGAGATTCGCTCGCGAAAATCGCCAAGAAATTCAATACAACAGCTGAGCTTATCAAGAAATCCAACGGTATTTCTTCAGATGTGATAAAGACCGGAGAGAAATTAAGATTGTGGACCGGAAAGTTTTCCTGCGTGGTTGATAAATCCCAGAATACGTTAACCTTGAAGTCTAACGATGAGGTAGTCAAGGTTTATCTTGTTTCTACGGGGACCGATAACAATACCCCCGTGGGTAACTACAAAATAATAAATAAATTAGTCAATCCAGTTTGGTATAAAGATGGCAAGGCCATACCCCCCGAAAGCCCAGAGAATATTTTAGGAACGCGCTGGATGGGTTTTGATATCCCAGAATATGGAATCCACGGCACAACCGAACCGGAGTCTATAGGAAAACAGGCGACTAAAGGTTGTGTGCGCATGATTAATAAAGACGTAGAAGAGCTTTATTCTATCTTACCCGTTGGCACAGAAGTGACCATAATCGACTAATCCAATATTTCAGATAAAATAATATGAATGGTTTAGATTTCGAAAAACCAATAGTGGAATTAGAAAGAAAAATTCAGGAATTGAAATCTTTTACTTCCAACAAGAAGATAGATTTAGGTTCTGAGATAAAAAATCTGGAGGATAAACTTTCCAAATTAAGAAAAGAGATTTATGGCAGTCTTTCTGCTTGGCAGAGGGTGCAAATTGCCAGGCATCCCAAAAGGCCCTACACGCAAGACTACATAAACATGTTGATGACCGATTTTATCGAGCTTCATGGCGACAGGCTTTTTTATGATGATCAAGCAATCGTCGGAGGAGTAGCAAAGTTTAACGGGAACAAAATCATGATTATGGGCCATCAAAAAGGGCGGGATACCAAGGAGAATTTAAAGCGTAATTTCGGGTGTGCCCATCCCGAGGGCTACAGAAAGGGCTTACGGCTCATGAAGATGGCCCAAAGATTTAATTTACCTATTATTACTCTGATTGATACCCCGGGCGCTTATCCCGGAGTTGATGCCGAAGAAAGAGGTCAGGCTCAGGCCATCGCTACCAATCTTAAAGAGATGATTGACATTGCTGTTCCTATAGTGGTAATCGTAATCGGCGAGGGAGGAAGCGGCGGGGCAATCGGTTTAGGCGTTGGAGATAAAGTTTGCCTTTTAGAAAATTCCTATTATTCGGTGATTTCTCCCGAAGGATGCGCTTCAATTTTATGGCGCAGTAGCGCCAAGGCGCCGGAGGCATCGGAAACACTGAAGCTTACCGCCAAAGACTTATTAAATTTGGGAATTATCGATGAGATCATATCCGAACCTTTGGGAGGCGCTCATCGCGACCCTGAAAAGGCGGCTAAGAATCTCGGAGAAACATTAAAAAGAAATTTGGATGATCTGATTAAAATACCTAAAGATAGGTTGCTTCAGTTGCGTTATGAGAAATTCAGAAAAATGGGGGTATACAAAGAATAAATGGAACCTATCCAGAAATTAGTAATTTTAGGATTGTTAAAATCGGGCCCAAAACACGGCTACAGCATAAAAAGCGAAATCAGTAAAATACGGGATATCTTTGCTTTGGATAATAAGTCGATTTATTATCCTTTAAGGACAATGGAAAAACAAGGTCTTTTGGTTAAAACAAAGGGACGTTTTGGGAAAAGGCCTGAGAAATACGTCTATAAATTAACTCCTCAGGGCGAAAGGCAATTTCAGGGACTTCTGAGTAAGAGTTTCTTGTCAATTCGCAGGCCAACTTTCGATATTGACGTGGCTCTATTTTTTTTACCCTATATAAAACCTCAAGAATTCAAACGAAGCCTAGCTTTAAGAGAAAGGGTTTTAAGAAGGATAGAGAAGAACATGAAAAGCATGGTTAATTCTTCCGTCAGGAAATTGAATGCGCAGCATCTGGCAATAATCCAGCACAATTTAGACCTAATCGCCACAGAAATAAAGTTTCTCACCAATCTAACTAGCGCGCTCAAGAAAGCCTAGCCCCCATATCTATAACTTAAAGCATGTCAAAGAGTTTTTATCCAATAGCAATAAATTTAACTTGACAAAATACGCCCAGTAAATATAATAAAGTCAAAATAGTAAAATTTTACTATTCTCACCAACACCTATCATAACTATAATAATGGATGTAGCAAAAGTTTTAATCAAAACGGCAGAGAAATTCCCCCAAAAGCCCGCGATTATCTTTAGGGGCCAGCCGCTTTCTTTTCTTGAGCTCAAAAATCAATCTTTTAAATTAGCCAATAGCCTACAAAAAATCGGCATAAAAAAGGGTGATAAGGTTGCTATATATCTTCCGATATGGCCAGAATACGTGGTTAGTTATTTGGCCATTTTTTCTTTGGGGGCTACGTCTGTGCCGCTGGATTACCTTCTGACCATGGATGAGTTGGTATCTTGCCTTAGTCATTCTGAAACCAAAATCTTAATCGCCAAATCAAAAGACGACTTGTCTTTTCAGGATCTTCAGAATAAAGTGCGTAGCCTTGAAAAAATAGTCCTCTGCAAGGAGATAAAAGAGGGATTTTTGAATTTAGAAGAATTAATAGCAAAAGGAGAACCCGATTTTCTCGGCACAGAAATAGAGGACAATGATTACGCAATGATAATGTATACTTCTGGCTCAACCGGTAGGCCAAAAGGAGTGCTGAAAAGTTATCGCAATATGGAATCAGCTCCCTTGGCGATGAAGCCCACGGTAGATATTACGCATAAAGACACTGTAATTTGCTGTCTTCCTTTATCCCATGATGGCGGATTTGTGTTTATCCAGGCTATGGTCTCTCATGGTATTACAGTAGTGATGATGGAAAGATTCGTTCCGATAGAATTCTTAAGGAATATTCAAGAATATAAAGTTACGTTTTTCTGGCTTGTTCCGTCGATGTTCTATGCCTTGTTGCATTTGAAAGAATTTGAAAAATTTGATTTGACCAGCGTGACCAGAATCGTAGTTTTTGGGGCACCGAGCGCGCCTGAACCGCTGAAAAGATTCCATACCTATTGCCCTAATGCCGCCTTCCTGAATGGCTGGGGTATGACTGAGACCATGGGGCCTACGGTAGTTTTACCTAGAGATTCAGATAATATCGCCAGTATCGGTAAACCTTTGCCGTGGGTTGAAATAAAAATAGTCGATGACAATGAGCGAGAACTTCCTATTGGTAGCGTAGGGGAACTAGTTGTGAAAAGTTGGTGTGTGATGGTAGGTTATTACAAAGATCCAGAGGCGACCAATCAAGTCATGCGTAACGGATGGTTGCATACAGGGGATCTGGCTAAGATCGATAGCCAAGGATTTGTTTATATCGTCGGTAGGAAAAAAGAGATGATTAAAGTTGGCGGCCAGCTGGTGTTTGCGCCGGAAGTAGAAGAGGCGATACATAAACATCCTAAAGTGGCAGAGGTGGCGGTTATCGGCATTGCGGATAAATTAAGAGGAGAGGTTCCCAAGGCTTTTATCGTTTTAAAAGAGGGCGAAATCGTGCTCGAAGAGGAAATCCGTTCTTTCGCCAAGGAGCATCTTGCCCATTTTAAAATTCCTCATTATTACCAATTTTGTGATAACTTACCCAAGACGCGTTCAGGCAAGATTGATAAAGAAAGTTTAAGGAGCAAGCTCTAGAATGCAAAAGTTTCTTCGTTGGTTTAGCCATGGCTTGATCAGATATAGATTCGGGTTTTTGTCGTTATGCCTTATCATCAGTCTGTTTTTTGCCTATCAATTAAAAGACCTTTCTTTTAAAACTAGCCTGGGAGATTTTTATCCCTTAAAACATCCTTATCTTAAAATTCAAAACCGCCTTACCGAAATATTCGGCGGGCTTAATCAAGTTTCTATAGCTATCGAAGTAAAAGACGGAACAATCCTTAATTCTACTACTTTGGATAAGGTTTGGCAGATTACCAATCAGCTATATCTTACCGAAGGAATCAACGCCGGCAGAATCGTTTCGCTCTCGGCAAGGAAAGTAAAGTACGTTGAGGCGAACGAAGAAGGGTTTAAGACTCAATGGCTTATGCATGATGTGCCCAAAACCGTCGGGGAAATGGAAGCCCTTAAATCCAGGATTGTAAGAAGCCCTACGGTTTACGGGCCTATGGTGTCAAAAGATTTCAAGGCCACATTGATTCAGGCGGATTTTGAATCCGATGTATCCTCTCGCAAGATTTTTGATGAGCTGCAGAACATAAAGAAACAATTTGAGGACGCAAATAACGCGATTTATATTTCCGGCCAGCCGGTTCTGCAGGGTTGGCTTGACTTTTATCTGCCACGTATCGCCAGTCTGTTTATCATTACTTTGCTAGCCATGTCATTTGTAATGCATTATGCTTTTAAATCAAAACGCGGGGTGATATTGCCTTTGGTATCGGCGACAATGGCGACTTTGTGGGGATTGGGCATGACCGCTATGTGCGGCTATAAACTAACGCCCTCAACGGTGCTAGCTCCATTTTTGGTATTTGCGCTCGGGGTAAGCCATTCAGTACAATATATAAAACTGTATTACGAATACATGAGCAAACATAAACGCAATTCCAAGGCCGCTGCGATTAAAATCAGCCGGTCTTTGTTTACTCCAGCTTTTACGGGTCTACTTACTGACGGTATTGGCCCCTTTGCATTATTGACCGTCCCTTTAGGTATGGTAAGAAGCTTAGCCATAGCTATTGGTTTTGGAGTAATCAGCATATTTTTTAGCACCATCATTTTAATACCTAATTTACTTTCTTTTATGAAGCCGCCGAAACGACTTGAGGTTATCAAAGAAGAAAGAGCCACATTGACTAACAGGATATTGGCTTATTTTGGGAAGTTGGCAGTGCATAAAAAATCCCGCAATATTGTTATCGCCACCTTTTTTATCCTGACCTTGATTTCCGTAATGGGGGCAAGCCAGCTTGAAGTAGGCGATAAAAAACCGGGTACGTCTCTACTTTATCCAAGCAGCCCTTATAACAAGGCAGAAAAATTTATTAGCGAGAAATTCGCCACTTCGGATCCTTATTATATTTTAGTTGAAGGTAAATCCGAAAATGCGTTTTTTAGTAGTAGCGCTCTTAAAGAGATGGACAGCTTGCAGCGCTATCTGGAAAAGAACGCAAAAGGCGTGGGTAGGACTTTATCGCTGGTCGAGTATGTCAAAGGAATGAATATGGCGATGTTTTCCGGAGACCGGAAGGAATTCAGGATTCCTGATAAAGATCAAACTATTGGAGAATACATATTTTTATATTCTCTTACCGCCTTTCCGGGAGATTTCGATCCCGTGGTCAATTCCAGTTATCAATATGCCAATATTAAAATTGACCTTAAGGACCACAAGGCGCAAACCATCAATGAGGCATTGGCTAAGACAGAAGAATGGATCAAGACAAATCATAAAGATAAAGATATCGATTTTCAATATGCCGGCGGAACCATCGGAATGCTTGCAGCGGTTAACCAGTTATTGGCTCCGATGCTAACCAGGAGTTCTCTCTCGACAACATTTTTGGTATTTTTGTGTTTAGTGTTTGCATACGGCTCGTTGGTTTCTGGCTGGATTTTGATTATACCCTTGGTGTTCAGGACAATGCTTGTGTTTGGGATATTGGGATTTTTAAGGGTCGGCCTAACTGCTGAGATGATTCCAATGGTAGCTTTAGGCATAGGTTTCGGCGATGATTTTGGGATTTATATTGTTTCGCGAGTTAAGGAAGTGTTGCAAGAAGGAGGTGGATCGCTAAAAGATGCAGTGAAAGAGGCAATGTCTACGTCGGGCAAGGCGGTATTTTTTACCGGCATGACTTTGGCTGTAGGCATCGCCACATGGATGTCTTCAAGCATCCTTATGCAGGCGCGACTAGGAGCGCTTTTAGGATTTTTTATCTTTTTTAACGCTATAGGCACACTTATCGTATTGCCGTCTATGATAATGACGGTTAAGCCCAAATTTTTAAGGAAATAAGAAGGGAGGAAGAGTAATGAAGAAGTTTATTTTATTAATATTGTCAATGTTGTTGGTTTCTGGTTATGCCCTTGCCAGCGAACTTGAATATTACAAGGTCTACAAACCAAAAGAAGGCATGACCGCAGACCAGATTATGGAAATCAAGTATCAAAACAAGTATTCCTTGTTTGCCCAGGATTACAAATTGTCAAAATGTACGATTCTTTATGTTGAGAAAAACGGATTTACCCAGAAAAAAGAGGCTATAAGAGAAAGAATAGTTTTGGGTGGCAAAAACGGAGTATCTTACAAAGATGTCATTGTGTTAACAGAGCCCACTCAAGCAAAAGGCCTGGCAGTTTTGACCTGGACCTATGAAGATCCCGCAAGAGACCAGGATACCTGGCTTTGGATTCCGTCTTTGAAGAAGGTTAGGAAGATTTCTGCATCCGAATCCGATGATTCATTTATGGGAAGCGACTTTACCGTAGAAGAAGTTTCTACCCGAAAACTCGGGGATGAAACTTATAAACTAATCGGAGAGAAAAACTTCGAAGGTTATACTTTTGAGTACACCGGCGAGGTGAAATACAAAGGAACGCCTTGTTTTGTTATCGAGGCCACGCCTGTAAAATCTCCTTGGTATTATTCTAAGAGGATTGTCTGGATTGATAAAGCAACCGGCGGTAATATCTTTGATGAATATTACGATGCCAACGGTAAGCTTTTCAAGACGCTTTTTAGAGAATGGAACATATATAAACCGGAAAATAAAGGATATCCTAAGCAGGATGCCCTGGAGTGTAAGGACCTAAGGAGCGGACACCGCACGGTAATCCTAAATCAGGATGAGGCATATGATATTGGTTTAAGTGAACGCGATTTTACGGAGAAAACACTAGAAAGATCTAAATGGTAAAATTTAATTTTAAGAGAAATATAGGAGGTGATTTTCTGATGAGATTAAGATTTTTAATCGGGATTATTATTTCTTTCATTATTATCGGCATAGCCGGTTTTGTTCAGGCGGAGGTAATTGCAAACTTCGTGGATAAAATTAATCCTTTTGAGAAACTTGAGCTCGCCGGTTACTTAAAGAATGAGACTGCTTTTGGCTTTCAGAGAGATAATAATGACGGACTGCAGAAATTCAAGAATGTTTTTGATTTAAAAGGAAATTACAAATTAAACGATTCGGTGGAATTCTATACCGACATCAACTATTGGTACGATGCCGTTTATGATATTGACGATAGATATGATAGCATTCCCAAAAAAGATAGGTCGGTATTGGTTACGCCCGAAGATAAGTATATCCTAAAAGAATTATATATGGATGTGTTGACGGATTCGGTTGACCTAAGATTGGGCAAGCAGTATGTGGTTTGGGGCACGACAGACGGCGTAAGGATTCTGGATTTGGTAAACCCGCTGGATCTTAGAGAGTGGACGCTAAAAGAATTTAGCGACCTAAGGATTCCTCTGTGGATGCTTAAGGCCGAAGGGAGTATTACAAAGAATGGCGGCCTGCAGCTTCTTGTGATCCCGGATTACGAACCGAATTATTATTCGCCGGCAGGCGCTCCTTTTGCCTTGCGTTCAACAATTATTGGCGCAGAGGGTGCTGCTAGTCCTTTTGTAAACGTTAGAACTATTGACAATAAACCGGAAAGGACTTTAGAGGATTCGAAAGTAGGATTGCGTTGGCGAGATGTAATCGAAACAGGCATGTTTAGCGGCTTGGAATACACTTTAAATTATTTACATACTTACGACTCAGCTGCAGCTTATTATGTTTCCACAGCGCCTGGATTTCCGGTTCCGATTAAATTAACCAGAAATGCCGAACAGATAGAGGTGTGGGGTGGTTCATTCGCAAAAACCATTACCAAGGGTTTAGCTGGTGATTTCGGCAAAGGCTGGACTTTACGCGGAGAATTTGCTTACATTACAAACGGCGCCATGAATTATGGAACCGATAGGAATATCGTAAGTACCGTGGATGTTGATCAGTATAATTATGCCTTTGGTTTTGACAAAACCTTCCTGACGAATTGGCAATTCAGCACACAGTTTATTCAAATGATTGCCAGGGCTACGGAGGATTTTGATCATAGCAAATATACGCTTCTTTTCGGTCCGACTAGAGGTCCATTGGATAAAATTGAGAATATGCTTAGCTTAAAAGTTTCCACTGATTTTATCCACGAGAGGTTAAAGCCCGAGGTCTTGGTGCTTTACGGCGATGATAATGACTGGCGCTTAGCCCCCAAGATTAGCTTTGAAGTAAACGATAACTTAATTGTTGCCGGTGGGCTTAATATTTTTTATGGAAAAGAACAACAAATGAACGGCCAGTTTGACGACCAAGATCAGATTTTTATTGAAACCAAATATAGCTGGTAGTTTCTAGCAAACCAAAAGACAAAAGGGGAAGAAAGTATTTTTCTTCCCCTTTTTGTTTGCTATAATAAGCCCAAGTTATGGCTACTAATATTCTAGGAATTTCGGCATTTTATCATGATAGTGCGGCGGCGCTAATTAGAGACGGAGAAATCATCGCCGCCGCACAACAAGAACGTTTCAGCCGCAAAAGAAACGATTCCAGATTTCCGCACGATGCGATTAAATTCTGCCTGGATTACGGGAAAATTGATATCTCAGGGTTAGATTATATCGTTTTCCACGAAAAACCTTTTCTTAAATTTGAAAGGCTGCTTAAAACCTATCTTGCTTATTCACCTTGGGGATTAAAGTCATTTGTTACCTCCGCTCCAAGATGGATAAGAGAAAAAGTTTGCTTAACAAGATTAATTAAGGACGAGTTAAGAAAGTTATCGCAAGATAAAAACCCCCGTAATTTTAAGTTTAATCTTATTTTTACCGAGCATCACGTTTCTCATGCTGCCTCTGCTTTTTATCCTTCGCCGTTTCAATCTGCAGCCATCTTGACTTTGGATGGCGCAGGAGAGTGGTCGACGGCAAGCTACGGAATCGGTCGGGATAGTAATATTTCGCTTCTTGCAGAATTACATTTTCCGCATTCCCTGGGTTTTTTATATTCGGCTTTTACCTACTATACAGGTTTTAAAGTTAATTCGGCAGAATACAAAGTTATGGGACTGGCTCCGTACGGAGAGCCTAAATACGTAGGCGTAATTTTAGAAAAATTAATCGATTTAAAAGATGATGGTTCGTTCAAGTTGAATATGGATTATTTTAATTATTGTGTAGGTTTCACTATGGTCAATGACAAATTCAATGCTTTATTTGGTGGGTCACCGAGAAAACCCGAGAGTAAATTGACTCAGAAAGAGATGGATTTGGCAAAATCAATTCAGGTAGTTACCGAGGAGATAATGCTCCGCATGGCCAGGCATGTTTATAACCAGACCAAAGAAAAGAATCTTTGCCTTGCCGGCGGAGTCGCGTTAAACTGCGTGGGAAATGGCAGGATTTTAAGAGAGGGGCCGTTTAAAAACATCTGGATTCAGCCTGCTTCCGGAGACGCAGGAGCAGCCATAGGCGCCGCCCTAGATTTTTGGTACCGATCTTTAGGGAACAAAAGAGAGCCCAAAAAAGAAGATTCCATGAAGGCATCGTTATTGGGGCCAGAGTTTAACGATGAATATATTGAGAGGTTTCTTAAAAAAGAAAATATTCCCTATGAGAAAATTGGCGATACGGGACAATTAGTAGATAAAGTTTCAGGTTTAATCGCAGATGAAAAAGTCATCGGTTGGTTTCAGGGTCGTATGGAATTCGGGCCGCGCGCTCTCGGCGCAAGAAGCATTATCGCCGATAGCCGTTCAAGGCATATGCAATCAAAATTAAATTTAAAGATAAAATATCGCGAGTCATTCAGGCCTTTTGCTCCGACGGTATTAGAGGAAAAAGTAGGGGATTATTTCGAATTGGACAGAGAAAGCCCTTATATGCTTTTGGTCGCTGCGGTAAGAAAAGAACGCTGCATGCCTATGGCTGAAGAGCAAAAATCACTAGCGCTTAAAGATAGAGTTAGTATTCCGCGTTCTGATATCCCTGCGGTTACTCATTTGGATTATTCGGCTCGCATCCAGACAATCAATGAGAAACAGAACGAACTTTTTTATCGCCTTATCAAGAAATTTCAGGAGAAAACAGGCTATGCTGTAATTGTTAATACTTCTTTTAATGTCCGCGGAGAACCGATAGTCTGCACGCCGGAAGATGCCTACAAAGGTTTTATGCGCACCGAGATTGATTATCTTGTGATGGGAAGTTGTTTAATCGATAAAAAAGAGCAAGAGACGGTAAAACATAATATCGATTGGCAGAAAGAGTTCGAATTAGATTAATATGGAGAAAGATTTTAAAGAAGCAAATTTTTTATTTAATATTCTGTTGTTTATCTGCAGAATAATTTCTGTTGTTATTTTGGGAGTGTTTTTTTATCTTATTATTACGCCTGTAGGTTTAGTGATAAGATGTTGCAGCAAAGATCCGCTAGATAAGAAATGGGACAAAACTAGAGAAAGCTATTGGATTAGGCGCGGATAAAAATAGATAGATCAATAAAATAAGGCTAACTTTACTTTAGAAGTTAGCCTTTTCTGTTTTTGGTGCTGGAGGAGGGAGTTGAACCCTCACGGCCTTGCAGCCACCAGTTTTTGAGACTGGCGTGTATGCCATTCCACCACTCCAGCAAAAAATAAGTGGAGCTGGGGGGGTTTGAACCCCCGACCCACAGACTGCCAGCCTGTTGCTCTCCCAACTGAGCTACAGCCCCATGAATTTTCTAATTAGTGGGGCGTGTCCCGAGGAACTAGATAGTTTATAATTATGTCCCGAGGGACAGCCTCTATTTTAGCTTTAAAATGTAAAACCAATATAACATCTAAAAAATAAAATGTCAAATAATTCATCTTGCGGGGATTTGCCTTGACGAATAAAGAGCTGGTGTGTTAAAATCCCTTAAATGCGTCTAGGCGTCCACGTATCTATTGCAGACAAGATTTATAATTCAATCGATAGGGCAAAAGGGCTTGGTTGTAACACCATGCAGATTTTTAGCCGTAGCCCGCGTGAATTCAGGGGTATTCCGTTAAAGCCTGAAGATTGCGAAGAATTCAGGCGAAGACGCAAAAAATCAAATATCAAGCCGATCTTTGTGCATATGCCTTATCTGGTGAATCTGGCATCTCCGGATAATAAGCTTTACAGGACTTCGATTAAGCTTTACATTGATAGCATAAAGGATGCAGATGCCCTCGGAGCCGAATATATCGTCACTCATATGGGAAGCCACAAGGGTAGCGGCGAGGAAAAGGGCTTGAGGCGTTTTAGCGACGCAATCAATGTTATTTTTGATAAGACCAAAGATTCGAAAGTAAGTATCTTGTTAGAAAACACTTCTGGAAGTGGTTTTTCAATAGGACATAATTTCCAGCAACAAAAAAAGGTCATAGACGAAATAGAAGACAAGAGCCGTATCGGAATGTGTCTTGACACTTGCCATGCCTTTACCGCCGGATACGATATTGCGACTAAAGACGGTCTTAAAGATACAATAGCTCAGCTGGAAGAACAAGTCGGTTTGAAATATTTGAAATTGATACACCTTAATGATTCCAGGGATAATTTCGGTTCCCTTCGTGACCGCCATGAACATATCGGAAAAGGCAAAATCGGTTTAGAGGGATTCAAAAATATCGTGAATCATCCTAAGCTTAAAAATGTACCTTGTGTTTTGGAAACTCCTAAAGCGTCAGAAAATGATGATAAGATGAACTTAAAGACTGTCAGGAAATTGAGGAAATAGATGAAGTATCCTTTTCAAAAAATAGAGAAAAAATGGCAGGCCTACTGGAAGAAAAACAGGATAAACCAGGCTGTTTTTTCTAAAGATGAACCTAAGTATTATTTACTTGAGATGTTTCCATACCCGTCGGGAAAGCTGCATATGGGTCATGTCAGAAACTATACTATCGGCGATGTATTGGCTAGATTTAAGAAGATGCAAGGATATAATGTTTTGCATCCTATGGGATATGATGCCTTTGGCCAGCCTGCAGAGAATGCCGCAATAAAGAATAAATCCGATCCTGCCAAATGGACCAAGCAATGCATTGATTGGATGCGCGAAGAGATGCAACGGATGGGCTTTTCTTATGATTGGGACAGAGAAGTCGCCACCTACTTGCCGGAATATTACCGATGGAACCAGTGGATATTCTTAAAGATGTTTGAAAAGGGCCTGGCCTATAAAAAAGAGTCGCTGGTGAATTGGTGTGCGAGTTGCCAGACGACATTGGCCAATGAAGAGGTTATTGATGGCGGATGTTGGCGTTGCCATACCAAGGTTGAACAGAAAGATTTAGAGCAGTGGTTTTTGAAGATTACAGATTTCTCCGAGCGACTACTTGAAGACTTAAAATACTTAAAATACTGGCCGGCTCGCGTTGTTACCATGCAGGAAAACTGGATCGGAAAAAGCTTCGGTGTGGAAATCTATTTCAGGCTTTGCGATAGGGGCGGCAGGCCAACTGACACAACTATCCCCGTATTTACCACGCGCCAAGACACTATTTTCGGAGCAACCTATATCGTTCTTGCGCCTGAGCATCCTTTGATAAAAGAAATCATTAAAGGCCTGCCGCAAGAAAATAAAGTTTTAGAATTTGTTGAAAAAGTTTCCAAAGAGACAAAGACTGTGCGAACAGCCACCGACGTCAAAAAGGAAGGCATATTTAGCGGAGCTTATGCAATTAATCCCGTAAATAACGAAAAAATTCCCATTTGGGTAGCAGATTATGTTTTGATGGAATACGGCACGGGCGCGATTATGGCAGTTCCTACTCATGATCAAAGAGATTTCTTATTTGCCAAAGAACATGATTTGCCCATGCGCATTGTTATCCAAAATCCCGATGAGCCTGATTTAAAAGTAGAAGGTTTAACCTGTGCCTACGAGGGAGAAGGAAGCCAAGTTAATTCTGGTCAATTTAATGGGATACATACCAGTCAGTCCAAAGAAAAAATTGCTAACTGGATGGAAGAAAAGAAAATCGGTAAGAAAACCGTCAATTGGCGTCTGCGCGATTGGCTGATTTCAAGGCAGCGTTATTGGGGAACGCCAATCCCGATTATTTATTGCGATAAATGCGGTATAGTAGGAGTGCCCGAGGGAGACCTACCGGTTATCTTGCCGCAAAAAGTTGCGATTACCGGTAAAGGCGGAAGCCCATTATCAAAAGTAGAAAAATTCATCAATTGCAAGTGTCCTAAGTGCAAAGGTAAGGCTCGTCGGGAAACCGATACCATGGCCACATTTTTTGATTCCTCATGGTATTTTCTGAGATTCTGCTCGCCTAAATATGCAAAAGGCGTTTTTGATAAAGAGGAAGTTAGCTACTGGATGCCGGTTGATCAATATGTAGGCGGAATTGAACATGCGATATTGCATTTACTTTACTCTAGATTTTTCACTAAATTCTTCAATGATCTCGGGCTTTTGGATTTCTCCAAAAAAGAAGTTAACGCCGCAAAAGACGAACCTTTCATACGTCTTCTTACTCAAGGAATGGTCTTAAAAGAAGGCGAAGTTATGTCAAAGTCTAAAGGAAACGTCGTTGATCCGGATATAATCATTGAAAAATACGGGACAGATACCTTGAGATTGTATATTATTTTCGCCGCGCCTCCGGAAGACCAGATGGATTGGAACGAACGCGCCATAGAAGGATCGTGGCGGTTTTTAAACCGCGTCTGGAATCTGGTCGAGAATTATGAATTTAAAGGGGTTACTTTGCTTTCATCGGAAGATAAAGAATCGAAAGATTTAAAGCAAAAAACGCATTTAACAATTAAGAATGTTACAGATGATTTAGAAGAGGATTTCCATCTTAATACCGCGATTAGCAGCATCATGGAATTAGTAAACGCCATTTACTCAGTGCTTAGTAAAAATGAGTCTAGCAATCAGGTAGTAAAAGAAGCAATCAAAACTGTTATTTTACTTCTTGCGCCGTTTGCTCCTCATTTAGCTGAGGAGATGTGGCAGAAAACCGGCCAAAAAGACAGTGTCTTTAAAGCTTCTTGGCCAAGATTTGAGCCCAATGCCATAAAACAAGACACAATCACTTTTATTATTCAGGTAAATGGAAAAGTGCGCGCCACAATGGAATTGTCTGTCGATATCGACAAGGAAAAGCTCAAAGCTACCGCTTTAGCAGAGAGCAATGTCGAAAAATGGGTAAAAGACAAGACGATAAAAAAGATAATTATCGTCCCCAAGAAGTTAGTTAACATCGTAGTAGGTTAGCTCTGTCGCCTGCCAAATAATCCGCTTTCGTTGTTTAATTTAACCAAGCAAGAAATATTAGTTTTGGGTTTTTTAGGCCTTGCCGCGATCTTAGGCATAGGAGTAAATTTCTATGCCCATAATTTCCAGCCTTTGGAAACATCAGCCTTTCTTAAAATCAACATAAATAAAGCCGATAAAGATGAATTTATTGAGTTAAAAGGCATTGGAGAAGTCTTGGCCGCTAGGATCACCAAGTATCGAGATAGCTACGGGCCATTTAAGAAGATAGATGATATCAAGCGCGTATATGGGATAAGCGAGGATAAGTTCCAACAAATAAAAGAATATCTGACCATGGATTAACCGATGAGAAGACCATTTGTGGGGATTTGCGTATTTTTTATTTTAGGTATTTTATCTGCCAAGTTTATTCATGTTAAATTTATTGTCCTTTTTATGCTTACGGTATTATTTTTTGTCTGTAGTTTTTTATCATTGAGGCTGAATCCACGGTTTAAATTTCTTATTTTTGTTTCATTTTTTCTTTTAGGTGCTTGCTTTCTAAAGAATTCAGAAATATTGCCTAAGAATCATGTTGAAAAATATATCGGCTATAAAGGAAGGCTGGTTGCTGTAAAAGGCAAGGTTGAAACTGATCCGGTAATCAAAGACATGGGTCATTTCAAGAAGACTTCTTTTATTTTTGATGTCAGACAAATACAATATCGTGGAGTTTGGCATATAACTTGCGGCAAGATATTGGTAAATAGTTTTCAAAAACAAGAAATCTCCTACGGCCAGGAATTGATTTTGCAAGGCAAGATTTATAAGGCCCCGAAATTATCAATATCAAAAAACTTTGATTACCGAGAATATTTAAAAAGAAAACAGATTTTTGGTATATTAAGCGTAAAAAGAAATAGCCCTTTTGAGATAATTAGCGAAAGCTGTGCAAATCCCGTCAAAAAGCTTTCTTTAAAAATCCGCAATAAACTTAGCGGGCAAATAGATAGTTATCTTCCGCCGGTAGAATCTAGTTTGCTGCGCGCTATGCTTTTAGGCGAGCGTCAGGATATCCCAAGGCCCATAAATGACATTTTTGTCAAGACCGGCACGATACACATTTTAGCCATAAGCGGCTTACATATCGGAATCATTGCTTTTTTGATTTTGATTTTCTTAAAAGTAATGCGCATACCGCGAAAACCCAGGTACATTGCAACAATGTTATTTTTGATAATGTATGTTTTTATTACCGGAGGCCGTGTTTCAGTAATACGCGCAACAATCATGGCGATAGTTTTCTTGGGAGGATTTCTTTTTGAAAGAGAAGCCGATATTCTGAATTCATTAGCCTTGGCCTGCCTTTTGATCTTAGGTTTTAATCCCCGTCAATTATTCGATGTAGGATTCCAGCTTTCTTTCGTCAGCGTTATTAGCATAGTAATATTTTCTCCCAAAATGTATTCGCTCTTGCGTAATTTTCCGATAAAGAATAAAGTATTAGATTTTATCTTGCGTTCTATCTCAGTATCTTTGGCGGTTTGGCTAGGAACTTTGGGGATCATTGCCTATTATTTTAATATTGTTACTCCAGTAGCCGTTATAGCAAATTTGTTTATAATTCCATTTATGGTAATTGTTTTTGCTCTAGGATTGTGTTTTATTATTATAAGCCTAATCTTTCCTGGGCTGGGGGCAATATTCGCTGGTTCCGCCGGCGCATCATTGTTTATCCTGGTTGAATTCGCGTATCTATTAAGCAGGATACCGAAAGCCTATATTTTCCTTTCTTCTTTACCTTTAGTTGCGGTTTTTATATATTATATTCTTTTATTGAGCATGTTATATTTACCCAATTTGATATCCTTGACACAGTTATGGCAAAACCGTGAATAAGTTTGACAAATTCGTATAAGTATGGTAATTTAGGCTTACTGTCTAACAAATCCTCAGTATTTAAAAATAAGGAAGAATGAAAAGAACTTTTTTAATTTGTTTAGTCGCATTTTTTGTACTATCTAGCCAGGCCTATGCTTATTGGATCTGGACTCCTGAGACGCGTAAATGGTTAAACCCCAAATATTCGGTTAAAGAAACTCCTAAGGCACAACTTGAATTTGCCAGAGGTTTTCTGGAGAAGGGGCAATACAAAAAAGCCAATAATGAATTTCAGAAGTTAATTAATTATTATCCTAAGGCTGCTGAAGCTGCCGAAGCCCAGTATTATATGGGAGAGAGCCTAGAAAAGCTTGGCGAGCCATACCAGGCTTTTAAGTCTTATCAAAAGGTCATTGAGAAATATCCTTTCAGCGAAAGAATTACAGAGATCATAGAAAGAGAGTTTAAAATAGGAGAGATGTTATTGGAACAAAAAACAAGCGTTTGGCAGCATCTTTCCGGCTATGAATATCCTGTCGTAGAAGTCTTTCGCGCTGTTATAGAGAACGCCCCTTATAGCAAATTTGCGCCCGCTTCATATTATAATATCGGTTTGTTTTTGGAGGAACTGGGAGGCTATCCCGAAGCAAAAGTTGAATTTGATAAGATTGTCACGGAATACCCCCAAAGCGATTGGGTTGATAAAGCGAAATATCAGATAGCTTTGTGCGAATACAGAGCGTCTCTAAAACCGGATTATGACCAAACTAACTCTAAAAGCGCAACGGAGAAATTTGAAGAGATCCTTAAGTCAAATCCCGATACAGAATTATCAAAAAAAGCCAAGGCGACGGTGTCCGAGCTAAAAAATAAAGACGCCGAGAGCAATTTTATTATCGCGAAATATTACGAGAAGCGTAAGCTGATAGATAGCGCAAAAATATATTATAGGTATATAATTGAAAACTATCCGGATAATAAATGGGCTGCAAAGGCGCAGGAAAGATTGTATATCATGGAGAAAAAATGAGAGTTATTACATTTATTTTAATTTTGAGTTTTGTTAGCGGATGCGGTTATACTACCCGGTCGATGATGGATCCCAACATACAAACTATCTATGTTAAACCATTTGAAAATAAAATTGAATTTGGCACTATAGATAATGTTTATAGCAAGTTAAAAACCTATTACCCTCACTTAGAGACTGATATTACTAATGCGGTCGTGGAAAGATTTCTTTTTGACGGCAATCTCAAGATTGTCAAAGAAGAGGATGCCGACGTTGTTTTAAAAGGAGAATTGGTTGATTATCGCCGGGATGTGCTTAGATATACGGGAGAAGACGAGGATGTGGAAGAATATCGTTTAAATATCGTCGTGAATATATCTTTGTGGGACAAGACGGAAAACAAGAATCTTTGGCAAGAGAATAACTTTACGGGAGAGACTACCTATTTTACGACTGGGAGCAAAGCCAGGTCAGAAAGCGCCGCGATAAAAGATGGCATTACAGATTTAGCGCGCCGCATTGTCGAGAGGGCAATCGAGAATTGGTAATAGATGATTTATTTATTTTTAGGAACAGATGAGATTTCTAAGGAAAGAAAATTACAGCAGCTTAAACAGGAAATCCTCAAGAATAGCCAAGATGCATTTGATTACGAACGTCTGTACGCTAAAGAGTTAACCCCTTCCATTTTAAACGAAGCATTTTCACGAATCCCGCTGTTTGCTGATAAAAGACTGATTTTTATTAGAGACGTAGATAAACTAAACGCTTCCTCTAAGGAAAAGCTTCTTTCCCTGATAAAAAATCCAAATCCAAAGATCCTCCTGGTGCTAGATACTCAAGTTTCCGAACTAAAAGAGGCCTTTCTCATTAAGATTGCCAATTCCTCCAAAGTCTTCCATTTTGGCAGAGAGAAAACATTTAATGCTTTTGACTTGGCCGATGCGATTAAGGCGAAAAGGACCCAGGAAGCCTTAAAGATTTTTTCTATTATTCATCAAAAGGGAGAGCATCCTACAAGGATACTTGGCGGGTTATTTTGGTCTTGGAGGAAAATGAAAAGCTTTCTAAAGGCCGATAATTTCAAACGCGGCGTGGAATTATTTCTAGAGACAGATATAAATATTAAATTTTCTAGACTTAAACCCGAGGTAGCTTTAGAGATTTTGATCGTTAAGCTATGCCTTTTATGCGGCGGGTAAATTGGGATTTCTTTCTGGCGGCGGTATTCTTGTGGATTATCCCTTTTGCAGCTGCTCTGTCTAATTTAGAAATTATTGTGGAGAAGAAATCCTGCGCCTCTTTTGTCTTTTTAGCGGAAACTAAAGAGAGGAATTTCTTTATCGAATTCTTTAGCTCTGTTTTTAATTTTATATTGTGCAGACGTTTTGTTTTATCTACACGCAATCTTTTTAACGCTGTTCTTCTTTGTGGCAATTTTAATGCCCCCTTTCTTGTTCAAATATATCAAAGGACTTAAAATATGTCAATTAATAAATCTATTATTAAATCCAGTTACGTAATCAGCGCCGGAACGGTTTTTTCTCGGATTTTAGGCTTTTTTAGGGATATTCTTATCGCCGGATTATTGGGTACAACTCCTGGCGCTGAGGCGTTCGTCGCCGCTTTTAGGATACCCAATCTTTTTAGAGACCTCGTAGGAGAAGGGGCGGTCAATTCAGCGGTTGTCCCGGTATTTTCGGAATATATAGTTAAAAAAGATAAAGAGGATTTCTTAACTCTTGCCAATGTAGTCTTTTATTTGTCCTTATCAGTCTTAAGCATAATAGCAGTGCTGGGTATTATTTTCTCTCCCTTTATTGTTAAGCTCATAGCCCCCGGGTTTTTGAGGGAACCTTCCACATACAATCTTACGGTTAACCTAACGCGTCTGATGTTTCCTTACCTGGTCTTTATAGGCCTTACGGCTTACGGAATGGGAATACTTTTTAGCCACAAATCTTTCTTTGCGCCTTCATTTTCTCCCGCTTTATTAAATATTTCTTTGATCGTAAGCGCGCTTTTTGCTTCCTACGTTTTTAAGGAGCCGGTTTACGGTTTGGCAGTCGGCGTATTAGTAGGCGGAATTTTGCAGCTGGCTTTTCAGATCCCGTATTTACATAAAAACGGTTTTAATTTCATAAAGATAACAACATTGGTCCATCCGGGCGCAAAAGCTATTTTCAGGCTTCTTATGCCTCGTGTTTTTGGCACGGCAGTATACCAGCTTAATATTTTCGTTGATACGATCTGCGCTTCGCTTTCGTTTATTGTCGGCCAAGGCTCGATTGCAGCGATTTATTACGCCAACCGGATTATACAGTTTCCCTTAGGGGTTTTTGGATTTGCTATTGCTTCCGCTGCCTTACCGACGATGTCGCGGCTTGCCGCTGAGCAAAATTTGGATGAATTAAGAAATACCGTTTCGTTTTCTTTACGTAGTATATTTTTGATTATGATGCCTTGTTCTGTAGCGCTTATGGTTCTTGCCGGACCAATAATTAGATTATTATTCCAGAGAGGCCAGTTTACTCCATATTCTACCGTGATTACATCTTCCGCGCTTTTATTTTATGCTTTGGGGCTTTTTGCCTTTGCTGGAGTCAAGATTTCGGTTTCTTGTTTCTATGCACTCAAAGACACTAAAACTCCGGTCAAGGTCGCGGCTTGCTGTCTTGTCCTTAACGTTTTATTAAACATCATTTTTATGTTCCCGCTCAAAGTAGCTGGGCTTGCGCTAGCTAGCAGTATATCTGCCGTTGTAAACTTTTGTGTGCTTAGTTACATCCTACAACGAAGGATAGGCAGTTATATCCAGGAGAATTTTGTTTATTATTTCGCAAAGCTCGCATTTGTTTCTTTGATAATGGGCGTTGCGATCTATTTGTTATGGTTTAGGTTCCTGGTATTTTTTAATATGCCTTTGCGATTCATATTGGTTATTTTGTCGGGGATAGTCGTATTTGTCTTGGGCTGCATTGCCTTTAAAATAAAAGAGATAAAAGACTTAATCGGATGGTTCTTGAAAAAACAATAAAAAGCCTCCCTGATTCTTGCGGCGTTTATCTGATGAAGGATAAAGATGGCGAGGTTATTTATATCGGCAAGGCCATCTCTTTGAAGAAACGGGTTGGCTCTTACTTTAAAAAGAATCAAATTTCTTCAAAACAGGATGCGTTAATCAAACGGGTTAAAGACGTTGACTATATCCCTACCGCATCAGAAATCGAGGCGCTTTTATTAGAAGCCGATTTGATTAAAAGATTTAAGCCTAAATATAATGTTAGCCTTCGGGACGATAAAACCTTTCCTTTCATAAAGATAACCCAAGAAAAATTTCCTGCTATTTCCATCTGCCGGCCCAAAAACAAAGATAATGCTTTGTGTTTTGGCCCTTATACTGACAGCCAGGCAATAAGAGAACTGATAAAAAAAATCCGCAAAATTTTCCCGTTTAGGTCCTGCCCTAAAATGCCTAAAAAGGCTTGTTTAAATTTCCACATTGGATTATGTCCGGCGCCTTGCATCGGTAAAATTAATAAGAAAGATTACGCGCAGAACATAAGGAACATCTCTTTGATTTTAAAAGGCAAGAGGGAATCATTATTTAAAATCTTACAGGAAGAAATCAGGATAGAATCCGATAAAAGAAATTTTGAAGAGGCTGCCAAATTAAGGGATCAGATGCTGGCTTTGGGCTCAATATATTTAGGCGGTTATGTCAATAATTTCTTAGAAGAGGCAAAGCAATTGGCCCAGATACTTGGGCTTAAGAAACTTCCCTTTCGGATAGAAGCGTTCGATGTGTCTAATATATTCGGTAAAGAGGCGGTAGGCTCCATGGTTTCTTTCTGGCGAGGCTCTCCCGATAAAAATAATTATCGCCGTTTCCGCATAAAAGAATCACAGGGACAAATAGACGATTATAAGATGTTGGCCGAGATTACGCGCCGGCGTTATACCAGATTAAAGAATGAAGGCCTTGTGTTTCCCGATCTGATACTTATCGACGGCGGAAAAGGTCAGGTCTCGGTAGTCAAAAATGAGCTAGATAGATTGCATTTAGACTTGCCGCTAATAGGCATTGCTAAGTCAGAAGAAAAGATTTTCTCGTTTAACAAAAGAAATCCCATAAAATTGCCGCTGAATAACCCTGCCTTAAGACTTATTATGAGGATACGGGATGAAGCGCACCGATTTGCAATTTTTTATCATCATCTTTTAAGAAGGAAGAAGACATTTGAAGAAAAATAAGCTTACTAATTTCCAAAAGAAGGTTTTGAAGGTTACAAGTTGCATCCCTTTAGGCGAGGTGCGTTCTTATCAGTGGGTAGCTAAAAGAATAGGTAGCCCTAAGGCTGTGCGCGCGGTCGGGAGCGCGCTTAAAAAGAATCCGTATCCCGTTATAATACCTTGCCATCGCGTGATTCACTCTGATGGTTCTTTGGGCGGATATGTTAAGGGCAAAGAACTAAAGATGAAGCTTCTTTTGTTAGAGAAGTATATCGCTGAAATTATCAAATAAGCTCTTGAAAGTTCGCTTTTAAGGTGCTATAAAATAAAAGGAAGACACAACTTACGGAGTTAAAAACGACGTAAGTTGTTGTCTGAATTTACCCAGCACCTTTTTAGTATTCATTAGGTTTTAAAAGAATTTTCGGAATTATTAATAGATAAAAGGTGCTGGGTTTAATTCGCGCTTACCTGTCTACCGACAGGTAGATAACTTACGCTTCTTTCAGTCGCGTAAGTTATGCGCTCATTAAAGAAGGAGAAGCAAATGAACATAAAAGATTTCTTTAAGATAATGAAAGAAAAAGGCGCCTCAGATTTATTTATTCGTGCCGGAGGCGTTCCTCGCTTGAGGATTGACGGTAAAATTTGTCCTTTGGGCGATGAAATTATAAGCAGGCAGGATTTGGAGAATATAACAGATGAGCTTATTGCCACTGAGGAGCAAAAGAGGCTTTACAAAGAGAATTTAGAGATCGATTTCGCCTATTCTTATGACGGAGTAGGAAGGTTTAGGGTAATAATTTTCTTGCAGAGAAGCACGCCTTCGTTAGTCGCAAGATACGTGCGCGAAGACATCCAAACATTTGAAGATTTAAACCTGCCCGCAGAACTTCTTAAAAGATTCTCTATGGAAGATAGGGGCATTGTTTTGCTCACTGGTCCGGCGGGATGCGGAAAATCAACCACCGTTGCCAGCATGCTCGAATATATTAACTCCAATTATCAAAATCATATCGTTACAATTGAGGATCCAATAGAATTTTTATTTAAGGATAAAAAATCCATTATTAATCAGAGGGAATTGGGACTGGATGTTCCCAGCTATCCGGCGGCATTAAAGCATTTCACCCTACAAAGTCCGGACGTAATATTTATAGGCCTGATCAGAGACACCCAGACTATGCACGCGGCAATATCGGCGGCAGAGATGGGGGTTTTGCTTTTATCTACCTTTCATACAATTAATGCAATACAGACACTTGAAAGAATCGTTAATTTCTTCCCGCCGCATTTACATGATGAAGTAAGGATACAGCTTTCTTTGGTTTTAAAAGGCATTGTATCGCTTAGGCTTATACCGCGCAAAGATTCTCCGGGAAGAATCCCCGCCTGCGAAACAATGGTTTTGACACCAACAGTGGCAAGGATTATAAGAGAAGGGAAAATCTGGGAGTTAAAAAGATTTATGGAGCAAGGAGAAATGTTCGGCATGCAGACATTTAATCAGGCATTGGTAAAACTGGTTAAAGCCGGGAAAATCAGCGAAGAAGATGCGAGAGACTCCTCGGATAGCAGGGATGAGTTTGAATTAGAGCTAAGAGGTATTAAAAGAGTTTAGAGAACATATTTTCTATTGGAGGACTTAATGACTAACGAAGCAAAGAGGCAGCTGGATACACTTAAGTTAAAATTGGAGCAACTAAGAGGTTATCTTTGAGATAGAAAACAAGACCAAGCGTATTGAAGATTTACAGAATCAAATGTCCCACCCGGGATTTTGGAACGACCAGCAAAGCTCGAATAAATTGGTTCAAGAACTAAAGGGGCTAAAAGCCATCGTTGATTCCTGGCAGAAACACAAAGAAAAATGCCGGGAATTAGAAGAGCTTATAGAAATTTCCGGTCCTCAAGACCAGTCGTTCCTGAATCAAATTAAAAAAGAAATAGATAATTTTAGCATTGAATTAGTCGATCTAGAATTAAAGTCTATCCTTAGCGGGGAATTTGATATTCGCAATGCTATCATTAGTATAAATGCCGGAGCTGGTGGGACAGAGTCTTGCGATTGGGTAAGTATGCTTCTTAGGATGTATACGCGCTGGAGCGAAAGCAAAGGTTATAAAATACAGACGACCGATATGCTCCCCGGAGAAGAAGCGGGCATAAAAAATGTAACCTTGAGAATTATCGGAGATTATGCCTATGGGTATCTAAAAGCAGAAAGGGGAGTGCATAGATTAGTGCGAATTTCCCCTTTTGATTCCAATAAAAGAAGACATACCTCTTTTGCTTCTGTTGATGTGATTCCTGAAGTTACGGAAGATATAAAGTTAGATATTAAAGAAGAAGATTTAAGGATTGATACCTATAGGTCTTCCGGGGCAGGAGGCCAACACGTAAATGTAACGGATTCCGCGGTGAGAATCACTCACATCCCTACGGGATTAGTGGTAACTTGTCAAAATGAGCGTTCTCAACATCAAAATAAAGAAACCGCGATGAATATCTTGAAAGCCCGTCTATATGAATTGGAGAGAAGGAAAAAAGAAGAGAAGTTGACCTCGCTTCAGGGGGTAAAGCAGAAAATTGAATGGGGTTCGCAGATCCGTTCTTATGTTATGCAGCCTTATCAAATGGTCAAAGACCATCGAACCGATATTGAAGTCGGTAATGTGCAGGCGGTCTTGGATGGCGATATTGAGATGTTCATTGCCGCATATTTAAAAAAACCTATAACCAATAAATAAAACTTTTCATAGGAGTTGATATGGAGGAAGTAAAGATTTATTTAAGTGAGAAGGATATCCCTAAGCAATGGTATAACCTGGCGGCAGATCTTCCTACGCCTTTATTGCCGCCGCTAGGGCCCGACGGAAAACCGATTACGCCTGATATGCTAGAAGCGGTTTTCCCAGCAAATTTAATCGAACAGGAAGTCAGTTCAAAACGCTGGATAGATATACCCAAGGAGATTCTGGAAATTCTCTATCGCTGGAGGCCTTCGCCTTTACGCCGCGCAAGATATTTGGAGCAGTATTTAAAAACACCGGCACGTATTTATTATAAAGATGAAAGTTTGAGCCCTCCGGGAAGCCACAAGCCCAATACAGCTATCCCCCAGGCTTGGTATAACAAACAATTTGGGATTAAGAAATTGACCACCGAAACCGGCGCTGGCCAGTGGGGAAGCGCTCTTGCCTTTGCCACTAATCTTATGGGGCTTGAATGCAAAGTTTTTATGGTCAGGATTAGTTTTGATCAAAAGCCGTTACGTAAAATTATGATGAAGCTTTGGGGGGCAACTTGCGTTGCCAGCCCCAGCAACGAGACTAAAGCCGGAAGAGATATCTTGGCTAAAACTCCTGATACGCCGGGTAGTTTAGGTATCGCTATCGCCGAAGCAGTAGAAGAAGCGGTATCAGACAAATCAGGCAAAACCAGGTATTCTTTAGGTAGCGTATTGAATCATGTGCTTCTCCATCAGACGATTATCGGTCTTGAGGCCAAGAAGCAGCTGCAAAAAATCGGCGAGAAGAAAGTTGATGTTGTAATCGGATGCGCTGGCGGCGGAAGCAACTTCGCGGGATTATCATTTCCCTTCGTCTGCGATAAGATACACGGAAAGAAAATTGAGATTTATCCGGTTGAACCAACAGGTTGCCCGACGATGACTAAGGGGCCATTCACATATGATTTCGGGGATGTGGCTTGCCAGACGCCATTGCTTGCCATGTACACATTAGGCCATGGATTCGTTCCTGCCCCCATTCATGCAGGCGGGCTTAGATATCATGGGATGGCGCCTTTGGTCAGCCAGGCAGCCGTGGAAGGCCTAATTTCTCCGCGGGCCTATAATCAGATCAAATGTTACGAATCCGCCATTCTCTGGTCCAGAACCGAAGGTTCGGTCTGCGCTCCGGAAACCAGCCACGCCATCGCCTGCGTCATTGAAGAGGCGCTCAGGGCAAAAGAGGAAGGCAAGAAAAAGGTAATATTGTTTAATTATTCCGGACACGGGATTATGGATCTGGGAGGATATGATAGATTCCTTTCCGGGCAGCTTCATGATTACTCCATGTCGCAGGATGAACTGGATAAATCTTTGGAGTCTATAAAAGATCTCCCCAAGGCTCCAGTAAACAAATCCGGAAAATGGTAAATTGCCAAGGGAATTAATCAGGGGGTTAGATAGATGATTTTTAAGAAAAAGATGGCTTTTACGCTGAATGAGTTAGTGATTGTAGTTGTTTTACTCGGTATTTTGGCTGCCATAGCAATTCCTAGCTATTTCCTTACCGTTCAAAAATCTAGGGCTAAAGAGGCAAAAAGCGCGCTCGGTTTAATCCAGGCAGGCCAAAAGATTTATTACTCCAGGACTAAAGCCTATTTAAATGACGGTAATATAGCAAATATCAATTCGCAGTTAGGATTAAGTCTGGAAGAAAGTTATTGGAATTATTCTGCCAATAATGGTCCGCCAAATAATATTGGGACAGCGGTGCGGGGAGCCTGTACTTACACAGTCAGTACAATAGGCGCAATTACTGGGACAGCTTCTTGTCCGGAATAATTATTAAGCTTCTAAATGTAGCCGCATAAAAAAGGTAAGAATCGTGAATTTTATATGCCCTATTTGCAATAAAGAGCTTCCGAGGGAATTACATATTATTCTTCCCCATACGCAAGAGCACATTATTGAAGAGATTAAAAGGAAGCATCCGGAATGGGTCAAGAAAGATGGGGTTTGCCAAAGATGTTACGACTATTATAAAGATGCGCTTAATGCACCCTAAAACCAGAAATCATAAAAACACAGGTTTAAAATAAAATGATTAGCATGTTTTTTAAGAAAATTGTCCGCAGCTATTCCGATAAATATATCGATTCGCTTAAGCCCGCCGTTAATATTTATCTTTCTGAAGAGCAACCGCTGGAATCCATGCAGGATATAAGAAAGATGGCCAAAGCCGTTTCTGTTATAAATAGCCTAGAGGAGAAAATCAAAAATCTTTCGGATGACCAGCTTCGCACCAAGACAGAAGAATTCCGGTCTAAGATAAGACAAAAAACGCTTAAGGCAGAAAACAAAATCAAAGAATTGGAGGAGTTTTCTAATCAGGCGTCTGATGTGAGCCAGAAAGAAGAAATAGAAGAAGAGCTGGGAAAGGCAAAAGAAGATTTAAAGATTATTACCCAAGAAGTTCTTGAGGAAATTTTGCCAGAGGCCTTTGCCGTGGTAAGGGAAACCGGCAGGCGTACAGTAAGTATGCGTCATTTTGATGTGCAGCTTGTGGGAGGGATAGTTTTGCATAAAGGCAAAATTGCTGAGATGGCCACCGGTGAAGGAAAGACCCTCGTAGCCACCCTGGCAGCGTATTTAAACGCCTTAACCGGGAAAGGCGTCCATGTGGTTACGGTAAACGATTATCTTGCCAAACGCGACAGGGAATGGATGGGGCCAATTTATGAATTCTTAGGCCTTTCCGTCGGAACTATCCAGCATGATATGGATGCCAAATCCAGAAGATACGCCTACAATTGCGACATTACTTATGGTACAAATAATGAATTCGGTTTTGATTATCTGCGTGATAACATGGTCATTAACAAAGAGGAGATGGTCCAGAGGCCTTTTTATTTTGCCGTGGTTGATGAAGTTGATAGTATTTTAGTGGATGAAGCACGGACGCCGCTTATTATTTCCGGACCAGCCGAGGAATCAACAGATAAATATTATATTTCTCAGCGCCTGGTTGTTCAGCTTAAAGGCAGGCGTATCACCGAACAGGATCAGATAGATGCAAAGTATAAGGGTGAAGATTTATCCAAAGGTTTTGATTATATTGCCGATGAAAAGGCGAATACTATTTCTTTGACCGAAGAAGGAGAAATTAAAGCGGCTAAATTATTGGGAGTAGATAACCTCCACGAAATGGACACTATGGAGGATAGGCACCACGTGATTCAGGCGCTTCGCGCCAAGGAGTTCTTTGAATTAGACGTGGATTATGTGGTAAAAGAGGGCGAAGTTATAATTGTCGATGAGTTTACGGGAAGAATGATGCCGGGTAGGCGCTGGTCAGACGGATTGCATCAGGCCGTTGAGGCCAAAGAGGGATTGAAAATCCAGCGCGAAAACCAGACACTCGCCACGGTTACATTCCAGAATTATTTTCGTATGTATGAAAAATTATCCGGCATGACCGGTACGGCCTATACCGAGGCTTCGGAGTTTAAAGACATCTATAAACTGGATGTTATAGTTATCCCTACCAATAAACCTTTGGCCAGGACAAATTATCCTGATTGTATCTATAAAACCGTAAAAGAGAAATTCAATGCCGTAGTTGCTGAGATTGAGCAGTTATTTAAAATGGGCAGGCCAATATTGGTCGGTACTATTTCAATCGATAGGTCAGAATACCTATCTGAATTACTAAAGAGAAAAGGCGTGCCGCATCAAATCCTGAATGCAAAATATCATGAACTAGAGGCGCAGATTGTCGCCCAGGCCGGAAGATACCAGGGAGTAACCATAGCCACCAATATGGCCGGTAGAGGTACCGATATTATTTTGGGAGGCAACCCCGAATATATAGCCAAGAATTTATTAAAACAGAAAGAATTAGATGTAAATAGCGCCGAGTATAAAAATGAATTCCAGCAATTATTGGGCAAATTCCAAAAGCAGACTCAGGATGAACATAAGAAAGTTGTGGAGTTAGGAGGCCTTCATGTTATTGGTACCGAGCGTCACGAAGCTCGCCGCATTGACAATCAGTTGCGCGGCCGTTCCGGAAGACAGGGAGACCCCGGCTCTTCCAGATTCTATGTTGCCCTGCAAGATGATTTGATGCGGTTATTCGGCTCGGACAGAATCGCGTTCATTATGGATAAATTCGGGATGGAGGAAGGCCAGGTAATTGAACATCCGATAGTAAGCCGAGCCATAGAGATTGCCCAAAAAAGAGTAGAGCAGCATAATTTTGAAATTAGAAAACAGCTTCTGGAATACGACAACGTCATGAATAAACAGCGGGAGGTCATCTATGGCCTGCGCAGAAGAATTCTTGAAGGCAAGGATATTAAACCATACATCATGGATACAATTGCAGACGTTACGAATATGGTTTTGCAGCAGTATCTTTTTGTGGAGGGTGGACTGGACCCGGACATAGAGGGCTTAAAAAGGTATATAAAATTTAATTTGAATCATGAATTAAAGATAAAAGATGAAGAGTTGTTAAGCCTATCAAAAGAAGATGCAATGGATAAATTTCTGGCTGAATTGACAACTTTTTATGAAGAGAAAGAAAAGAATATCGGTCAAGACAATATGAGGCAGCTAGAGCGCCTGGCGCTTCTACAGATCATTGATTCAAAATGGAAAGACCATCTCTATGCTATGGATAACCTTCGCGAAGGCATTTCTCTTCGGGCCTACGCCCACCGAGACCCGCTCGTTGAATACCAGCATGAGTCATTCAATATGTTCCAGGACATGTATGATTCAATAAATGAAGAAGCCGTCCAAGCGATATTCAAGATTCAGGATGTGTCCAGAGAACAGCTAAGAAGTATATTCATGTCATTGCCGCAAGAATTTATCCATAGCGAATTTTCCAGCATTTCCGAAGCCAAGGTATCGCAAGATAAAGTTTTGCCAAAAAAAGAAATCTCAAAACCCCAAGCCTTAAGTCCTGAAGCAGCACAAAAGGTCGGTCGTAATGACCCCTGTCCCTGCGGAAGCGGGAAGAAATATAAAAAGTGCTGCGGTAACTAAATCAAAAGATGAAAAAAACAAATTCGTTATTACTTTGTGTCATTAGCGCAATTTTATTGGTTTTGCCGTTTTTTAGCTTCCGATTTTGGCTATTGAGCTGGGTGGGTTTTGTGCCGTTTTTCTTGCTGCTTAGAGATAAAACTACATTAAAGTCATTCGCATGGTCTTATTTTCTAGGTTTTATATTTTTTGTCAGTATCCTTTACTGGTTAATTCATGTGACCATGCTGGGCTGGATAGTCTTGAGTATTTATTTAGCTTTGTTTTTTGTAATATTTGGTTTAATATTTAATTTCTCCAAGAAATTAAAAGGCTTCTATTTTGTTTTGTTCATTTCCAGCGCCTGGGTTTGCATAGAGTTTTTTAGGTCAATTTTCTTGACGGGCTTTCCCTGGGCCTTGTTGGGTTATTCGCAGTATAAAAATCTTTTCATTATACAGATAGCCGATATTTTCGGGGCTTACGGGGTATCGTTTTTGGTCTTATTGACGAATGCAGCCATTTATAAGGCATTAGAAAACAAGAAATCTTGCATTAAATATTGTTTTGTCGTTTTTATAATAATTGCACTTACTTTTAGCTATGGATATTTTCGTCTGAATCAGAAGCTTGCTGGGGAAAAGTTGCGCGTTTCGGTTATCCAGGGAAATATCCCCCAGGATGAAAAGTGGCAGTATGAACTTATGCCTTATATTTTGGGCAAACATTTAACTCTGGCAAGGCTTGTTTCCAAAGAGAAGCCCGATATTATAATTTGGCCGGAGACATCTATTCCGGGGGCGCTAGAAGAAGAGCCCCTACTATTCAATAATATCATTTCTTTGGCCAAGGATATAAAGACAGATCTTCTTGTGGGCACAATTTCGGCAAGAGGCGGTTCCTATTACAATAGCGCTGCCCTAGTTTCAAAAGAAGGCAAGATAATAAATCGTTACGATAAATTGCATCTTGTGCCTTTTGGAGAATATATTCCTTTTCCTCGCCTATTTTCTTTTGTTTCCGATATTGCTCCGGCTCAAATCGGAGATTTTGGATTTGGCAAAGATTATACGGTTTTTTCTTTGGATAAAAATAAAAACAATACTTTTTCTGTGCTTATTTGTTTTGAAGATTTATTTGCATATCTTTCCAGGGATTTTGTTAACAAAGGAGCAAAATTCCTGGTGAATATAACTAATGACGCCTGGTTTAAAAAGACCGTTGAACCTTACCAGCATCTTCAGGCATCGGTTTTCCGTGCGGTAGAAAATAAGGTCTGGGTTGTGCGCGCCGCAAATACCGGTGTATCTTGCTTCATCAATCCTAATGGGAAAATTGTTTCCAGCGTTCAAGATAAAGATACGCAAGAAGAGATATTCATATCGGGTTTTAAAACCCAAGATATTTCTTTAGATAAAAGAACAAGCTTATATTCAAGAATAGGGGATATATTTGTATTATTCTGTTTTATTCTTTTTTTGGGTGTTATCTTATTAGAAAAATTCGGCGTCATTAAAGAATAGGAGGCGCTATGGATATTAAAGTTATTAAGATTGATAAGCCAGAGGATGTAAATATTATTATTGGGCAGTCGCATTTTATCAAGACGGTAGAGGATTTGTATGAGGCGTTGGTAGGTTCGTCCGTATCAATTAAATTCGGCATTGGTTTTTGCGAGTCATCGGGGCCGTGCCTGGTCCGGTCCGAAGGCAATGATGAGACGCTAAAAAAATTGGCTGAAAGCTCGGCTTTCAAAATCGGCGCAGGGCATAGTTTTATTATCGCAATGCGCGGCGCTTTTCCGATTAATGTCTTGAATGCAGTAAAGAATATCCAGGAAGTTTGTTCGGTTTTTTGTGCTACGGCCAATACGGTGGAAGTCTTGCTGGCTGAAACCGAGCAGGGAAGGGGCATACTGGGAGTAATAGATGGCTCTAATCCTAAAGGCATAGAATCTGATAACGATGTCAAGGCCAGAAAAGATTTGCTGCGTAAATTTAAATATAAGTTATAGAAAATACTATTGTTATAAAAGAAATTCTTCTTGAATTTCTCGTCAGATTTGTTATAATCAAAACGCAACATATGCAAAAGTTATGGATTTTAAGAAAATCAAAAAACAATTTAGTCGTAGTCTCGGCCGGTTTGGCTTTTCATTTAGTTTTTTGATAATTAGGTTTTTACCTGAGAGATCTGTTTATGCATTTGCAAATTTCGTAGGTAATTTCGGTTTTATGGTAGCCGCTAAAAAACGCCAGAACGCCTTAGAAAGCTTAAACGTCGCTTTCGGTAAAGAAAAAGATGCACGCGAGATTAAACGAATCGCTAATGCATCTTTTGTATATATGGCCAGAGGCATATTGGAACTACTGCATATAATATTTCATCCTGATAAGATTAAGCAAAAAGTAACCATAGAAGGTAAAGATAATTTAGACAAGGCGCTAGCCGAAGGCAAAGGCGTAGTGTGCGTAACCGCGCATTTCGGTAATTTTCCTCTAATGCTTGTTAAGTTTGCGGATGAAGGCTATGGAACTAATGCAATTATGCGCAATATGCGCGATCCCAAGATTGAAGCTATCTTTCAGGAAAAAAGAAAGCAGTTGGGGATAAAAACTATCCATTCGCAACCCAGGCAACAATGCGTCAGCGATAGTATAAAGTCGTTACGCAATAATGAACTGCTCTTTATCCAATTAGACCAGAATTTCGGAACTGGTGGGGTATTCGTAAACTTCTTTGGCACGCAGGCAGCGACGGCTACCGGGCCGATCATTTTTGCGATGCGGACCGGCGCGCCTTTATTGCCTGTGTTTATAATCCGTAACCAGGATAATACTCACAGAATAGTTATCGAACCGCCGTTACATATAGAAGAAAAGGCGACTAAAGAAGAAACCATCTTAGTAAATGTTGCGCGAATTACAAAAATAATCGAGTCTTACATAAGAAAGTATCCAGAAGAATGGGGTTGGATTCACCGGCGCTGGAAGAGCAGGCCCGTCAAGGAAACAATGGCGGGGGCGGCCGGTTAGGTATAACTGTATATTAAAAGGAGGTAGAAAAGTGGCAGAGGAAAAGAAGAGCGTTTTGGGGACGGTTTTTAAGCTAATTTTGGGCATTGCCTTTATAGTTTTAGGAGTCATGGCCGTTGCTGGCTGGTGGGCTAGTTTAGTAGAAGTTTTTAAAGGCTGCATAGGTTTATTTTTGATTTTGGCAGGGTTAATCACCTTAGCTATTGCCAAAGAATAATCAATTATATTACCGTCAGTTTTTTTCTACTAAAGGGTGGTTTTGGGGCAAAATGACGTCCTAGATCACCCTTTAGCATCGCATATCTTTATCCGATGTAGTCTTCATTTTACCATTTTAAAAATAGGAGAAAGAAATGATAAAGCAACAAATCTTAACCAAAGATTTAATAAAAGATAAACTGACTTTAAGAATCTTGGGAGTTTTTGTATTTACTATCTGTACCGGATTGGGTGCTTTTGTACGTATACCTTTACCGTTTAGCCCGGTCCCCATAACCCTGCAAACATTCTTTGTTATTTTTTCCGGATTGATTTTAGGTCCAATAGGTGCCATAAGCCAGCTTTTATATATTATTTTAGGGGCTTCGGGGTTGCCGATTTTCACAAATTCCGGTTTTGGCTTTTTTTATCTTTTAGGACCAACAGGTGGTTATCTATTCGGTTTTGTTTTAACAGCTTTTTTGATAGGCAGCCTTTCCAAGAGAGAAACAGGAAACTTTCAACTGTTTTTAAATATTATTTTGGCTTCTCTTTTGATCCTGCTTTGCGGAACGGTTTGGCTTACGTTTTTATTAAAAATTAGTTTTAACAAAGCATTTTTCTTAGGTGCCTTGCCATTTATTCCCGGAGATATTATAAAATCAGTATTGGCTTACCTGTTATATAAAAGGATACAACCGCGGACTATGGGAATATTTTAATTTGCGCTAATTAACGGTTCATTAAAAAACCAGCCAGGAGGTTAAAATGAAAGTTGTAGAAATAATGTCTAAAGAAGTAAAAAGTCTTTCTCCTGATATGACCGCCAGGGAGGCATTTGATATTATTTCAGGCATGGAAATAAGCGGACTTCCCGTAATAGACAAAGATGGTAAGTTGGTGGGGATGTTTACCGAGAAGGATGTGCTCAGCCATATATTGCCAAGCTATATAGAGAAGGTTGGAAGATTTGTCTATGAACAGAATCCCAAATCTACAAAGAAAAAAATCACAGAATTAGGCAATATCAAAGTCAGCCAGATTATGCGTAAAGAAGTATTAAAGGTTAACGAAGACACCACGCTTTGCGAGGTCGGAAGGATTATGTTGACCGAGAAAGCTCGCCGTATTCCGGTAGTAAATAAGGACGGCGTTGTGGTAGGCATTGTTGCAAGATGCGACATATTAAAGGCTATGGCAAAAGAAAGTGAGATTTAACCAGAGTTTTTAGGAGTCTTAGATGCTGAAAAAATTTATTATTCTCGTAGTCATATCTTTAAGCTTAGGATTTTTAAGTAGCAGTATCGGTTTGAGCTTTAACCAGTCTATGGCCATAGCTATATTCTCGGTTTCTGTTTTAGGCACGTTATTTTTCTGGGATTTTCGTTTGGGTTTCGTTTTCTTAGGGACATCCATCCTTTTAATGACTCGGACAATCAATATCGAAAATGTGATAAAATTTGCGTCTTTAGATGTCATACTTTTCTTAGTGGGTATGATGATTTTAGTCGGGCTCATGAAAGAGGCGGGTTTTTTCGCCTGGATAGTGCAGTTGATTCTGCGCATAAGAAATATGACCGCGGTAAAATTTGTTGTAATCATATCTGTGATTTCGGCATTGCTTTCGACGATGACATCAGAAGTTGTCTCGATTATTTTTATGGTGGCAGCGGTCTTAGAAATTTGTGATTACTTTGAGGTTGACCCCGTTCCCTACATAACTATTTCTATTCTTGCTACTAATATTGGTAGTGCCGCCACGGTTTTAGGTAACCCAATAGGAATTTTAATCGCCACTAAGGCCGGTTTAACTTTTGAGGATTTTATTATTAAGGCATTCCCTCTGGCAATGGTATGTTTATTGGCCGCGATTATATTGTTGATAATTTGGTATCGAAAAACAAACATGCAGCTTGATAAACACATTAAAGAACTAGGGGCTAATGAGATGTTGATAAGGCTTATTTCTGTTCCTCCGGACAAAGAATTAAAGATAAGCCTGGCGATTTTCGGTGCGACCTTGTTTTTTATTGCTCTTCATCACCGATTAGAGCTGCTTTGGGATTTAGAGCCTAATACTCTTTTGTTAATGATGCCACTTTTTGCTAGCGGATGCGTCATGATTTGGAAGTGGAAGAGGGCCAGGGAATATGTTGAAAAAGATGTGGAATGGTGGACGTTGTTATTCTTTATGTTTCTTTTTGCCCAGGCAGGTACTCTTAAATATACCGGGGCCACAGATGTACTAGCTCAGAAATTGGCTACCCTGGCGGGTAATAGCCTTCCCGTGTTAATCGGCATAGTCCTTTGGGTTTCTGCTATAGGCTCAAGTATCCTAGATAACGTTGTTTTGGTGGCGGCGTTTATACCGGTAATCCAGAGTTTTCAAAGTATGAATTTGGATTTACAACCTTTATGGTGGGCGCTTTTGTTTGGCGGCTGTCTAGGAGGCAACATTACCCTGGTTGGCTCAACCGCCAATATTGTCGCATTAGGAATATTGGAGAAAGAAAGAAATATCCGCATGACTTTCTTCAGATGGTTTAGGGTGGGTCTTGCAGTAGGAGTTTTGACAACTACTATTGCGTGGATTGCTCTTTTGGTTTTTCCTTTTTACCGATAAAACAAGACCTGAATATTTAAAACCCATTTTTAAAACAGCAAAAACCTGGAATAAGAATTGTTAAAGAAAGTTTTTCTCTTAATTTTAATATCTTTATCCGCGGGGTTTTTTAGCCTTCGTTTAGGATTGAATCCTCATCAAGCAACTTCCATCGTGATATTTTGTGTTTCAGTCTTAGGAACTTTGTTTTTCTGGAGTTTCCGTCTTACCTTTGCCTTTCTAGGCACATCCATTCTTTTAATTACTCAGACAATAGATGTAGACAATCTTATAAAATCTTCTTCTCTTGAAGTTATACTTTTTTTAGTAGGTATGATGGTTATTGTAGGATTCTTGAAAGATGCCGGTTTTTTTGCTTGGTTAGTAAGTCTGATATTGCGTATAAAAAATCTCACTGCCGAGAAATTTCTTATATATATTTCTGTCATATCTGCTCTTTTGGCTTGCGCTGTTGATGAAGTAACGGCGATCATTTTTATAATTGCCGCCATATTAGAAATTTGCGATTATTTTGAAGTTAACCCGGTTCCATTTTTAATTATTTCTGTTTTAGCAACTAACATCGGCTCAAGCGGTACTGTTCTAGGAAATCCCATAGGAATAATTATCGCTACAAAATCCGGGCTTACATTCGAAGATTTTATAATTAAGGCCTTCCCGATAATGTTGGTGTGCCTTTTGGTAACAATAGGGATCTTGAATGTGTGGTTTAGAAAATCTTTAAAAGAGCTGGATGAAAGGATGAAAGAATTCGGGGCAAACGAGATTTTGATAAAACTTATTTCTGTTCCTCCTGAAAAAGAGCTTAAGATTGGTTTGGCGATTTTTGGCGCGACATTGTTTTTCATTTCTCTTCATCATCGCTTAGAGATATTATGGGATCTTAAGCCCAATACCATACTTTTGGTCTTACCGCTTATTTCAAGCGGCGGGATTATGGCCTGGAAATGGAAGAAAGCACGTAAATTTATTGAACAGGATGTTGACTGGTGGACGCTTTTGTTTTTCTTGCTTCTTTTTGCTCAGGCTGGGACGTTAAAATTCACCGGGGCAACAGATGTATTCGCGCAAAAAATATCTTTGTTGATTCGTGATAACACTGTGGTTTTGACAGGTTTTGTACTCTGGGTAAGCGCCATAGGTTCCAGTATCCTGGATAACGTAGTTTTAGTCGCTGCTTTTATTCCGGTTATCCAGAGCCTGCAGGAGCTGGGCTATAATTTACAGGCTTTGTGGTGGGCGTTGTTATTCGGCGGATGTCTTGGAGGCAACATCACTATGATCGGCTCCACCGCAAACATAGTAGCTCTGGGCATCTTAGAAAAAGAAAGAGATGTTAAGATTGAGTTCTTAAGATGGCTAAAAATTGGCGCTGTCGTTGGAATAGTAACGACAATGATTGTCTGGTTGGCTTTAAGTATTTTTCCTTTTTATAAGTAATTAAAATAGGAGTTGGTATGGTTAGAATTCGAGGATATTTTATTACTGGGCTAGCAATATTTTTACCGGTTACCATTACCATTTATATTCTGGTAGTGGCTTTTAGATTTTTTGATAATATCCTGGGGAGATTTATAAATTTCTTCCTGATGGAAAAGATTGGATTCTATATCCCTGGCTTGGGGATAATCTTGAGTATTTTAGTTATTTTTATTTTGGGATTTTTCACTAAACATTTCTTTGGGAAAAGAATTTTCCCAGCCTTGGAACGTTTTTTTCTGCTTAAACCGCCCGTAGTAAAACATATTTATCCGGTTATCAAGAAGATTATAGATTTTGTTATGTCTAAGGAGAAGCCCTCGTTTAAGAGAGCCGTTTTAGTTGAGTATCCTCGTAAAGGTATTTATTCTATTGGTTTTGTTGCAAACGAAGGCATGAAAGAAGCCAAAGATAAAACGAGGCAGCCTGATTTGGTGAACGTATTTATTCCCAGCACGCCCGGGCCCTGGACGGGGTATTTCATTATTGTCCCTGAGAAAGAATTGATTTATTTGGATATTAGTATCGAGAAAGCCTTCGAAATGGTAATCTCGGGAGGCGTTATTAATCCAGAAGATATTAAAAAGGAACATTCATAATTTAATATCTCATTCAATAACTCTTCTTTATAGATTTTTATGTTAAAAAATATAAAACTTGTTATTTTTGACCTTGACGGCACTCTAGTTGACGCCTATGATGCAATTATAGATAGTTTTAATTATATGATGAAGAGGCTTCGTCTGCCGGCGGTTGAACCTTTGGCTATCCGTAGAGCCGTAGGTTGGGGCGATAAGATGTTATTAAGTCCCTTCATGAAAAAGAATATCCTGAGTAAGGCTTTAGATATTTATCGGCCGCACCATAAAGTTTCTTTATTGAAGAAATCTCATCTTATTTATGGGGCAAAAGGCATTTTAAAATATTTAAAAGCCAAAGGATACAAACTTGCCGTTGCCAGTAATCGGCCGAGTGAATTCTCCAAGATTCTTATGAAGCACTTAAAAATAGATAAATTTTTTGATTTTATGCTTTGCGGAGACCAATTAAAGAAAGGTAAGCCTGACCCAGAAATAATTATTAAAATCATGGATTTCTTTTCGGTGGCGAAGAGTCAAACGGTCTATATCGGCGATATGATTGTTGATGTCCAGGCAGCCAAGAGGGCAAAGGTAAACTCGGTGGCCGTTTTGACCGGTTCAAGCTCAGAAGAAGAGATAAAAAAAGAAAAGCCAAATTATATATTTAAAGATGTAAGATACTTAAAAAGCATTTTATGATAGCTAGAAAAAGATTAGTAGAGATAATCTTAGTCTTTGTATTGTTGATATTGATCGCCTTGGCGATAAATGAGGCGCGATATATAAACAAAGTAGATTTTTTATCCCCCGTGATTTTTAATACTGCTCCGAAGTTACGTAACGATGTTTATGGCAAAGGGCACTTTGGTGCCAGGCGTAACGGCGGCAGGAAGCATGCCGGAATAGATTTTTTGGCAGAAATCGGGACAGATGTTGTGGCGGTTAGGTCTGGCTGGGTAATAAATGCAGAACATCATCGCGGTTTAGGCAACTATGTGGAGATTCAGCACGCCAAAGACTTGGTTACTATTTACGGACATCTCTCGGAGATCTTGGTTAAAAAGGGCCAACGCGTTTACCAGGGGCAGATTATAGGTAAGGTCGGTAAAACCGGTAACGCAAACTATAAAGCTATGCTACCCCATTTACATTTTGAGATAAGGCTGAACAATAAACCTGTTGATCCTATGGAGCATCTAGCCGGCTGCGAAATAGAGAAAGAATAGTTGTGTAAAATTATGTTTTTATACGGAAAAAATTCAGTCTTAGAAAGAATAAGGAATAATCCTGGTAGTATAAAGAGGATAGTCTTAGAAGATAATTTTGATGATTCCAAACTGATAGAGGCTATAAAATCTTCGAGGCTGCCTACTGAACGCGTAGCCATAAATAAATTACTTAGGATAAAGCGAGCCGACCGCATGCAGGGTATCGTCGCAGAGGTCGATGAATTTAAATATGTTGATTTTGGTGATCTTTTATCTGAGGCAAAAGAAAATAATAAGACTTTGGTTTTTCTAGATAGCCTAAACGATCCGCATAATCTCGGTACGATTATGCGCACGCTTGCCTGTTTCGGAAATTTTGCCATAGTTATACCTAAACATGAGTCCTGCGAGATAAATGAAACAGTCTTGCATGTTGCTTCTGGGGCAGAGAATTTTATTTCTGTGTCAATGGCGACTAATCTTTCCACGGCATTAATCGCGGCAAAAAAAGAAGGTTTTTGGGCGGTGGGAGCCGTAGTCGATGGCGGTAGCGACATCAATAAAACAGAGCTGGTTTTCCCTATGTGTCTTGTTTTAGGTTCTGAAGGAAAAGGCATTCGTCCCGGTTTAGAAAAACAGCTTGAATTAAAGGTGAAGATTCCTATGGCCGGAGCTTCTCTTTCGTTTAATGTCGCCATGGCTTGCACGATTTTCGCTTATGAAATAAATAAACAGAAGAAATGATTAAAGATAGAAAGATAATTGATTTTTTGAGCGAGGCAGGACTTCTTAAGTTGATAAAGCGGTCAGGTTGGTGGGTATTGGGTATAAAAAATCCGGAAAGTGTCGCCGAACATAGCTTTCGTTGCGCAATTATCGGGTACGCTTTAGCAAAAATGGAAAATGCCGATTCAGATAAAGTTTTGAAGATGTCGCTTTTTAATGATTTGCAGGAGGCGCGCATAAACGATTCGCATAAAATGGCCCAGCGCTATATTGATTACCAAAAAGCCGAAGATGCAGCTTTTAATGAACAGATAAGTTCTTTGCCAAAGTCTATGAAAGATGAATTATCCTCACTCCATAAGGAATACAGAAATCAAAGGACCAAAGAAAGCATTGTCGCCAGGGACGCCGATATTTTGGAGTGTTTAATACAGGCTAAAGAATATTACGGGCATGGTTTTAAAGAGGCTAATAAATTTATGAGGAAGGCGCCTCTGCATCTAGTGAGTAAAAGTGCGAAAAGACTTTGGCGCACGGCCAAGAGTTCAGATATCAATAATTGGTGGTTTGGTTTAAGCACTTTCAGGCGTTAGTATAAACTGGAAAATAAACAGAAAGGAGAATATATGAAAGAACGGTTGTTAATCATAGGTATTCTTTTAGCAACGGTTAGCATCGCGGTAAATTCATTTATAACCGCGAAAAACACGAAAACACTATCTATAAAATCGCAACTTGATGAGATTTTGCTTAGGCAAGAAACTATGGATAAGAGGCTTGTTTCTATCGAATCATCGGTAGAAGTAATAAAAGCCCCGTTTGTCGCGATGGAGAAAATGAAAAACCCTCCAGCAGAGGATTTCAGCAAAGTATACAAGATAGACATCGGGCAATCACAAGTTAAGGGCAATAAGGACGCAAAAGTTACTATCGTAGAATTTTCCGATTTTCAATGTCCGTTTTCCAAAAGATTCCATGCCGTCATCGAAGATGTGCTTAAAGCATATCCCAACGACGTAAAATTTGTCTTTAAGAATTTCCCTTTGTCTATGCATCCACAGGCACGTTCAGCTGCCAAGGCGTCTTTAGCAGCGGCCGAACAAGGCAAATACTGGCAGATGGTGGATCTATTATTCCAGAACAATCAAGTTTTGTCCGAAGATAAATACAAAGAATTAGCCGGCCAATTAGGTATGAATGTGGGAAAATTTATGAAAGACTACAAGGATAAAGATGCTGAATGGGAGAAGCGTATTAAAGATGATATGGTACTCGCCAGCTCAGTAGATGTGCGCGGCACGCCCACATTTTTTGTTAACGGCATGAAAACCATGGCTAGGGATTTAGAGGGCTTCAAGGCCCAGATAGATGAGATTTTGAGGAGGTGAAGAGAATGAGAAAGACGATAATTTCTTTGGTTCTAGTATTATTCTTGGGTGGATGTATCTTCGTCACTCAAAGCATAAACGAGCAAAAGCTAAAAGGTATTAAAGTCGGAATGGACAAAAACGCGGTGATTAATGAACTGGGTAAGCCCATAGAGACAAAAACAATTGTAATGGAGGGTGAAAGCTACGAACTTTGGCGCTATCCCGTAGAGAGAAAATGGGCAAATAGGTTTGAAGCCCTGGGAGACTATTATTACGATATTCTATTTTTAAAGGATAAGGTTGACCGCTGGGACTTAATAAAGGCTTACGCGCATCCTGCGTACGACTATGAAGAGCCAGACTCGAGTAAGGCGGTAGTGACTTCTGTCACTATTCTTAAAGATTAATCCAGGAAGAACTTTGTTTTTGGAAGCTTTTTGTTGCCAAATATTTCTGTTTATTTTGAGTTTTTGATAATAACTATACTTGAGAGTTTAAGAAAGGCGACCAGAAGGCAGGTTTTTAATATTCCCATTACCGGGATGAAAACAGCCGGGACTAGCAAGCAACCTATGCAGGCCCCTATCAAGTCCGAAGCGTAAAGAGAACCCGCCGTATACCCGATAGATTCTTTATCTTTCCAGTAAATTTTATTAGCCAGGGGGAATTCTGTCCCCGCAAGAAAACCAGCCACCGCGCTTAAGACAAAAAATATTCCCCTGAGGACAAATAGATTAACTTTAAAATAATGTAGCCCTAATATTAACGGCAAGACCAAGGCAAAAATAAATAAAGCTGCTTCCAGTTTTAAGAAAACATCCAAATCTTCTTTTATTTTCTCCAGGTTCTTATTTATTAAACCCGCACCGGCTGCCAAGCCCAACATAAATGCGCTGGTTAAGATTCCGATCCAGTAGTAGAGAAAACCAAATACTATTTGAAATCCCAGGATTATGATCAGCTGAAAAGTTATGCCGCTGAATCCAGTTATCCCGATAAGAAATGGGATGGGCGGGTGTTTTAATTTCTTGGATTTTCTAAGTATTATAAATATAAGATTAAAAATTAGAATGATAGAGATAGGAAATGTTAGGTTGATTTTACTTGCGATATCAAAGAAGTATTTTGTCTTGGGAGAAATTAGATTGTATAAGAGGTTTAGGCCATAGAAAAGTCCGCGCGGCGTAAAATCGAGGTTAAGCACATTTTTATCAGCGTCTTTTAAGGAATCTAAAAACCATTTTTGCCAATAGGGATCTAGCCTGTAGTCTATGTAGGAATCCGTCAACAATCTGGTTTTTATTTTGTATAATTTCTTCCAGTTTTTAATATCCATCGCCCTGATTTTATCAAGCTTAAGTTCTTTTGAGGCGATATAGATATTGGTTTCTCCGGGGATAACCCTGATATTGTTGAAAGTTTTTTCCAATGTTTTTAAGAAAGAGGCGTTAATATTCTTTTGCGGTTTCCCTAAATAAACCATGGATCCCCAACATTTGATGACTATCAAGCCGTCACTATTTAAGATCCTTTTTGCTTCCTCGAAAAAATCCTTGGTATAAAACCGGTTGAGCTGCAGTGAAGAAGGCAGGTCCAGGTTTACAAAAATCACGTCGTAATTTTCCTTAGCATTTTTAACGAATTGTCTTCCGTCAAGGAATTTTATATGGACCCGTTTATCCATAAGTTCTTTAAAAGTAAGTTCCGTCGGGAATTTATTTACCAAGTCTATTATAAGGGGATCCAGCTCCGCATAATCCACTTTCTTAATGGGGTATTTAAGAATTTCGGAAAGCATTCCTCCGGCAGCCGCGCTAATTATTAATATATTTTTTGGTGCAGGATTAATAAGCATGGGAAAGTGTACAAAATCTTCTATGGAAGCGATATCAGGGACTGGCGTGATTACGGTCGGCAAGCCATTATAAAAAAATGTATATTGGTCTTGTTTTTTTATTACCGTTATGTTGCCATATATAGAGTTCTGGTAGGCTACAACATTTTCTTTGTTCCATTGCCGCGATATCGATTCCTTCTGCAGTATATTGGTTTTGCCGGTTACCTGCATAAGTATATTCAATACCAGAATTACAATTAAGGCGCTTCTTAATGCCAAATTCTTTTTTAGTTTTTGTCCCCGGCTGAAATCCAGCAATAATGCCGAGGCTATACTTAGCATGCCTAAAATAAAGGCAATCTGAAAAGAATTTAAAAGTTTTAAGAAGATATAGGTAAAGACTATCCCGCCGACAAGCATCCCCGCGGCTTCTAAGATATAAACCTTGCCGATGGAAGAGGCTCCAGATTTCTTTGTTGAAGAATATAATTTGCAGCCAAAGGAAAATTGCGCCCCATCGACTACCGCGATAGGGATAAGCACAAATAGGCAGCTTAATAACATGGGGATTACAGAGATAATTTCTCCGGCAGTTATATGAAAGATTTGTCGCGTTAGCCGTAGTATCCAGATGCTTAAAGGGAGAGAGAGTCCGATAATTATCTGTAGGATAATATAGCTAAGAGCATATTGTTTAACTCTATCGGCGAGCCGGCCGATTAATCCGCTTCCTATAGCTTCCAAGATAAGCCAATTGGTTAGTATTATTCCTATGGTAAGTTCGTTGCCGTTAAAGATTGTCAGGAATTCACGGATAAGAAGTATTTGGATATTTATGGCAATAAAACCGCGGATAAAAAGCGCGGAATCTACAGCTTGGTCAAGAATTTTCTTCATACCTTGAATATTAACAGAAGTTTTTGTTTTTTTCAACGAAAAGCTTCGTAGGTTAAGCGGCAAAAGAAAACCAATTTTGCTTGATTAAATCAGGATTATTTGGTAAATTAAACAAAAAAGGAGACAAAATGGGTAAACGAAAAAGAAGAGGAAAACTGAATTGGCGTTCAAAAAGAGCCAATCATGGAAAAGCTCCCTCCCGCGGTTAAAATTATTCTGATCACCTCATAATAGATTACTTAGAAAGGAGAAATTTTAATGTTTGACTTGCTTTTGCTAGCTCCGGTAGGTTCGATATTGGCCCTAGGTTTTGCTGCGTATCTGGCGATATTTATATTAAGACAACCCCAAGGTAATGAGCGCATGTGTGAAATCGCCCAGGCAGTCCGCATCGGCGCAAGGGCTTACTTAAAAAGACAATACATGGGTGTTTCTTTATTTTTTGCCGTTGTATTCATTATTCTTTTATTGCTCGCCTTCAATAAATACCTTCCGATTTTCGTGCCGTTTGCATTTTTGACCGGAGGTTTTTTTTCCGGACTTTCCGGCTTTATCGGAATGACTATCGCCACTCAATCATCTAACCGCACAGCTGCGGCAGCAATGAAAAGTTTAAATTCCGGTCTTCGTGTAGCATTTTCTAGCGGCGCAGTTATGGGGCTAACCGTCGTGGGCTTAGGACTTCTGGATTTAAGTATCTGGTATTATTTCTTGAATTGGTATTATGAAATTCATCCTTTAGCTCCGGGTATGGATAAGATCGCCGCGATTACTTCTACAATGTTATGTTTTGGAATGGGCGCAAGTTCCCAGGCGCTTTTTGCCAGAGTCGGAGGAGGAATTTTTACCAAGGCAGCTGATGTTGGCGCAGATTTAGTAGGCAAGGTTGAAGCTGGTATTCCCGAAGATGACCCCCGAAATCCGGCAGTTATCGCTGATAATGTCGGCGATAATGTCGGTGATGTCGCAGGAATGGGAGCAGACCTTTACGAATCTTATGTTGGTTCCATCGTAGCAACTTCAGCCTTGGGCGTGGCAGCAGGATTGGGTTTGGCGGGGGTCACGGTTCCTATGGTAATGGCTGCAGTGGGCGTAGTGGCTTCTATCTTTGGCACATTTTTTGTGAAAAGCAAGGAAGATGCAAGCCAGGCAGTATTGTTAGCCGCATTAAGAAAAGGTATATTTGCCAGCGCGTCAGTGGTTGCCGTAACATCCTATTTCTTGGTGAAATATACTTTGGGTTGTCAGTGTATGGGTGTTTATTGGTCAGTCCTTTCTGGTTTAGTAGCAGGAGTTTTGATCGGTTTGTCGACTGAATATTATACTTCAAGCCGTTTCAAACCTACAAAAACAGTTGCCGAAGCTTCGCTTACCGGCCCGGCCACAGTAATCATCGGAGGTATGGCTGTTGGTATGATGTCTACTGCAGTGCCGGTTTTGGTAGTAGGTATTGCAATTATGGCAAGTTTTTTTCTTGCTGGAGGTGCTCAGAATTTTAATTCCGGTCTTTATGGTGTAGCGATTTCAGCTGTAGGCATGCTTTCAACTCTTGGCATTACACTTGCTACAGACGCTTACGGTCCAGTGGCCGATAATGCCGGCGGCAATGCTGAAATGTCACATTTGCCACCAGAAGTGCGCAAGAGAACTGACGCGCTTGATGCCCTTGGTAATACCACGGCAGCAACGGGAAAAGGATTTGCGATTGGTTCTGCAGCTTTGACGGCTTTGGCATTAATAGCGGCATATAAGGAACAGCTTTTGCTGATGGGCAAAGATATGCAGCTTACATTAATGAGTCCGAATGTATTAGTTGGTCTTTTTGTGGGTGGGATGTTGCCATTTTTGTTTTGTTCTCTTACCATGCGGGCAGTCGGCCGGGCAGCAGCCAAAATCGTTGTCGAGGTGCGTCGGCAGTTTAAAGAGATCAACGGGATTATGGAAGGGAAAGCAAAACCAGACTATGCGCGCTGCGTAAATATCGCTACAGTAGCCGCTCAAAAAGAAATGATACTTCCTTCCCTTTTAGCTATAACCGCTCCCATTATTTTAGGTTTGTTGGTGGGGGTTGAGGCGCAGGCAGGGCTTTTAGCTGGCGCTACGGTAACGGGTTTTGTTTTAGCGATCATGATGGCTAATTCCGGCGGCGCTTGGGATAATGCCAAGAAATATATAGAGGAAGGCCATATGGGCGGGAAGGGTTCTTTCGCGCATAAGGCAGCAGTCGTAGGAGATACTGTCGGAGATCCTTTTAAAGATACATCGGGCCCGAGTTTAAATATATTGATTAAACTTATGTCAATGGTCTCAATTGTATTTGCCGCATTCGTAGCTAAAAACGCACTTTTTAAATAGGGGAGAATTATGATTTTACTCTGGATAATGGGGGCTACTTTATTAGTGAGCCTGATTTCTTTTGTGGGAATAATAACTTTTGTAATTAAAGAAAAGCTGTTAGATAAGATATTATTTTCTTTGATCGGATTTTCCGCCGGCGCCTTAATAGGAGGCGCCTTTTTTCATCTTATGCCCGAAGCGCTAGAAGGCTTTGAAGCTGAGCAGGTGTCTGTTTATTTTGTTTCAGGATTAGTGATGTTTCTAATATTAGAGAGGTTTTTCCACTGGCGCCACTGCCACGAAGGTGTTTGTGAAATACACGCCTTTACCTATTTAAATCTTATCGGCGATGGAATCCATAATTTTATCGACGGAGTTGTAATAGCCATAAGCTTTCTTATCTCTATCCATTTGGGTGTAGTAACAACGCTAGCTGTTATCTTTCATGAAATCCCCCAGGAATTAGGGGATTTCGGAGTCTTAGTCTATGGCGGTTTTAGCAAGGCCAAGGCTTTGTTTTTTAATTTCTTATCCGCCATAACAGCTTTGGCAGGGGCCTTAACGGCATATTTGTTTGCAAGTAAAATAGAGAGTATTTCTTCCGGGCTTTTAGCTTTCACCGCTGGAGGTTTTATTTATATCGCCAGCTCAGATTTAATCCCCGAGATACATAAGCAGAAGGATAATAAAAAGGCCAATCTGGCTTTTCTTTTGTTTATCGCAGGGCTAGCTTTTATGTGGTTTGCTAAAAGTTTAGAAAAATAGTTATGAAAATTTCTGTTAGAGAATGGATTATTTTCGTTATTGTCGCTATCCTTGCGTTAGGTATCTGGTATAAAGTAAGCTACCCGCAGTTTTCATTCGTCGATTTAAAAATCTCAAGACCCCAGGCGCTGCAGATCGCCAAAAAGTATCTCTCCGAACAAGGGATTGATGCCGGTTCGTATTTAAAATCAAGAATATTCCTGGAAGATTCTTGGGCTGATAGATATCTACAGCGAGCGCTTGGCTTTAGCAAGCAAGAAAAATTTGTCAAAGAGCAAGCTTACGAGCTTTTTAGTTGGGCTATTAGATTTTTCCGAGAAAATCAAAAAGAAGAGTATGTCGTCGAGGTCAGTTCTCGCTCCGGTGAAATAATCAGTTTTGAACATCCGATTAAAGATACCGAAGTGCGCCACACACAAGATAATGTAGTCTCAAAGAAAATTGCTCAAGATTTCCTGGCAAATAAATTTAATATAGATTTCAGTGAATACGATTTTCACGAAGAGCGAGCTAAGAAATTTGATAATAGGACAGATTATGCATTCTCTTGGGAGAAGAAAGGGGTTTATATCCCTTGGGATAAAGCCGAGGATGCCGGCGGCGCCAAGCTTCTTATCGGCGCGACTGTTTCCGGAGAAGGAGTTAAAGATTTTTATAAGTCAAAATTAGATATACCTGAGAAATTCAAAAGATTTGTAAAAAACCAAATGATTCTAGGCACTTCAATGTATAGCATCGTTAATCTTCTGTTTCTCGGTTGGGTCGCCTGGGCAATATTTATTCTTATAAGCAGAAAAAAAGAGCTTATTTTTCAGAAATCTTATAGGAATTTTATAGTAATTGGCTTGGTTATTTTGGCTTTAAGCATAATCGATGGCTTTAATAATTTTGAGAGACTGCTTTTTGCATACCCTACAAGTTCGTTTTTAATGCCGTTTGTCAGTTTGAATTTTATTAATATGATTTTAAATTATATATTCTTGACTACGGCAATAATTGCAACGGGCTTGGCCGGAGAATCATTGCGATATGAAGTATTGCCTAAAAACAAATTAGGTTCCTTTTTTTATTATATTAATTCTACTGTTTGGAGCCGTTCTGTTGCGAGGTTGATTTTGTTGGGCTATGTGTTTTTCGTAATCATTCTTGGGCTGCAATCGGCTGTATTTTATATAGGACAGAGATTTTTTGGGGTTTGGGTTGAAAGCATCAGGCTCACTAAGCTGTCAAGTTCCTATATTCCGTATTTAAGCGCTTTTATAATAGGCCTGACAGCCAGTTTCTCCGAGGAGATAATTTATAGAATGTTCGGTATCAGCTGGGGGAAACGATATCTAAGAAATATTGTTATTGCAGCTATTTTTGCTTCTTTAATTTGGGGATTTTCCCATACTCAGTATGCGGTTTTTCCTTTTTGGTTTAGAGGCCTAGAGGTTAGCATCCTAGGATTGTTTTTATCTTTTGTATTTTTAAGATACGGGATAATACCGGTGATAATCGCTCATTTCTTATTCGATGTATTTTGGGGAGTAGCGGCGTACATTCTAGGCAACACCACGGCGAGTCTTATGTTGGGTTCGGTATTTATTATGATAATACCTTTGATATTCGCTGCTATTTGTTATTGCTTAAATAGGCAAGAGAAAGAAAAAGAGCTAGAAGTAAGTTTAAGCAGGTCGCAGAAATATAATTTAGCCATATTGGTTGCTTTTTTGTCCGAGAAGAAAATAAGCGGTGTTCCTTCGGATACAGTAAAACAGGAACTTATTTCTTACGGCTGGGACCAAGTTTTGATAGAGCTCGCCATAAAGAAAGTTTATCCTGCCTCCTAAAATTATCTAAAGATAACATCCCTCTAATATTTTTTAAAAAAATATTGACAGCTGGTATTGCGGTGTTATGATTTTAATATTCGTAACACAAAATTAATATGGCAGACTTAATCCGTTTCGGCATATCCATAGAGAAAGAGCTTTCCGATAAATTCGATAGATTTATCAAAGAAAAAAACTATACTAACCGTTCCGAGGCGATAAGGGATTTAATCAGGGATACTTTTGTTAAAGAGGCATGGAGGCAAAATAAAAATGTCTCCGGGGCAATCTCCATGGTTTACGACCACCACCAAAGAGAATTAGTAGATAAAGTAATCGATATACAACATGATTTTTCGAGGTTTATAATATCTAGCCAGCATGTGCATTTGAACCATCACGATTGTCTTGAAGTTGTAGTTGTAAAAGGGGTATCCAAAGAAATACAGAAATTGGCGGATAGGCTAAAGTCTATCAAGGGAGTAAAAAACGTAAATTTGGCAGTAGCTGCTGCTAGCTGATATACTTATATATAAACAATTTATTTATTAAGGAAAGGGAGGGGTATGAAGAAAATAACAGTATTAATTACCGGTTTTATTATAATTTTCTTGACTGCAACGGTATTTGCCGGTGGCAATGAACCTACTAATGAGGAATTATTAAAGGAGATAAAGGGTCTGAAAGCGCGAGTTTTAGAATTAGAGACAAGACTTATGAAGCAGGAAGGCAAGATACAGAGCACCGAAAACCAGACGCAGGAAATAAAGGATAAATTTGAACATATAGATACGCATTTGTTACATAGAGAAGAAGGGTTACCTGCTTTTTTCTCAGATGGTTTCAAGATAGGCGCAGGCGCTACTATGATTATTCAGGGGACCGACGATGTAAACGCCGATAGTGTTACAGACAACGAGGCAGCAACCGATGCATCTTATTCGGTTGACTTAGAGCTTGAGAAGAAACTAGAGGATTATGGCAAGATATTTTTGCATCTTGAGACCGGCAAGGGCAACGGTATAGAAGATGAATTGAAGGTTTTTAGCAACGCAAACCAAGATGTTCTCAACAATGAGAACGTCGAGGTAGCAGAAATATGGTATGAGCATTACGTGAATGACTTAGCTATTATTACTTTCGGCAAGCTCGATCCGACTGTTTATTTTGATAATAACGCCATAGCTAATGATGAGACCACCCAATTTTTAGGAAGAATGTTCAGGAATTCTCCGGTAATAGAATTCCCCGGTTATACCGGCGGCTTAAGGCTTGCGTTGGCTCCTAATGATAAGCTAGAATTAAATTTAGGTTATTTTGATGCAGATGCTGATTGGGAAGATATTACCGATGGGCCATTTTTTATTGGCCAGGTCAATATTAAACCAAATCTATTCAAGAAAAAGGGAAATTACCGTCTCTTAGCTTGGTTAAATAACAAAAATCATATAAAATGGTCTGATACAACGCAAAATAAGGAATCGGGTTACGGCTGGGGGCTCAGTTTTGACCAAGAATTAACCAAGAATGCGTCTGCATTCTTTAGATATGGTTGGCAGAATCCGGATTATTATCTAAATGACCAAACTTATTCTTTGGAGAGCTCTTGGAGCGGCGGCTTGCAGCTTAGCGGCGAACTTTGGGGAAGAGAAAATGATGTGTGGGCTCTAGCCATCGGTCAGATATTTCCTTCAAAAGATTATAAGGATTCCAATTCAGCTCTTAAAGCCAAGACAGAATCACACCTTGAGACATATTACAGTTTTAAAATTAACGACCATCTAACCATAGGTCCCGATATCCAGTTTATTTGGAATGCCTACGGTAAAGATAGCAAGATAAGCGATCAGAGCCAGGGCGTCTATGGCGGTAGAGCGCAGATTGATTTTTAATTTTTAGTTAAATTTAAGGAGGTGTTTTAATATGTGTTACACAGTACCAATAGCGGGGGCGGCAGTAACGTCTGTTCTATGGAGCAGAACCAAAAGCACGAAAATCTGGTGGTTAAATTTGATGTTTTACGGCGGCGCATTGTTCGGTATAATCGATCATCTTTGGAATGGTGAGTTATTTCTTATATCCGAAAATATAGCCAGTGATTTACTTTTGGGGGTAGCCATAACAGCTGGTATCTTTTTGTCTTGGTTGATGCTATTAGCTTTTAATAAGGCCAATCCCGTCTTAGAAAACCATGTGAATATTGGCAAATAGGTCAGTTTTTAAGTCATGACAGATAAGCGCCAGCTCTGATCCTTCTTAGGATTTAGCTGGCGCTTATTTTTAAAAATTTAAAAAGTTTATTGACAAAAAAGAGCGAGTTGTTATAGTATTACTACTTAAAGCAGTTCCTTTCATTTTTTTTGGTAAACCTTGTGATAAAATTCACAAACAAATTAAATAATATATAACTTCAATGCAGCAGAATTTTTATCTTAAAAGAGACCAATTATCTAGTGTATTATCGGAAATAAGCAAGAGCCACGCCTTGTTTTGCCCGCAGAAAAAAGATGATGATTATGTATATCTACCGTGGGCGCAGATTCAAAGCGAGGAAGCAATTTATAATGAATACCGCGGCGTAGAGCCCATCAAATCTTTCCTGACCCACTCCAAAGAAATCGTTAATGAATATTTTAATAGTCCTGATGCACCAGCCGAGGCAAAGCCTCTGGCGGTCTTTGGAGTCAAAAACTGCGATTTGAGCTCTCTTACTTTGCAGGATTATGTATTTGAGCAGGGCGTAGAGGTAGACCCCATATACAAAAAACGCAGAGAAAACCTTTTGATTATCTCTTCCGACTGCACCGGCTTTAAACCAACCTGTTTTTGTCTAGCGGTAGGAAACAAGCCGTACCCGGAGAAGAATTTTGATATAAATCTTTCTCCGATCAATAATGGATTCGTGGTAGAAGTTGGTTCTTCAAAAGGTGAAACTTTGATAAGGAAATTAAACCAGTATTTTACTGCTGCGACTACAGGACAGATCGCCGGCTCAAAAATAAAAAGAGACAATATCGTTAATGATTTAAATCGACATTTGGCTACGGTAAATATACCTCCGGCAAATGCGCTGCAAAAGAATATTCAAGAAGGCTATGATTCCAATGTATGGAAAGAACAGATGCTTACTTGCGTTGAATGCGGCGCCTGCAATTTTATCTGTCCTTCGTGCCATTGTTTTCTTTTGGCCGACGAAGAAAAACAAGGTAGATCCGAAAGAATCAGGGTTTGGGATTCTTGCCTTTATGCTAACTATTCCAAGGTTGCCGGCGGCGCCAATCCTTTGAATACCAGGGCAAAGAGGCTGCGCAATAGATTTGTGAAGAAATTTGATTTCTTTCCGGATAATCTAGGCCAATTTGGTTGCACCGGTTGCGGAAGATGTATAGAGGCATGCCCGGCAAAAATAGATATCCGAGAAGTATTAAAATCTTTAGCGAAAAAATGAAAAACATCTATAAACCTATAAAAGCAGTTATTGAGAATATCACCGAAGAAACGCCGAATATAAAGACGTTTCATCTCAAGCCTGCAGAGCCGATCGAATTCAGGACAGGTCAGTTTGTAGAGTTGACTGTGCCCGGCATAGGCGAGGCGCCGTTTACGCCTTCATCCGACCCCTTTGTTAAGGATAAGATGGAAATTACGATTATGAATGTCGGTAGAGTCACTACAATCTTACATAATATGAAGCCCGGAGATACCGTAGGAATCCGTGGCCCTTACGGAAAAGGTTATCCGGTGGATGATTTTCTAGGTAAAGAGCTTGTTATCGTTGGCGGAGGAGTGGGGTTAGCGCCGCTGCGTTCGCTTTTGCTGCATCTATTTAACGATATGGATAAATATAAAAGAGTTTCGCTTTATTACGGTTCACGCAGCCCCAAAGACATGGTTTATAAAAGATTGCTTCCACAATGGGAGAAAAGAAAGAATTTCAGTTTGACTACCACCGTAGATGTTGGCGACGGAACCTGGACGGGAAAAGTCGGTTTGGTCACCACAATCTTGAAGGATTTTAAGGTCGAGAAAAACGAAGCTAAGGCAATTGTCTGCGGCCCGCCGATAATGATGAAATTTACCACTTTTAAATTGATAGATGAAGGATTTAAGCCTGAAAACTTATATCTTTCGATGGAAAAAAATATGTCATGCGGCCTGGGCAAATGCGGCCATTGCCGTTTGGGGAAATATTACATCTGTAAGGACGGCCCGGTCTTTACCTTTGAACAGATTAAAGACCTGCACGATATCTGGGATTAGATATGAAAAGGTTATTCATAGATTTAGACAAATGTAACGAATGCGCTGAGTGCGTGGTATCTTGCAGCTATATGTATCATCCTCAGCCTTTTGTTGAGAAAGACGCTGGTCCGCAGAAGACATCCAATATCGGTATAACATCGCTACGCGAATATGCGACTTTTGCGCTTTTTTGCCGGCACTGTGAAGAGGCGCCTTGCGTGAGCGCCTGCTATCACGATGCATTAGAAAAGCAATCCGATGGACACCTTAAACGCTATAAGATGCGTTGCACAAGTTGCAAATCATGTTCTATCGCCTGTCCTTTCGGGACGATTTTTCCGGATTTTATTCCATATCTAGATTCACGCTGCGATTATTGTTTAGGTAGGGTAGATAGCGAGTCTCCGGTTTGTTTGTCCACCTGTAGTTATAAAGCAGTAGAGGTTAAAGAGGTTAACGAGGAGCCGGAGAATAACATCTATTTAGTCGGAGAACATCTGGCGGTAAAATCCAAAAAGTGGAATAGAGAAGACATCCAGTCAAAGAAAAAATGATATTTTTTAATTATTTAATTTTTCCAGGGTTTCTATTTACGGCTGTAGTGGGTATGCTAGCTAGCTGGGTAGACAGGAAGGTTACGGCTAGGGTCCAGTGGCGCAAGGGCCCGCCTTGGTATCAGAACTTCGCTGACTTTATCAAACTTTTGGGTAAGGAAGTTATCGTCCCTAAGCAGGGAAGGTTTCTCTTTTTAATTGCACCGCTTTTGGGATTGGCTAGCGTCACGGCAGTTGCTACTTTATTAGGTAGATCTTTTATGTATCCGGCTGAAAGTTTCTTGGGAGATTTAATCGTCGTGATTTATCTTTTGACGATTCCGGCCATAGCCTTGATACTCGGTGCCAGTGCTTCTTCTAATCCCTTGGCTTCTGTCGGAGCCTCCAGAGAAATTAAATTAGTTTTAAGCTATGAGCTGCCGTTCATATTGGCGGTAGCTATTGTGATATTAAAATCAGGCGGCCTTATCCGGATAAATGATATAATCAAGTATCAAATGATAAGCGGTTCCATCTTGGGTTCTGCTTCCGGAGCGATTGCTTTCGTAGCCGCGATTTTAAGCATGCAGGCAAAGTTGGGGTATGTTCCTTTTGATATGTCAGAGGCCGAGCAAGAGATTATGGCAGGCGCGCTTATTGAGTATTCCGGAGCGCCTTTAGCGGTGTTTAAATTGACCAAGCAGATGCTGCTTGTGGTTCTGCCGTTTTTCTTGATTTCAATATTCTGGGCTCATAATCCCAGCACTCTTTGGATTGTTTTAAAATATGTAATTCTTTTAGTGGTTATAATTTTAATTAAAAATACTAATCCCAGGGTTAGGATTGACCAGGCAACAAGATTTTTCTGGGGGCCGATTACGATCGCTTGTATCATAGGAGTTATTCTAGCGTTAATAGGATATTAAATGAATCTTAAGCTTAAGGCATTAACCAAATCTATTTGGGTATTTCATTTTGCAGCCAGCCCCTGTAATAACTGCGATATTGAGATACTTGATTTATTGACCCCGCGTCATGATGTTGAGCGTTTTGGGATTCAATTGGTGGGAAGTATTCGTCATGCTGATGTGCTTTTAGTCACGGGAGTGCCTAATCGTAAAACTGGCCCTAAGCTCAAAGAAGTTTATGCCCAGTCGCCCAAGCCTTGTTTTGTCGTGGCAATTGGCTCTTGCGCTCTCGGCGGATGTACATTTAGGGGCTCTTATAACGTTGTAGGTAGGGTCGATGAAATTATTCCTGTTGATGCATACGTTCCAGGATGTCCGCCAAAGCCGGAGGCGATGATAATGGGAATAGTAAAATTATTAAATTCTTTGAAGGGTAAGACATAATGGATACACTAAAGGAAATCAAGAAAAGATTAGGAAAGAGAATATTAAATACTAAAGAGCATTCTGAGAGAAGAATCTATTTTGACATTGATAAGCATGAAATTGTCGAGGTGGCTAAGCTGTTATTTAAGGAGATGGGCTTAAGATTTGCTACGGCTACCGGAGTTGATACTCCCAAGGGATTGGAAATAATTTATCATTTCGCCGACGATAAAGAGGGAAAATTGATTAACATCCGTGTTTTGCTTGAAGATAAAAAGAAACCCGAGATTGATTCCATAGCCAAATTCATCAAAGCAGCAGACTGGATAGAGCGAGAAATTTGGGAATTGTTTGGTATAAATTTTATCGGACATCCCGACCTTCGCCATTTGCTTTTGATTGACGATTGGCCAAAAGACGATTTTCCGTTAAGGCACGACCATGATCACAATAAAGAGGAAAAACACAAATGAGCCATAAAGTTGTTATCCCTATAGGGCCTTATCATCCTCTTCAGGAAGAACCGGAGTTTTTCCGGCTTTATGTAGAGGGAGAAAAGGTAGTCGACATTGATATTGTCATCGGATACGTGCATAGAGGCATTGAGCAGCTTTCCGAGACTAAGCATTTTGACCAGGTGGCATTTTTAGTTGAGCGTATCTGCGGAATCTGCTCGACGAGCCATCCCTTTGCCTATGTTAATGCTATGGATGATTTGACTAAGGTTGAAGTCCCTGAGAGGGCGCTTTATATCAGAACAATTATCGCCGAGTTAGAAAGAATCCACAGCCATCTTTTGTGGCTAGGCCTGGCAGGGCATTTCATCGGCTATAATACCGTCTGGATGTGGTCGTGGAAATACCGCGAGCCGATTTTAGATATATTTGAGTTGATATCGGGAAACAGAAATCATTATGCGATGATGAAGCCCGGAGGGGTAAGGCGGGATATTAAAGACCAAGACATCCCGAAGATTAAGAAATGCGTTGATGATTTAATTCCGGTTTTAGATATGTTTAAAGGTGCTGTGATGGATGACCCGGTTATCCAGGCCAGGACTAAAGGTGTAGGCGTGCTTACCAATCATCAGGCAATTGCTTATAGCGTGGTGGGACCGACAGCAAGGGCGTCCGGAATAAAGGCTGATATAAGAAAAGACCATCCGTATGGAGCGTATGATCGTGTTGATTGGAATATGATTACCCAGGAAGACGGGGACGTTTTTGCAAAACTTATCGTAAGAGTATTGGAGATGTATGAAAGCATCAAGATTATCCGTCAGTGTTTAGATAAGATGCCCAAGGGTCCAATCGATGCTAATTTAAAAGACATACCTGAAGGCGAAGGGATTGGCCATGTTGAAGCGCCGCGCGGAGAATGTTTTCATTATGTGCGTAGCGATGGAACCAACAGGCCCATAAGGCATAAAATCAGAGCGCCGAGTTACATGAATGTCGCTTCCAATAAAGTTTCTGCTGTCGGCGGTACGATATCGGATGCGGCGATTACCTTGGCAGCGGTTGATCCCTGTTATTGTTGTACGGAAAGAGTCGCTGTCTTTAATAAAGGAAGCGACAAAAAGATTTGTAACGGTTGGGATTTAATTAAGTTATCGCAGGAAAAGACTGAGAAGTTAAGAAAAGAGATATTTAATAAATGAATAGTTTAATGGAAAAATTCTATCCAATGCTGTTAATAGATAGCTTAAGCCGTTTTATTGTTTGGGCGGTTGTTCTTTTCGGAGTTTTAATCACTGTTTATTCCATTAAGTTTATGAAAGGCAAGTCCGGGATAGGCCAGTATTATCTCTATATAATTTTCACCGTCATTGCTTCCTTAGGCGTTGCCTTGGCCAATAATCTAATTTTACTCTTGATATTCTGGGGATTTTTAGGATTTACTCTATATTCGCTTATCAACACTGAAGTCGGCGCTTCTGCGACGGCAAAGAAGACTTTTATAATTGTCGGCGGGACAGATGCTTTAATGCTTCTAGGGATTGCGATTATTTGGAACATGACACAGACATTGCAGATAGACCAGATCAAAATCGCTCTAGATAAGCCCATGGCGGTCTTTGCCTATGTTCTTTTGGCCTCAGGTTGTTTTGCCAAGGCCGGAGCCATGCCTTTTCATACCTGGATTCCGGATTGCGCTAAAGACGCTCCTGTGCCAGTTACGGCTTTGTTACCGGCTTCACTTGATAAATTATTAGGAATTTATCTTTTAGCGCGCATATCATTAAATTTGTTTGTTATGAATAACGCGATGAATTTATTCTTGATGATAGTAGGCGCAATAACCATAGTAGCGGCTGTCATGATGGCATTGGTTCAGCATGATTTAAAGCGGCTATTGGGATATCATGCGGTTTCTCAGGTCGGATATATGGTTTTGGGAATCGGAACCGGAAGCCTGATAGGTATAGCCGGCGGGATATTCCATATGCTAAATCACGCTATTTATAAAAGCTGCCTGTTCTTGACGGCAGGAGATGTAGAGAGCCAGACAAAGACTACTGACTTGGACAAGCTCGGCGGATTAGCCAAATTTATGCCCATAACTTTTATCGGCGCTTTAATCGCCAGCTTTTCTATTTCCGGAGTTCCGCCATTTAACGGATTTTTCTCCAAGTGGATGATTTATCAGGGTTTAGTCGAGAGAATCGCTTCGCAACAAACAGTGGTTATCAGTGTTTTATGTTTATTAGCCGCGATGTTCGGTTCGGCTCTTACCTTAGCCAGCTTTATGAAATTAATCCACGCCGCATTCTTAGGTACTGAAGGCGCGCATAAAAAGGTTAATGAGGTTCATTGGACGATGTGGCTGCCGATTATGGTATTAGCGACGCTTTGTGCAATCTTCGGTGTGTTTGCGAGACAAATTCCTCTTAATAAGTTTATTTTCCCGGCGGTTGGCATTCCGGAATTTATCGGTTTCTGGGCGTCAAGCTGGGCAACAGTTTTGATATTGGCGGGAATTGCTGTTGGTCTTGTCATCTATGTTGCCGGAAATCTAAAAGGCGTCATTCGCGAAGATAATCATTATATAGGAGGAGAGCCGCTGGCAGAAGAAGAAAGGCTTTCGGGCGTAGATTTTTATAATGCAATTAAAGAGCTTCCCGTACTAAGCTTTATCTATAAAAAAGCAGAGAAGAATTTCTTTGATATCTATGAACAGGGTAAAAATATCGTATTTGCCATCGGAGGATTTTTCCAATATCTGCATAACGGAGTTTTGCCGACATATTTGGTCTGGACGCTTTTAGGAATGATTATTTTATTTTTGACTTTGGTAAGATAATATGGAACTACACTTACTATTATTGTTTATGATTTTTGCCGCAATCGTGGCGGTAGAAGTAAAAGACCTTTTATCCAGCGTTATCGGCGTTGGGGCGGTAGGCTTTGCCTTGTGTCTTGCATTTTTGATCTTAAAGGCGCCGGATTTAGCCATCACCCAGCTGGTCGTAGAGATTTTATGTTTGATAATTCTAATCCGCGCCACGATTAATAAAGATCTGCCTTTAGTTATTGAGGGGCGTTGGGTTTTTAATACTTTTGCAACTCTGGCGTTTGTTGCGGTATTTCTTTTCTTTGCCTTCCATGCATTAAAAGAATTGCCTAGTTTTGGCGACCCTATAATGTCGGTAGTAAAAAGATATATTGCACAAGGTAAAGCCGAGACCGGAGCAGTAAACTTGGTTACGGCCGTAATTTTGGATTTTAGAGCTTACGATACATTGGGCGAGGCAACAGTGCTATTTGCTTCCGTCATAGGGATTATGGCAGTTCTGCGTAGACCGGGAAGAAAGAAGATAGAGGAAAAGAATCATGATTGATAATCCCAAAAATGGGATGTCTTTGCTAGTCAAGACGATTACGCGGATTACCGTGGGCCTGATTTTATTATTCGGTATCTATATCGTTTTGCACGGCCACCTTTCTCCCGGAGGCGGTTTTGCCGGCGGAGTTATTGTCGCGCTTTCTTTAGTGCACTTGATACTTGCTTTTGGAAGAGAGGCTAAAGTTGCCAAGATATCCATGAATCTTGCTTCTAATTTGGAGAGCCTTGGAGCACTCATGTTTTTGTCGGTAGCGCTTTTGGGTTTTTTAGGGGGAACGTTTTTCTTGAATGTTTTGAATAAAGGTTTGCCTTTTAAGTTGTTTAGCGCCGGAACAATTCCTTTTAGCAATATTTCAATCAGCATAAAAGTCGGCGTAGGGCTATTCGCCATATTTTTGGCGTTAATTATATTAGAAGGGACCAAAAGAAAGAGATGACGCTTTATTTCTTGTGCTTAGTTTTATTCTGTATCGGACTTTACGGAGTGCTTAGAAAACGCAATATAGTCAAGATAATAATCGGCATCGGCATTATTGAGTACTCCATGAATCTATTTTTTGTTTTATTGGGATATAAATTACATGGCCGCGCGCCTATCGATGCCCAAAATCAAGACATCCTAAATATGGTTGATCCTATTCCTCAAGCGTTAGTATTGACTTCTATCGTTATCGGCTTGGGAATTACCGCCTTATTGATCTCTATTGCTATAAGGATTTACGACAAATATGGAACGTTTGATATTACCAAGATAAAAAGGTTAAAAGGTTAGATGAGCAATCCGATTTTTATCACTTATTTTGTAATTATCCCTTTGTTTGCCGCGTTTTTTATTTCGCTTGCAGGTAAATACATCAAGCGTTTATATGTTGATGCTATATCGTCGGTATTTTGCTTTTTGTTGCTGGTATTTTCTCTTTACGGGGTTAATGTCTTGCATAAGCTTGGAGGCGTTTTAGTTTATAAAATCGGAGGATGGGTTCCGCCTTTTGGTATCTGTATGGTTTTAGACGGCCTCTCAAGTTTTATGTTGGTGACAGTCAATTTAGTGGCTTTTTTCATCTGTGTCTATTCTGTGAGTTATATGGAGAAATATACCGATAAACCGAAATTCTTCACTTTGTTTTTCCTTATGCTTGCAGGCATGAATGGATTGGTTGTTACCGGAGATTTGTTTAATCTTTTTGTTTTCCTAGAGATTGCTTCCATCGCCAGCTACGCCCTCGTGGCCTTTGGAACAGAGGCAGAGGAGTTAGAGGCGTCTTTTAAATATGCGATTATGGGTACAGTTGCTTCTAGTTTTATATTTATTGGCATTGCCTTTTTATACGGTTTTACTTCAACGTTGAATATGGCGGATATGGCAAGGGTATTGACTACCAAGACAAATACTTTACTCCTGCCTTTTACTGCGGTTCTGTTCTTAATGGGTTTTGGTCTTAAGGCAGCGCTTGTACCGTTTCACGCCTGGCTTCCCGATGCGCATCCGTCTGCGCCGGCATCTATTTCGGCTATGCTTTCGGGAGTTTTGATTAAAACTTTGGGCGTTTATGCCATGATCAGGATTTTCTTTAATATACTTGGAATTACCAATATATATCTTTCGGCGATGATGTTCTTAGGCGGTCTTTCTTTAATTACAGCAGTTATTCTTGCCTTATCACAGTGGGATTTAAAAAGATTGCTGGCCTATCATTCCATAAGTCAAATCGGGTATATATTTTTAGGTATCGGTTTAGGCACGCCGCTAGGTATATTGGGCGGGCTGCTCCATTTATTTAACCATTCGGTTTTTAAGTCGTTACTTTTCTTGAATTCTGGAGCCATAGATTACGCGATCAATACCCGCGACTTAAAAGAGATGTCGGGCTTAAAAGAGAAGATGCCGGTGACCGCGAACACGAATCTTATCGCCTCAATGTCAATTGCCGGTATTCCGCCCTTTAACGGATTTTTTAGTAAATTCATAATTATTCTGGCGTGTATACAAAAAGGATTCATGGGATATGCCTTAGTCGCTGTTATAGGATCTTTGTTGACTCTTTCCAGTTTTATGAAGGTGCAGAAATACGCATTTTTGGGAGAATTAAAGGAAAAATACAAAAACATAAAAGAAGTGCCCATGGCGATGAAGGTATCCATGGTTGGTTTGGCGCTTATCTGTATTTTTGGCGGGTTTATGTTGCTTCCTAGCTTGAAATTCTTCCTGAATTCCGCGGTAAATGTATTGTTGGAAGGCAGAGGTTATGCCCAGGTGGTCCTGGAGGCTGCGGCAAAATGAAGAGTAAATTAGTTTTATTCATCGTTGGTTTTATAGTTTGGATGCTATTGGGATGGCCTTTTGATGCCCAGCATGCAATAGTGGGAATTTTTGTTGCCGGCCTAGTTGCGCTTTTTACCGGAGATTTATTTACGCAAAGGCCCCATCAATTTGCTCACCTGTCGAGATACCTATGGTTTTGTTGTTACGTTCCTTTATTTGTCTGGGAATGTTTTAAGGCAAATGTCGACGTAGCCTTAAGGATTCTTAATCCGAAATTGCCGATTAATCCGGGCATAGTAAAAGTAAAGACCATACTAAAATCTGATACTGCGCTCACCTTTTTGGCTAATTCTATTACACTTACCCCCGGGACATTATGCGTTGATATAAATGCCAAAGAAGGCATCCTCTATATACATTGGATTAACGTAGAATCAAAAGATAAAGAGAAAGCAACGGAGTTAATTGTCAAGAAATTTGAAGGCATCTTAAAAAGGATTTTTGATTGATGAAGAGATCTAAATATCTAAGGTGGTTTATAGGGCTTCTTGCTATATCGGCGGCATTATTTTTCATTAGTGTCTATCCGGTACCTTCGTTGCTGAAGTGGCAGTCGCCCTTTTTATCCCGCTGTTTCTTCATTTTGATGATTTGTTTTGCCTTGTGTTTATTCAGGCTTATGCGCGGGCCCACCCCTGCAGATAGGGCTATAGCCGTGGACACGATGGGGATTCTAATTGTAGGATTCTGCGCAATCTTAAGTATCCCCACAGGCAGAGATTGGTATATTGATATTGCGATTGCTTGGGCTCTGCAGAGTTTTATCGGAGCATTGGCCTTGGCAAAATATTTAGAGGGAAGAGGATTTGATGAGTGAGATTTTCGGTTATGCATTTATTCTGATCGGTCTTTTATTTGATGTATTTGGTTGCGTTGGTCTTATCCGTCTGCCCGATGTTTATAATCGCCTCCAGGCAACTACTAAATGTGTCACCCTTGGAACCTGCAGTATTCTTTTAGGGACAATTATTCTTAAAGGCCCAAGCGCGACGGCAATAAAGGCATTTTTGTGTATTCTATTCTTGGTCTTGACTTCGCCCGTTGCGGCTCACGCTTTAGCCAGGGGCGCGCATGCATCAGGAGTGAAGCTTTGGCAGGATAGCGTCTGCGATAAATACGAGGAAGATAAGAAATGAAGCTGCCCGGGATTCTTCAATTCAGGATTTTAAAAGAAGCCATAAAAGCCGCTTTAACCGGTCCTTATACTTCAAAGTTTCCTTTTAAACCGCACATACCTTTTGACAGCTTTCGCGGAAAACCAGAGTATTCCGAAAAAGATTGCATGGGTTGTTCTGCCTGTGCTCAGGTGTGCCCTGCTGGAGCCATAACTTTTAAAGATGAAATTAAAGACGGTAAGGCTGTAAGAAAATTCGTTTTAAGACATGATATATGTATCTTCTGCGGCCAATGCCAGGCGAATTGCCCGACAGAAAAAGGCGTAGTTCTAACCAAAGAGTTTGACCTTGCAGTGCTTGAGAATAGAAGGCAGCTAGTTTCTAAAGTAGAAAAGGAATTAGTTTTATGCGAATGTTGTGGCGAGGTCATAGCGCCGAAAGACCAGATTACTTGGGTTGCTAAACGGCTCGGGCCTTTGACCTTTTCCAACGCAAGCCTGATGTTGTTCTATTTAAAACAGATGTCGCTCTCGAATTCGGATCCAATGCCCTCCTTGAAAGGAAGCCCGTTATACCGCGCTGATAGAATCAGAATCTTGTGTCCAAAATGCAGGCGCGAAGCTATCCTAAAATCTTAAATTTAATCGACAAATTCATAAATTATGCTAAAATAAATACAAATTAAGCATTGTATATATGATTAGTACTATTGAGAAGAATTTAAAAGAGGTCTTAAAAGGAAAAGTCGTTATCCTGGGGATCGGCAATCCCTTAAGAAGAGATGATGGTTTCGGTTCTTTGTTGGCAGACAGGTTAAAGGGTAAAGTCAAAGCCATAGTTATAGATGCGAAAAGCGCGCCTGAAAACTATCTAAACAAAGTTATTGAAGAAGCCCCAGATACGATATTGATTTTAGATGCCGCCGATTTTGGGGGCAGGCCCGCAGAAACGCGACTTTTAGATCCGCATGAGGCTTCCAATTTGCAGTATTTCTCAACTCATAATCTGCCTTTAAACTTGATAATTGAATTCCTGGAACATAATTGCCAAGCAAATATTATTTTCTTAGCCATGCAACCTCAGTCAGTCGGTTTCGGAGAGGATTTAAGTCAGGAAGCAGGGGAGAAGATTGCGGTTTTAGAGCAATCATTGTTGAAGATTTTATCCGGAAATAAAGATAGTTAGCAAAAGGGAGAAAGATATGATAAAGGGCACTTATACCAGGTTTCTTACCTATCTTCTTATTCCTATAATGGGGCTTTATATTTGCGGTTGCGTGGCATTTGTTGTCGGAGGAGCGGTTGGGGTATTGGGTGGCTATGCGGTAAGCAAGGATACCATTCAGGGAGAAACAGAAAAAGGCTATGAATCTTTATGGGATGCAGCTTCGGTGGTTCTGGAAGATATGGGCGCCAGCGAAATAAATGATAGTCAAAAGGGTGTAATTAGAGCCAAGGTGGGGAAAAGCAAGGTTTATATCACCATGGAGCAGTTAACTCCTCATACGGTACGATTAAAAGTAAAGTGCCGTAAGAATATATTGCCGGATTTGTCTTTATCACAGAAATTATATGTAAGGATAGTAGAACAAGCCGATTAGACAAGGCTTGCCGTTTGAATTTAACCCTCCCAAACACAACAACATCCATAACTATATGAAACTTCTAAAGTATTGACACTTTATTAATGTTTGGTAGAATATTCTGTAAATGAATTTGGTGCATTAATGCCGAGATAGCTCAGGTAGTAGAGCGCGGGCCTGAAAAGCCCGGCGTCGCCAGTGCAAGTCTGGCTCTCGGCACCATTTTTTCGATTTAGCCTTGCCGATGTAACTCAGTTGGCACCTGCCTGCCGGCAGGCAGGGAGTAGGGCTTTCGCCTCGCGGCAATCAAAATACTTAATTTTACTTTGGGATTCATCGCTGATGAGTCTCGAGTTATGGTATAATAACTTTATGCCGGCGTAGCTCAGTTGGTAGAGCAACGGTTTCGTAAATCGTGGGTCGAGGGTTCGATTCCCCCCGCCGGCTTTAAAACCATGAGTAGATTCAGAGATATAATAAGAAATAAGAATTTTTCTTTATTATGGGTAGGCCAGGTTGCCTCGCAATTTGGAGATAGGATAATCCAGATGGCACTGATCGCCTTGGTTTATTCTATAGCCCCCGGTTCAACCTTCCAGTTAGCAAAAATCATCTCTTTTACTATCATTCCGGTTTTTGTCATCGGTCCCGTCGCTGGCGTATACGTCGATAGATGGGATCGTCGCAAGACAATGCTTATAAGCGATATCCTAAAGACTGTTTTGATGCTCAGTGTGCCTTTAATTTTTGTTTATAGGGAATCCCTGGTTTCAATATATTTAGTAATATTTTTGGTTTTTTGCATAAGCCGGTTTTATGTTCCCGCCAAGCTTTCAATAATTCCTGATTTAGTAAAGGAAAAGCATCTATTAATGGCAAATTCATTAGCTAATATGACGGGAATGGTGGCAGCGGCATTTGGCTTTGGTTTGGGCGGTATACTTGTTGATTCCTGGGGTGCGAAAGGCGGATTTTTCTTGGCAGCCGTATCATTTTTTATTTCGGCAGTCACTATTTTATTCATAGGGACAAAAATAGTCGGCCATATTAAAAAAGAAGAGATTTTGGAGCTGGGAAAAGAAGTTATTGAGGTTATCAAAAAGTCAGTTATAGCCGAGATTAAAGACGGAGCAATGTATTTAATAAAGCAAAAGGAAATTAGTTTTATCATTAAAGTTTTATTTTTACTATGGTCGGCGCTGGGGTCTATTTATGTAGTAGCGGTAATCTTTATCCAGCATGCCTTGGGTACAGTTACGAAAGACTTGGGCCTTTTGATTATGTTTTTGGGTGTAGGATTGTTCAGTGGCTCTTTAGTTTATGGAAGATTGGGGCATAAGGTTTCGCATTTTAAGGTAATATTTTCCTGTTTGGCTTTTAGCGGAGTAGTGCTTAGTTTTTTTGTCGTCGCTTTGACTGCCTATCCAAATTTTATCGTAGCTGCAACAATAGCCTTTATTTTTGGGATGATCGTCTCGCCGATTATGGCCGCGGCAAATACCTTGGTCCATGAGGCAGCCAGTAGCCAGATGCGCGGCAAGGTTTTTAGTTCTTTAGAGATCGTAATGCATTTTGCATTCTTGCTTTTTATGTTGATAAGTTCAAAACTGGCTGATTTTGTGGGAGAGTTTTGGTTATTAATTTATACCGGACTTATCATTGCCATCGTGGGCTTATTCGGTTTCATAAGATACGGAGTAATGGAGATATCTATTAATAATGATAAAGCTTAGAGAAAATAAAGAATTTACCCATCATAAACCAATCAAGGTGGCTAGTTTGCCTCCGAAAGTTTATATTCCGTTGAGCCAGCATTTTGGAGCAGCATGCGAGCCGAAGGTTGTAGTCGGTGAGCAGGTAAAAATCGGTCAACTTATCGGTAGTTTAGATAAAGGATTATTTTCGCCGATACATTCATCCGCTTCTGGCAAGGTCATAGCCATTCAGGATTGTCCTCATCCGAGCCTGGGGAAAACCAAGGCAATCATAATCGAAAATGACAATACCGACACCAAAATTAATCAGAGCGTAAGAACCGAACAAGAAGTTAACAATCTTTCCGTTGAGCAATTAAGAAAAATCATTTTTGATGCTGGAGTTGTTGGATTGGGCGGCGCTGCATTCCCCGCGCATGTAAAATTGACCCCTCCCAAAAAGATAGATTCTTTTATTTTAAACGGTGCAGAATGTGAGCCGTATCTAACTAACGATTTTGTCTTGATGAAAGAGAAGGCTAAAGAGATTCTTGAAGGAGTAAAAATTGTATTAAAGATTTTAGGTGACCCGCAATGTTATATTGCTATAGAAGATAACAAGCCCGAGGCAATAAAGATAATGCGGGAAGCTATTAAGGATACGAATTTTAAATTGAAGGTTTTGAAATCAAGCTATCCGCAGGGCGGAGAAAAGCAACTGACCAAATCGGTTTTAAACCGCGAGGTTCCTTCGGGTGGCTTGCCTTTTGATATCGGAGTCGTGGTTCATAACGTCGGGACGGTTTTTGCCATTTATGAGGCGGTCTATAAAACTAAACCGCTATATGAAAAGGTTATTACTTTGACCGGAAGCTGTTTAACTAATCCGCAGAATTTGTTGGTAAGAATTGGTACAACCGTCAGGGATTTATTGGGAGATTGTGGTCCTTTTAAAAAAGAGCCGGCGAAAATAGTTTTTGGCGGGCCGATGATGGGGACCGCACAGTTCACTTTGGATGTCCCGGTAATAAAAAGCACGACCGGAATAATCTTTTTCTCAGAAAGCGAACTTACTAAAAGAGAAGATCGTGTCTGTTGCCGTTGCGGTCGCTGCGTGGATGTATGTCCTGCGAGAATTATGCCGGCATTTATAACCATGGCGGCAGAACAGGATAAATTTGAGACGGCAAAAGGCTATGATGTTATGGATTGCATTGAATGCGGTCTTTGTAGCTATGTCTGTCCGGCAAGAAGAGATTTGGTGGGTTTGATAAAATATGCAAAATCAAGAATCAAAAGTAAATAATCTGGTTGTTTCGCAAAGTCCGCATATCCAGATCGAGGGCGACCATATCGTCAAAAGGATGTGGGCGACGGTTGCGGCTATTATTCCCGCGGGTTTGGCCGGAGTTTATATTTTTGGGCTGTATTCGCTTCAATTGATATTGGTTTCGGTCGTAACTGCCTTAATTTGCGAAGCAGTATTCCAGAAGGTGGCTCACAAAAAAAATACTATTTTAGACGGAAGCGCACTTATCACGGGGCTTCTTTTAGCTTATAATCTTCCTCCGGGTGCACCGTTATGGATGGCTGCCGCAGGAAGTTTCTTTTCCGTCGTAATTGCTAAACAATTATTCGGCGGATTGGGTTTTAATATCTTTAATCCGGCCTTGGCAGGCAGGGCATTTTTAATGGCATCATGGCCGAAATATATGACTACCTGGAGTAACCCACGCTGGCAGGTGGATGCAGTAACGCAGGCTACTCCATTAGGAATTTTAAAAGAGAAACTTCCTTTTGATTTACCGAGTTACTGGGATATGTTTATCGGAAACCGCGGCGGATGTATCGGAGAGGTCTGCATCGTTGCTTTGCTTATCGGTGGAATTTATTTGCTGTATAAACGATATATATCATGGCAGATTCCGGTCTATTATTTATTAACAGTAGCAGTTTTAAGTTTTATTTTGATGGGAGATAAATTTTTCACGGGAGATATTTTGTTCTCACTTCTTTCCGGCGGATTAGTGCTAGGCGCATTTTTTATGGCTACCGATTATGTTTCTGCGCCGATTTCGACTAAGGGTAAGACCATCTTCGCCATAGGTTGTGGTCTACTTACTGTAGTTATCAGGAAATGGGGAGGATACCCGGAAGGCGTTTCCTACGCCATACTAATGATGAATGCTGCAACTCCGATTATCGATAGGTTTTCGCGACCGAAAAAATACGGCCTGCAGAAAAGAAGAGGTGCAAAATGATTCGATACGGATTAATTTTATTGATTATCTGTTTTTGTGCTTCTTTGGTATTAAGCGTAACCTATAAATTTACCCATAATCGTATTGAGGCCCAGAGCACTAGTGAAGAAAAAGATGCCCTATACAAGATTTATCCTGAGGCTTCGGATTTTGGCACAGAGAAACTTCAAGAAAAAACATATTATATAGTAAAAAAAGATAATAAGGCTTTAGGTTATGTTATCAAGGCTGAGACGCAAGGTTACTCCAGCGTTATAACCATGTTAGTAGGTTTTAATCCCAAAGGCGAGATCAAAGGAATCGAGATTCTTTCGCAGACAGAGACGCCAGGCTTGGGTGCAAAGATCAGTGAAGTCTTATCTGGCGAGAGTAAGCCGTGGTTTTTAAAACAATTTGAGGGAAAACAAGCTAAAGATTTAGATTTAAAGAATATCCAGGCAATTACCGGAGCGACGATCAGCTCTAGGGCGGTTTTGGATGGCGTCAAGAAATCTGTGTCAGATTTTTTGACGCAAATTAAATGAAGCCTAAACTTATGGAACAAAGTGAACATAAGTTTATGGCTGAATTTGTTTCGGCGAATATGCCAAAATTATCGAGGAGAATTTTGGCATAGCTTATCCCGAGAAATTCCGGAGGAATTTCCGGGACTTTACCCTTGAAATCGCTGCGCGATTTCTAAGGGTGAGCCGAGAATATTGATAATTTTTGCCCCTCGCGTAATCCAGAGGGATAGCCCTTCCCAATACCAAATTAAGGAAGGGGCTAAACATCCCAAAAATCTCTTCGATATTTTTGGGATACGCTTCGGGGTTAATTCGCGCAGGCAATTTACGTAAACTACGTTTCCGTAAATTGTGCGCTCATTAAATGAAAAGTTTATTCTACGAATTCAAAAAAGGCATTACTTTTGATAACCCCACCTTCGGGTTGGTCTTGGGGCTTTGCCCGACGCTGGCTGTCTCAACTTCAGTTGTTAACGCCATCGGAATGGGAGCTGCCGCTACATTCGTTTTGTTAGGTTCCAATATCTTTATTTCGTCCTTACGAAAATTCTTCCCCAAGGAAATCAGAATCCCTTGTTTTATCATCGTTATTGCCACTTTTGTTACGATAGTGGAATTGATAATGAAGGCTTACTTTCCGGCCCTCAGCAAGGCGTTAGGTATTTTTATCCCTCTTATAGTCGTTAATTGCATAATTATGGCGCGAGCCGAGGCGTTCGCTTCCAAGAATTCGATATTGCCTTCTATATTTGATGCCTTAGGCATGGGGATGGGTTTTACTTTAGCGCTTGTGATAATATCGGCGATAAGGGAACTTTTAGGGACGGGCGCGATTTTAGGATTCCCCTTGCTTAAGGGTTACGATCCGATTCTGATGATGATTTTACCTCCAGGGGCATTATTAACTTTAGGATTATTGATTGCATTTACAAGAATATTAAAGTCTAAGAAATAGAGGATGTAAATATGAACATTCAACAGGTTTTAATGATAATCATCAGCATGGTATTCATCAACAATTTTATCCTTTCTAAATTCTTAGGATTGTGTCCCTTTGTAGGCGTATCTCGTCAAACCAAAGCGGCGATGAGCATGAGCGCTGCCGTAATCTTTGTCATGACATTCTCGGCGATAATCACCTGGTGTGTTTATAGATACCTGTTGATTCCTTATAAAATGGAATATTTGCGCACCATATGTTTTATTCTGGTGATTGCGGCTTTTGTCCAGGTAATCGAGATGTTTTTCAGAAAAACCTCTCCGGCAATCTACAGGGCCCTGGGAATTTATCTTCCGTTAATTACTACGAATTGCGCGGTCTTAGGGGTTACTGTGCTTAATGTTAACGACTTTTTTATAAAAGGTTCACCCGTTGCTGCAAGTTTCTTTTATTCGACGATTCAGGCGTTTTTTGCCGGTATAGGTTTTAGTTTGGCGCTTCTTTTGATGTCCGGGATACGAGAGAGGCTTGATTTAGTGGATGTCCCAGAAGCTATGAAAGGAATCCCCATAGCATTTGTTATCGCATCATTGATGAGTTTGGCATTCATGGGATTTGCGGGATTCCAGATTAAGTAAAATGGAAATATTAATACCTATTATAACTTTGAGCGGATTAGGATTACTTTTTGGTCTTGGCCTTGCCGTGGCCTCTAAGAGATTTTGCGTTCATGTTGATCCCCGCCAGGAGAGAATTCTTGATAAATTGCCCGGAGCGAATTGTGGGGCGTGCGGTCAAGCCGGTTGTATGGGGTTTAGCGAAGCTTTGATTAAGGGATCTTGTAGCGTTGATAGATGTCCTGTAATGAAGCAAGAAGATAAAAAGGATGTGGCAGGTATCTTAGGCGTAGAACTAAAAGAGACAGTTAAACTGGTAGCGGTTTTGCACTGTAACGGCGGAAAAAAAGTAAAAGACAGATTTCAGTATCAAGGCTTAAAAGATTGCGTTGCGGCTAACCAATTGCTGGGCGGACAAAAGTCCTGTGTTTGGGGCTGCCTTAGTTTTGGCAGCTGTGTCAAAGTATGTCCGTTTGATGCCATAACAATGAACGAAGAAACTGGGCTTCCAGTAGTCGATGAGGCCAAATGCACAGCCTGTGGCAATTGCGTTAAGATCTGCCCTAAAAATCTTTTTACGCTTATTGATGTTAAAAAGCCTGTATATATTGCCTGCAGTTCCCATGACAAGGGAAAGGCGGTAATGGATGTCTGCAAGGTTGGTTGCATTGCCTGCGGAAAGTGCGAAAGGGAATGCCCGAGTGGCCTATTTAAAGTTAAAGACAATTTAGCCCAAATAGATTATAATAATTATGTAGTTTGCGATGGCTGCGTAAAAGTCTGTCCGACAAAGACCATCAGAAAAAGAGGTGTGTAATGAATTTTGCGGTTTTTGCTTCAGGAAGAGGTACCAACTTGCAGGCAATAATCCGTGCAGTGAAAAAAGGAAAGATTAGCGCAAGTTTAGCGTTGGTAGTTTCAGATAACAAGGAAGCCTACGCCTTAAAAAGAGCTAAAAGAGCCAAAATAAAAACAGTGGTGGTTGAGGCAAAGAATTTTAATTCACGAGAAGGTTATGATGCCGAACTCGTCAAGATTTTAGAGCAAGAAAATATAGATTTTATCGTTTTAGCCGGTTTTATGCGCATAATCACTTCTGTTTTGATTAATAAATTCCGCAACAAAATCCTGAATATCCATCCGGCATTACTGCCTTCTTTTAAGGGAACTCATGCGATAGTAGACGCCTTTAATTATGGAGTAAAATTTACTGGAGTGACAGTACATTTTGTCGACGAGAAGATGGATCATGGGCCGATAATATTACAAGGCTTGGTTAAAATAAAAGAAGATGAAACTGCCGAGACGCTTGAAGCCCAGATCCACAAGATCGAACATAAAATTTACCCTGAAGCCATAGGGCTATTTTCCGAAGGCAAGCTAAAGTTTGAAGGAAGAAAAGTAAAAATAGTTTAGAGGAAGAATAATTTTATTATGAGGTTTTAACCGCAGAATAGATCCCTATCACGCATCAGTCCGCAAAGCAATCATCGATTCTAAAGAAAAACAATTATCTAAAATCTTCCAAAGCTTTTCTACTATAAGTATTGGTTTTCCCGGAATAGGAATCAACGATTGTCACCGTTTCGAAATCTTTAAAGTCGTAGGCAAAAAATACGTAAGAAATAATCTTTAAGGCTATATCAGTAAAGTCAACGTCATATCTGAATTTGTCGGCACCCTTGATTTCAAGGACAAATTTGATATTATTTCCTTCAGGAACCGCCCGTATTTTTTCCAGTTTGAATTTAGACAATAGGCTGTCTTGCTCAAATTTAGACATCAGCCTTTGTTCTATTTGAGAGAGTATAAAAGAATCAAGGGTTACGTTAAAAAAGGTTATATGCTTTCCGTCCGTATCGCCTAAAGCTTCCGGGTTTAGGCTAAAGCTTACGCCTTGCCTTCTTAAGAATTCCTCGCGGGATATAAAATTATATAGGTATCTTTTTACATCCAAGATATAGCCAACTGTCAAATAATCGGCTCCCACATCTTTTATATCAGAAGCAACTATGGCATAGAATTTCGGAGGTTGTCTTGTACTCATAATCACCCGGTTTACGCTTAATACTACGTGGTTTAAAGTGCCTACAAACTCTTCGTCCACGTTACCGGCTTGGTCAACAAAGCGCTTGAGCGGTATATATAACCAAAGGGTATCCTGGACTATATTGACTTTAACGTCTAAATTGTATTCGTTTTTGCAAATCTTAATTATTTCTTGAGGTATTATACTGGCGGGGAAGTAAGGATCTTTGGTTTCGCTGCAGCCAGACAATAAAAAGCAGGCGCTAAGAAAGAATAGAAGAAAAGCGGAATTCCTATATTTAGGTGGAGAGATTATTTTCAAGTTTTTCTTTTATGGCCGTATTCATTAAATACTGCTTGAATCTGGTCGTAATCCAGTTCTTCTTTTTCTAGCAGTTCTTTGGCGAATCGATCAAGAAGAGTCTTTTCTTTGGTTAACAGTTCGTTAGCTTCTTTTAGGCAATCATGGATTATTTTTTGCGTTTCATGATTGAGTTTGTTTTTTAAATCTTCCGAGAGTTGTTCCGATGGAATGGCCATATAATCTCCGACGATGTTTCCTTCGGCCATGCCCCAGCGCCAAACCATATTATGGGCAAGTTTTGTGGCCTTGCTAAAATCATCGCCAGCCCCGCTGGATGTAACTCCAAATACCAGTTTTTCCGCCAAAAATCCCGCAACTGCCGCTTTAATGCTGCCTAGAATCATATCGCGGGTATAGCTATGCAGTTCTTCGCGTGGAGGAGTATATACCGCACCCAGGCTTGGACCGTGAGGGATGATCGTTGCTTTGAATACATCGTCGGTAGGATGGTGAAAATAAGTAACAATCAGATGGCCTGCTTCGTGATAGGCAGTCATCTCTTTTTCCTTGGGCGTTAAAGTGATTTTCCTGGTTATACCCATTTCTATGCGTTCCATGGCTTCGGAGATTTCTTTTAGACCAACAGTTTCTTTTTTGTTTCTTATAGCGATAAGAGTCGATTCCCTGACAATATTTGCAATATCGGCAGGGGTTTTGCCTACGCTTCTTCGTGCCAGATGTCCTAAGTCCATGTTTTTATCGTAAGTAATCTTTGAAAGATAGTATCCGTATATTTTTTGTCGGTCTTCTAGATTGGGCTCATAGACGTATATTTTTCTATCAAATCTACCCGGTCGAAGCAGTGCCGGATCTAGTGAATCTTCTTGAACGTTAGTCGCTCCGATAAGAATTACGTTAAAGTCCTTGTCTTTTAGGCCGTCCATTTCGACCAAGAGCTGGTTTAGGGTGGTGTTGTGTTCGGTAGTGCCTCCGAATCCTTTATCCAAGGCTCTTTGCGCGCCTACAGCGTCTATCTCATCAATAAAAATTATGCAACCGCCTTCGGAATAGGCAAGTTCCCTGGCATGTTTAAATAAACTTCTGATTCGGCTTGCGCCTACGCCGACGAACATTTCAACAAATTCAGAACCGGACATAGAAATAAAAGGTAGGCTTGATTCGGTGGCAATGCCTTTGGCAAGATAGGTTTTTCCGCATCCCGGAGGGCCCAAGAGAAGTATGCCGCGCAAAATCTTTCCGCCAATGCGTTGAAGCTGTGCGCGGTCAGTAATTAATTTAACCACCTCAAGCGCCTCTTGTTTTGCCTCTTCCATTCCTATTATATCTTGCCATTTTACTCCGACGTCTTCTCCTGCGACGGCTTTCTTTTTAGCGTGGGTGAATTGTTGCAGCCCGCCGCCTCTAAATAGAACCCAGTACCACAAGAATACAAAGACAACACCGTTTATCATGCCTCCAACGCTATATAGATAAAGGCTCATGGGCAAGCTGGCCTTGGTTTGTTCTCTGAACCAGGGGTCAATGTTCTGCCAGGAGCGTAGTCCCAGGCTTATCAATATGACTAGGGAAACGGTGACCAATATTAAGGCGATAATAACCAATAATTTTATCCAGTGGAATTGAAAGAAAAGCTTAATTTTTCTCAAATTCATAATTTGCCCCTTTCTTATATTTGTAAACATACCACAATTATATAATTTAGTCAAACATTTAGGCTTGACTTATGGTTGAATCTGTGATAATTTTAGGGATACCTGAATTTCATAATTACGAGGTAAATATGGCAAAAATCAAAGATATAAAAGCAAGAGAGATTCTTGATTCACGAGGGAATCCTACGGTTGAGGTGGATGTATTACTAGATTCCGGCATTATGGGCCGCGCCGCGGTACCTTCCGGGGCTTCTACCGGAGAACGGGAGGCCTTAGAATTACGGGATAATGATAAAAGCCGTTTTTTGGGTAAAGGCGTGCTTAAGGCAGTTAAGAATGTTAACACCTTAATCTGCGGTAAGATCAAGGGTGAAGAAGCGGATTTTAGGAAAATTGATAAGATCATGCTGGCTTTAGATGGCACGGAAAACAAATTTAATCTCGGTGCCAATGCCATTTTAGGCGTATCTTTAGCCACTGCCCGGGCAGCCGCAAATGAGCAAAAAACGCCTCTTTATAAATATTTGGGCGGTAAAGGAGCCAATATTCTTCCAGTGCCGCTGATGAATATCCTAAACGGCGGGATGCACGCCGATAATAATTTAGATATCCAGGAGTTTATGATTTTGCCTATTGGCGCGCCAAGTTTCAAAGAGGCAATCCGCATGGCTACAGAAGTCTTTCATAATTTAAAATCAATTCTAAAATCCGAGCACCTTTCTACTTCCGTTGGGGACGAAGGAGGGTTTGCGCCAAACTTAGAACATAACGAGGTGGCGATTAGGCTTATAATTGAAGCCATAGAAAAGGCCGGCTATAAACCAGCCAAAGACGTTTTTATCGGACTGGATGTTGCCGCCAGTTCCTTTTATAAAAATGGAAAATACAATTTTGAGAAAAAACAGCTTGTTGCTTCCGATTTGATAAATATTTACGAGGATTTAATAAAGAAATATCCTGTAGTTTCCATAGAAGATGGGTTGGCTGAGAATGATTGGACAGGTTGGGAACAGCTAACTCAGAGATTAGGCAGTCAAATACAATTAGTGGGAGACGATATCTTTGTAACTAATACAAAAATACTATCGGAAGGCATAAAAAGAAAAGTCGCCAATTCAATTTTGATTAAAGTTAATCAGATTGGTTCTTTGTCCGAGACCTTAGATACGATAAAATTAGCCAAAGATTATAATTATACCTCAGTTATTTCTCATCGTTCAGGAGAGACTGAAGATACGACTATCAGCCATCTGGCCGTTGCTACAGGCGTCGGTCAGATAAAAACAGGCTCTCTTTCTCGTAGCGACCGGGTAGCAAAATATAATGAGCTCTTAAGAATAGAAGAAGAGCTGGGGTCCCAAGCGGTCTACGCCGGTAGGACAGTTTTTAAAAGAATATCAGCCTAGTTAGGCGATTAAAGATGAAGCTTAAAAAAGCTACGTGGTTGTTTGCATTTGCATTTATAGCGTTTATAATCTTTCTTCCCGGCTATACCAAGTTGCAGGATTTAAAACAGAAGAACGTAGAGCTTGAGGGTAAAATAGCCGAGCTACAGCAGAAGAATACAGAGTTGATAAATAAGAGAGAGCTTTTAGAAAACGACCCTTTTTATCTTGAGAAAGTCGCCCGGGAAAAAATGGGCGTGACTAAAAAGGGCGAAATGGTTTATAAAATCACCGAAGAATAAGATTTCTTAAATAGATATCGCGGGGTGGAGCAGTCTGGTAGCTCGTCAGGCTCATAACCTGAAGGTCGGACGTTCAAATCGTCTCCCCGCAACCAATTAAATCCCCATAATCACTTTGTTGTGGGGATTTTTTTATAGGTTTTTGTCTAGATTAGGTATGGGATTACGGGAAAAGGTGGTGTTTTATAAGCCTAGAGCCATTTTTTGCGCTTGAAATAAGAGAGCATGATCACCGACAGTATTACCATAATGGCAATAACCGCAGGATAGCCAAACGGATGGCTTATTTCAGGCATATATTTGAAATTCATGCCATAGATGCTGGCGATTAAGGTAAGGGGCATCATGATGGTAGCAATAACGGTAAGAGTCTTCATAATTTCGTTTAGGCGGTTTGATACAATAGAGACATAGGCCTCCATAGCTCCGGCGATAATATCCCGCGAGGTTCCTACCACATCGTTAAGCCGCACCAAGTTATCGTAAACATTCCTAAAATAAATTAAAGTTGAAGGCGTCATGAATTCAAAATCGCCGCGGCCCAAAAGACCTATAATGTCCGCCTGAGGCCCGATGGTGCGACGTAAATGGAGGATTTGATTTTTGAGCTGGTAGATTTTCTTTAGTGTTTCATTGCTGGGGTCTTTAAATAGTTCATCGGTCATATCATCAACCAGGTTATCAAATTCGCCTATGACGGGGAGATAGCTGTCAACGCATGAATCAAGAATTGAATAAAGAAGCATATCCGCGCCATGTTGCATCATGGGAGATTGTTTTCTGATTCTATCTTTGCATAAATTCAGGGAGTTGACCGGACATTCGTGGAAGGTGATGAGGAAGTTCTTTCCCAGACAGAAATCAAGCTCGGTGGTTTTAATCGCGCCTTTATCATTTCCATTTAAAGATTCCAAAGAGAACATGACCAGGAATAGGTAGTCTCTAAATTTCTCAATCTTAGGGCGGGCATTAGGCATGATGAAGTCTTCAAGGGTAAGCGGATGCAGATTAAAGACCGAGGTAAGAAAGTCAATGTCTGCATCTTCAATATCGAAGATATCAATCCATAAAATTGAACGTTCGTCTTTGAGCGCCTGCGCTACTTCTGTCGTGGAAACCTGGGCTTGCAATCCTTTGTCGGGATTATAGATAAAAGACTCAAACATAATATTACCTCAACTTGAAATAAAAATAACACATTGATTTCTTCTCTAGACTTTTATCATAAATCTTAAAAACAAGCAACAAAAAAGATTAGAAAACTGTGTATGCGAATTCGGACCAACATAGTCAATAAAAACAAAAATAATATTTATTTGTTTTGTATGTTGTTTTGAGCTATAATGCGACTTAAATATTTCTAGTCAGGTAGGAATCAATTAATAATAGTTAAGTTTACAGAAGGGAGGATAGAATGAAGAAATCTATTATTTTTTGTGCATTTATATTAATTATCACCGTAGCATTTGGTTGCGCCCAGAAAACTCAAGAAGTATCAATGCCAGCAGACGAGTCCGTCACAGAAGAAACACCTGTTGTTGCGGCAGAAAAGATGACATCGTCAACGGAACAGGTCCAAGAGCAGCCACAGATTGTTGCTAAAGATGTAGCCGTTTCCAGCGCAAGTAGCCAGGAAGTTTCGATGGGACAAAACCCGCAGGTTTTTGAAAGACCGACTGATGAGCAAGTGCAGAAGGCCCTTAAGAGCGCCGGTCTTTACAGTGGCGCTATTGATGGTATTTTGGGAGAGAAAACCAAGAAGGCAATAGAAGATTTTCAAAAACAGAATAATTTAAAGGTTGATGGTAAAGTTGGCCCCCAGACATGGAGCAAGCTAAAAACTTATATGTCCGGCCCTTCAGATAATTCAAGTTCAAACTAAATTGGCCAGAGGGATAAGTTACCATGTTTTAGTTAAAATTAAGCGAGGATGAAGTTTCTAAAGTCCTCGTTTAATTTTTAATAGGATTTGGGAATTTAAGTTTTTGAAAGCGCTGATTATACAAAGAAATAATTGACAAAGATTAAATTTTATGTTAAAGATTTCAACAAGATAATTTTCTTATAACAAGGAGGAATTTTATGAGAGAGAAGGTGGAATGCGTTTCCTGCGGAGAATATTTTGATTTAGTCGAAGACCGCAATATTGATGATATTATTTATTGCCCTGAATGCGGCAGCCAGCTTAGGATAATTTCCCTGAATCCTCCAGAGGTTGAACCTGCAGAAAGCGAAAGTTTAAGCGAAGATTTTGGCGAAGATAGCGAAGAATAGTTGCAGATTTAGGTAGTTTCTAAAAAGAGGAGGACCATGAAAACAAGGCTTTTAATTTCAGTCTTTGTTCTTACCCTTATTTTTGTTATTTATAGTTTTGCGCAGGAGCAAGCTACAAGGGAAGCTATTGAGAAGGCGTTGCAGCAGGCAGCTACTACCGAGCTTCCCAAAGAAGTTCAGCAGAAAATCGCGGAAGTTGCGGCTCAGGCGGAATCGGAAGCACCTGTTAAGCCGAAAGAGATGAATCTAATAGAGATCGCAGGAACGGTCAATGAAATCGCAGAAGACTCAAGTTACATAGTGGTTAACGAAACGACGTTTATTACCAATAGCGATTTCTTGACCAATAATCCTATTAAATTAGGCGATAGAATAGTTGTTACGGCAGCATTGACCGACAATGGCATGGAAGCTATCGGCGTTAACCCGGCAGGCAGGGGGGTTGCGGAGATTTCTCCGGAAACCGAGCAGGAGGATGTCGAGGAGATAGAATCCGAGGATTATATTTCCGATGATGCTCAAGAAGATAATTCTTCGCAAGAGGTGCCAGTCGAAGAAATGGATTCAGAAGATATCTCTGAGTAGAATCCTAATATTTTTATTCAGTTAATTTAGAAGAGTAGCTAAGTTTAATGGAAAGCCCGCTTTTAAGCGGGCTTTTCCTTTTGCTAAATTGCCCTTGATTTTACCTCAATAGACCCCTATAATTATCATATAAATAAGAACATGAGGCAGTTAGATACTGATATGAAAATAAGAAGCATAATAATCTTAGCTATATTGTTATTAAGCCTTTTCTTTGCAAGGGATGGCTATTCTCAGGATAAGGAACTCTATAACAAAGCAACTAAACTTGCTCGGGATAAGCAGCTAGACTTTGCATTTTCATACTTAGACATGATCGTCAATATCTATCCCAAATCAAGCTTTTTTGAAAATGCATTATTTTCCTGCGGAGAGTATTATTTTATATCTGGTGATCGTAGCAGCGCCAAGGGTATATTTGATAAGTTTATAGCCTTATTGCCGGAATCCAAAGCCAAACCTTTTGCTCTCACCTATCTATTGAAGATTGCCGAATTGGATCAGAGTCAAGATGCCGTAGATAATCTTCAAAAAGAGATTATAAGCTTCAAACAGGTAAGTCTAGTATTCAGGGATTTTAAAGAGTACAGCTATTTGTCCGCCCTAAATAAAGAATATAAAATAGTTTATTTTATCGACAGAGCAGAGATTTATATTGATGGGGATTTATTTGCGAAAATACCTTTCTAAATTTCTCTTCTTCACAATCACAATCGCCATATTGTTAATTTTGGTTTGTTTTTATTCCGCCACCGTTTTGTTGAATTCACAAAAAAATACAATAGAGGCGATCCTAAGTAGATATTTCCAGCAAAGAGTAGCTATCCAAACCATCCATTATCAGCCGTTCAATTCTATAGTCTTGGAAGGTCTCACTGTTTTAAAAACCGATGCTTCGGGATATAGACAGCTAATGTCAGCCGAGAAGACGAGATTGACGTTTTCATTGATTGAGTTGATTCAAAAAAGAAAATTCGTATTAACGGATATCTACTTGAGTAAACCGGTAAGTAAAATTGTCGATTACAGGTATTTTTCCAAAATGGGTCTGGATAAATTTATAGGAATAGTCAATTCCTTGCTCATAAATCAGAATTTGAATATTGTTGTTGAAGACGCGGTCTTGCCTTTGTATGAACAGGATGAGTTATCCGATTATATTGTTGTGGATAGCAAAATTGATATCAAGAAGAAAGGCACAATCTTAAGTCGCGGCTCAATCGTTATTGTGTTATCATCCGAACCGCAGCGTTCTGCCGAAAACAAATTAGATTATAATTTTACAGGTAATTTTACCCGGCACGGGGTCGTAATAGATAATCTTGAGCTGGAGCAAGAAAATTTATATTTAAAATCCTGGGGCGAACTTGAGGGGGACCTTTTTAGGTTGAGCGGCAGCATTTTTTCGGTCAGGCCCGTAGGCACCTACTATCTCAGAAGGCCTAAGTTTCTTGATAAAATAGAGAAATTCTTCGGACGTAACCAGAAAACAGCTACCCAAATCATAATCCCGAGCATGTCTAGTTTGAATATTTTTGATTTAGGCTGCCTGGTTAGGTTTATTCCCGATGGAGTCTCTGTAGAAAACTTGAGTTTTTCTTTACAGGATATGCCTATTCGTTTAAAAGGCGACATTTTATTTTCTGGGCCTATTAAACTTAATCTGCAGATTGCATCTTTTCCTAGCCAGCCTCTGCCCGAAAGATTGCAAAACCCCAGAAGATTTGATTTAGAGATAGATGGGACCATGGAAGATGAGAAATTCAACGGAAGAATCAGGCTTGATTTCTTAGCAAAGATAAGGGCGAAGAAATCCCAGGAAACAATCGAGGCAAATTTAAAAAATCTTTCCTTTTATCCGGTAAGCGATAATCGTCTGGGCCTGATTTTCAAAGAAGCCAATATCTCTTGCCTTGCAAACAATAATTTATACAGTATTTTAGTGGAAGATTTTAATGCCTTGGTCAGTATTGCGAATAAGAAATCGTTATCCATAGAATTCCTATCTGGTTTGTTTGACGGTTCAATGAAAGGAATCGGCAGCATAAATTTTGGCCAGATACCATTTAAAATCAATTTCAAGATTAATATAATAGAAGTAAGCGCCAACAAATTGAGCTCGGCGCTGGCTTATCTTTCCAAAGTATATGGAAAGCTGTCCAGCGAGATTTCCTATAGAAATTATCCCAATACAAATTTAGAGGGTAGCCTTTCAATAAGCGAAGGGTATTTAGATGACTTGAAATTCTTCGGATGGCTGTCCGATTTCTTCAGCATGCCTCAGCTACGCAAATTGAGTTTTAATAAGATTTCGGCCAATTTTTTGGTCAATGATGAAATTGCAAGTTTAAAAGATATAACCCTAGACTCAAACGAGCTCAACCTAAACGGATATTTTAATATTCTTGCTAATGATTTAGTATCAGGGAAGCTTTCTTTGATATTTTCCGAGCAACTTCTAGATTCATCTGCTAAACTTAAAAGATTGCTAAGGATCTTAAAGGAAGTCTCCACGGTGAATTTTGATTTCCAGATGTCCGGTTTATATCAAAATATGAATTTTAAATGGCTGGCATCCGATTTTAAAAACGGCCTGCAGAAACTCCTTCCTGCGGGAAGGGCGAGGAATCTTGAACAGCAAATAGAAGATGCGGTAGCGAACATTACATCAAACATGGAATAGAAGATGAAAGACTGGATAAATAAAAAAGAGATAAAATTTATACTTTCCAATGTTTATCCCTTCAATAAGCTAAGGGATAGGGATGTCGATAATTTTTTATTGATTGCCGAAATAAGAGAATATAGAAACGGAGAGATCATTTATAAAGAGGGAGACCCCGCGGATTATTTCAACCTTCTTCTAAGGGGGAGAGTTTTAGTCCTGACCAAACAGGCAGAACGAGATTCCGAAATAGAACTTCTAAAAAGAGGTACTAGTTTTGGGATAATCTCTCTTTTCAATGACGAGGCGCACTCCGTGACCTCAAAATCTATTGAGAATTCGGTGATACTAAGGGTGAAAAAGGAAAGGTTTAAAGATTTCTTGAAGAAACACCCAGCGATATCCTTGGATTTTTCCCGCCTTCTTTCCGAGAGAGTGCGAAGCAGGTTCCAGCCCAAGAAGATATTCCAGAGTAAAAGGGTTTCAATCCTGGGGACCCGTAGTTCAGGCAAAACCACCTATATGTATAGCCTGGGATTAAAACTTAAGGAGCAGACTAAAAAGACGCTGGTCTGTCTTGAGTTTTCCATGAAAGGCGATTTCAGCCTGCCTTCTTTTATCAGAAAAGATATCAAGGTGCTGAAATTATCCGAGTTCAGAGATGAGAGAATCAACGAATTTATCGTAGAGGATGCGATTGATTTTCTCCTGGTAAGAATTGATGAGAGATCAAAATTAGTTTCTCTGCTGAATTTCTTATCGGAAAATTACCATTTTGTTCTATATGAGATTCCTTTTGATATAAAAGATACTTATATACTTGAGTTTGTTTCTTTGGCTCATTACATCCATTTTGTTTTTCCTCCTATAAGAGAAGAGCTGGAAAGATACGCCTTTCTTATTGATAACCTAAAAAAGAAAAACGCCTCTAATAATGATAAGATAAAGGTCATCATAAACGAATGTATTCCATCCGATGGCTCTACGCTGGAGGCAAAAAGCGATATTGTCAATTGCCCGATATATGCAACTCTGCCAAAATACAGCGAAGAGAATTATTTTAAGGTCTTAAGAAGGATAGCCCGCGAACTAGGTGAGGTTACGACCGGTGTTGCCTTGGGAAGCGGCGCGGCCTACGGTTTTGCCCACGTGGGAGTCTTGAAAGTTTTAGAGAAAAACAATATTCCCATAGATATTATCTGCGGTTCAAGCACCGGAGCTTTTATCGCTGCAATGTGGGCGCTGGGATATAAAATGGAAGAAATAGAGAAAACAGTAATAAGCGTAGCAAAGAAATTCAGCCTGTTTTCTTTGCCGGGGATAGCATTTCCTTTCAAAGGATTATTGCGCGCCAAGAAACTGGAGAATGTTTTCAGGAAGATTTTCCAGGATAAGACATTCTTTGACTTAAAACACAGCCTTAAGATCGTTACCTTTGATTTCATAAGAAGAGAACCGAAGATTTTAGATGAGGGTTCGCTCTATAAGGCTGTCGCTGCAAGTTGCGCCATGCCGGGGGTATTTGAGCCGGTAAATTTCAAGGCGGAAATACTTTTAGACGGAGGGATTTTAAAGCCGCTTCCATCAAACATACTTATAAGTTATGGCGCCAAAAAGATTATAGCGGTTAACATTACTCCTACCAAAGAAGAAATCCACCGGGAATATAAAAAAAGGGACAAATTACACATCTTGGATTTTATATTCGGCAGCATAGAAACCATGCAGAGGGAGTTTATTGACGAAGCTATGAAGATTTCGGATGTGGTTATCCATCCGGATTTTGAAGGCATCGGCTGGATGGAATTTGAGAAGGTGGAAGATTTTATTAAGCGCGGCGAAAAGGCTGCTTTAGAGAAATTAGAAGAGATTAAGAAATTAGTAACCTCCTGATTTCTAAGAAATAAGATTAAACATGAAAGACAATAAATTCGCTTATAACAATTCCGGCTGGAATCTCCATATGATGCCCGTCGGATATTTGATGATAGAGCACCGGCTTATCGAAAGAATGGTCAAGTTGATGGCGGGTGAGCTTGAAGCAAATATCAAAAAAGGTAAAATAAATTTAGGGCTTATCGATGCCGCGATAGATTTTATCAGGATCTACGCCGATAAATGCCATCACGGCAAAGAAGAAGACATTTTATTTAGAGACCTTTCTGCTAAGAGAATTTCCGGAGAGCATAAAAAAATCATGGAAGAATTGCTACAGGAGCATGTAATGGGCAGGCAAACAGTCGCCAAATTGGTCAGCGCTAAAGAAAAATACGCTTCTTCCAAAACCAAAGACACAATCCAGATACAAAAATATATAAAGTGGCTTATAGATTTTTACCCTCAACATATAGCCAAGGAAGATAAACATTTCTTTATTCCCTGCATGGGCTATTTTGATAAGGCCCAGCAACAGAAGATGCTTAAAGAATTCTATGCGTTTGACGGCGCATCCATCCAAAATAAATATAGAGAAATAGTCCAGCATCTCGAAAAAAGTCAAACGCGCTAACCACAGAGGTAGTTTCATGCAAAACAAATTACCACAATTAAATTTTCTGAAAATCATCAAGAGATATTCTTGGGATAGGGAACTATTAATTTTTAGCCCGATTTATTTCTTTCTGTCTTTTATCAATACTTCTATAAAATTATTCCTTACGCCGTCTTGGTTTGATGGGACATTGGTAAGAAATCACGCGTTATTACTACAATTTAATTATACTAATAACGAACAATCCAGGCTTTTGCAATTTTATATTCCGGAATTATTCCATCGGCTGCTTTCTCTGTCTGTAGAGCATTCTTATATATTGCAGCGCTGGCTTTTTGTATTTCTAGCTTTCGTTTGCTTCCATAGATATTTAAGAAAATGGTTTAGCCAGCAGGGGAGTTTTTCCGGAGTCTTGCTTTTGGCAGTTATTACTGCTTTTACTTACTGCAATGACCTCCAAGAAAGTTTTCCGCTATTGCTTTTGACTTTTTTGTTGGGCCTTTGGGCAATCCGCGATAACAAAATTGGGCTTTTGATTACGGCGTTTCTTATCGGCGGGTTAAATAATGAAACCATGCTTATCTTGCCGCTCGCTTATCTTTTCTATAATTACAAAGGCTCAAAGATAAAAGATATCATTGTTCTTTGTCGCAATGCGCTTCTGATAAGCTTGCCCATGTTATTAACGGTAGGGTCGATTAGATATATAAATAGAAATCTGCCTCACGCTGGTGGCGGATTGTGGCAGTGGCTACATAATCTGTACGCAATACAGAGGGATTTACACGCGAATATTTTTGATTACCATCAGGTTTATTATTTACATGTCTTTTTTATATTTAATGTGTTTTGGTTTTATGCATTTATGAGATTTAAAGACAAGCCTTTATTCTTAAGACGAGCATCTTTGATGATTCCTTTTTTTATTTTAGCCCATTTAATTACCGGGATTATTTCCGAGGTTCGACAAATGGTGCCTTTGGCTTTTATCATAATCCCAATGGCGTTTTTTTATATTTATCCATCTAAGCAAGAGGTCAGATAATGCCAAGTTTTATCGTAGGGATACTTGCGGGTACGCTTTGCACCATATCCTTTATCCCGCAGATTATAAAGATTATCAAAACCAGGCAGGCCAAAGATTTGTCGCTAATCACATTTTCCATCTTTGCCCTAGGAGTATTCTTCTGGTTAATTTACGGAATAATGATAAAAGAGCTCCCCATAATATTGGCAAACGGGATTACTTTAGTTTTAGTCGCGATAGTCGTCGCGGCAAAATTAAAGTACGGATAATAAGATGCTAAAAGATAAAAGAATATTATTAGCGGAGACCGACCGGGCATTGGTTGAGATCTTAAAGAACTTGCTTTTGGCCATGGGCACCAAGGTCATAGTCGTTTCTGATAGCCATGGTTTAGTAGAAACCGCCTCAAAAGAACATCCCGACCTTATTATCGTAGATTACGATATCCCGCAGATTGATGGTTTTAATGTCACCAAAGTGCTAAAGACAGATTTTCTCACCTCCTATATCCCCCTGATAGTTTTGATTGATAGAAGGCAGATCCGTAAAAAGATGCTAGAGATCCAGCAGGGCATAGATGATTACATCATAAAGCCGCCTGACCCAATAGACCTTGAGGTAAGGATAGAGATGGCGCTTAGGCGCACCGAGCATCAGGTTCATGCCAATGCCCTGACTAAGCTTCCTGGCTCAAGAGAGATAGAAAAGCTCGTAAAAGACAGATTACAGGGCAACCATCTATTTTCCTTTGCCTATTTGGATATAAACAATTTCAAATCTTATAATGATAAGTACGGTTATGTGCAGGGAGACGGCCTGATCTTACAGACCGCCCATATAATAAGCAGCGTAGTTAAGCGTTTCGGGAACAAATCTGATTTTGTGGGCCATATCGGAGGCGATGATTTTGTCGTAATAACCAATCCCGATAAAGAGGAAGTTATCGCAAAGGAGATAATCAAGTCTTTTGACAATTTGATTCCTTTACATTATAACAAGGAAGACCGGGGCAAGGGATATATCAGGGCAGAAGACAGATCCGGCAAAACAAAGAACATCCCCTTAATGAGCATTTGCATCGCTGTCATCAATAATAAAATCCGCAAGATTCATAATATAATCGAGCTTACCGAAATTGCCTTTGAGATTAAAAGGTATCTTAAAACCGTAACCAAAAGCAGCTATTTGATCGATAGAAGAAGCCAAGACCACGGAATGTATAA
>Ga0265297_10000425_pt1 | contig 127841 bp, 135 predicted proteins | sample Munlanlwell13791_FD_192502 | JGI IMG/M metagenome (GOLD analysis project Ga0265297, IMG submission 192502) | Leachate microbial communities from a municipal landfill in Southern Ontario, Canada - Leachate well 137-91 | ecosystem: Engineered > Solid waste > Landfill > Unclassified | place...
AAACAAAGGGTTATTTTAGAACGCAACCCTTCCCCTATGCGGGGAAGGGTGTGGGGAAGGCTTAATCGGTTGCATTTTCATCAAAAAAGGTTCGGACTTTGTCCAATAGGGTCCACCATAGTGAACTTTCTTGTTATAATAAACTTATGAAAAAATTTTGGTTACCAATACTTTCAATAGGTTTGTTTTTAATTTTAGCTATTTTGGTGTTTGTACAAAACAATACCGTTATAACATTTGATAAAATTATAGAAAGCTTTTTCGCCGGAATACATAATCAACTTTTTGAAAATTTCTTTATAGAAATTACCAGAATCGGTGATATTATTCCCGCTTCTATTTTTATTTTTCTTATAGCCTCTGTACTATTCATCAGTAAAAAATATACTAAGGCAAAAATGATTCTGCTAAGTTCCGGACTCGGAATTTCTGCTGGGTCATTCGTAAAAATAATTACAGAAAGAATGAGACCAGAAAACGCAATGATAGATACAATCGGTTCGAGTTTCCCCAGTAATCATGCGATTATCGCCATCACTCTATGCTTATTTTTCATATATGAATTCGCAAAATATATAAAAATAAAGTGGTTAAAAATCAGTTTTATAATTTTTATTATCCTGATTTTTTCTCTTCTTGCCCTTAGTCGTCTAGTTCTCAATGTTCACTGGACAAGCGATGTGATTGCAGGAATTTTGATTGGAATAACATGCTTTAGTATTTCAAGAATAGTTTTAGAAAACCACTAAAAAACCGAGGGGGTAAGAATGTTTCTGAATGAGCTTTGTCCGGACTTAAGCGAAATTCAGGAATATTCTTACTCCCTCGGTTTTTAATTTAATCTATTTTCCTACTACTTCTATTAATCTCTTAAATGATTCTGGGTTTTCTTGTGCAAGGATAGCTAAAATTTTTCTATCTACTTCCATTGATTTCTTTTTCATGGCTCCGATAAATTTGCTGTAAGTTGTGCCATTCTCTCTAAGACCTGCATTTATTTTGACATTCCATAATCTTCGAAAATCTCCCTTTTTGTCTCTCCTATGGGCAAAAGCATTTGCACCAGCGTGCATTATCATGGTATTTGCTGCCGCTTCTTTCTTTGATCCATCATGTCTATAACCCTTAACCTGTTTTAGGATATTTCTTCTGGTTTTATTTTTTGTTGTACCTCTTTTTACTCTTGCCATGTTATATTTAGTTTATTTAGTATGAATTAGATAAAAATCTAGCTCTGTCTTTATTTTTAAAAGACATAAGTACTGACCTTTTTTTAAAAAGCTGTGAACCACGACTTTCCTTGGCATTAAAATGGTTTTGGCCAGCTTTTCTTCCCAAAATCTTGCCATTTTTTGTAACTCTCAATCTCTTTGAGAAAGATTTATTAGTTTTCATATTGTTTGTTAAAAAATTTATACTTTTGGCTTATTATCTTTTTCTATTACCATCGTCATTCCCTTTAAACTCGCCTTTGCTTCTTCGGCAATTTTATAATTTTCAGTCAAAAGTTTTAACATCCTTTCTATTCTCTCTTTCAAGAAAGCTTTGTTCATATATTTTGACCTGCCCGGAAGAAAAAGATTTAGTTTGACTCTATGACCGTCTTTGAGCCATTCTGAAGCTTTTTCGGCTTTTAATAGGAGATCATGATCATCTGTGCCGATTTTCACTTGCAAACTCTTCACCTCCACAACGTGAGATTTAGTCTTTGCCTCCTTTAGCTTTTTCTTTTCAGCGTATTGAAATCTACCATAATCTGCGATTTTTGCAACTGGTGGAATAGAGTTTGAAGATATTTCAATAAGATCAAGGTTTTTTTCTTTTGCAAGACGTAATGCTTCTTCAAGCGATATTACTCCAAAATTTTCTCCTTCTTCTCCAATGACACGCAACTCTCCCGCTCTTATTTGTCTATTTATTCTATTGTATATTTTCAACTTATTAAATGATACCTTATAATGCCGTATTTATAGCACATTTTTGTTTTCTTAACAATAGAGCTAAAAATCCAGGTCAATTTTTTCTTCATATTCCGGGTGATATGCGTCTACGTCCAAATTATCTTTTATTTTTTGTACAAGGAAAAGTGAGGATTTTAATTCCCCCATTACTACAAAAACTTTTTTCAAGACACCGCTTTCTGATGCTTTTTCTACAAAAGAAAGTAAACCGTCTGAATCTTTATGAGAAGAATATCCTTCGATAGATTCCACTTTTGCTTTTACTCGCATTTTCTGGCCATGGATAGTCACTTCCTTTGCTCCGTCTTGGATTTGCCTGCCAAGCGAACCCACAGATTGATAACCGACAAAAAGTATTACGGCGTTAGGATCAGAAATGTGATCTCTCTCATGGTTTACCACTCTCCCACCATTTGACATTCCAGAACCAGCAATAATTATTTTTGGGTTTGGAGTCATATCTATTCTTTCTGATTCATCCGGGCGAATGGTAAATTTAAGACGAGGAAACTTAAAAACATTGTCCCCGTCTAAAATCTGTTTCTTTACGGTTTCATTCAGATAAGATGAGTCTTTTTCATAAACTTTTGTAATTTTTGTTGCAAGCGGTGAATCAATAAAAACAGGAATTTGAGAAAGATTATTTTGTTCAAAAAATTCATTCATTTCGTAAAGTATCACTTGAGTTCTCTCCAATGAAAATGCCGGGATAATTAAAAGAGACTTGTTCTTTATTGTATCTTCTATTATTTGTTTCAATTTTCTTCTTCTCTCGTCTTTCGGCTCGTGGTTTCTATCGCCATAAACGCTTTCCATGACTATATAATTTGCATCTGTAATATCTTCTGTGTCATTTAAAAGCAAAGACGGAGAATTGCCGAGATCTCCCGTAAAAACAATTTTCTGGCCATTTTTCGAAAATTCTATCATTGCCGAACCCAAAATATGTCCGGAGTCTTTCAATAAAACATTGATCCCCATTCCAAGCTCGAGCGGAGTCCTATATGACAATGTTTCCCATAGAGAAAAAGTTTTTTCGACATCTTTCTTATCATAAAGCGAAAGAATTCCTTCTTTTCTTGATTCAAGATCCATAATTCCAAGCATATCTTCGAGTAATGGTTCTGCAATATCTCTTGTCGGTAAAGTGCTTATGATTCTCCCCCTAAAACCGTCTTTGACAAGTTTAGGAATTCTACCAATATGATCTATATGGGCATGAGTGACAAAAAGAAAATCAACAGAAGATGGGTCATATGGAAATGGGTCTTTGTTTATCCTTTCTGTTTCTTCATTACCCTGCACCAAACCGCAATCCACAACGATAGAAACTTTTTTTCCATTCTCATCAAAATCCATCAGAAAGTTTGCACCCGTTACGGAACTCGTACCACCAAAAAAATTTAATTGCATATTTCGCCAGATTTAGGATTACAAACCGACTCGTTTGAACATTTTCTCCTTCTAATAAAATAAAAATAAGCGACCATACCCCCCAAAAAGTCATTAAAAAGATCGCCATAAGTATCTGTCCAATAACCAATGTCATCCATAAAAGTAATTTTTCCTACTAGTTCAAAAATTTCCCAAGCAATTCCTACTGTAAAAATTGCTAAGAAAACAATCAAGAAAATTTTTGTTTTATAATTTATAATGGAGTTGATATGATCGAAATAGCAAAAAATCCAAAGAGCGGTAAGAGCAACCCAGAGACCACCAAGAAAATGCATAGGTATATCAAACCATTTATATGTCCAATACCAATTAAAATATGAGCCAAGAAAATGTAAAGCAAAAATCAATATTAATACAAAAAAAGATTCCCAGAAAGCTCTCATTTTTGACATAAGATAATTATACCAGAATCCTAAAAGAAAATCTGTCCGAGTGGACAGGTTTTCTAATAGGATTACTGATTGGCACTTACCTGGCTTTCGCTAGGTGGGTGCTCGCAATGATGCGCCAAGGCGTATCAAGATATAGAGCTCCCTTAAAATAAATTAAGGATAATGCCAACCGATAATCCTAATTCAATTATACTACTCTCATATAGAAGTCAAGAAGAAAAACAAAACAGCCTCCCGCTTAAAGCGGGAGGCTGTTTTTCTAACATTTTTCGTCTTCCATAATACTTTTATCTATCTGCAATCTCACCTCTCATTTTTTCAATGATTTGTGAAGCTGCATCTTGACCTCCAAGACCAAAAGCAAGACCTAAAGCAAGAGAAATGGCGATAATAACACCTGTAAAAAGGGTATTAATAAAGCTCACGGCAATTCCCAACTGGACAAGAACTGCAAGAATTGCAAAAATCCAAATTGCCCATTTTGTTATATTACCAGCAAAATTTGCTGATCTTATACCGGCAGCTTTGGCTGAACCAGCAACAAGCTTCTGCATGGCTTCTGCCACCACTGCTGCTACAAGAATCATAAGAACGGCTACTATGACTTGAGGTAAATAGCCGAGAACAACTCCTCTCAAAAATTCTGTGACTGTTTGTAATCCAAGAATTTCTAAAGAAGCAACTAAGAAAACGATAATAAAGAACCATTTAATAAGGGCTCCTACAAAGTTTCCTGAATTAAGTTTGAAACCGCCTTTTTCAAGGGTTTTTTCAAAACCAGCTGCACGAAGGGCATTGTCTACCTTAGTAAGACCAATAAGTTGAGAAACTAGCTTTCCTAAAATTGAAGCTATTATCCAACCTAAAATGAAAATAATAAGAGCAGCAATAAAACTTGGAAGAAAATTAGCCACTCCAAGCCAGATGCCTTTAAGAGACTCAGTAAAAACTGTTCCCCATGAAATTATCATAATAAAAAATAATTAACTAACTAATAAATTTTGTTATACAAAACGTATAACGACCTTTTTTACCCCTATATTATAACAATAAAAACAATAGATTACCAAAAAAGGTGTGGATTACTTTTGAGGCATTATTTTGTCGAGTAAAACTTTGTGCGGATAGTCAAGAGCATCCCTAACGAGCTTATCATACATGCCAAGGCGATATTTGAAGTCTTCGGTATCAAAATATGCATATGCAAGTTCTTTACCAATCTCTGATTCTATATCTTTTATACCCTTTTCAAGAGTAGATTTTCTGATTCCATCCCCAACAACAAGCATGTCCAGTCTGCTATCTGGATCTTGTATAAAAACCCCAGCGACCAAAACAAATTTTAATTTTCCAGCAGAAGAAAGTTTTTTAACTATGTTCGCACGTTCAAGTGATTCTGTACTCAAAAGAAGATCGCGCAAGGCAATCATATAAGAGAAACTCAAATCTAAACACCATCCTTTTTCTTTCTTTTTTGATTCTATCTGCTTTTTACCTTTTTTCTTTATTATTGTTTTATAAAAAACTCTAGTTTTAATCAGACCGGCCTTTTTTAAAAGTGAAAGTTCTTTTCTAGCCTCATTTGGCTTAATTTTTGACTTGTTACATATATCACCAAAATCGTAAGTCATTTCCTGGTTAAAAAGAAAAAGACGTATGATTTTGACTCGTGCCTGACTATTAAACAAAATTCCCAGTGTTTCCATGGGAGTAATTATAACAAAATAAAGTATAAAGAAAAAGAGCGAAATAGTTTAATTTTTTGAGTCTGGTTGGGTCCGGACCAAAAAATTAAACTATTCCGCTCTTTTTCAGTAATCTACTATTTCAATGTAACTTTTCCTCCTCCCTCTTCCACTTTCTTCTTTAATGCTTCTGCTTCTTCTTTCTTCATATCTTCTTTCAAGATTGAAGGTGCTCCATCTACGAGATCTTTTGCCTCTTTAAGACCAAGACCGAGAAGCTCTTTTACTATTTTAATAATAGCAATTTTGTTTGCACCGGCGCTTGTAAGTTCAACTTTGAAAGATGATTTTTCCTCTGCTGCTGCGGCTGCTGGAGCTGCGGGACCTGCTACTGCTGCTGCAGATACTCCAAACTTTTTTTCAAATGTTTGTACGAGCTCATGAAGATCAAGTACTGACATTTTTTCTATTTCTGCAACAATTTTTTCAAATTTTGCAGGAACAACTACTTTTGTTTCTTCCATAAAATTTTTTATACTTAAATTAATAAACTAAGCTGTCTTTGTTTTTGCCACTTCATTAAGTGCAATAACAAATCTTTGAATTGGAGAATTGATAATGTTGACAAACATACCGTATAAGCCTTCTTTTGAAGGAATTAGGGCAATTGAAGACATTTCTTCTTTTGTCATATACTTACCGTCAAATATTCCCCCCATGATAGTAACACTGTCTTTAAATTTCTTTTGAAAATTAAAAACTTCTCTTGCGGGGGCTATCAAATCTTCTCCGTAAGCAAGGGCGAGTTCCTTCTCAAGTTCCGGTAGTACACCAGAAATAGAATTACTTCCCATTGCAATCTTAGCCAGTGTCTTTTTTGCAACAACATATCTTACTCCGGAAGCTCTGAGAGTTTTTCTCATTACTGTTTCATCCGCGACAGATAGGTTGTGAAAATTAACAAAAACTACTGAGTTGGATTCCTTGATGACCTTTGACAAATCGTCTATTATTTCTTTCTTTTGTTCTTTTTTAATCATAGATTACTTAATGAGCGAAGCGAATTTAGAAATTTATGACCCCGTGAAATAAGATTTGAGACGGCTTTTGATAAATTTTTTACCATAAGCTGACTTTAAATAAATCTCGCGATGCAATGCATCTTTTTCGTTTAGACAAGATTCATAGTAAATTAGTTTGAGCGGACGTCTATCTCTTGTAGATAAAGCTCTGCCTTTATTATGATCCTCAAATCTTACCTTTAGATTTTTTGTATATCCAACATACAATTTTTCATCTTTGATTGAAGATAAAACGTATGTATAAAACATTTTAAAAAATCTAAAAGTTATTTCACGGGGTAAGAAAAATATATTCGCTTTGCTCGTTATTTTTCTAATCGACCTTATAAAGGCCTCATGACAAATGAGTTGACCTCGGTCGGAACTTCTGCCTTTCGGCTGCCGACTGTCTGTGGCCCTTTGAAGCTATGCTAACATAATTCAGAAAAAAATCAATCTTTAAAAAACTCCAATAAAAAATCACCCTGAACGGATGCTTTCAAAAATTAAATTCAATCTGAATCTATTTCAGATATTTCACAATCACGATTCCTTGATAACCATATCCCGCATTTCCCATAGCCGTCTGATGAGCGCCACCACCTCCACCTCCGTAATATGTTGCATCCGATGCGACTCGTATAACAGTTTGATCTGCTCTACCTACCATACCGTTGCCGGCTCCAGTACCACCTAATCCATAGCTTCCCCCGGTTCCATCTGTATTGGCGCCTGCACCGCCACCACCAGAACCATAAACCTGTGTAGTTCCGGAAATATCTGAACTATAACCTGCCCCGCCATTACCCCCATTGCCATTATTTATACCACCAGCTGCACCAACTACGCTCGCGCCACCACCGCCACCGCCGTTCCAGTATTGCGCTCCGTTATCATAATTAGCGTTGCCACCATTATAGCCTTGTCCTGCAATTCCTGTCCCTCCCGAATTTACGCCGGCAGGGCCTCCACCTCCACTACCTCCATTTGCACCAACATAAGAAGAATAACCACCAGCGCCACCGCCCGTTGCGGTATAAGTACTAAACGAACTATTTCCACCTGATGTCGCAGCATTCCGTTCTCCACCTGCTCCAACAACAACTGTGTTTTCACCAGACATACTTGTACTTGTTGAAATTACTCCTCCACCACCTCCTCCTCCGCATCCCCAACTACTATTTCCACCACCTCCACCCCCCGCCACCACTAACACATCAACATCACAACTGTCAGAAGTAACAGTGAAAGTACTGTCTTCAGTAAAGGTGTGAATTTTGTAAAGTCCAACCTCAGTAATGGTTCCACCAGTAGCAGTACATGATGCTGTAGCTGTAGTAGTCGTCCCTATAGCAATAAAAGCACTGAGTTCAGCCTGTGGAGCAGTAAGGACAATCTTGTTGTTTGTGTCCTTCATGACTTTGTAACCAGTACCATTAGTAGTGGCATAGACCTTGGGAATGAGGTTGTTAATGAAGGATAATGTGGAACCTTGGGGGTCAATGGGAATAGAGGTGAGATAGGTTGGTACAAGTGGTGAAAGGTCGATGAGACCGGTACAATCAATACCTGTAGAAGTGGAGTTTGAACCTGTGTTACAGATTTCTGTAAGAGTGGTGGGTGTAGCAGCAGGATAGATGTAGTGGTCTATGAAGTACTGTTGCATGGCTTTGTGTATTTCACTCAGATTGAAGGTTCGTTCTGTATTACGTACTGTGGCTAACTGCTTACCTGGGTTTATTGCTACTACTGCTATACCTGCTAGTACTGCAATGATGGCTACGACTAGGAGCATTTCGAGGAGGGTGAAGCCAGACAGAAGAGACCTCTTTGATTGAGTTTTTGGATTGGGTATCATGACTAAAGCCATTATACATGAATGTATATTATGAATGAAAAGGGGAGGGTGTGGATAACAAAAATCCCGCACTGATGTGCGGGGTTTTTAATTATATTTTATTTTTTTGCTTTTCCTACTTTTCTTCTTGAAACAATCAAGTGATTTGAATATTTTTTAGGAGTTCTTGTCTTCTGACCCTTTCCGACATGTTGTCCCCAAAGCGTTTTTGCAAATCTCAAACCTCTACCTTGTCTTCCCTCACCTCCTCCATATGGATGGTCTACCGGATTCATAACAGAAGCTCTAACTCTTGGACGAATACCAAGCCATCTGGATCTTCCGGCTTTTCCAAAATTTACAAGCCAGTTTTCTTCATTTGAAACTTCTCCAACAGAAGCCCAGACATTTTCTGCAACCTTTCTGATTTCCGTAGAAGGAAGTTTGATATGAACGAAACCACCTTCATTAGCAACAATTTGTCCAAAATTTCCAGCAGATCTGCAAAGTTTTGCTCCGCCATCTTTTCTAATCTCTACATTATAAACAAATCCTCCTACCGGAACCTTTTTTATAGGAACTCTGTTCCCAGTTTTAAGATCTGCATTTTCTGATACCAAAAACGTATCCCCCGCTTTTATACTCTTCGGCAAAAGAACATATCTTTTTTCTCCATCTGAATAAACAGCAAGTCCGATAAAACCACTTCTGTTTGGATCATATTCAACAGAAACAATTTTTGCAGGAATGTCTTTCTTGTTGTACATAAAATCAACATCTCTAAACAATCTTTTGTTTCCAGACCCCTTATGTCGCATGGTAAGTCTTCCAAAACTGTTTCTACCTACATCTCTTTTCCTTCCTTTTGTAAGGGATTTCAAAGGTTCTGTAGCTGTAATCACACCTCTGTATGTTACAGTAGTCATATGTCTTCTTGATGATGTTACTGGTCTATATGTTTTCATGTTTTATATAAATTCTATCTTATCTCCCTTCTTCAAAAACACAACTGCCTTCTTGATACCCGACTGTACACCTTTTTTCCCTCTTGAAACAACGTTTTTGGGAGGAAGATTCGTTATGTTGATCTTAATAGGTGTAACTTTGTATATTTCTGTAACTGCTAAAGCTACATCTTTTTTGCCGAAATTTTTATTTATTTCAAAAGTATAAACATTTTGAGTTTCCGCCTTTACTCCAGCCTTTTCCGTAACTCTTGGCTTTTTTATGACAGAAGAAAGATCTTTTTTGTGTTCAAGTTTGGTCATAATTTTTATTTGGCAGAAGCCATTTTACCTTCTATAAATGCGACCGCTTCTTTTGGATTTTCTATCACTAAATATTTGTAATTCAAAAGATCCACAGGATTTATATTTCTAAGTTCATCCACTTCCACGTTTCCAATGTTTGAAAAACTCTTTTCAAGAGACGCGTCTTTCTTGCCAATTGCGATAATCGCGCTGTTTTTCTTTTTAGAAGATATGTATTTACAATTTTCTATTTTACTCAAAGAATTCAAAACCTTTAACGCATCAGTAGTTTTTGGTTTAGAAAATTCAAATTTATCAATAAAAACTATTTCACCATCTCTAAATTTCTCTGAAAGGATAGTATAGAGAGCTTTTGCCTTCATTTTTCTATTAACTTTCTTTGCATAGTTTCTTTTACCGTTTGGACCGTGTGCAACACCTCCGTGAACCCAGATTGGGGATCTCGTGGAACCGTGTCTCGCTCTACCCAAACCTTTTTGTTGCCATGGTTTCTTTCCTCCTCCACTTACTTCACCTCTATCTTTTGTGTGAGCATAAATGGTTCTCGCGTCGGAAAGCATAGATTGGACAACTTGATGAACAAGGTCGGCATTTTTTGAAAGACCAAAAACCTTCTCAGGTAACTGAATTTTTCCTACTTCTTTTCCGCTTTGATTGTAAATTATTGATTCCATATTATTTTTTATCCAAGTACTTCTACTAGAGTTCCTCTCCTTCCAGGAATTGCACCGTTTATCAGAAGTTCTCCGTTATCTTTGTCAACACCCAAAATAGTAAGGTTTTTAATCGTTACCATATCTCCGCCCATTCTTCCGGCCATTCTCATTGCTTTTGGAACTTTGTTTCGAAGCCCTCCACCAATAGAACCTGGGGCATGTTCTGAATGCTTTTGACCGTGGCTCCTAGGCTGACCTTTAAAACCGTGTCTTTTGATAACGCTCTGATAACCCTTACCTTTCGATATTGCAGACACAGAAACTAGATCTCCGGCAATGAAGTCAGAAAGCTCTACTTTGCCTCCTACTTCAAACTTTTCAGGATCCTCAACTCTAAATTCTCTAAGAAATCTAAAATTTCCCAATTTTTTCAAGTGGCCAAGTACTGGTTTTGAGATATTTTTTTCTTTCCTTTCACCAAAACCAACTTGAACGGCATCATATCCGTCAGTTTTTTTGGTTTTGACTTGAATAATAGTGAGACCTCCTGCAGATAAAATTGTTGCAGGATGCACAATACCCTTCTCATCAAAGACCTGTGTCATATTTTGTTTTGTTCCAAGTGTAAATTTCATTTTTCAGTTTTTCAGAAGAATTAAATCATCTTTACATCTATGCTTACACCTGAAGGAAGATTAAGATTTGTAAGAGCTTCTATAACTTTTGCTGAAGGATTTACAATATCTATAACTCTCTTATGTATTCGCATCTCAAATTGCTCTCTAGCATTTTTATAAACGAAAGATGCTCTGTTTACGGTGTACTTTTTTATTTCAGTCGGCATAGGTACTGGACCAACAACTTCCACATCAAACCTGAGTGCGGTTTCTATGATTTGCTTCACAGATGCATCAAGTATTTTGCTGTCGTAAGCCCTGACTCTAATTCTAAGCTTAGAAACTCCCTCTTCTTTTTTGGGAGTTTTTGCTTTAGAAGCAGATTTTGTATTCTTTTTTGTTATTTCTTTTGCGGACATATATTTAACCTATTAAAGACTTCCTCTCGTCCGCCTTCGCCAAGAAGCTTTGGCGGACTGAGGAAAATTCTTTAAAACTAAGCAATAATCTTTGTTATAGCACCTGCACCCACTGTTTTTCCGCCTTCTCTGATAGCAAATCTTTGTTTTTCTTCCATAGCTACTGGTGCAACTAATTTAACTTTGAATTTGATAGTATCCCCCGGCATAACCATTTCTACTTTCTCAGGAAGAGTCACATCTCCAGTGACGTCTGTCGTTTTCATATAGAACTGAGGTTTATATCCGGTAAAGAATGGGGTGTGTCTTCCTCCCTCTTCTTTCTTCAAGACGTAAACTTCCGCTTCAAAATCAGAATGAGAAGTGATTGAACCTGGTTTGCAGAGAACTTGTCCTCTGTGAACGTCTTCTTTCTTTGTGCTTCTAAGCAAAAGTCCAGCATTATCTCCTGCTTGACCTTCGTTTAATGATTTATTAAACATCTCAATACCGGTAATAGCAGTCTTTGTTGTTGGTTTTATACCGACAATTTCAACTTCATCACCAAGTTTGATAATTCCTCTTTCAATTCTTCCGGTAACAACGGTTCCTCTACCTTCAATTGAGAAAATATCTTCAATAGGCATAAGAAATGGTTTATCCGTATCTCTCACAGGAATAGGAATGTATGTATCCAAAGCTTCCACAAGCTCTAGAACTTTCTTTGACCATTCATCTGTATTATCTTTTGCTTCAAGTGCTTTCAAAGCTGAACCTCTGATAACAGGAGCATTCTTACCATCAAAACCTTGTTTTGTAAGAAGATCTCTAACCTCTTCCTCAACGAGGTCAATAAGCTCTTTGTCATCTACCATGTCGCATTTATTCAAAAAAACAACAATTTTTGGAACACCAACTTGTTTTGCGAGAAGAACGTGTTCGCTTGTCTGAGGCATAACACCATCAGTAGCAGCAACCACGAGAATAGCACCATCCATTTGGGCGGCACCAGTAATCATGTTCTTGATAAAGTCAGCGTGTCCCGGACAATCAACGTGTGCATAGTGTCTGTTTGCTGATGTATATTCTTGGTGAGAAATAGCAATAGTAATACCTCTTGCTTTTTCTTCCGGAGAATTGTCGATATCATTTACTGCTTTTATTTTTGCATCAAAACCCCCTCTTGCAAGGACGTTAAGAATAGCTGCAGTTAATGTTGTTTTACCATGGTCAACGTGACCGATAGTTCCCACGTTTACGTGAGGTTTGTCTCTTTTAAATTCTGCCATAAATATTTGGTTAATTTTATAAACAAAGCGCGCGAGATTTGGCCCTTTATTTGTAAAACTAACTGCTAATTATTAAACCCATCATTCGCTAGGCGAACTGGGGTGCTTATAAATTCGACTTTTCTAAAAGCCGATTAAGGCAATTAAAAATCGCAAAATAATGCGTAGTGGTGATGATAGCAAATTGTAAAATTATGTCAAATTAAAAGTAGAAACTGTTCTTAAATTGGAGGAAAAAATAAAAAGCCGTGAGAACAAAATTCTCACGGCTTTTTATTTAATTTATATTATTTTCTTGCTTCAATAATTTCTTTAGCTACGTTATTTGGTACCACTTCATAATGATCCGGCTCCATTGTGAACGATGCGCGACCTTCTGTCATGGATCTTAAACTTGTAGCGTAGCCAAACATTTCCGCAAGAGGAACTTTTGCGCGAACAACTTTATTCATTCCTCTCTCTGACATTTCTTCTATCTGGCCTCTCTTTGAAGAAAGGAATCCTGTGACATCTCCCATGAATTTTTCAGGAGTAATGACCTCAACTTTCATAATTGGTTCTAGAATCACAGGTTTTGCTCTCTTTGCGGCATCTTGGAAGGCCATAGAAGCGGCAATCTTGTAAGCAAGTTCGGAGGAGTCAACATCGTGATACGAACCATAAGTAAGTTCGCAAGAAATATTGACCATTTTGTATCCGGCAGTTACACCCCTCTCCATACTTTCAATAATTCCTTTTTCAACAGCTGGAATAAATTCCTGTGGAATGACACCTCCTTTAATTGAGTTTATAAATTCAAAACCAGGACTTCTCTTTACATTCTTTGGAACTTTTTCACCCTCTACGATTGGTGGAAGTGGTTTAATAATAATTTTAACGTGACCATACTGACCTTTACCTCCGGATTGTTTAATGTATTTGTGTTCTTCTTCGGCTTCACCCAAAATAGTTTCTTTGTAAGCAACCTGTGGCTTACCGACATTTGCTTCAACATTGAATTCCCTCTTCATTCTGTCCACAATAATATCAAGGTGAAGTTCTCCCATTCCCATTATCACGGTTTCACCTGTCTCAGAGTCGGTCTTGATTTTGAAAGTTGGATCTTCGTCAGAAAGTTTCTTCAAGGCATAGCCCATTTTTTCTTGGTCGGCTTTTGTCTTTGGTTCAATCTTTAGGTTGATGACTGGCTCTGGGAATTTAATTTGATCAAGTTGAATTGGCTGTTCTTCATCACACAAAGTATGACTTGTTTTTGCATTTTTCAGACCTACGGCGGCGGCAATTTCTCCGGCGTAAACAATATCCAAGTCTTCTCTCTGATCTGCCTGCATTCTGACAACTCTTCCTAATCTCTCTTTTTCTCCAGTTGTAGAATTGTAAATATAAACACCGGACTTTATGGTTCCAGCATAAACTCTAAAGTATGTGAGCTGTCCGACAAATGGATCTGTCTGTAATTTAAAAGCAAGAGCTGTAAAAGGCTCCTCGTCAGAAGCATGTCTCACGACTTCTTCACCAGTTACGGGATTTGTTCCCTTAACAGGCGGAATATCAAGAGGAGAAGGAAGATAATCCACAACGGCATCAAGCATAAGCTGAGTACCTTTGTTTTTCAAAGCTGAACCAGTAAGGACTGGCACGATTTTATTTGCAATGGTTGCTTTTCTCAAAACTGCTTTCAATTCGGCTAGAGATGGTTCTTTTCCGTCAAGAAACTCTCCCATCATTTTATCATCTTGCTCAACTATCTTTTCTACAAGGATTGCTCTGTATTTTTTTGATTCTTCAACTTTATCGGCAGGAATTTCTTCTATTCTGATTTTATCTCCCATTTCTCCATCAAAATAATAGGCTTTCAAAGTCAAAAGATCTATAAGACCAGAAAAATTTGATTCTTCTCCGATAGGAAGTTGCATTCGTACAGCGTTTTTGGTCAATCTGTCTAAAATGGATTGGTAAGATCTTTCAAAGTTTCCTCCTGTTCTATCCAGTTTATTTATAAAACAAATTCTTGGAACATTTCCTTCATCGGCATATCTCCAGTTTGTTTCTGATTGCGGTTCTACACCTGCAACTCCATCAAAGACAACCACAGCTCCGTCAAGAACTCTGAGAGATCTTTTAACCTCCGCGGTAAAGTCAATGTGCCCTGGAGTATCAATAATGTTAAACATTACTTTTTTACTCAAATCTTCTTTCGGCATGTAAGTAGGATTCCAATAACAAGTAATAGCGGCAGAAGTAATAGTAATACCTCTTTCTCTCTCCTGTTCCATCCAGTCAGTAGTAGTTTCACCATCGTGTACCTCACCAATCTTGTGAGTCTTCCCTGTGTAATACAAAACTCTTTCAGATGTAGTTGTCTTACCAGCATCAATATGAGCAATGATTCCGAAATTTCTAAGTTTTTCTATTGGATATTCGCGAGCCATATATTATTAAAATAAAATTAAATAAATAAAAAACCAACTACAAAAACTAAGGAAAAACTACCAAGCAAAATGAGCAAAGGCTTTGTTTGCCTCAGCCATTCTATGAGTCGCTTCTCTCTTTTTTACTGCCTCTCCTTCATTCTTTGAAGCGGCAATTATTTCATCGGCAAGTTTAGAAGCCATTGTGGCACCCTTTTTGCCTCTAGCAGCATCTATAATCCATTTCATTGAAAGAGCTGACCTTCTAGATGGTCTAACTTCCATAGGAACCTGGTAGTTAGCTCCCCCTACTCTCTTTGACTTGACTTCCATGTTTGGAGCAGTATTTGCAAGAGCTGTTTCAAAAGTTTCTATAGGATTTTTGGTCTTTGCCTTTTCTTTTATAATTTCAAAAGCATCATAAATAATCTTTTCGGCAAGAGCTTTTCTACCGGAATCCATAATGTAATTGATAAATTTGGCAACTTTTTCGTTGTTGTATTTATAATCTGGGACTAATGCTTTTTTTGTTTTTAATTTTCTTCGCATGTTATCTTAAAATTTATTTTGCTGTTTTTGGCTTTTTAGCACCATATTGACTTCTTCCTTTCATTCTCTTTTCTACTCCTCCGGCATCAAGTACACCCCTGACTATCTGGTATCTCAAACCCACATCTTTTACCCTACCGCCTCTTACCATCACCACAGAGTGTTCTTGTAAAGTGTGTCCCATACCAGGAATGTAAGCGGTAACTTCCATACCATTAGTAAGACGTACTCTTGCAATTTTTCTAATAGCAGAGTTCGGCTTCTTTGGTGTTTTTGTTGTAACTTTAATACACACTCCTCTCTTAAAAGGCGCGTTTTGATAAGTTGGTCTATTTGTAAGAGAATTGAAACCTTTAGTAAGAGCAATGGATTTTGATTTCCTCTTTGCTGTTTTTCTATTTCTCTTTATAAGCTGATTAATTGTAGGCATTATCTAAAAAAAATTAGCATCAAGCTATGAAGCTAATGTAGAAAGAGTGTAGCATAAAATAATAAAAAGGCAAATAATTAAGGGGGTATCAAGCTCCGACAAAAATTTTAAATAACCAACCAACCAAGAAAACTATGAGGGGAGAAGCTACGAGAATAAAAGCTAAAGCAAAAATTATCCAATATTTTTCCAAAGATTGAAGACGAAGTCTGATTTGGTCAGGCAAAAAGGCGGAGTAAATTTTGTATCCATCAAAACCGGGCACGGGCATAAGATTAAAGACTGCGAGTGTGATGTTTATTAAAACAGCATAAACCAATAGCACTCCCATCGCCTGCGGTAAAACAGGAGAACTGAGGTGAAGAAAAATTGAGAGAACAAACGCCACGATGATATTTGAAAGAGGACCGGCAAAAGCCACAAGTGGTTCAGCAATATTTCTTCTTCTCAAATTATACGGATTGTAAGGTACCGGTTTTGCCCAACCAAAAATAAAACCTGTATGAGACAAAACCATAAGTAATGGTATGACAATGGAGCCAAAAATATCTATGTGCTTCACTGGGTTTAAAGTCAATCGTCCTTCATACTGAGCTGTTCTATCACCCCAGAGAAGCGCCATATATCCATGAGAAATTTCATGAATCATCACGGAAATAATAAGAATGGCTATTTGAAATAAAATTGATGAATCCATTTTAAAATTGAACTGGGTTGATTAATTTCTTCTTTATGCTATCATACCACGATAATAAATAAAAATTATGGCAAGAATTTGTCCGGTAACAAAAAAAACTTCAATAATGGGCGGTGGATACAGCAACAGAATTAGAGCCACCAAGTTCAATCCGACAGGAAAAGTCAGGAAGTATGTTAATCTGCAAAAAAAGAAAATCTACGTCCCTGAACTCAAAAAATTCATAACTCTTACACTTTCTACAAGAGCCATTAAGACGATTCAAAAAAATGGTGCATATGCGACTCTAAAGAAAGCGGGGGTGATAAAATAAAATATAAAATAATGGGCGGCTCGTAGCGAGCCGCCCATTTTGTTTCCCCTCCAAGAATAATTTATTGCCTTATGTAACTTTCTGGATAAAGATCTTGAGTAAGATGTTTACCCTCACGGTTGGCTTTGATTTTCAATAATATGATACCCACAAAAAGAAGTATGATAACTATTGAAACTACCTTGATTTCTCCCCAAAATTTTTCTTTTGACTGTGACCTCATCTAGTTTCCTTTCTTTTTTCCTAAAATATTTTAGTTTGAAATTTGATTGTAAACTAGTTCCATTTACATTTGTATACCCAAACAAATAAAAAGTCAAAATTATTCTTTTTTTAAACTTATTCTGTCAGAATATAAGGTAGCCCTTATTTTTCGATTTCACTCGGACACTGTGCAAAATCAGAATTTTTCACGCGCTCCTCGTTCATCGAAATAAAATAAAACATTTCCCAATAGGGATGTTTTGGAAATTTTTTCTCCAATATCTTTAAGTCGATTTATTGTTTCAATATTTGGATGCCCATATCGATTATCTAATCCAACTGAAATCACCGCTTCTGTGGAAGAAACTGCCCGCAAAAAATCTTCCGACGAAGAATTCTTTGAACCGTGATGACCAACCTTTAAAATATCACTTTGTAAGGAAAATGGATCAAGATATACAAGGGCTTTTTCTGTTTTTTGCGGAGCATCGCCTGTTAAAAGAACACTATTCTTTCCATAAACAAGTTTTGCAACAATTGAGTCGCTATTTGTATCAGAACTTTTTTCAGTCTGGTCACAAGTTAATGGCCAAAAGATTTCCAAATATGCTCCCCCACCTATATCAAGTATTTCTCCTCTACACAAAGTAATATTTTCTATTTTTTCAGCATCAATATTTTTTAATACTTCTTTAGCTGTTGCTGTATTGTAATCAGATCCGTTTTGAAAATATTTGATAACTTTATAAAACCTCAAAACGTCAGGAAAACCTCCGATATGATCCTGATCCGGATGAGTTGTGAGAACTGCATCGATAGAACGATCAAAGAAAGGCATGACTTGACCCAATTTAGTTAAAATATCCGCCCCATTTCCAGAATCAATCAAAAGCTGATTTCCCGTCGGAGATTGTATAAAGATAGCGTCTCCTTGTCCCACATCTAAAAAAATTACTTTTAATTTCCCTCTGTCTGAATAGGCAAAATAGAAAAAAATTATGTTTAGTAATAAAAGAGAAGCCAAAATTGGCATTTTATTTTTTAAAAATTTTTCTTTCATGAAATTATTTTTATATTTTGGTACCTAAAAAACACAAAACAAATTCCAAATAAGATGTAAATCACAAAAACAGAAAATTGAACAAGAGAATTTGTTGGAATGGCAGATATCGGCAGTGAAGAAAATAAATTTACGACAAGTAAAACAAAAGAGAGTAAAATCCAAGACAAAAACATGAAAGGCCATGCGAAAATTCTTGAAATAAATCCAAGTGCAACGAGAACAAAACCAAGGAACATAATCGTCGGCACAAGTGGCAAGACCAAAAGGTTTGTAAAGATAGAAACGACTGAAACTGTATCCGTTTTTACTATTAAGAGTGGCAAAACAAAAATTTGTGTTGCGAGAGTAGAGGCTATAATTTCTCGGAGACTAAATTTATCTGTAATTTTTAATTTACTTGCAATTAACGGTGAAAGGTATATGAGAGCAAGTGTCGCGAGAAAAGAAAGCTGAAACGAAACATCAAAGACAAGAATTTTTGGATTAATTAAGACCATCACAAAACCTGCAATAAACAATGCTCTTCCAATATTGTAATCTCTGCGGATCACTCTCCCAATAATCAAAATTAAAGCCATTATAGAAGATCTTATTACAGTAGAAGATCCACCAACCACGATGGAAAATAGAATAATACCAAGAGCAGAAAATCCTAAGGAAAAGTTTTTTGGTAAAAAAGAAAAAACTTTCAGTACGGACTCGGCAACTATTGTAATGTTATATCCGGAAAGCACAACAATATGAGAAAGGCCTGCTTTACGAAAATTATTATTAAGTTCATCAGAAAAAGTTTTTGTTCCAAGAAGCATGCCGATCAAAAGCGATGATTGTGGATCAACCAGCTGACTTTTTATTTTTGAAATTGAAGAATTTTTTACTTTTATTAATAAATTCTTAAATTTGTTACCATTTCCTGAAGAAAGTATCTTTGTTTTAACAAAATTTGCCGTAAGATAGATTCCATCTTTCGCTAAATAATTTTTGTAACCAGATAAATCATTTGCTAAAGCATCCGTACTCTCAATATTTCCATTTATTAAAACTTCATCACCATAAGACACTCTCGGATATGGGTCTGTTTGCACAATTACTTTTACTTCTCTGCATTTTTCTTCACAATCATTTACAGTAAGAACAAATTTTTGATATTGACCACTAATATCTGGTTCACTCAATATAATTCCATCAAGAGTCCCTTTTTTTGTTATTAAATTACTATAATCTGCCTTTCCTGCAATTTCGCTAAATTCATATCTGATGATTCCAATACTAAAAGATAAGATTAGCGTGAAAAATCCAAAGATAAATACGTGAGAATACGGATCTTTATATATTTTGAAAAATAAAAGAGAAAGAAGGGAAACAAAAAAGAGAAAAATCCCAAAAGTAAAGCCGAGATTGAAAAAAGAACATAAAAAAGTTACAAAAATAAAACCGAAGATAAAAATGATAAAGTATTTGTCACGCGACACGGTCAGATGATAACAAAATGTTTAATAAAACAAAAACTCGGATGTCTCAAGTGAGACATCCGAGTTGTTTTTTATCCTAGTATTCTTTCCTACCCCATCCTGAAATCCATGGGTGTTTACGCGGAGCAAAAAAATATTCATGCATTTCATGGAACAAATCGCCTACATTGCCGAGAAGAGGAGCAACTACTATGAGTGCTCCGACAATTATCATCAGATTGAGACCTGCGATGGGATCATTACAAATCTTTTCCCAATCAATAAAAGATAACATGGTGTTTTCCTCCTATTAAAAAATTAAAGATCAAACTCGGCTTCAATGATAGCATTATTGAATTAGAAAGTCAATAGCAAAATTAACCCTTATTTTACACCCCATTCAGCCATAATTTGTTTTTCTTCCAGTTCATTTCCAGCTTTTTTATATTTTACTCCACCTTTTATCCCCTTTACTCTTTTTTCACATTCCGCCCAAGTTTTGTGTTTTTTAAATACACCATCTACCAAACTCAAATATGAATAGGCTGGTATTTTTTGATTCTTATTTTTTGAATGAGTTTTTTCCGCACTCAATCCAACCAAATCTTTAAAATTTATCTTGTAATCAGATTTTTTACCCTTAAATAAAATAGATTTTTTATTATCAGCAAAAGCCGTGGCAATTTCATCGCATCTTTCATTACCCAATACTCCGGAGTGTCCGCTTACGTGATTCCATTTTATTTTTTTATTTTTTGAAACTGCAATAAGTTTTTCCCAAAGATCTTTATTTGCAACATCTTCTTTGAAAGAGTTCTTCCAATTTTTCTTCTGCCAAATATAAACCCATTTGGTTATTCCATTTATAAGATAAGACGAATCTGTGTTTAAGATTATTTCTTTTTTTATTTTTTGGAGTGTTTTCAAAGCATTGATAGCGCCTAGGAGTTCCATTCTGTTATTTGTGGTCAACTTTTCTCCGCCTCCAAGTTCTACTACTTTATCGTCTTCATTTATTATTGCACCCCAACCTCCAGGACCAGGATTACCGCGCGAAGATCCATCCGTAAAAATTATAATTTTATTTATCATATCTTCGTTACAGTATATATTAAAAATTACCTTTAGAAAACAAAAATTAAAAGCGTTTACCTTAAGTAAACGCTTTTTCGTTTAAATAATTTTGAAAATTCTAGCGGACACAGCGGACTGAGAGATCGAGGCCCTTACCGTCAAAGTTGCTGTACACATTGCCACTGAAGCTACTGTAGAAGGCGAACCAAGTGTTGTACTCAGCATTCTCACTACTAGACCAATAGTTCGTAAGGCCTGCAAAATCTGACATAGTTGGGGGAACAGTTATAAATTGTTCTGTTAAAGCTGCTACAAGTTCGTTTGTTGTTGGCAATACCCAATCAGAATAACCAGCATAAGTTAAGGTATCACAATAGTTACAAGCTGGATAAGATTCACCTAAACCAACACAAGAATCGCTTGGTTCATCCTGAATTGGACCCCACGTATAACCTGATGCTGCAACCGATGTCCACATTTGTAAAACATTATCACAATAAACAAGATCGCCACTAATAGTAGATGTAGTACCTTCGTCACCGCTAACACAAAACACAGGTGTTTCTTCACTAACTGTACTAGTCCCTATTGCAATAAATTCATTAAGCTCAGCTTGAGAGGCATAAAGAACTATCTTGTTACCAGAGTCTTTCATGATCTTGTAACCTGTATAGAGAGATAAAGGAGAACCTTGTGGATCAATAGGAATAGCAACAAGGTATGTAGGAACTAGAGAAGAAAGGTCAATGAGAGAACCACAAACGGTACCTTCATGAGGAAATGGTTGACTGCTCGTGTTACAGATTTCTGTTAAATCAGTAGGAGTGGCTGCCGGATAATTGTTATGATCTATAAAGTATTGCTGCATTCCTTTGTATATTTCGCCTAGACTAAGGGCTCGTTCTGAATTACGGACTCGGATGAACTGAAGAGTGGGATTAATAGCTACTATCGTTATACCTGCTAGTATTGAAACGATGGCTGTGACAAGGAGCATTTCGAGGAGGGTGAAGCCTTGTTTCGAATGGGAGGGTTTGGGGTTCATTGTTTATAATGAAATAAATGTTTTATATAAGTGATTGGGTGTATTATACATGTATAGAGGATAGGGAACAACAGAGAAAAAAAAATAGTGTTTTTAGTTACAAGTGTATTGTTTTTTATGATAATATAATGGTATGGAAAAATTAAGTATAAAAACGGACAGTGAACAGCAAGAAAAACCAAAAGAATATGACCAGGCTTTATTAAATCTTTGGAGTAAATATAAGTTTTTGGGGAAACCTCCATTCAAAGACAGCCCCGCCGAACAAAGATTAAAAGAAACATGTGAAAGATACTATAAACTCATGGTAAATGATCAAATGACCAGAGTAAAAGGATCACAAGACAAAAAAAGAGAATTACATAATCAAATAGCTTTGATGACTATTGGAAAACAAAGAAGCGAGGTTAATACGGAAGTCGCTGAGATGTTGGCTAATTTTGCTTCTGAATTAATCATGGGGCAAACTATAAGCGAAATAAATGGGTAACTAAAAAAAATCGCGATACCATAGTAGTATCGCGATTTACTGCGTGTTTTATATTTCCGAAGAAGACGAACAATTGAATATTTTACCTTCATAACCAACTGATGTAAAAAATGTTCCATCGCCATTGTCCTTGTTAAGAGTCCAAACTTTGGAACCTGAGCTAAGAAGGATGATCTTCATCTCTCCCGGACTTATTGTAAAATTATCCTTACCTTCACCATAACTCTCAATATTTTCTGCCAGAATTTTCTTGGCAGTTTTTTTAATAGTCATAATTTATCCGTCCTTTCTCGTTTTTTAGAACATTCTCATTTAACATTATAACAAAATACATTAAATGTCAATTTTTACTCTCCCTTGCCTCGTTACTTCTATTTTGTCGCCATTGATTTTAACTAAGGTGGAAGGAGAAGAAATAAGTTCCTCTTCATTCAAATAAAAATCTATTAAAAAATTTAAGAAAAATTAAAACAAAAGGAGTTGAAAATTTCATTTTCCTGCAAAAAAACTCGAGTGAACTTGATGAATAATGTGCCGATACATAATCCTTTCCTAAAGACATCAGCCATCGTTCATTTAGTTCGTGGATTAAAACAAACTTTCTCTCCCCGATTGACAAATCATTATCAATCCAAATTTCATTTTCCGGAATAAACGAATAAACTTTGTCATGCCCGCCTTCTGTAAAGTCTAAAAAATAGATGTCACGAACAATTTTTCCATTTACAATCCACACGGAAATTTTACCAAAACTCATCAGCTTATTTTTTCTTATTTCGCTGAGAATTACATCTTTGTGCTCTTTTTTCAAATCTTTTGTCGATTGGGATGTCATCCTTTCTCTTTTTTCTACTCTGTCTGCTTTTTTTACAGCTTCTTCGTATGTTTTACCATCCTCTACCGATTTTCTAATAGAAAGCATTGAGTCTATAAAAAATTTCTCTTCCCCAGGATTTCTCTCTTTGTCTATCCATATTTCATCTTGAGGAATAAATGAAAATCGATGAAATTGTCCGAAATTTGTAAATTCTTTGTTAATATTTTCTCTAATGTATCTTCCATCAACAAAATAAACTTTTATACCCCCAATATTTTTAAATTTTTTAATATAAGGTTTTTTCATTTTTCAGAACTTGCTTACTCAGTCGTTTTTCCATTAAAGTGTTCTTCCTGAGCTAAAGCGTCTGCCTTTGTCTTCCTCTCAATTCCGTCCTGATGTTCTGCCGGACTATAAATAGTATAAAGTTTCAATAAATTATCAGAAGATGTATTTACTACATTGTGCATTGCACCGGCCGGTACAATAATTGCAAAACCATCTTCTACTAAGGTTTCCACACCGTCGATTACAACTTTTCCATTACCTGATTCAATTCTAAAAAACTGGTCAACTGTTTCATGCACTTCCATACCTATTTCTTCGTTTGGTTCTAGAGTCATCACGACTAGTTGACTGTATTTTCCTGTGTATAAAACTTTTCTAAAAGACTCATTTTCTAATGTAACTTTCTCTATATTTTTTATATATCCTTTCATCCCGTTAGAGATTAAAGTGTTATGAATTGGCACTTTAATTAAAAAATTAACTGAATCCTGTCAAATTTTGAGAAACTATTTTCTCTACGGAAACAATCAAATTGTTTCCTATCTCTAACGGGATTCATTCTAGTAATATATGTATTGTATCACAAAAATAGAATCAATTTTGAAAGTCAATTTCAAATGAATACATCCCCATTCCACAGGTTCCTGACAAAATCCCTGCTTTAGAAATACCTAAATCTATGTCTGTAGTGCCAGACTGTGGAAGTATTTTATTGATATTCATACTTGATATGCGAATGGAAGAAGAACAATCAAAAGTATTGTTCGTAACAAATCTCAAAACGGTTAGTATACCGGCTTTTGCGACAATTTTTCTTGGTGAATATCCTCCTTTAACATTTATCAATATAATTTGTTTTCCATTTTCTATGGTTACATTGTCTGTCGGTGTAATATTTTCTATTTGCGTTTGTGTTTGAACTTTAGTATTTGTTCCATCCTGAGGTTTCTCTTTTGTAATAAAAATGGCCCCCACAATAAGTGCAACTGCAATTAAAATTGATATTATTGATTTCATTTTTTATATATTAAAAATTAAATATAGGAGTTATAAAACCGATAGCTACTAAACTGTTAATAATGTTAAATACTGCAAACAAAATTACAATAAGCCCAGCTGATTTAAAAAAGATACCAGATTTTGAGCTATTTTTAATACTAAATGAACTGAAACTTATGAGAGCAAGCACTGGCAATGTTCCGAGAGCAAACGCAAGCATAGTAAGACCCCCTTTCAGGAAACTTCCTGTGGAAAGGGTATAAATTTGCATTGATTGTGTAAAACCACAAGGCAAAAAGAAAGTCGCAATACCAACAAGAAGCGGTGTGAGAGAATGATTTAGTTTTGAAATTCCTAAAGCGTGTTTGGAGAAAAACTTTGGTGTAGCGGGCTGAAGTTTTTTTGTAAAATGAAAAATATCAAGAAGGTTCAAACCAAGTATAAGCATTACGATACCAACTACAATACTTAAAATAAATGTTGCTGAAATGTTTAGGCTAAATATCGAACCAATAGCTCCGATAATTCCCCCTAAAGCAAAGAATGAAACAATACGACCTATGTGAAATAAAACCTGAGGTCGGACTTTGTCTCCCTCCTTTGCAAAAGTTGCTGACATGGAAAGCAAAAGTCCCCCGACAACGGCAAGACATGAGGAAAGTGAAGCAATGATACCTACAGCAAAAGCCGTTCCATAAGATACACTGCTCGTGTTTATTAAATTTACTAGTCCTAATTTCTGAAGAATAATAAACAAAATGAGAAAAGCCAAAGCAATTGGTACTGCAAATTTAAAATCACTCCATTTTTTATCTTTAATAACCTTTTCCACTGATAAACTATAACCGTGTTTTGAAAGGATCTTTGTAAGCTCTTCTGCAACTACGGACTGTGGTTTATCTGCAAAATCTCCCTCTATTTCAACTATGTTATTATTCAAATTTGTTTTTACATTCGTAATATACGGTACTTCTTTAAGTTCACTTTCTGTGAGTAAGACGCATGCCTTACAATGCATACCACTTACATGAAAAATATATTTTGTTCTATTATTCATATTATAATTTTTTAACTTTAATTCGTAGTGAATTTCCGACAACAGAAACACTGGAGAATGCCATTGCAAGACCGGCAAAAACAGGGTTCAAAACCCATCCAAAAAATGGGTAGAACAATCCTCCGGCAAGTGGTATACCAACAATATTATAAATAAACGCCCAGAAAAGATTTTGTTTGATACCTCGCATTGTCATTTTTGAAAGATTAATTGCTTTAACTAGTTTAGAAATATCCCCATAAAGGAGTGTAATGCCTGCGCTTTCTATAGCCACATCTGTACCTGTCGCCATAGCTATACCTACGTCAGCTTGGGCGAGAGCAGGTGCATCATTTACACCATCTCCGGCCATCGCCACTTTTTTCCCCTGAGATTGAAGCTCTTTTATTTTATTGAGTTTATCTTCTGGCATTACTTCCGCCACTACTTCATCAATACCGACTTCTTGTGCAATATATTTTGCAGTGTTTTTGTCATCGCCAGTAAGCATCACAACTTTTATACCAAGCTTGTGAAGATCAGCTATAGCCAAGATAGCTTCAGGCTTAATTGCGTCAGCTACCATTACAATACCGAGAATTTTCTCCTTTGTTGCAAGAATTACAGGAGTTTTTCCTTCCAAAGTTTCCTTCTCAATTAATTTAATATCAAAAGATAAATTTAATTCTTGTATTAATTTTGCATTACCAACATAATATAAAGTATCACCAATAATACCTTTCAGACCCTTACCTTTTATCGCTTCAAAATGATTAAGAGATAAAAGATTAATTTTATTTTCTTTTGCGTGAGATACAACAGCATGAGCTATCGGATGTTCAGATTTATTTTCTAGTGTTGCAAGAATAGAGATTATTTCTTTATCATTCTTATCAGAAAAATTTTGCACAGATACTAATTCAGGCTTTCCACGAGTAAGTGTCCCTGTCTTATCCACCACGACGACATTTACTTTATGAAGTTTTTCCAGAGTTCCGGCATCTTTTATAAGAATTCCCTCTCGTGCACCCTTACCTACTCCAACGATTATTGCAGTGGGAGTAGCAAGGCCCAAAGCGCAAGGGCAAGCGATCACAAGAATTCCTACAAAAGAAACGAGCCCGAAAGAAAGTGCTTGAGAAAAGCCCAGAAAATTTGTACCAACCAAAAGCCAAGTACCGAGAGATATAAAAGCAAGAATCAAAACAATTGGAACAAAAATACCGGAAATTTTATCGGCGAGGGCTTGAATTGGTGCTTTGCTTCCCTGTGCTTCTTCAACCATCCTCATAATATTTGCAAGTAAAGTTTCAGAACCAATTTTTGTTGCTTTGAAAGTAAATGTTCCACTTGTATTTATTGTACCGGCAACTACCATATCACCGGATTTCTTTTCTACGGGAATCGGCTCACCGGAAATCATAGATTCATCCACAAAAGAATTACCTTCGATGATGACTCCATCTACTGGAATTTTTCCTGCTGGTTTTATTACTATAATATCTCCATGAACGACTTCTCCTATCGGTATTTCAATTTCTTTTCCAAGGCGTATGACAAGTGCTGTCTTTGCCTGAAGATCTAGAAGTTTTTCAATTGCATCTCCCGTCTTTAATTTTGACTTTGCCTCAAGATATTTTCCGAGCGTTATAAAGGCAATGACTACGATTACTACATCAAAATAAACATTCTCAACATTTATAAAAGGTTTCAAACTTTCTTCAAAAGCTCCAACGATGAAGCTGTAAAAAAACGCAATAGATGTGCCAATACCAATTAGAGTATCCATATTTGCTTTGCCATATCGTAAGAAACGATAAACTCCAAGAAGATACGGCTTTCCAACCACAAAAAGAGCATAGGTCGCCATTACCGGCAAAAGATGATAAAAAAATTCTTTCCAAAAAATAGTCATCTCCGGTAAAACTTTAAGTTGAGCGGAGATATCCCAAGCCATAATAAAAATACTGATAATGGCAAGCGGTATGATAGAAAAAATTTTGTTTTGCATTTCCTTTAACTCGACAAGTTTTTCTTTTTTTGATTGGTCAAGACCTAGGTGCGCCGAATGTTCATTTTCTGTCATTCCCATGGACTCGGCAGTAGTAATGTTCAAAGAATAACCAAGTGGTTCTATTTTTTGTGAGAACTCTTTACGATTGGTCTTTGCTTCGTCAAAACAGATCTTCAATGTTTCGTTTCCATAGTTAGCTTCGGCAGACCCAACTCCCCCTACCTTTCTAAGAGTTTTTTCAATAATGTTCGCACACGAAGCACAGTGCATTCCTTTTATTTTGTAGGTTTTTGTATTCATATTTATCCGCACACTAATTTTCATTTTGCTTTAGTGTGTCTGTTAATCTTGTTAATAAATGGACTCTCGCTTGACCTATTAGTTTTAGCATCTTCTCTCTTCTCCTAGCGTCTGATTCTGCCCTGTAAGCTTCATAATATAAAAGATTGTATGGTTTCTTCAATTTAGTCGAGGAAATATTTCCTTTATTATGTTCTACTAAACGCCTTTTTAAATCGTTCGTAGAACCTATGTATAACTCATCGTATTTTTTACTCTTTAATATATAGACGTAGAACATAATGAAATGGAATTTAGTGTACGGATTTATTTTCTTTTTAAACGATAAACCTTGAGAATCTCGCCTGTCGCTTTCTTTTCTTTGCCATTTTTTATTTGTGCGATAAGACATGTGCCCAGGTGGTTTTCCATAAGAGCATCCTCAACACCTGAAAGAGCTTGTTTGACAGCAGAAGTTTGAGTAATAACATCTATGCAATACGCATCCTTTTCCAACATTTCTTGCAAACCTCTTACTTGTCCCTCAATAATTTTTAGCCTGCGAACCAATTTAATTTTTTCTTTATTCATAGTGGTATAAGTATATACCCCCCTAGGGTATTGTCAATATGTTTGATACTTTAAATAATTAAACTTTTGTGTTATGTTATTCACCCTTTAAAGTTTTTACTAACATATTATGTAATCAGATTGCATAATATAGAAAAAGTTGGTTAGACTATTAAGCTGATAAAGCATATGTTATTATGTTTAAAAAGGTTCTGTCCAACTTTTTCATTAGTAAAAATTTTTTAGGGTTAATATGGCATTTACAAAAAACCAAGCAAAACTTATAAAGTCCCTGCGTGATAAAAAACACCGCAATGAACTTGGGCTTTTTCTGGTTGAAGGAGAAAAAAATGTATTGGAGTTATTTAATTCCGATTGGAATATCAATTACCTCCTCTGTACAGCAGAATTTTTTGATAAAAATAGAAATTTGATTAGAAATAAAAATTCCGGCTATGATGTTGTAGAACAAAGCGAAGTAGAAAAAGTAGGAACACTTGAAAGCAACAATTCTGCTCTCGCGATAGTTAAACAAAAAGAAAATAAATTAGAAGTAGGCAAAAACGAAATAGTAATTGCCCTTGATGAAATAAAAGATCCGGGGAATCTCGGAACAATCATTCGTATTGCCGACTGGTATGGAATAAAAAAAATAATTGCATCAGAAAACACTGTCGATTTTTATAATAGCAAGGTAATTTCTGCTACAAAAGGTTCATTTATGAGAGTAGACGTTTTTTATACAAATCTTGTTGAAACTCTGCCGAAAATTGGACTACCAATTTTCGGCGCTTTTATTTCGGGCAATAATGTTCATTCTTTCAACTTTCCAAAATCAGGAATATTGCTAATGGGCAACGAGTCAAATGGCATAAGCAAAGAACTTGAAAAAAGTATAACTCAAAAAATCACAATTCCCTCTTTCGGTGGTGCTGAGTCGCTAAATGTCGCTATTGCAACTTCTGTAATTTTAGATAATTGGAAAAGAAGTTTAAAATAAAAAAACTCCGCCCGCTTCAAGCGCGACGGAGTTTATTCTTTATCTTGGTATAAGTAAATGTCCATACTTCAGAATGATAAAAACGATTATCCATTCTGTCAAAAGACCAAAAAATACCCACTTATATTTAATCTGTATTTTTTCTGTAGTAATAACTACTTTTGCTACAATTACCGAAGCAGCAAAAAATAGAATTGAAGTTGAAGAAAGAATTACAGAAAAAATAGTCTCCTCCGCAAAGAAAGCAAAGACCAGAAGAGTAGCGGAAAAAGCAGGGGATACAGTAGTAAAAATGGCGTTTTTCCCGACAGAGACCATCAAAATTATCGTTGCAATACCAGTAACAGCAGCGGGAAAAAATACCGCAGTCTGCAAAGGAAAACCAAATAAGAGACTGAAAAAATACGACCCTCCACAGAATGCGATTGCAATAGTCGCCCATAAGAACAATTTTTTCATTTTTTCTCCTTGTTTAAGAACAACATTTCTTCACCTCTTTTTATAGAGTATATCTTATAAAGAAACAGTCAAGTCCAAAAAAATTAGATTCCGGTTCTCTTTTTAATCTCCTGAACAATAATATCTAAATTTTTACCTGTAACATCGATTTGGATATCAGCATATTTTTTATAAAGTATGATTCGTTCATTATATAATTTAGCCAATGTTTTGTGTTTAAGCCCGACAATACCCCTTAATTCTTTACTTGAAGAAAGTCTTTTTTCTATTTCTTTAAGAGAAACTTCCAGATAGATAATAGTTGAAATACTTTTCAAATAATTAAGGGCTTTATCAGAATAAATGATACTTCCCCCGGGAGATATGATTGTATTTTTAACAAAAGATAAACCGAGAACAGATTGCTCTTCTAATTTAATAAATTGACTGTCCCCTATTTTATTTAAGATTGTTTGCAGATTAATACCTTCTTTGTTTTCAATTATTTTATCAATGTCAATAAACTTGTATCCAAGTTCTAAAGCAATTTTTTTGCCTATGGTGCTTTTACCAACGCTTGGCATTCCAATAAAAGTAATATTCATAAAACAAACAAATCTAGATTAAGTTATATTTTAACACAATAAAAACCTGTTCACTCTCCCTTCTATTGGAAGTTTGAGTGAACAGGTTTCGGTTTATGAGAACAAATATTACTGCAATCCCCCAGCGAAGTAATTTTTTTCCTTCAAGGTGGGTCTCTCGCCGAAGTCAACGACCAGATTGTTTGTGCCAAATACAATCCAGAATTCGGTATTGTTGTTCTTTCCGGCATTCAACAGGACGGCGGGAGAAATAACGGGAACAACTTCTTTTATGTATGAGAATTGCTCCTTTCCGTCACCCAAATCTATTTGTTGATCTGGTTTTCTAAGCTCCTGTAGTATCCACACTTTCGTGGTCGTGCCTTTGACAATCTGCGACTTAACCTTGTCTGGCACCGCGCCGAACGTTTGACAACCTAATGAGCCGCCAAGCGAACTGCAGCCATTCGTGAACGCCATCAATATTACCAGGCAACAACCAAAAACAACTTCCAATGTGATCTTTTTCATGCTCGGTTTCTCCTTTGCTTGGGCATGTTCTTTCGAACAATGTCCGTTTTTGCTGTCGGGCTAAGAAGATATTTCTTTTGCCACAGCATAAAGATTTATGTTTGAACAAAAAGCTTTCTGCTGTGGCAAATTGCAAGTTAGTTTATAAAAGAACTTTATCGTTAACAAGTGTATATTAAATAATAATTTTTGTCAAGTGCAAGACTGGAACTAAAATAAAGAAATTAAACTTTGAGTATTGTGATAGATATATTAATAAACTTCATTATTTGCTATATATTTGACTCCTTTTTTAATAAAAGTTTTTTGACTTTATCTCGCAACCCATAAGTATTGGTAATCATTTGAAGTCCTTCTTCATCATTACTTCCTTTCAAATGAGAAATAATGCCAATAAGATATTCTTTTTTATAAACATGACCACTTGAACCAGTAATATCTCCGACTTCATTTAGATTTTGCAAAAGGGCTCGTAAATCATGAGATGTTTGTATTGTGCTCGTATTCGCCAATCTCTTTCTGGTTTTTTCCACTTCCAACTCATTATTATTTTCTGTATTGCCAATTTTAGATTCTTCAGTTACACCATTTTTTGGTTTTTCTGCTATGGGATTTTGTTTCAATGTTTCCATGATTTAATTATACTACAAAAGGTAGTTCCGGGTTTAAATTATTTAATTCTTAATTTTCTTAAAAAGCTTCTATCACACTTCCCAAAAATCTTTGGGCTTCTTGTAGAAAACTGCTTGGTTCAGGTGTCTGAGGTGAATTCTGTTGTTGGATAAGTTGTGGCTGAATTTGTGGCTGGGATTGTATCTGGGGTTGTGTCTGACCGGATTGATCAATTTGTACTTGACCGGGTTGATTTATTTGGTTTGGTTGGTTAAGAGAATTCAACTGATTAATTTGATTTAATTGTTCTGGCTGCATTTGACCAGGTTGATTGGATGGCATTGGACCTGGTTCACTTTGGATAAATTGACCAGGTTCAATAAACTGATTCGGTTGCATTTGTCCTGGTTGTTCGGGTTGATTCTGCTGATTCATCTGACCTGGTTGCATTGGACCTGGTTGATTTGGTTGTTCTTGTTGATTTTGCTGGCTGTATTTATCAAAACAAGTTTGGGCTTTTTCCATTAAAACGGGGTCGCTAATATTTCCTGATTGAATTTTTGCCAAACCATCTTCTCCGACTTGAGTTTGAATACAATCCCTTACGTCCCCAGACATCATATTATTTGAAACATTTTGTCCAGGTTGGTTTGATTGATTTTGATTTTGAGCACCGTTTTGTGGAACATATTTTTGAAAACATTGATTAATGGAATCACCATCTTTTTGTGGAATCATAGATCCGGTTTTCATTTTTTCAACAATATCGACACCCAAAAGAGACGTTAAACAATCCAAAACTTCCTGTGGTATTTTAGAGAAAGAATCTTTCATTTTCTGCTGTCCTTCTTGCATTTTTTGTAAATTTTCTTGAGAAATCAAGCCGTTGTCTTTACCAAAATTAAAACAAATTTCCTGATTATCGGGATTGCTACAAAAGGCATCACAGGCTTCTTTGCCTATACATTCACCAGGGCCCTTACCTCCTGTTTTTACAGAAATTTGTGCCTGTTGTTCAGTCATATTTCCAACTGCCACAGAAAATTTTACACACTCTTCAACGTGGTTGGGGTCGGTGCAATATTGATCACACGGTTGTAAATCTTGTTCAGATTGGATGGATTGACTGAGTTGATCAGATTGTTCAGATTGACTTGGTTGATTAGGCTGACATGCTGGGGGTTTTATACCCTGCTTAATAGCATCCAGAGTTTTCTGTACTTGTTCTTTCTGATTATCCGGTACAAGTCCTGCTTCTAAAGAAAAAGTCATGCATTCTTCCGTGTGAATAGGATCACTACAATATTCATTACATTCTTGTGGACCATGACAAGCTGGTAGTTTGACTCCCCGCTTGATCGCATCTAGAGTTTTCTGTACTTGTTCTTTCTGATTATCCGGCACAAGTCCTGCTTCTAAAGAAAAAGTCATGCATTCTTCCATGTGTTCAGAACTGCTACAGTAGACATTGCATTGCTCTGGTCCAGAACAAGCGGGCGGTTTCAAACCATTTTTAACAGCGGTCAAAACCTTTTGAGAATCTTGTAATTGTTGTTCTGTTATCATTCCATTTTCTTGGGCAAAAGACATACACTCTTCCAAATGAGCTGAGTTTTCACAATATTGATTGCATTCGGTTTGCCCTTTACAATTACCGGGACCAATCATTCCGTTGTCTGTAAATTTCTTAGCAACAGCTAATTCTTCTGGGCTCATCAAATTATATTTAATAGCAAAGGACAAACAGGCATCAGAATTTTTGGAATCATCACAAAAAACTTTACAATCTTTTTTATTTTGACAATTACCCAATTCTTTTATTGGATATTTTATATCCCCAGGCATTTTTTGTTCCTGAGGCTGTAGTAATTTAGTTTGTGTTGTCGTCTGAGCATCGGCGAAACCTATAATTACGCCGAAAATTAAAAATCCCGAAATTAATATTGAAATACTTATTAAAATATTTTTATTCATATTTTTTTATTGAAAAGGATTAACTTTAAAATTTGAAAATGGGTTTGTTTCACTGTATGGATTGACATCTGTTTTGATCGGATTAATCGTCGGTACTGTCACATTTGGTGAGACACTACCACCGATACTTGCCGAAGTGCTAGCTGCTATTTTTTGGACATCTTCCATTGCTTGCTCGGTGATAGACTTAGTAGGTTCAGAGTTTTTTTGTATCTTTATTTTCCAATAATAATATCCCCCTCCAATTAAAATAAAAGCTACAAATATGATTACTAAAATAATAGATAGTTTCCTTTTACTCATAATTCCATTATATCGAAAGAAGAAAATAACTCAACTACTACAATTTTCATTAGAAACGAATATTATTGGGTGCCTATCCGGGGTTGAACCGGAACTAAAAGCTCCACAGGCTTCTGTGCTACCGCTACACCATAGGCACCATTTAGTCAGAATTACTGACGAATCTATTTATAACAGATTTTTTGATTAAAATCTAGGAATATTTTGGAGAATTCTCTTTTAATCCAGACTCGGTAGAAGATAAACGGGCCAAAGCATATAGTAAACTTGAGAGGCGATTTAAGTAAATCAGAGTATTCTTATCTATTTTAATTAGATTCTCTTCATTTACGGCGATTGTTCTTCTTTCAGCACGTCTGGCTACTGTGCGAACAAAATCAAACATAGCGGATATTTCGCAAGAACCGGAAATTATAAAACTTTTTATCGGAGAAATTTCTTTTTCAATTTTGGTCATTAATTCTTCCATTTTTTTAATTTCTTTATTAGAAATTTTTTTATCTGCCCCTGCTACCTCTGCTTGTATAACAAAAAGATTATTTTGAATTTCCAGAATGATTTTTTCGTAAACCAAAGTCTGACCTTTTTTAAGGTCTGAGATCAAGCTTTGATTTGCTAATTTTGCCCTGAAAATTCCAAGAAAAGAATTTACTTCGTCAAGTGCTCCAAGTGCTTCTGCTACCTTGGAACTTTTTGACAGCTTTTGATTACAGCCAAAAATCTGCGTTTTTCCATCATCGCCTTTCTTTGTATAAAACATTTTTAAGAAAATAATTAAACCTTAAAAATTTCTGCTCCTTCTTTTGTTTTACCCACAAGCTTTATTGCAATTTCCTGTCCTTTTTTACCAGATTTAATTGCTTCATGATCCAACTGCATAGATTCAACTACTTCTTCAAATTCATTTTCACCTCTCTTAATTTTTACCTTATCGCCAACTTTGAGAACACTGGAAAGTTTAACAACCGCTACGTTGATGCCGTCGTACCAATGAGTTACTTCACCAATTGCTTTTTCTTTCTTTACCTTAACTTCTTTTTTTGTTGATTTTTTTGTTTCTTTTTTCATATTTTTAATTTTACTGTTTATTAAAATTAGATCGACCCTATATAAATAATAAACCCAATTTTTAAAAAATCAAATGTATGTTTTTTTATCCATAGGAGAAGCTTGGTCACAGATATTTTTCTGCTGAAAAATCCTGCGACCCCGTCTCGCGCCCGTCGCGCTCCGACTTTCAAGTCTTCTCCAAACAGATATAAAAAGGACGCAGTTAAGCGTCCTTTTTATATCTGTGCACGGGAGAAGACTTGAACTTCCATGCCCTTGCGGGCGCTACCACCTCAAGGTAGTGCGTCTACCAGTTTCGCCACCCGTGCATAAAAGACATTATGCACTAAAGTAGTTTAAAATTCAACAAAACAGCCTCGCGCATCCAATGCGCGGGGCTGTTAAAATTTTATTCTATTTCTTTTCTTCCTCCTTTATCTCTGTTTTTTTTGATTTACCTTTTGAAGTATCTGTATTTGACTCCTTTCTTGCTTCTAAAAGAGTGCTCTTCATGTTTCTTCTTATTTCTTTTGCAGCTTTTGTTCTAATGTAATAAAGTTTTGCTCTTCTGACATTTGCTCTTTTCAAAATCTCAATTCTGTCTATGGATGGGGAGTAAAGTGGAAAAATTCTTTCTACACCTATTCCTTCAATAACTTTTCTAACTGTAATCATAGCGCCGGCTTCTTTGCCATGTTTTTTGGCAAGAACGATTCCTTCAAAAGCTTGGCTTCTCGTCTTGTCGCCTTCTTGAATCTTTTGCCATACACAAACAGTATCACCAGATCTAATATCTAGACCTTTTCTTTCTTCCATATTTACGGATGAAACTTTTATATTCTTTAATTCCATGATAAACGAAATTTAACATAATCCAAGCTATTTCGCAAGTTTTTTCAATCCCATTTTCACAAGTGCTTTCTTAAAATCTTCCGGGTATGGAGCCGATATTTCCTTTTTTTCGCCATTCATAAGTTCAATTTCAATAGATTTTGCGTGCAAAGCATGCCTTTTGAATCCTAATTGGCTTTTATTTTCAATCATTGATTTTGGAGAATAAAGTTCATCCATAACTATCGGATAATCAATCGCTCTAAAATGTACTCTGATCTGGTGAGTTCTGCCAGTTTTTGGTATTGCTTCAATAAAAGAGAACCCGTCTTTTGTCGCAAGGGTTTTAAAATATGTCACTGCTTCTCTCTCATCCCCTCTTGTTCCTCTTTGTGCCGTCCATTTTCTAAAATCGTTTTTGCTTCTACCGATAGGTCTATCTATCATTCCTCGGACATCTTTCAGTTCTCCATACAAAAAAGCATTATAAACTTTGTGTATCTCTCTATCCTGAAATTGTTTTTTGAGGAACAGAAACGCTTCTTGATTTTTAGCTATTACAAGAACCCCGGAAGTATCTCTGTCTATTCTGTGTACTATTCCCGGTCTTTTTAAAACAGTTCCATCGTTCAAAACAATAGGTTCACCGACGTTCTTGGTTTTCGGATATTTTTTCAAAATCCAATCGACTAGGGTTTTTTCTTTAGTTCGTCCATCGGAATGTACAACAAGTCCTGCCGGTTTGTTGATAACCAAAATATTTTTGTCTTCATATAAAATGGGAATTTTCATAAAGTATGTGGGCGCTAAGGGATTCGAACCCCTGACCCCCTCAGTGTAAATGAGGTGCTCTAACCAACTGAGCTAAGCGCCCGTGAGAGGTTTATTTATAACAGAAAAAGAGGGAAAAAGAAAGCGGTTTTAATTTGTGCCAATCGGTAGGAATCTATCACAAGTTTTTTGCTCGTCGTCACTCGCAAAAACTCGCGACCCCGACTCATTAAAATTTCCAGCAAGAAATTTTAATTCCGTCTTTCGATTCCTAACGAAATATTTCCCCGAATATTTCTCCGAGGGCACAAATTAAAATTACCAGTTTAAACTGGTAATTTTAATTTGTGCCCTCGGTAGGAATCGAACCTACATCAAAGCCTTAGAAGAGCTCTGTTCTATCCATTGAACTACGAAGGCAAGCAGACAAAATATAGCAATATTACAGCGAAGGGTCAACTAGTTTGATCTTTTTGAGTGTTCTAAATTTCTCGGAAATCCTTTCATAATTTAAGATGGTTTTATCTAGATTTAAGAGATTAATCTTTTCTGAAACAAAAGTACTATCGTCTCCACTTTTGAAAAGTGAATCTGGTTGTATGCTTTTATAAAGGTAAAAAGAAAACCATCCAAGAGCAATTATGCCTAAGATAAAAATTATTATAAAAATACACCATTCCCTCTCAGGATTTATTTCTTTAGAAAACATCCTCTTTAATTGTCTGCATTTATTATTGTTTTTTGTTTCTTTCATTTTAATAAAAGTTAAAGAAAGTAATTTATTTTCGTTTTATTACGGAAAAATCAATACTCAACAACCATTGAGAAATTTTTTGATCCTTTACCCCGTAATCAGAAAATTTATTAAAAGAAACATTGTTTATTGTAACTTTTAGCGGTAAGTTTTCTATTAGGGTCAAAAAATAAACAACATCGCTCCATGAGCCAACTGCTTCAAGCCCTACCTTGAAATTTTCTACAATGGTTGAATTATTTCCAGAAATTTCTTCAATTTTTGCTGTTTTTATTTCTGACTTTACATTGCTCAAAACAGCCATATCTTCAATTTTTTTGATAAATTCAACCTCGCTTCCAGTTTTTAAAACAAAATCTTCAAGTTTAATTACCATTTCTCCTGATGAAAATAAATTCTTTTGCAGAGAAAGGAGCTCACCTCTCTTTGCCTGTATGTCTTTAATTTCTTTAGACATAGAGTAAATCTCTCTGCCTTTTTGTAAAATATTTGTAACCAAAAAACAATATGAAACAACCAAAGAAAACGCAAGGATGGATAAAATAATTATTTTTTTCTTTGTTTTTATTAAGATCATTTTATTTTTTTACATTTATCATCAAAACAAAATTTATATCTGTACTTTTGACAAAATCTGAAATAGGCAGGCTTATTCCGCTGAAACGAACGTCTTGTTTTAAACTGTTAGAAAAATCAAGTAATTTTTCCCTATTTTCTGAAAAACCATTTATGGAAAATTTATAATAACCAGAAGCTTCGCCTAAATATTTAATTGAAGTGATTTTTATACCAACATTTTTATTACTCAGGACCTCAAGAAGTAACACAGAAACAAATGTTCGATTTTCATCTTTCAAGACATTTAGAAGCAGGTTGGTTGATTTAACTTGTAAAGAAGGGTCAATACAATTGGCTCCATTTCTTACGCAATTTGATGTCTCAAGATTAATACTTTGAATTTCTTGCATTAATTTACTTTTTTCAGAAAGGGATAAAGTATGGGCAGGTATGATAGCACTTATGGAATAAATCATAAGGAAACAAACAATGCCCAAAAAAAGCACAAACACTCTGGCATAGTATTCTCTTTTTACGCTCTTTTGCGATTGTTTTGATAAAAAACTTAACATTTCATTTTTATTTCTCCTAAGGCCACTCCTAAAACTGCGCTAAAATCCAAAGAGTCTGTGAATTTTACAGGGGGAATGAAATTTTCCAGATCAAAAATATTTTTCCATACATTTATAACTTCAGTATTCTCTTCAAGACTGGAAGAAATATATCTTGAAAAGCCCGGTATGGCTGAAACACTTCCACACAAGACAACTTTATCTATTTTACAATTTTTGATAGAAAGTTTGTCACATTGATTTTGCCAAAATTCTACAAATTTCTCTACAGAATCTCTTATAATAGAAAATATATTCATTAATGAATTGAAGGTTTCGGCGTTTTTGGTTTCATCTGGGAAAAAGACATTTTCAGATATTTTATATTCTGAAGATTGTTTTATTATCGGAATTTTTTTTAATATATCTATAACAGAATTTTTTCCTATAGATATGGTAGACGTAAACCATACGGTGCCATTTACCGTCATAGAAAGTATAGTAGAGCTATCTTTAATATTTATAATCAAAACATTGCCGGCTGTCTCAGAATTTGAAGCACAAATTGCAACGGCTCTTGATTCTGCTTTAAAAGAAATCGGGAAAAAGCCCGCAGATTGGAATACTTCCATATAAGAGCTTATCACCTGTCTTGGAATCACGGATACATTTAATTTTAAAGAATTTGATAACTCCTCCTCTGCTATTATTGAATAATCAAATACGGCTTCCTCTACTTTCAAAGGAACATTTTCTTCCAGACGGAATTCGAGCATTTGACGAATTTCTTTGGGGTCTATTTTCGGCACTTCAGTAATAAAAATGTATGATTTTTCTTCTGGTATGGAGACTTTGACCAAATCAAAATCATTTTCTTTTTTAATACCAGATAGGATAGAGATGAGTTCTTGTTTTTTCAATATATCGCCACCGGAAAATACTCCTTCGGGAATTATTTTTTCTCCGATTTTTCCCAATGTAAAGGAATTTCCATTTCTCTTTAGTTCAACAAAACGCACAAATCGATCACCGATATCAAAAGCGACAAAAGGCATCTCCAAAAAACTTGGCGGTCTGAAAAAATTCTTCAAAGAATTTAAACTCATAATCAATCTACATTATACAGCATGTTATAAAAGATAACAAAATATAAAACCTTTTTTATTTTTGAGAATTTTTCGATGTGATTCCTTTAAACACTTCCCAGGCAACTGGTACAAAAGAAATTAAAATTATAACAATAATGATTAACAAAATATATCTGTCTGCATTTGGAACAATGTCGCCAAGAAAGTTTCCCAGATAGACCGTGGAAAATGACCACAGTAGGGCTCCTGTTACATTATAAATAAAAAAATTTGAATATCGCATCTGTCCAACTCCCGCGACTATCGGGGCAAAAGTTCTTACGACAGGAACAAACCGCGCAAGGATAATAGTTTTATTGCCGTATTTTTCATAAAAATCTTGCGCTTTTTTCACATAGCTTTTCTTAAAGAAAAAAGAATCTTCTTTTATAAAAATTTTTGGGCCAATTTTCTGACCAAAATAATATCCGAAACTGTCCCCAAGAATTGCACAAATAAAAGCTCCCCATGCCAGGATATGTACATTCAAATATCCTTGTGATGCTAGAAACCCCGCAGTAAAAAGCAAAGAATCCCCAGGAAAGAAGAAACCAAAAAATAATCCCGATTCTGCGAAAACGATGAAAAGAACTCCAACAAGACCCACTGTCTCCACGATTGTTGTTGGCTCAAGCAGGTTTAAAATATAAGTAAACATTTATTTATTTTGCTTTTATTCCTGTTTTTATTTCTTCATGAACTTCAAAAAGAGAGAATGGACTGTCTCCGCCTCCAACAGCAAGAATCATACCGTTGCTCTCCATACCCATAAGGGGTTTTGGTTCCAGATTGGTGACAAATGCGCATTTTTTTCCTATCAAACCGGTTATATCGGGAAAAAACTTGGCAATCCCCGAGAGGATTTGCCTTGGTTTTTCTTCCGCAAAATCGACAGAAAGCTTTAGAAGCTTGTCAGAACCGTCTATTTTCTCTGCAGAAAGAATTTTTCCAATTTTAATTTCAACTTTTTTAAATTCATCATAAGTTATTTTCTTATTTTTTGATTCTAATTCGGCTTGTTTTTTCTTTTCCTGTCTATTTTTTTCTTTATCCAAAAAAGTCTGCAAAATTATTGAGGCAGCAGAAGCATCTAGCATATCCGTTTTCCCGAATGTTTTTTCAACCTGCATTGACGTCATAAATTCCGGTTCAAGAAAAACCGGCAGTTTTACCACAGCAGACAAATCTTTTTTAAAAGAAATTATTTTGGGATTAATTCTGTTTTCTTCGCCTTTATAATCTTTTGATTCGCCAATAACTATGGCCTCGGTTTTATTTTCCAAACACATTTCTGATATCTTTTTAACCAAATTGGTATTGTTTTCCAAAACAATTTTAGGAAAAGACACCTTTCCTTCAACGTCAGAAACCGCTATACCAATCCTTTTTTCTCCATAATCTATTCCAAGATATTGCATATTCCTCATTCTACACTTGTAGCGGAATTAATCAATCTGTATTACAATTGTATAGTCGAATTTATTAAAATTCTATAAAAAGTTATGACAAATATATCAGAGTTTGCAAATACACATCCGTTCCTACTCGCTATTATCATTATTTGGCTTTTGATTTGGAAAGGATTGGTCTTGTGGAAATCAGCAAAAAGGAATAATATCTTTTGGTTTATGATTTTCCTTGTGTTAAATACACTCTCCGTAGGTGAGATAATTTACTATGTCTGTATAAAAATAAAAGAGAGGAAAGAGAAGATAGAAATAAAATAAGATTTAAGATCCAAAAACAAAAACTTCTTGAATAATCTTTATTCAAGAAGTTTTTGTTTTTGATATTCTATAAAGATAAATAGACATTAACTGTATTTTTTATCATCTCTCCTAAAGAAAAATCCGTATCAATTTTCTTTTTTAAGTTTTTAGCCAATATTAATGATTCTTTAGGAGAATTGATTAAATGTTCAATAGCACTTGATATTTCCCTAATGTTTCCTACTTCCACCAAAATTCCACTTTTCCCATTTTCTATTATCTCCGGTATACCGCCGACAGCACTTGCGATTACTGGTAATTCCGCCTTTCCAGCCTCAAGTATGACATAACCTAATGCTTCCGATTTGGAGGTAAGAGTAAATATGTCAAATGCTTTCATATATCTTGTAGCATTTTCCAAATATCCATATAAGATAATCTTCCCCTGCATTCCTAAAGAATTTATTAAATTTTGCAAATATTCTTTTCTTTCGCCATCTCCACAAATAAAAAATATAAAATCATGTTTCACTCCAGAAAGAGCGTTTATTGCGTCTTCTAGTCTTTTGATAGGATGAAGTTCGCTCACTGTTCCAAGCCAAATTTTATCCGTATATTTTTTTTGCGGATCAAGGAAACTCCTTGCAGAAATCTGATCCAGAAAGTCCGATCCATCTATTCCATTGTGTATAACTTCTAATTTATTTTTTACAAAAGGCCAGTTTTCTACCTGTTCTTTTATGGCATATGAAACACAAATTGTTTTGTGACACATCAAAATCGTTAGCCAATAAATTATTTTTAGGATGATTTGAGAAATTTCACTCCTATCTTCATTAAATGCCCAGCCATGAGCTGTAAAAATTATTTTCGTTTTATGCCCTAAAAAAAGATTACATAATCTGCCCGAAAGAGCTCCCAGAATCCCCATCTTTGAACTGTTGAGATGTAATATGTCGGGATTTTTTTCGCGGATTATTTTAAATATTCTGAAAAGTTCTTCTACATCTTTAAGTACAGAAATATTTCTCTCTATATTTAGTTTTTCTATCTCTATACCGAGTCTTTCTATCTTATCTTTAAGAAGACCGTTGCCCCCAAGCATCACAGATACGTTATATTCTCCTTTGATGGAACTTACGATATCAAAAACATATTTTTGGGCTCCTCCCCAATTTGATTTTGTAATTCCGAACAGGACTTTATTTTTTTCTTGAAACATGGTTATATATTGGTATGAATAAGGTTAGATATGTAGGCGTTTTTGTCGTAGACTTGATATTGTTTTTCGGAACCCTCTTTTTGATCTTAACTTTAAGGTATGGTCAATCGCTTGATTCAAGCATAATTAAGTCTCACTTATATCCTTTCTCTATTATATTCGTTTTTTGGGCGATTTCAATGTATGTTGCCGGGCTATACAATAACAAACTTATTGCTTTAAGAAAAAAAATCCCTGGAGTTTTGGGATGGACAATGTTTGCCAATCTATTCTTCTCAGTGTTGATATTTTATTTTCTGCCGAATTTTGATGTGGCTCCAAAGACAAATCTGTTTCTGTTTCTTTTTCTTCTATTTGTTCTTACTTTTTTGTGGCGTACTTACATTTATTTCTGGTTTTCAGAATCGGTAGTTCAGAAAGCGGTCATTATCGGTAAAGGAAAAGAAATTGACGAGGTATTTAGACTGGCCAAAGACAACCCTGCACTAGGTATTTATTTTGTTTCCAGAATAGACGATATGGGGAACCTCTTAACAAAAATTAAAGAGAGTGGCGCTAAAATAATTGTAGCCGATTTTAGTGACCCAATTATTAAAAAAATAATTCCAATCCTTTGTGATGGTTTTTTTGCTGGTTTTTCTTTTATCAGTCTTGAAAACATCTATGAGGATATTTTTCAAAAAATTCCTATCACTATTATAGACTATGCTTGGTTTATAGAAAATATTTCTTCATTATCAAGAAGAATCTATGATTTTCTAAAAAGAACCTCCGATATCTTTTGGTCTTTTGTTATGGGCATAGTGTCTTTACTTTTTTATCCCTTTGTTTATCTTGCAATAAAACTGGAGGATAGCGGTCCTATATTCATTTCACAGGATAGAATCGGTCTTAATGGTAAAATAATAAAGTTGTATAAATTTAGGACGATGCAAGCAAATGATAAAGGCGCATGGTTGAAAGATTCTGAAAATAAAGTTACAAAAGTCGGTTACTATTTAAGGAAAAGTCGCATAGATGAACTCCCGCAACTTTGGAATGTTTTTGTAGGCGACATTTCGCTTATTGGTCCGCGAACAGACATTGCCGGTCTAGTGGATGTACTCATAGACGGCATCCCTTACTATAAATTCAGATACATTGTAAAACCAGGTCTCACTGGCTGGGCTCAGATAAACCAGGAGAAACCTCCACAATCCGTGGAAGAAACCCACGATAGATTCGCTTATGATATGTTTTATATAAAAAACAGAGGATTGATGATTGATTTAAAAATATTTTTAAGAACAATTAAAACCATAATCTCAAGAAGTGGAATGTAGCTAGATAAAGTGTTATTATCTTCATGATGAAACATAAAATACTCATAACCGGCGCGTCTGGATATGTCGGAGCGATGCTTTTGGACATTTTTTCTCTCAGGGAAGATGTTGAAACTATTATAGGCGTAGACAAAGAGCCCTTACCGGATTTCTTGAAAGAAAATCCGAATAAAAATAAAATAATTTTCATACAAGCAAACTCGTCAGATGATACTTGGCAAGCAAAAGTCAGAATTTTTTCTCCGGATATAGTTATCAATTGTGCTTGGCAAATCAGAGAGATGTTTGGACAAAAAAATTTACAATGGAAATGGAATATCGGTGGTTCCGATAATGTTTTTGATTTTGCTTTTTCAAATAATAGTGTTAAGAAACTTATTCATTTTTCTACGGTTGCTTCATACTCGGCATATCCTACAAATACTTTAGAACATCGTTTTACAGAAGAAGAACCTTTGAGAAAAAGTGATTATTTATATGCAGAAGAAAAGAGGATAAGTGAAGAACATCTAGAAAGTAAATTCAAAGAAGCAAAAAGGGATATAAAAGTCGCCATAGTAAGACCGGTATCCCTTACAGGTCCCAGAGGAAGATACATGAAAGTGAAGTTCGGTTTACAATCAGCTCTCTCAGGACAATTAAGAGAAAATCTTTTGCATAGAACTATTTCAAAGCTGGTATCTTTTGTGCCAGTAACTCCTAAATGGCTTCGCCAGTTCATACATGAGGATGATGTAGTAGATATTGTTTCTCTTCTCGCTTTTTCAGATCTTAAAAAAAGTTTTGATGTATTTAATCTATGTCCTCCCGGTGACCTAGTACTTGGAAAAGACATGGCAAAGGCTGTAAACAAAAAAAGTGTCGTAGTTTACCCCTGGATGGTAAGAATAGTTTTCTTTCTTTTCTGGCATATAAGTCGTGGCAGAGTACCTACATCAAAAGGCGGTTGGAAATCTTATTCCTACCCTATCGCAGTAGATGGATCAAAAATTACGAAAGTTTATAATTACACATACAAATATCAGTCTCTTGAGGCCTTTTCAAAAATATCCGGCAGATATTCCAAATATGTAAAATAATATTTTACTAGTTAACCTTATCAGAAGTACTACTGTATCCGATAACTTCAATGTTATTAATTGATTCGGTCGTTGTGTTATAGTCTAAAATTTTTATAGAAAAAATATATTTTTTCCCTAGCTCAAATTGCTTCGGAGTATTCACAAACAAAATCATTTCTTTGTCAGATAACAAATAAGAATCAAGTTGTTTGTTATCTTCTGAAATAACGATATTGTCTTTCATACACATTTTACATCTGGCGCCTTTTGGACAAACAGGACAAGCATAAATTTTTGCTATATATCCTTCAGTATTATATGTTCCGGAATTAAATTTATTTAATTTAATTTCGTGAATAGGATAAAAAGTAAAATTTGAAATTTGAGGATAAGTTGAATTGTTTTTTATATCTGTTTGTAAAGATTGCCATCTATATAAAGAACAAAATACTCCGCCGACGACAATCAGCACGGCTACAAATATCCAAATGAGTTTCTTGTTCATATAATTAAATTAAAATGTAAATAACTTATCTATAAATTATTTTTGCTTATAGATACCCCAGACTGACCAAAGAGCAGAAATTGTCGCAAGAAAGAAAAGCACGGATGCATAATCCTCTATCGTCCCGAAAGGATAAATTTTTGAAAGATCATAGACAACATAGACGATGAAAGTAAAAGCTAACCCAAACATATATTTGCGTCCTTTGAGAGCAGTAATTACTACTACGATGCCGATGATTAGCTCTATAGCTATAGACAAAAGTTGAAGTTTTTCCATATAATTTGTTTTTAAATTATTAAACTGTAGTTAAATAATAACATACAAAAAATAAATACTCCCCTTTTTAATTATTTCTTCCAGATGTATTTAACAAATTGCCAACCATATTTGGCAATGACAAGTAAAATTAGGGCGTAGACAACATATTTTAATATGAACAAGAGAAATACAGCCAAATTGATAGTAATATCTTGGGCAATTTGATTGACATCTTGCACAAATCCTTTAACGGTCGCTTTCCAAGAATCTCCCAGACTTCCCCCATCAATGAATTTATTTTCATAAACATTCACGCGAAAATAAGTGTATTCTAATCGATCAAGCTGTGTGGCTTTTGACCTCACGATCCGTTCAAGTTCGGAATTAATATTTATCCTTTCTTGGGTTAATCTTTCAATAAGATTTATTTTGCTATCAATAATTTTTGCGAGACTTTCCACGTCTTGAACTTTAGTGGCAAGAAGAGTGACGCCGTCATATGCAGTAATAGCTTTCTTCAAAGTATCGTCTATTGATGATAATTTTTTATTTAAAATTTCTATTCTTCCAGTATAATCATCCACCAGTTGTTTTATCGTATAAGTATTCTCGGAAAGTTCTTTTGGCTTAAGATTTTTAATAACAGCTAGAACATCTCCAACTTTATCGTGTTTAACCTTGAAGACGTAGTTGCATCCATGAGTGTATTCGCTGGAATTTTCAAAAATTACATTCTTTTGTGCTTTAAGATCAATAACTATTGCACAGGTTTTGCTAAGCTCCCGTGTCTCAACACTTGCATTGTATTCAGTCACTTCAAAATCTTCAGCATTATCCCCCGTTGTTCCATTGTTCACAGTTGCAGAGCTTGGGGTTGTAACATTTCTTGTAGATAACCCCGTTTGGCTGACACCATACCCCTCAGAAGTTTTGTAATCACCAGCGTAATCATATGATGCCACACCTTGAGATGAAATATTACTAACCCCTAATTTTTGAAATAAAGGGTTAAAAGATGAACCAATGAGACGAAAAGCAAAGACGATAACAACAATAGCGAGAACTACTAACCCCGTAATTTTCAAAACTTTAGAAACCTTGAGATTATATTTTTCAAAAAATTCCATATTAAAAATTGTTTTAACTAATAAAGTACTTGAATTATAACATGAAAAATACCGTGATAAAAACGTTTGACTCATTGGACTAAAAGAGTAATATGAAATTAGATTGCGGTTGTTTGATAACTTCACACAGAAAGGAGATACCATGCCGACCTATACTACCGAATATATAAAGAATCTGAGTACAGGTGAACCGTTCATCTTTGAAGTGTCCACAGAAAGTCTTGAAAGATTAGAGCTCCAAAAGCGATTAGTTGGGGAAGGAAGAGCTCCATTTCTCGCATCAACTGTTGAAGAATTGGTAAAAAACTTCGAACTTTCCTGCTTCGGAGCATTCGATAAAATCGTTGAGATCTTTATCGATAATGGGTTCACCATTGAGCTCATAACCAAAATTCTACAAGACTTTGGTGTAAGCGAATCATTCATACGAAAATTACTTGAAGATGATGCGTTCATCTCAAGAATGAAACCGTGGTTTGAAGGAATCACTTGCGACGGCGGGAGAGCAATAAGGACTTTGGCGGTCGTATATGATTCGGTAAAGGCATATTTTTCAGCCACAGGAAAATCGGAGTGGGATTGGTTTACTGAGATGGATAAGTAAGATCAAATTTCTGACGTCAATGAAGCGCATTACTTTCGAGTACTGCGCTTTTTTTTATGTAAAAATAAGTTCTAATCTTAGCTTAAAATCATCCGCGATCTCTACTTTTGAAAACTGGCAGGCAACCCGGGTTAAGTACCAAAAATTTTAAGGTGTTTTGGAGGTTTTTGGAAACTCCTCCGTCGAGGTACGTGGGTCGGGGTATTCTTAATTAATTTTTCCGTATCTACGGACATCTTTTTTATTAATGTTTTCTCCCGTCAAATCTTTGCGCATTTCGATTATTAAATTTGTGTATTCTTCATTAATTTCTTTTTGCGTTCTTCCGTTTTTTTTATCAAACACATCCCAAAATTTATTAAATTGTTCAATCACACCTACTGATCCCCATAGCTGAACCTGTCTGTATAGAATCAGTAGGGCTGTAGAGGCCTTTTGGCGAGCATCAAGAGTTGCATTATCAAAGAACCCTGCCAATTCTTCATGCGTTTCCGAATAAATTTTTTTTCTTATTTCCATGATTCTTTGGCGTCGGTCCAACTTATTATTAACAAAATAAGTAAAAAAACCACCAACAATTGTCGCGGCTATGCCGCTAGATATAATTGCTATTATTATTGATTGTCCAAAAGTAAGCATATGGGTCTCTCCGATAAAACTTTTATATGGCGGAAGAGGTGAGATTTGAACTCACGGGACCCTTGCGAGCCCTCCGGTTTTCAAGACCGGTGCATTAAACCACTCTGCCACTCTTCCTTAAATTGCAATCGCAACTCAAGTAATTTAACTTAATTTTCATAATTCTGCAAGAGAAAAGGGATGGTCGGATCAAATCCGACCATCCCTTTAAAAACTAACTCGGAAATCAGAAGCCGCGCGAAGCCGTAAGGCCATACACGAATTCATTTTCCCGTTCCACATTGTCGCTTGGTATCGATATCATTGCTTTCGGCGTAAGCGTCAGCCAGCCATAGCAATCCCAATCGATTCCAGCTTCGCATTGGAAAGTGGTTGTCTCCTCCGTCTCAAATACACCGGGGGTGTATGTGACTCGGGGTTCAACCCAGAGATTAAACGGTTTGAGTGATTTTTCAATTTTCACTCCACCCGTATAAAGAATACCGCCGTCGCAATCCGTTTCTTTCTCGGCGATATCTTCCTCAATTCGCACAAACGGTTCTGCCGAAGCAAATCCGCCAACGTCAAGAGTTTTCCCTATCTTTCCTAGAAGTACGAAGTAATTTCCGGAACGGCCACAGAACATGCTGGCCAAATCATAGTAGCCAACACTCAGGTCTGTATTAAAACCGAGTACATCACCGGCCCAGCCGACAAAGTAGTCAATTTCATTACCTTCGTAGCCGTCGATACCAGTCGAGTTCCAGACGTTCGCGTAGAATCCGCTCGTATGACTCAGCGTCAGACTCGGCTGAATCACTTCATCCGATTCAAACTTCGAACCGGTCAAGCCGACATACTTGTTCAGCATCGAAACTTCGGTATTTACGGAAAAGTCTTTCAATCCTTCCGCATAAGCCGAACCGATACAGAACAACGCGACGAACACTACCGCAAACCGAATACAGGAACCTTTCATGGAACCACCTTTCTATAACTTTTGAGGAACAAAAATAAGGCGTCATTGCCCTATATTTACCTGTTGACAGTATAGCAAATTATAACCAAATTGTCAAGCAAAAAAATTTAATAATATACAGAATTACTTCAGTTCTTCCCTATTTCCACTACCCGCACCCTCGCTTCCTCTCTGTTTCTAAAATTTGAAAGTTCTAAATTTCCAACCAGATCTATATCGTCGCCAAGTTTTATCGCTTCTCCCCACGATTCCGGCGAAGAGAAAAAAGATATGGCAGAAAATCTTCCGCCGTCTTGCCCTTCACAGACCAGTTCCAAGTGATTTGCCTCTTTTCCAAATTTTTTCATTCCAATAACTTTTAAACCTTTCCAAAGAAAAATTGGTTTTTCGTTTCCGGCGCCAAACGGAGAAAGTTTATCCAAAATTTTGCAATTTTTTATATTTACATCTTTCGCATCAATTTCTGCATCTACATCTAGACCGTTTTCTATCATTTCTATCGCGACTTTCTTGTATGATGCTTCAAGACGCTCTTCCAAAACAGAAATCTTTTCAAAAGACAAAGTAAATCCACCGGACATTTTGTGTCCACCAAATTCCGAAAATACATCTCCTGCTTCTTTCATCATTTCTACCAGATCTACACATCCATCACTTCTGCACGAACCCTTTAAATCTATACCGTCTTCTCTGCCCCAGAGAAACACCGGTCCATCATGATCATCCAAAAGAGAGTTCGCCACAAGTCCAAGAAGTGATGGCTTCCATTCAGGATTTCCGGCAACCAAAACTTTCCTTTTATTTTCCGTACTTCTTTCCAAAATTCTTTTCTTAATTTCTTTTACAATACTCGCAACCACTCCTTTTCTTTCGCTGTTTATCTTGTCCAAATGTCTGGCTAGAGTTTCCGCTTCATCTTCATCTTTTGTAATTAGAAGTTTGAATGCGTCCTCCGGTTTTCCCATTCTGGATGCTGCATTGATACGCGGAGAAATCATAAAGCCGATATCATCTTCTGAAAGTCGGCTTTGATCAATCTTTAAAATTTTCAAAAGCTTTATTATTCCAAGGCGCTTAGATTTTCTCAAAACCTTAAGTCCATAATGCGCGAAAATTCTATTTTCTCCAACAAGTGGAATCATATCGGAGATAGTTGCAATTCCCACCATATCCAAAAGCCATTTTTCCCAACCTTTTTTAATTTTCCAAGTTTCTCCATACCTTGAAATCATCGCTTGAACCAACTTAAAAACTACACCGGATCCGCAAAGCATTTTTTCCGGATAGTTACAGTCCCCCCTTTTCGGGTCGAGAATCGCATACGCTTTCGGAGTTTCTTCTCCAATCAAATGGTGGTCCGTAATTATCAAATCTATACCTTTTTCTTTTATGAGTTTTGCTTCTTCCACATCTGCAATTCCACAATCCACCGTGATGATAAGTTTGACTTTTTTCTCCGAAAATTCTTCCACAGCTTCTTTGTTTAATCCAAATCCTTCAATCACCCTGTGCGGAATATAATTCTCAAAGTTTTTAAATCCAATTTTTTCAAAAAAATCATGCATGACAACCGCCCCAGGAATACCATCCGCATCATAATCGCTAAATATGATGACTTTTTCATTTTCATCAATCGCTTTCTTTATTCTTACGATAGCTTTCTCCATATCTTTCATCAGAAATGGATCATGATTCTTTTCAAAGTTAGGATTTATGAAATCTTCCGCTTCTTTCCTGCTTTTCATTCCTCTGGAAAGAAGCAAAAGTGAAAGAAGCTCGGGGTAATCTCCGAACTTCTTTTTTTCTTCCACCGAAAGTTTTTGTCTGATTAGATATTTTGTCATATGCTTTTAAAAAGCGCGGATATGATGTTTTTGGAGACTTGGGAGCGCGACGGCGCGAGCACGAGGAATTTTTTAGCAAAAAAATATCCGTGCTCCAAAAACATCATATCCGCGCTTTTTATTCTACTAATTCCGGCTGGTATTCACTATTCATCTGTACCTTTCTCATATTAACAGAAATTATTTTTTTGTCTTTTATCTTCACTTCAAGAAGCCCTCCAGACATTGTTTCTGGAGAAAAGTATTGATCAAAAATAAAGTTTCCTAAGCTATATGCGATAAAAACATTTCTATACTGATCCAACGTCTCCACTACATGAGGATGCCCGCCAACCACGAGGTCGGCTCCGGCATCTATTGCAATTTTTGCCCACTTTTTCTGGAAGTCATTCGGATCTTTTTTATATTCTTCTCCAAAATGGTATGAAACTACAATAACGTCGGCTATACTCTTGGCTTCTCTTATAGATTTCTCAACTTTCTCCTGTTTTGTCACGGCAATTCCGGAAGAGCTAGCTACAGCATCATATTGTCCAGAGCCAAACTGACTGAAAGAAAGAAAAGCTACTTTTGTTTTATTTACATCTACTATGTCCGCATTGTAAGCTTCGTCTTCATTCATTCCCCCGCCTGAAACAATTATTTTATTTTCTTTTAATCTGGAAAAGGTATCCTCCATTGCAATTTTCCCCCAATTATTTATGTGATTGTTTGCCACTGACAAAACTTTGAATCCAACTTCCCGCAAAACCGGCGCGAAATTTGGATCCATCTCAAAAGAATATAGGTTATGAAGATCTTGTCCCTTATCTGAAATAGGTCCTTCAAGATTTCCAAAAATTAAATCGTATTTGGATAAATTACTCTTTATTTTTTCAAAAGGAAAATAATAGTCGCCATTACCGTTTTTAATAAATTTAGAATAGACGCCTCGGTCAAGCATTATATCTCCTACAAAAGCTATCGCAGTTTCATCAGAATTTTTTATCTCCGCAAGATTCCTCGATTCAATGACAGAAGAAATATTTCTTTCCAACAGGGTTGTTTTTTCAATATTCACTTTCACTTCTTTCAAATTTTGCCAGACAGACAAAAGTCCTTGTGGAATTTGCACAAAAGCAAAAATCACGACCGCAAGGGCAAAACCCTCCAAAATCATTTCAGAAAATTTTTTAACAAAACCTTTTTCCATCCCGTTAGAGATTAAAGTGTTATGAATTGGCACCTTAATCTAATTATTAAATAATTGTTGTTATAATTTTCAATGTTACCTTTTCTACGGAAACAATCAGATTGTTTCCTATCTCTAACGGGATCCATGAACCTATCTTAAATCTCTCCGAGCATCATCGCAACTTCAGCAAAATTTTCCGGTTTTAAACTTTCTCTACCGAGAAGAAGTCCGTCTATCTGTCCTTTGGTGATAAAATCTCGCGCATTGTTTTTACTGACTGAGCCACCGTAAAGGATAGGAACCATAAGACCTTCTTCTTTGAATTTGTCATTCAAAACTTTTTTAATAAAAATCGTCATCTCATGCAAGTCTTCCGGACGAATCGCCTCACTTTCCTTTTTACCGATAGCCCAAACCGGTTCATAGGCAATAATTAAATTAGAAATATTTTTTTTATTTACTTTTACAAGAGCTTCAAGAAGTTCTGTTTTTACAAAATTATAAAAATCTCCTTCTTCATTTCTTTCTTTTTCTCCTATGCAAAGAATCGTTTTTATTTCTCCTTTCAACGAAGAAACGACTTTCTCTGAAATCATTTCCAAAGTTTCGCATATTTTTCTTCTTTCGGAATGGCCAACTATGGCATATTCTGCACCAGCATTTTTTATCATATCTACACTAACTTCTCCCGTAAAAGATGTTCCGTCTCCACCAAAAACATCTTGTGAGCCAAGTTTGATTCTCTTCTGCCCCTTGAGTATAGTCCCTATCTCATTAAGAAAAATGAAAGGGGGACAAATAACCACATCTGTTTTTTTATTATTTTCTAATTTTTGTTGGATTTCTTTTACAAGATTTACAGCTTCTTCAGGAGAACTGGGGTTCATTTTCCAATTACCGACAAGTATCTTTCTTTTTATCATTGCACAATTATATCACAATCAATAACCTAATAAAAAAAGATTTTGTAGCTATTTCAACATATTTCTTTTCTTGGTATAATTGTCGTATGCAACCATCAATTAAGTGGACGGCGCCTGAATATCGCAAAAAAGAAAGAAGCACAGACTGGTATTGGTCATGGGGAATTATTTCTTTATCTATAATAGTTATTTCAATTTTTCTGCACAATTATGCTTTTGCCGTACTTATTGCAGTAGCTGTTTTTGCTTTAATTACCGTTGTTATGAAAGACTCCGATATCTTTGCATATGAAATAGGCGAAAAAGGAATAAAGGCCGGAAAAGATTTTATTGCGTATGGATCAATAGAGTGTTTTTGGATAAAAGATGGGGAGGAAGAAGATCTTTTACTTTTAAAAACAAACCGTTTTTTATCGCGCACACTTTCAATAATTATAGAAGATGTAGATTTGAATGATATGAGAGAATTTCTCCTTACAAAATTAAAAGAAAAAGAGCTTGAAGAACCATCCTCAAAAAGAGTTATGGATTTTTTGGGATTCTAACTAAAATATGGTAGAGTTTTTCAATCCCTCTCGTCGTCCAACGGATAGGACGCATCCCTGCGAAGGATGAAATCCAGGTTCGATTCCCGGCGGGAGGACAATGTAAATATGTGAAAAAACCGCCTTTCAGCGGTTTTTTAGTTTTATATTTTATTTTTTCCTTTATTCACAAATAATGTAAGTCTGGATTTGTATCTTGCGGCGGTGTTTTTCTTTATGTAATCTTTTTTCATTGCTTTATCTATAGCTTTGTAAGCGATAGGTAGAGCTTTTTCGGCTTCCTTAATTTTTCCTTCTTTGACGAGTTTTTGTATATCTTTTATTTCGTTTTCAAATCCTCTTTTTATTCTAACATTAAAGACCCTCTTTCTGAGAGATGCTCTTGTTGCTTTTTTTGCTGAACTTGTGATAGCCATATAATATTTATCTTAATTAGATTCAGCCAGATTAACATCTTTTGATAAAAAAGGCAATATGAAAACCAATTCTCTAAATATGATAGAATATAAATATGATTTCAAAAGTCACAGGAGAAATAATTTTTGTTTCTGAAAAATTCTTAATTGTAGAGACAAACGGAATTGGTTACAAGATCTTTGTACCGAAAGATGTATCTCTTCTAAACAAAAAAGTAGGCACAAAGATTTCTCTTTGGACTTATCTTGCTGTACGAGAAGATGCACAAACACTTTATGGTTTTTCAGAGAAAGATGAGCAGGATTTCTTTGAGTTACTCATTTCAATTTCGGGAATTGGTCCAAAAACTGCACTCGGTATAATGAGTGTAGCTACCACAGACAGTTTAAAGAGAGCTATCAAGACCGGAGAGGTAGGACCGCTTGTCAAAATTTCCGGCATCAGTAAAAAAATGGCAGATAAAATTGTTCTTGAACTCAGAGATAAGGTTATCGGAGAAACCAAAGATTATGAAGGACTCAAGGAAGAGTCTGATGCGCTTGAAGCTTTGAAAACTCTGGGATATTCACATGATGAGGCAAGAGACGCTTTGAAGAAAGTTGGTGATGAACACAAAGAAACTGGCAAGAAAATAAAAGAAGCACTAAAGATTTTAGGCAAATGATTTAGATAAAGTAATAAACCTTGTAGCAAAGTAATTTAAAGTGTCTAAGTCCCTGACTGAAGACACTTTAGGTCATTTTGCGGAGAGATTTTTTATTTTTATATGTTCCAAGAATAGCATGGGGATATTCCTGAATTTCGCGAGAGTAAAGGACAAAGCTCATTCAGAAATATTCCCATGCTATTTCAGCTCTTAAATCTGATGCACTGAACAAAAATGTGCGCTCCTACCACCTACGACAATTCTTTTAATAATCCCCCGACAGCCCTTTTTGGCACATTTTTCTCCTGTTTTTCTGTAAACTTTGTGAAAATCCTGAAATTTTCCCTTTTCTCCATATGGATTGCGATAATCCGACATTGAATCTCCACCGAGTTTGATAGATTTTTGTAAAATAATGCTTATATTTTTATAAATCTCTTTCTTTTGCTTTTCCGAAAGATTTTTGACCTTTTTCTCAGGATGCACGGAAGAAGTCCATAGAATTTCATCTGAATAAATATTTCCAATTCCTGCAATCAAATTTTGATCCATTAAAACAGTTTTAATTTTACCTCCCAGTTTTTTTGAAATTCGTTCTTTAAAAATTTTGTAGGAAAAATCTTTTTCGAGCGGTTCTGGACCCGTCTCACAAAATTCTTCTTCACATTTTTCACCAACTAGCAATAAAATCTTTGCAAATTTTCTTGCATCGGAAAGTACAAGTTTATTTCCGTCCGACAAAGAAAAAACTAAATGAACAAATCTGTTATATGGGTCTTTCAACGCACCGTTTTCTTTAGGTAACCATTTTTTATCCACAAAATCATATTTTCCATACAACAAATGTCCTGTCATTTTCATATGAATCAAAATTGTTGCATCTCCCGAAAGTTTTATCAAAACATTTTTTGCCCTTCTCTCCACTCCAAGAATTTTCTTACCGACAATTTTGTTTTTAAAAACAGAAAAATATTTAGGATCTTTTATTCCTAAAGAATATTTTGCGGATTTTCCTTTGTAGTCAGTCCAGATATCTTTGATAAAAAGATTTTTTATTTTTCTGTCTAAAATTCTACAAGTTGTCTCAACTTCAGGAAGTTCAGGCATGTTGTTTGTTTAAAAATTTCTTTAATTCTTCTTTTGCAACATTTGCATCGCTCCATTCTTCTTTCTCACCATTTTTTCGCATAATATATGGGTCGGTTCCTTTGCCTGTAATAAGCACCGCTCCGTTTTTATCGGCAATTTCTATAGCTTTTTTGATAGCTTTTCTTCTATCCATTATTATTTCCGGCTTCTTTTGGAACATCTCTTTTGCCATGTCTTCTACGATTTCTCTCGGTTCATCGTCATATGGATCCTCATCCGTCAGAATAATTTTGTCGCAATATTTTTCTGCGATAAGCGCCATCTCTTTTCTTTTCCATTTGTCTCTGCCACCACCACAATTTCCAAGTACGCAGACTTTTGGTTGGTTCAAAAAAGCTTCATAAAGTTCTCGAAGAGAATCTGGCGTGTGAGCATAGTCCACTACAACATCAAAACTCTGCCCTTCTCTAATTCTTTCTACTCTTCCGCGAATGACAGAAACTTTTTCAAGAGCTTTTTTAATTGTTTCCGCATTGATTCCTTCCGCTTCCGCAAAAACAGCGGAGGCAAGCATGTTATAAATATTAAATTTTCCAGTAAGTCGCGAAACAATTTTTACTCCGTCAAAGATCATAACCAAACCTTCCTTCTGTAGAGAAAATGGCTCGGCATCTTTTATGGAATATGTAAATTTGTTTGAAATATTTGTATCCAAAAATTTTCGTCCTTCTTTATCATCTATATTTGAAACAATTATTTTTCCTCTTTTAGATGAATCTTCAAGAGCCTTTGCAATAGAGAGCTTCGCCTCCAAATATTTTTGATATGAACCATGTGACTCTATATGTTCCGGTGCAAGATTTGTGAAAATCAAGGCATCAAGATCTATAAATTTATGCCTGAACTGCTTTGCTCCTTCCGAAGACATTTCTATCACAGCCCAATCACAGTTAGCATCTACAGCTTTTCGCAAAAAATTTTGCAAGAAAAATCTTCCGGGCATTGTCATCTTAAACTTGTTATCTTCACTTTTATCGCCAATTTTGAACCGTAAAGTGCTAGCTAGAGCCGTTTTAAAGCCCGCTTCTTCAAGAATTGTGCTCACAAGTTCGGCTGTAGTAGTCTTACCTTTTGTGCCGGTTATAGCCACAACTTTTACTTTTTCTGATGGAAAACGATAATAGACTGCACCGATAAATGCCAATAGATAATGATAAATAGGTCTGCCTTTTGCTATCAGATTTTTCGGCACGATTTTCTTCACAAAAGAAAGTATTTCTTCCATATTCATATAATAACCCTAATTAAAATTATTTACAAAAAATCTCAAATCCTGCCACACCAAATGCCACTGAGACATTTAGTGATTCTTTTTTACCAAGCATCGGAATTTCTGCAATTACGTCTACTAAATCGAGAATTTTTTGTGACAAACCGTTAACTTCTTCACCCAAAATTATTGCCACAGAATTTTTCGTTTTTATTTTTCTATAATTTACCGACTTCGGACTTTGTTCAAGGGCAATGATTTGTACTTTTTCTTTTTTTAACTTTGTCAAAAGTTTTTTAATATCGTCACAATATTCCCAAGCCACACTTTCTTCCGCCCCTAACGCCACTTTTGCCAAATCCTGCCTCTTTCTACCAAATCTATCTTTCGGCATAGGAGTACATCCACAAAGAAAAATTTTATTCACACCAAGAGCATCCGAGGTTCTAAAAATTGAACCGACATTATGAATACTCCTAATATCCACCAAAACCACAAATTTTTGTTTTTTCATCGTTTAGTCAAATATACGTCATTGAAACAAAAAATCAAATATACTATAATAGCGACATGTTAAACACATTTCCAGATCTTTTAACCTATAGTATGCTCGCTCCTTTTATTTTAAGAATGATTCTTGGACTCATAATGATTGACTTGGGTTTTTTGAAGTTCCATGCCGAAAAAGAAAAATGGATTGCGCTCTTTAATCTTATCAGTCTTCGACCATCTATTTGGTTTGTAAAAATATTTGCCCTTATTGAAATAATCGGTGGATCAATGATTATTCTCGGCATATATACTCAAACAGTCGCTTTGGTTTTTGTTATTATAACTTTGTCCGAGCTTATTCTAGAATGGAAAGAAGAAACTCTGATAAAAAGAAATCTGCCTTTTTATTTCTTACTTTTTGCAATTTCTCTTTCTCTCATTTTTTCCGGTGCAGGCGCGTTTGCTTTAGACTTGTCAATTTAAAAATCTATTTGAAGCAAAACAGCAAATAATAATTGGACTTTTTTTGATTTTCTTGGTATATTTTTCTTGCTCGTTAATTAAAGATATGCCCTCATAGCTCAGTTGGTAGAGCAGTTGCCTTTTAAGCAATTGGTCGTAGGTTCGATTCCTACTGAGGGCACCATTTAGTACAATCTTATTTTGTGGTACTATAGATGTAGCGATAATCATCATTTGTTGCTGTATATAAGTATATCTCAACTTATATATATTTTATTCGGATAATTCAATATTAATTTTATGAAAACAAAAGTAACCCTAGTATTTTCAATAGTTTTCTTTCTTTCGTTTACTATGTTCTACGTTGCATCAGCTCAAAATATTAATGCCAATACAAATATTAATTTGCAAACTCAGGTTAATACCACAAGCACAGCTACAAAAAATATCAATGCGACAAATACAAACACTAACAGCAAGTTAACTACAGGAAAACTTCCGGGTACTCCCGCTTCCCCCGCTGTGTCACTCATTCTTACTACCAGTGTGTTTACCCAATCACTTCTTAATATTGCCGATCGTGAAAATGCCATCGGAAATCAATTACACGAGATTATCAATACGCAAAACAATTCCGCATCAACCTCGGCCTCTGCTATGGTAAAAGTTGAAGAAAAAGGTTTTATAAAAACTTTTTTCTTTGGAAGTGATTACAAAAATCTGGGGATTATTCGAAGTGAACTAGCCACGACAAGTAATGTCATTAGACAACTTAAGTTACTTCTAGACAAAACAACAGACAACGAAAATCGTACCTTGCTTAATACCCAGATTCAGATTCTAGAAGCTGCGCAGATAAAATCAAACACCTATGTAACAACCCACGAAAACGCCTTCAGTCTCTTTGGTTGGTTTACAAAACTGTTTTTGAAGTAAAGAAATTTTCAACTCTTGATAGCAAGAAAGACCAGATTTGTTCTGGTTTTTCTTTTATTTATTAGATACCCATCTTCTTAACATAATTCATCTTTTAATACTTATTTAGGGTTTGACCAAAATCCAATAGAAGATATAATTGTGTTAAGTCGGAAAACTTATTAATTAAAATTATCTAAATCTTAATGAAAAAATATTTATTAGCAGTCTTCATTGTATTAACTTTTGTCTGTACTTCACCACATTTTGCAAAAGCAATTGAAGCAGAACTTACTAACTCAGATATTAAAAACTTTATTAATGCCCTTATCACAATAAAAGCAATACCTCCAGATAAAATTGCCGAGGCAAATGCATTTCTCGCACAACTTGATAATAGTTCAGATTATAACCCAGCTTCTGCAGAGCCATCCTTCGATGTATCGTGTGCTGGAAATGTTACTGGAGACACCATCACATGGACAGCTTATGCTCCAGCAGGTATTGAAAGCGTAATAAAATATAAATACTCATGGGCAGACAATGAAGGTTCTTTCGCTATGTCACAGGATCAAAATGTAATTTCCAAAAAATATACAACATTCGGTACAAAAACGGCTTATATTTATGTAAAATCTGTAGATGGTTTCGGTTGGGCATCTTGTAATGCTGATATCTTGCCTATCGATATTATTCCCGCACCAAAACCTCCAACAGCGTATGTTTCTTGTGTCGCCAATCCTTCTAGAGCTCCGATAGGTTCTACTATAAATTGGTCCGCTATTGTTTACGGAGGTGAAGGAACATATACATACGCATGGTCTGACAATGAAGGATCGTCTGGAATAGCTACTGGAAGTGCAGGTCAAACTGTTTCAAAAATATATAATACAGCAGGAATCAAAACAGCCACTTTGTTGGTCAAAGATTCAGAGAACAATAATGCAACGATTAGGTGTAATACTTACATATATGATCCAGGGGTGACACTACAAGGGTCTGTTACTACTCTACAAGCTTCGTGTTTTTCTGATAGAACAACTGTATACCTTGGTCCAAAAGACCTTCCACCTATTACAAAAGGAGGAAATATAGTTTTTACTGCTAAAACTTCTGGAGGAGATGAGGGATATACATATCTTTGGTCAGATTCTGACGGAGATGAAGGACTTGCTGGTGAAAATTTGTTAAAAGTATACACAACTCCAGGAAATAAAAGTATGAATGTAAAAGTAACCTCCGGTACACAGACAGTTACAAAAAGTTGTAATTTTAACGTAGTAGATACGCCTCCACCTCCACTTACCGTTTCTTGTTCTGGTGTTAAAAGTGCTAATGATACAGTAATATGGCATGCGGTCGCTTCTGGAGGTGGTTTAACTTCAGATGGTACGGAAAATTATGCATACCTTTGGTGGTTACCCAATGAGGAAAATTCTGTTTTAACACCAGAAAAAAGTGTTTCTAAAGTTTATACAACCACAGGTTCAACAACTGCCAATTTAAAAGTTTATTCCGGAGATCAAGAAGGCTTTGCTAATTGTTCTGCAAATGTTTCACCTGTTGCCACGCCATTGTCTGTTTCTTGTTCGGCAACCCCAGATAGTGTTTCTCCAGGTCAACTTATCACTTGGACAGCAAACCCTGCCGGAGGTATTGGGAATTATTTATATTACTGGTGGGATAGTGAAAGCTATATTGGAGAAGTCGGTAGTTCTTTCCAAAAGAGCTATACTTCGGAGGGAGAAAAAATAGCAGGATTATTAGTAACATCGCCGGGTACAACTTCAGGAAGCCCGGTAGCCTCTGCTATTTGTTATGCAACTGTTGCATCTTCAACATCAATAACTTCTACAGAGTGGTACGTTTCTGACACCCCAGTAAGTCCGACAAGTTGGTACACAGCAAGTTCAACTTGTTCGGGTCTATCAGCAACAGGAGGTGTAAAATCTGGAGTAGCTTGGAGACTGCCAACGACTTCAGAGCTAGTTAATTTGTACGCAAATAGCAGTAGTACCCCAACTGGTTTTCAGAGTGACGGCTACTGGTCTGGTACTAATACGATGAATCCAAACGACAACGACCTCTCCGACTATGTCAGTATGAACTACGGCAATGCAAATTCTTTCAACAAAAATAGTCCAATCTATTATGTACGCTGTGCTCGCTAGTATTTTTCTCTAGATATATATTATAACTCCATCAACATTCTCTCAAGTGCTACGTGCATATCGGCATTACCACGATGTGCTTCGTGATACATAGAAACCATTTTTGATGAAAGTTTTTCTAGTTCTTCTTCGGTGTAATTTTCTGCATAGCGTTTTGCTTTTTGAAATGGAAAATCTTTCATTCCTGCGTCTTTCGCCGTTTTGCATTTCTTTGCAAGAAGCATTGATTTTATCTGCCAGAAAAATATTCCGTGAACTTCTTCCGCCGGCACAGATTCATTCAAAGCGTCTTGAAATAAAACCCACAAACTTTTTCGCTTTCTTTCACCCAGAGCATTTGCAAATTCAAAGAAATCTATTTTTTCGCCAATCAGAGCAAGTTCCTCTTTTTTGTTTAATTTTCTAAATGGTTTTTTGAATTCCTTTGATTTCTCAGATTTTTCTTCTATTTTTTTGATTATTTCTAAATCAGTTTTCTTTTGAGAAGTCAGAATATCACACAACACAAAAATATTTTCGCTTTCTTTCATTTCTTTAAGAGTTGAAAGAATGGCTTTTTTACTTTCAATATTGTCTAAGACACGATATAGAAAAACAACGTACTTATTTACAAAAAGCGCCTGACTTTGAGCCAGTTCAAAGATCCTCTGTTCAGAAATTTCCTCGCCAATAATTTTTACAAGAGTAATATCTTTTTTTCTAGTCAAAATACTGCTGACTACTTTGTCGGCATTTGCCTTTGACTTCTCAATATCGTCTCCGTAAAAAAAATAAATCATTTACCCGAAAAAATTTTTGCCAATAAAATTGTTTGTTTTCGACTTAACATTAACAATAGTTTAACACAAAACTATCAAGATAATGATATTCTTCGCAATAACCAATTTTACAAACGTTGGCAAAAACTTTAACGGGTGAATTAAATTAAAAACATGGCTGAGGCAACTATAGACGCAGTTTCTGCTCGTAAAGTTTGTTTGCCTAAAGAAACAATCTCCACTTTTGCATTCTCTAAAGTTTGTAAGTCACCTTCACTCCATCCACCTTCAGGACCAATTAAAATACCGATTTTTCTGAGGTTTTTGAAGCCGGAAATTTTTGCGCTTATATCCAAACCATCCTGGTCAAAAGCAATAAGTTTGCCATCAAAGCCTTTTATCGCATCAGAAAAAGCTATTGGCGCAAAAATTTCCGGCACTTCCCCTCTGCCTGATTGTTCACTTGCCTCTTTTGCAATTTTGTTGAGTCGCTCTAAATTTAAATCTTTTTTCTCGCTTCTGTCTGAGATGATTGGATGAAAAGTAGTCACTCCAAGTTCTGTACCTTTCTCTACTATCCATTCAAAATTATCTTTTTTTATAATAGATTGAAACAAATGAACTTCCACTACTGAAACATTTTGATTTTGTTTCTTTGAAATTAGAACAAAGTTTGTTCTATCTTTCTCAAAATCGACAATCTTTGATTCAAAATTAAGCCCACTTCCATCAAAAAGTTCCACGACTTCCCCGCCACGAAACCGAAAAACCTTACGAAGCTGATTCTCTAGATCTTTATCGATAACGAAAAAATTGTCCCCGTTTTTCAAATTTTCCAATTTCTCTTTTATAAAAAATCTCTGAAGTTTCATGAAAAAAGTATAACACAGAAACTAGATCTAGTAACAAACCCCCTTTAGACGTCTTTGTCCGGGCTGGAGACATCTAAAAGGAGGTTGTAGAAAGGTTTTTATTCTTTAATTGATTTTTTAACCATGTTGTTATATTCTACAAGCATGAATTTAATACCCACAGTTATAGAAAAATCACAATTTGGAGAAAGGGCTTTTGATATTTATTCTCGTCTTCTCAAAGAAAATATTGTCTTCCTCGGAGGAGTAATAGATGATGACACTGCAAACATTGTCATAGCTCAGCTTCTTTTCTTACAATCAGAAGATTCAAAAAAAGATGTACATCTATACATCAACTCTCCAGGTGGATCAGTTTCTGCAGCTCTTGCCATTCTAGATACAATGAACCACATCAAAAATGATGTCTCTACTGTTTGTATAGGTATGGCTGCATCAGCGGCAGCGCTTTTGCTTTCGGCTGGAAAGAAAGGAAAGAGATTTTCTCTACCAAACTCTGAGATTATGATCCACCAACCGATGGGAGGTGCTCAGGGACAAGCAACAGACATTGAAATTACCGCGAAACAAATTGTGAAACTAAAAACAAAATTAAATAAATTAATGGCAGATAATACAGGCAAATCCATTTCTCAAGTAGAAAAAGACGCCGATCGCGATTACTACATGTCTGCAGAAGAGGCCAAAAAATACGGGATTATTGATAAGGTGATTTAAAAAAAGTTAAGCAAACCCCTTCATAAAGTGCGAAAAAACGTCTTAAGTCCGGACAAAGACGTTTTTTTGACACTTTATTTCGGGGTTTAACCATTAGCAAATAACTCCGAAACAAAGTGATTTAAAGTGTCTTTGTCCGGGCTGAAGACACTTTAGGTCACTTTGTGGAGAAGATATTTGCGATTATTTTTTACTAGACAAATTCCCCAAAATAAGATACTATTGACCCGTTATCAATTTTAATTTAGAGATTTCGTTTATTGTCGGATTTCCACCAAAGAAGTATGTTTATAAAACTTAGAATTCAAAAAACAAACATAGGACTAGTTGAAATAAGCTAAAGCGAAATCTTTTCGCATTATGTCATTAAAAATAGTATTTTTGTTAGCATCCATTGCTGGCCTTTTGGGCATTGCAATCGGATATTTTTTACGTATCGTCATATCCTTGGGTAAAAAGGGTTCTGTTGAGCTTGAAGTTAGAAGCTTAATGGTAAAGGCAGAAGAAGAAGCAAAGAAAGTTATTTTGGAAGCAGAAACAAAATCTGTAGATATAATAAAAGAAGCAAAGAAAGAGGCAAAAGAAAAAGAGGAAAAATTATTACAAACAGAATCAAGATTAGTAAAGAAAGAAACACTTTTGGATCAGAGACAAGGAGACATAGACAAGGAAGTTGAAGGACTTAAACAAAAAGTTGCCGAGATAAAAGAAATAAAAGAAAGAGTAGACAAGATGGAAGTTGAAAAAGGCGAAGATCTTCAAAAAATTGCAAAAATGACCCTGGAAGAAGCCAAAGAAAGTGTCGTTGCAACAGCAGAAAAGAAATTCGGGGAAGATATTATGGCTAGGATGAGAAAGCTTGATGAAATTGGAGAAGAAAAATTGGATCATAGAGCAAAAGAAATCCTTATTTCTTCCATTCAACGCCTCTCCTCTTCTGTCGCTCCGGATATAATGTCCACGATAGTCAGTATCCCTTCAGACGACATGAAAGGAAAAATCATAGGAAAAGAAGGAAAGAATATCAAAGCTTTTGAGAGAGTAACAGGTGTTGAAGTCATAGTAGATGACAATCCTGGAGTTATTACTATTTCATCTTTTGATCCTATACGAAGACAAGTCGCCAGAGTCGCTCTTGAAAACCTTTTGATAGACGGAAGAATTCAACCGGCTAAAATAGAAAAAATCGTAGAAAAAGCCCAACAAGATATAAACAAAATTATAAAAGAAAAGGGTGAACAAGCTGTTTATGAATGCGGTGTCTTAAACCTTGATCCAAGAGTCGTTTTGATTCTCGGAAGATTATATTTCAGAACAAGCTATGGACAAAATGTTTTGCAACACTCAATAGAAATGTCCCACATAGCAGGAATGATAGCCACAGAAGTTGGAGCAAATGTTGCAATAGTAAAAGCAGCAGCTTTGGTTCACGACATTGGTAAAGCAGTAGATCATGAAGTTGCCGGTACACACGTGGAAATAGGAAAAAGAATACTCCAAAAATTCGGAGTAAGTGAAGATATTATCAAAGCAATGCAATCGCACCACGAGGAATACCCTTATGAAAGTCCGGAAGCTGTGATCGTGCAGGTTGCCGATGCTATTTCCGGTTCTAGACCTGGAGCAAGAAGTGATAGTATAGAAAATTATATTAAAAGACTTGAGGAACTTGAAGCAATTGCCAATTCTTTCAAAGGAGTTGAGAAATCATATGCATTGCAAGCCGGTAGAGAAATCAGAGTGTTTGTAAGACCAGAGGAAATATCTGATTTTGATGCACTCAAGCTCGCTCGCGATATAGCCGATAAAGTAGAAAATGAACTCAAATATCCGGGTGAAATAAAAGTTACGCTGATTAGAGAAGCAAGGGTGATAGAATACGCCCGGTAGTAGATTTTCAGAGAGATTAAAAGAAAAAAATCACCGAACTAAAAACTCGGTGATTTTTTATTTCCCTTCAGTCCCTGACCCACTATTATAAAATGTTGAAATTTTAGAGTAGTAAAAAAAGTAATTTAATTTAAATCTGTTTCAGATAACGAACGATTACAATACCTTGATAACCGTTTCCGCCATATGAACCACCTCCGCCTCCGCCTCCTCCTCCTCCACTTCCGAAATATGTTCCTGCTAATCCAGGGGTTCCAGCACCATCTGTGCCATTACCTCCCCCGCCAGTACCACCCAATCCAGCATGCCAACCTGTGGGCAAATAACCTCCACCTCCACCTCCGCCAGCATATGTTTGGGTTGTTCCAGATATATCATAGCTTTTACCATTACCGCCTTTGCCGGCTTGATTTGTAACGGCATTTTCACCAATTGCATTTGCACCTCCACCACCACCGCCACCGTGATTACTACCACCACCCCATAAACCAGTACCGCCTGCATAACCTTGACCTGTTTGTCCTGTTCCGACAGGATCACTATATCTAAAACTATTACCACCACCGCTACCGCCATTCGTGCCACCCGAACAACCACCTCCTATACCATCGTCACTACCGCCACCGCCACCGCCAATAGTTGTTATACTTTCAAAAATTGATGAGCCACCATTTTCGCCTGGTGTGCACATCCCTAAGCTACCAGCGCCACCAACTCCAATCGTTACAGTTACTGCACCAGAAATATTAGTACTTGTAGAAACCAAACCGCCCGCGCCTGCTCCACCACCTATACCAAAGCCTCCTCCGCCGCCTCCCGCAACCACGAGCACCTCAACATCAAGAGAACCAGAAGGAACTACAAAAGAATCCTCTCCGACTGTTGTGAAAGTATTAAGACAGTAATCTCCATCTGTACTTGTTTCGCCTCCAGTAGCTGGACAAGCTACCACTTCTTCTTCACTCGGTGTAGTCGTCCCTATAGCAATAAAAGCACTGAGTTCTGCCTGTGGAGCAGTAAGGACAATCTTGTTGTTTGTGTCCTTCATGACTTTGTAACCTGTACCATTAGTAGTGGCATAGACCTTGGGAATGAGGTTGTTGATGAAGGAGAGGGTGGAACCTTGGGGGTCAATGGGAATAGAGGTGAGATAGGTTGGTACAAGTGGTGAAAGGTCGATGAGACCGGTACAATCAATACCTGTAGAAGTGGAGTTTGAACCTGTGTTACAGATTTCTGTAAGAGTGGTGGGTGTAGCAGCAGGATAGGTGTAGTGGTCTATGAAGTACTGTTGCATTGCTTTGTGTATTTCGTTCAGATTGAAGGTTCGTTCTGTATTACGTACTGTGGCTAACTGCTTACCTGGGTTTATTGCTACTACTGCTATACCTGCCAGTACTGCGATGATGGCTACGACTAGGAGCATTTCGAGGAGGGTGAAGGCGGAATTAAGATTTTTTAATCTTTTTTTCATTTGTTTGGGGTTGGATGAGTTTATTATATAGGAGTATAGGTGAAAAGTAAAAAAAGAAATGTGAGAAAAATATAAGAAATAGAAAAAGATATAGAATTTTGTATATTTAAACTTTTACTTCTCAACTATTTATAAAAATACTCATCATTATTTTGAAATAACGTGTCTTTAAAGTCAATGACTATTCTCACCTATCAAAAATACTCTTGTTTTAAGCCCGTCAAAATTTTTGATAATTCATATTTTACCCTTTATTTACAACGTATTTTAAGAAAAAAAATTTTCTTCGGGTAAACCATTTTTTAGACGTCTAAAATACCCTTATTTTATAACAAATATGCAATAAACAGGTTATAAACTTCGGCTATTGTGCTAAAAAAGCGTTGTAATATAATACCCCGAGGTCAGCTATCTTCAGAACTAAGTTCTGAAGATTATAGAAAGGGTCGATCTTACAAGTTTTTCACGAAGCTACGACCAGCCAAGTGAATAATTTAAATTTAAATATGAATAAACAATCAATTGCAGAGGCAGTAAATAAAATACTCAATGGAACAAAGGTTCAATCAGAGCAAGTTGTAGATACAGTTATTGACACAATTATCGGCGGTTTAAAGAAAGGTGAAGATGTTTCAATTGCCGGTCTTGGTATCTTTTCTGTAAAAACAAGAGCCGCAAGACAAGCCAGAAACCCAAGAACAGGAGAATCAATCTCTGTTCCTTCAATGAAGGTTCCAAAATTTAGAGCTGCAAAGGCCCTAAAGGAGGCAGTTAGATAAGTCGTCTGTATATAAATACAAAACAAAAAATCGCCGTTGGGCGATTTTTTGTTTTGTATTTGTTCTTATATTTTACCTTTCTTTTTTAAAAGTTCGCTGATTTTATCAACTACTTCTTTAAGAGTGAAGTTGGCTTTAATCAAAAATTCATCCGCTCCGAGCTTTTTACCTTCTTCAATTTCATATTCCTGACCAAGATTGGAGAAAATAATGATTGCCATCTGGTCATAACGGGAATCAGCTCTTATTTTTTTTAGTGTTTCAAATCCATTCATTTCCGGCATAATGATGTCCAAAAACATCAAATCGGGAATTTCTTTTTCGAGTGACTTCAAGGCTTGTGTACCATTATCTACAAAGGAAACCTTATACCCTTCTTTGTTCAACCGTCCAGTTAACAATTGAACAAGAAAAAGATCGTCTTCAACGACCAATATCTTTATATCTAGATTTTTCTTTTTTCTAGCTTCATCAAGTGGATTTTCTTCTTTATTGATATTGTTATCCATTTTTAAATATAAATGCTGGAGTCATTATACTGGAAAAAGAACACATAGGCAAACTAACTTTTAGTATTATTATCATTTGCAATCGGAAGAGTAAAATAGAATGTAGTCCCTTTACCGACAACACTTTCAAAGCCAATTTGACCTCCGTGTTTTTCAACCGCGTTTTTGGAAATGAAAAGACCCAAACCAGAACCGTCGGTTTGCATTTTGGCTGCATTGTCAGCGCGGAAAAACTTATTAAAAATATCTGCTTGTTGATGTTCAGGAATACCAATACCATTGTCTTCAACGGATACTTTAATCATATTGTTTTCAGGTATTGCCCTTATTACAACTTTTCCTCCACTTTTGGTATAAATTAATGCATTTTCAATTAAATTCTGGATTGCCCCGCGGATTTTTTCAGGAGCAACGTTTATGAATGGCAGTTGGACAGACGGCTTTTCAAAAGAAAGATTTATTTGACGTGTAGAAGCAAGTCCTACAAAATCTGAAAGTACACTACTGATAAGATCTTCGATATGTACAAGCGTCAAACTATATTGCACTTTGCCAGATTCTATACGTGTCACTTCCAACATATCATTTATCAGATTAATCATACGGTCATTGCTATCATACCCTTTCTTTACCAAATCTCGCTGTTCTGAAGTTAAGTTTTTTGAATACTCATCAATAAGAAGAGAAAGCACCCATTTTGTAGCTGAAAGAGGTGTTCTTAATTGATGTGCAATCACGGAAATAAATTCTGTTTTTACTTTATCAACTTCCAATAAACGTTCGTTTTCAAGTCTTAGTTCCTCTTCGTTTTTGGTCAAGACCTGGTTGCTATGACTAAGTTCTTCTAATTTTTTGATGTCTGGCGAACGGTCCAAAAGTTCATAACCCTTGTCATAATTGATATATGTATCACTTACCACCTTCAAAAAAGCTTCCCACTCCGGAGAAGATGGGAGTTTATCATTAAAAATTTGTTTTAACTGTTGTTCTAGAAGATGGTGCATTTATTTTTCAATAACAAGTTAATTATAACATACCATCCCGCACAAAATAAAATAGTACCTACACAGGTGATATTTTATTTTGTGGGAGATGGATCGGTCTCAAGTTCTGGCTCGCCGTCGCTCGCCAGTCTTGCGACCCCACCTCGCCGTTTTTCGAAACGAAAAACATGCTCCGGTTTTCGATTCCCTGCGCAAGCCAAGTAGTTGGCTTGCTCATCCCGCACAAATAAAAACCGCTATTATAAGCGGTATTTTATTTGTGCGGGATGGGGGAATCGAACTCCCGACCACGGTTTGGAAAACCGTCGTTTTACCACTAAACTAATCCCGCATGAAACTAGACGAACTTGAGCATTATACATAAAAACGAGAAAAAATAAAGTAGGATTTATTTATTTAAATAATGTTTGAGCGTATAAATCCAATCTTCATCCCCTTCTTCGTTTTGAAGTTTTGTATTCAATAACCACTCCAGATATCGCCTATCACTTCTAAGAACCTCCTCGATATTCCTATCTTTATATTTTCCAAAACTAAATTTAGTGAACAAAGACGGATTTTTGGATATTTCTATCATTTTTTCAATAGCTTCTTCATCACTAAGTCCTTCTTCTTTTTTAATTTTTGCAAGAAGACGGAGAAAAACTGCACGAAGCACATTCACGTCCCCTTCTGCATCATGAGCTCTACCTTCTATATCAAGATCTAGATGATATCTCAGATACTGTAAATTGTATTCCGGAATCAAATTCTTTGGATCAAGAAATCTGGCAACCCGAAGCGTACAGATAAACCTAGGTACAGAGATACCCTCCGCTTCAAGCATTGCCCTATCAAACTTGGCATTGTGAGCCACCAAAATGCCGGCTTTGAGCTTTTTCTGCAGTTCTGCACACATATCACTCCCGACAAAAGTACCCTTATCCTGAAGCATTTTGTTCGTAATGTGCGTGATGCTCATTGCCTTCACGGACACTGGGACTGGCGGTTTAAAAAACTCCATACAAATCTTTTTGTCATTGGAAGAAAAATAGCATACCTGACACAGACGATCTTTTTTTACATCATTTCCCGTCGTTTCAGTATCTAAAAATATAAGTTCCATAAGTGAATAATAACACGGAAAGTTAAAAAATTCTCGCTTTAAATGTCTTCGTAGCAAAGTGATTTGAAACATCTTTGTCCGGGCTTAAAGAATACTTTCTTTTGTCTTCACTCGGACAAAATGCAAAATATGAATTTTTCATTTTGCTCCTCGCTAGCCAAAATAAGACGTTTCAGGTCATTTTGCGGAGAGAACATTTAAAGCGAGAATTTTTTAATTTTTAGAAACTGATCTTTTTAGAATCTCTTCTTTATCGTCATCTTTTTGTATCTTATTTACCCTTTCAAAACCACATTTTTGACATTTATGTTTTATGCGGAATTCACCGTTTTTTTGTTCAAGTCCGATAGGCATCATCATTCCCTTACATTCTGAAGCGCGGTCTCCTGGATTTATGTCCACATGCTTGCACCACAGGCATTTTGGGCAATGATTTGTATAGCCGTTTCCTTTTACAAAAGAATTGCACTTCTCGCAGGTAAAATCTTCAACTTTTTTTTGAAATTTTCTTGTCCCGTTAGAAACAGGAAACATTTTTGTTGTCTTTAAAAGATTAACTTGATTATTTTTTACTACTTTTTTATTCTCGCTCATTTTTTTATAAGTTTCCGCTGTTTTTAATGGGATGGCATTTAAAAGACTCTTATTATTTTTGCCGTCTCAGTAGATTTATTTATAAAAATCTCATCACCGCTTTCCAACTCTATTTCTTCGCTATGATTATCGGCATATGCAACAGCTACACCCCTTGTTATTTTAATTTTAATCTTAGAATTTTCTTTTATTACCATATGGTCGGATTGTTCGGTGCTATTGTTAAAAGCTACTCCTATTCCCACTTCAAAAAAACTGTCTGTAATAGAACGATAATATCCAGTTGAGCCATACGGACTCGCTATTACCACGCCATCTCCGATAATTTCTTCTCCGATTTTCTTACCATTAATAAAAATTTTGTATCTTATCGCTTTTCTCGGATCCTTGTTATGAACAATGATCTCATTGAGACCACAAATATTCTTATTCTTGGCCTTTGCGGAGATTTTTATGTATTCTTCTGTAGTATATTTTTTATTTTTAATCTTTTTTAAAACTTCTTCGTTAGAAAAATGGAAACATTTTTTGCAAACACGGCTATTTTTTAAATAGAACTTCGGCACACCGGGAAAGGCTCTTTCTGCAAGCATGAAAGTTCCGTCTCCACCGAAACTCGCCACCAAATTTGGATTTTTCTTAACAAGATTAAAACCAATCTTTTTCGCAGAATTTGTCACTTTTTTCAAACCATTACCGTAAATTAGAAGATTCATATTACATTGTCGGAGTACCGGGATTCGAACCCGGACTGCATGCTCCCAAAGCACGTATGCTACCGTTACACCATACTCCGATGCTGAATAAATCTAACACAAAATAAAGAAAATAAAAAGGGAGAAAACATTTTCTCTCTTTTTATTTTCTTTTATTGACTCACTGTCTGTTTTGAAGTCATTCTAAGTAGAATTTCTTTAAAAGTATCCTGACTTGTGGTAATAACTATTGTTTCTTTATCCGGAATACAATATAGAAGAAGTATGTTGCCGCTATTGTCTTTTGCTACCCTGCAATCTTTGTTTTTTATGACAATATCTTGAAAGGATTTTATATCCTCGGCGAATACATCGGTAGTTGTTGTGAGCAGACTATCTGGATCCACAAATCCGAATAAGCCCTTAAAATTTTTCCATAAATCTACCTCCCAAGCAAGCATCCCAGAATAAGCGTTTTCATATGAACCAACTTTTAAAATGAGAAATTTTTGATTGCCGATAAAATTGTGCATTCCAAACAGATAGTCCGGCTTTAATGTTCTGACAAGTATCTGTGGAATATTAAAATTTAAGAGACTTATAAACTTATTTATATTCACGATACTTCTCGTATCGTCAAGGTTTTTCTCGGTCAGATACATTCCGCGTATGGTCCCTACCCTGATGGATGTCTGATCCACTCTTTCTGAAAGAGTTTTTGCAATTCTTGTCTGATCCAAATCTTCCAAGTTCAAATCTTCTGTAGAATCCGGAGTGATTATCGGTGAAGTTCTGGTTACAGTAGTTGTAGCGGGCGCATATTTTTGGTTAACAAAAAATATTGGAACAACTACAGCTAGAACTCCGAGAATAACCAAGAAAAAAGATACTAGGATAATAATGTAATTTTTTTTATCTCTTTTTCCCGTTTCTTTTTCTTCCTTCATTCTTTCCATCATTCTTTTGTTTTCCGCAAGCGCAATGTTTACCGACGATAAATGGCTGGAGGCCACGGTCTCTTCTACATCGCTCTTATATGTACGAATGATTGTCTGCCGCGTAGCAGGAATTGGAGACGGTTTTGGGGGAATCTTGTTTGGAGGATAAATAGAACTTAAATTTGTACTTGGGTTCGAGCTGGGGTTGGGATTGATATTTGGATTAAGATGCGGACTAAGATTTTGATTTGGGTTTAAATATTCCGAAAGCTCTTCGCCAATTAGATTGGTTTTTCCACTTGAAATATTTTGATTTCCTTGTACTTTTTCTTCTGGATCCATAAGTAGGTTTAAGTATATTATACAAGAAAAAAGATAATTTTAAAAATAAATCAGTCTGGTTTCGTAAAACGAAACCAGACTGATTTTAAATTCATCTTATCCTACTTTGCCGGTTGGGAATTTGTAGGTCCAACTTTGTTTTTAGCAAAATCAGGATCTGCAGACTTTATAGAAAGATTTATTCTATTTTTCTCATCTACTTCCTTAACCATGACCGGAACTTTGTCGCCTACTTTCAAGATACTTTCTACTTTATCTACTCTGAAAGGCGCTATTTCCGAGACATGTACAAGCCCTTCGGCATTTACACCGATTTTGACAAATGCGCCAAATGCCTCGACTCTCGTCACAACGCCCTCAAATTTTTCTCCTCTCACATATTCATGAGTAAGTTCCTCCACAATCTGTTTGGCTTTTTCCGCAGAACCGTCTTTACCTGTAAAAAATACAGTTCCATCATCATCAATATCTATTTCTGCACCTGTTCTTTTTTTAATATCATTTATTGTCTTTCCTCCTCCACCGATTACAAGACCTATTTGGTCTGGTTTTATTTTTGTCATAAGAATTTTTGGAGCATTTGCTGAAATATCTTTTCTCGGTTCAGAAATTGCTTTCAAAATTACGTCAAGAATCTTTAATCTTGCCTGTTTTGCTTTTTCGAAGGCCTCTCCAAGAACTTTTATTGGTACACCACTGACTTTTACATCCATCTGAATTGCTGTAACACCATCTTTTGTTCCCGCTACTTTGAAATCCATATCACCGTAATGATCTTCCGGTCCCTGAATATCGGTAAGAATTTTATAATTTCCTTTTTCATCCATCATAAGTCCTGAAGCGATTCCGGCTACCGGTTTTTTAATTGGAACTCCTCCATCCATAAGAGCAAGTGTGGAACCACAAACGGAACCCATCGAAGTTGAACCATTTGAAGAAAATGCTTCAGATACGAGACGAATAGTATAGGGAAAAACTTCAGTAGAAGGAATCATCGGCAAAAGAGCTTTCTCTGCAAGTGCTCCATGACCTATCATTCTTCTGTTTGTTCCGCCCATTCTGCCTGTTTCACCTGTAGAATATGGAGGAAAGTTGTAGTGATGCATAAACCTTTTTGCCTCATTGCTTTCTTCCATTCCGTCTATTATCTGTGCATCGCTCGGTCCGCCCAAAGTTAAAGCGGTAAAAATGTGAGTTCCCCCTCTATAAAAGATTCCGGAACCATGAAGTATCGGAGAAATCCCTCCTGCTTGCGCAAAAAGAGGACGAAGATCATCTATTCCCCTGCCATCAGCTCTTTTATTATTTTTCAAAACCTGTTCATGGATCATTGCATCAACTTTTTCTTCAAATAAGTGTTCGGCAAAATGTGCTTTATCCGGAAAATTTTCTTCCGCAAGATTCATCCATTCCGACATTATTTCTCCTATCTTTGATCCGCCTGGAACCCCACTCATTACAAAGCTTTCAAGTTTTGGCTCAATTTTTTCTGTAAACAGTTTACTAACATCTTCTGGCATAACTGGTGCCGGCAAAGAAATCTTTTTCTCACCAATTTCAGAAATAATTTTCTTTTGCCATTCATTTATCTTTTCAATTTCGGCTGATGCGAGCTTAAGTCCCTCAACAACAACAGATTCTTGTGCTTCGTCTCCCCCAAGCTCAATCATATTTATGTTTCCATCCTTTCCGCAGGCTATTAAATCAACTTCGTAATTTTCATTTTCTCTTTCTATATAAGTTGGATTCGTCTGAAAACCATCGCTCTTGTGTTTGCCAATTCTACAGACGCTGACTGGTCCGTGGAATGGAATTTTTGACATACCAACAGCCAAAGATGCAGCGATGACACTCAAAACATCCGGATCATCAGCATCTATAGAAAGCACGGTAACAACAACTTGAATTTCATGTCTTATCCACTGATCAAAGAGCGGACGAATAGTCCTATCAACGATTCTTCCATTTAAAATAGCTTCGTCAGAAGGCTTGCCTTCCCTTTTCATGAACCTGCTTCCCAAGATCTGTCCTGAAGCATAAAACTTTTCTTCGTAATCAACTGTAAGTGGCAAATAGTCTCCTCCTACTTTTGGTTCTTTTGATATAACCGCTGTGGCAAAAACCATGGTATTGCCGTATTTCAAAAGTACCGAACCGTTTGCATTTTCTGCAAGGTCGTTAAACTCGGCGGTAAGCGTTCTACCTCCGAACTCTGTCGAAAATTCTCTTTTTTTCATCCCGTTAGAGATTAAAGTGTTATGAATTCGCACTTAATCTGATTAAAAATATATCCTGTCAAATCTCGAGAAGTTGTATCCTCTACGGAAACAATCAGATTGTTTCCTATCTCTAACGGGATCATATTCTATTAAGATCTGATCTAAAGATTTCAGAAATCATCCACCAGAAGTGGATAAAACCTGCATATCCTGAGACCAAATCCGTTAAATTAATAAGCTAACAAAGCTATCCTCAGAATTACCCTAGGATAACTTTATATTAGCATAAAAAAATTAAAAAAACAGGTTGAGTTTTTTACCCTCAACCTGCTTTTTAATTTTCCTAGTACTTCATCAAATACTTTCTTGCATTTTGATCTAGATCAATGAAATCATCTACTGCCTCTATAAGTTTTGCAGAAGTTGATTTGCCAAAAGAAACAAGTTCTACTTGGCAACCTTCATTTGTTTTTAGATATTCTACAAGAGGTACAAAGTCCCCATCTCCGGAAATAAGTATTACAGTATCAAGTTTCGGAGCAAGTTTAATTGCATCAACAGCAAGACCTACATCCCAATCTGCTTTTTTTGAACCTCCCGCGAATATTTGTAAATTTTTTGTTTTTGTTTCTATTCCTGCTTTAGCAAGTGCATCAAAAAAACTCTTTTCGTCACCCGATTCCGTCGTAATTACATATGCAACCGCTCTTATGAGCAATCTACCGGCAAGAGCATCCTTTACTACCTGTCCAAAATTCACTTTTGCACCGTTGTAAAGATTCTTTGCACAATGATATAAATTTTGCGTATCTATAAAAATTCCAACTCTCTGATTTTTATGTTTTATAACTGACATATTAAAATATAATTAAATTATTAAAAAACTCTAGTCCCGTTAGAAATCAAAAATTTTCAATTTTTGTTATTTCTAATGGGATCGACCCTTGCAAGATTAATTATAGCACTAAAACAAATCCGCCCTAATGGGCGGATTGTCTGCATGTTTATTTTAGACCAACTTTCTTTGAGATTGCATTATATCTTTTTGGATTTTTCTTTTCCAAATATTTCAAATGTTTGTGTCTTTCCGCTACCATACCGAGGAGTCCTTTTCTTGAATGATTATCCTTGGCATTTTTCTTCAAATGTTTGGTTAATTCTTCAATTTTCTTCGTAAGCATAGCAATCTGGACTTCTGGAGAACCCGTATCGGTTTCGTGTATAGCCACCTCGCTAATAATCTTTTGTTTCTTTGTTTTTGTAAGCATCGCAATATATTAGCACAAATTTTGATTTTTGCAACTATACTGAATTTCCAAATAATACTTTCTTTGTTCGTTAAAGAAATATAATAAACAATCAAATTGACATTTTCTTTAAAACCTTTAGTCTAAGAGGCAGGTCTGTACATCCTAACCTATACAAAAAAATAAACAGAAAGGTTTGTAGAATGAAAAAAAAGAAAAAAGGAAAAAGGAGGCAGAAACCGTTGATTGCAGGAAGAAAATATACAAAAAAAGAAGAAAGGGATCTCTTGTATGGTTTGCTTACAAATTTTTGAGATTTTTATGAAAATCTCCCGCCGGGCATCACTTTGATGCCCGGCTTTTTGTTATTCCATGATATAATATTGTGCGACATGACTATACAAGAACTAAAAACACAATTCCTAGAATATATAGAAATAGAAAAGGGACGCGCAATCAAAACAGTAGAAAATTATAATCGCTACCTTACACTTTTTTTTGAGCAATCAAAAATTACCGATCCAAAAGATATAACAAATGAGAAAGTGAGAGAGTTCCGCATTTGGTTGAATCGTAGGCCAGGAGCCAAGAGCTATCACCTTCTTGGGGAAACCGCTTCTCCCGGTGGAACAATGAGTAAAAAAACTCAAAATTTTTATTTGATTGCTCTCCGTGTTTTTCTGAAATTTTTGACACGTCGGGGAATTACTTCCCTATCAGCCGATAATATTGAACTTGCAAAGGTAAACGAACGGTCAATTGACACCATATCTCCGGATGAATTAAAAAGATTACTTGAAGCTCCAAATAAAGAAGAAAATCCGGAAAGACGCGCCCGCGATAAGGCAATTTTGGAACTTTTGTTTTCCACAGGTTTGCGTGTATCCGAACTCTGTTCACTCACGAATGATTTGGATTTGAAAATGGATGAATTTTCTGTTCGAGGGAAAGGAGGAAAAGTGAGAGTAGTTTTTCTTTCAGATGAAGCAAAGAAAGCTGTAAAAGAATATCTGGCCTTGCGCAAAGATATGTCTGACGCTCTGTTTACTCAAATTTCCGATAATCCTTCTAAAAACGAAGCTGTAAATCAAAAGAAAGTGCTGAAGAAAAAAGACGAAAACAATCCTCATGGATTCTTAGATAAAAGAACCATAGCGAGAACAGTCAAACGTTACGCAACTATCGCTGGTATTTCCAAAAAAGTCACGCCTCACGTCATCCGTCACTGTTTCGCCACTGATCTCCTCTCAAATGGTGCAGATATTCGCTCCGTGCAAGCAATGCTCGGGCACGCAAACATTGCCACCACACAAATTTACACCCATGTTACGGATAAACATCTAAGAGATATCCACAAAAAATTTCACAATAAAAATTAAAATAAAAAAGCTAATTTTGTTTTTTGGAGACAGCTTCGTAGCAAAGTGGCTTGAAACGTCTTTGTCCGGACTTAAGACGTTTCAAGCCGCTTTGCGGAGGAGATAGCTCAAAAAACAAAATTAGCTTTTTTATTTTATTCTCTCAATCTAAACGGATTATAACTAATGCCCCTATCATAAATATCCATCCCCTCAGCTTGTTTTAATCTTCTAACCACAAGGTAAGTAAGAGGAGTCAAAATTATTTCATACACAACTTTTCCTACATACATAACAATCATCATTGAAAAAATAACGTTCAAAGGTATCGTACCGGCAAAAGCGAGCAGAAGAAAAATAGAACTGTCCAATAGCTGCCCAATAATAGTTGAACCTATGGTTCTCATCCAAAGGTACTTTCCGTTCATAAGAATCTTCATTTTAGACATTATGTATGAATTGGTAAATTCACCCGCGCAATACGCAATAATTGAAGCAAAGACAATTCTCGGTACAACTCCAAGTATAGTTTCGTATGCGCTTTGACCAGACCAAACCGAAGCAGACGGCATAATTTGCACGATCCAGTAGCATAAAGCCATGAGAATTTGGGTCATAAAACCGGCCCAAATCAATTTCCGCGTTACTTTGAACCCATAAACTTCAGTTAAAATATCTCCAAAAATGTAACTGATTGGAAAAATCAGAAATGCCCCAGTAAAAATAAGAGGACCAACCTGAATCAATTTAACCACTACTGTATTTGAAATCATTAGGATAGCAACAAACAAAACAGCGATATAAAAAAAATATTTACTATTTTTACTTATATCGCTTGTAGGCTCTGTATGCATTTATTTCAAGAAATTAAAGAGTTTTCCTATTACAGGTAAGGGTTTCGTTTCTTTTTTCATTACATTAATGACTCCGACAACCAATAAAGCAAAAATTAATAACTGCCAAATCTTTGAAGGCAGAACACCTATCCAACCCGGAAGAATTCCAAAACCAAAAGAGCCGGCAAGAGAAACCACACACAAGATTATCCCCTGATTTATATGATAATTCAAAAATTGTGATCTGTTTTTAACAAAAATCATCGGCAGAAAAAATATAAAATAAGCGGAAATAGCCCAAAGCTTTTCGTGATCTATTTCTCCGGTATTTGTTCTGCTGGCATTATCTTCTGACAAATTTTGAATTTTTTGTTCTTCATCCATGATGTTATAATTATAGCACTCGTCCCGTTAGAAATCCACGCTGAATTAAATTGTGAAAATTATGCAATCAAAAAATTTGAATAAAATTAAAGGTCAATGGGAGGTACGTGTTTTAAATTTCTAATTGGGATGAAAATCATTTCCTGGAATGTAAATGGCCTGCGAGCCTTAGAAAAGAAAGACAAATGGAATCAGGTTTTTGAATTTGACCCCGATATTATTTGCTTGCAAGAAACCAAGGCCCATCCTGAGCAGCTTTCCGAAGAACTTCGCTCCCCTCTCGGTTATCACGCTTTTTTTGACCACTCAAAATTAAGAAAAGGTTATAGCGGAGTTGCAATTTATTCAAAAGAGAAACCGGAAAAAGTTGAGTATGGTTTAGGAATTAAAAAATTCGACGAAGAAGGACGCACTTTGGTAGCTTATTTCAAGGATTTTGTGTTATTAAATGTTTATTTTCCAAATGGCGGAGGCGGCGACGATCGACTGACTTACAAACTTGAATATTATGATGAATTTTTGAAATTTATAGAAAAACTAAAAAAACAAGGAAAATCAGTCATTTTTTGTGGAGATGTGAATACCGCTCATAACGAAATTGATATAGCTAGACCAAAAGAAAATGAAAATCATACAGGTTTCTTGAGAATTGAGCGTGATTGGATCGACAAACTTTCTATTTACGGCTGGATAGATACTTTTCGCATGCTCCATCCAGACAAAGTGCAATATTCTTGGTGGGATATGAAAACTTTCGCTCGGGATCGCAATATCGGCTGGCGCTTAGATTATTTCTTTGTCTCCTCTGATTTAAAAAATAAAATTAAACATGCAGAAGTCTTAGAAAACATTTTTGGAAGTGATCATTGCCCCATATTATTGGAAACTAAATAAACCGGAATTTATAAACCCAAAATAGGTTATCTAACAAGATTTTTTTCAAAAGACAAATACTGAGGAAAATAATCTTTTATTACAGGAAACATCAGTTTTTCAATAGGATAAAAATTATCGGTTAAAATCAGCGCATTTGGGTCAAGATATTTTTCATCATTTGAGATAAGATACTCGGATAAAAAAGAATTCTGGCCTCTGGCCAAAAGTTTAGAGACTTCGGCTTTATCCGCTTTTTCTTTGCTGTTTAGGCCTAAAATTGTAATATTCTGTATTGAATCCTGACTATTTCCAAAAGAAAAAATGTAATAGTTATCAAAAGTTTGTCTGAAAGTATTCAAAATACTTTTAAATAAAGCTGACTTTTCTCCGGATAAAGAACCGATAAAATTTATTGCATAAATTCCATTTTCATTCAGGTGTTTTTTAATTTCTTCATTCCATTCAAGAGTCAATAAATGTCCGGGAACAGAAATAAAGGAACTGTAAGCATCGCCGTAAATTAAATCGTACTTTTTATCTGACTTCCCCACCACTTGTCTGGCATCGCCAACTATTGTTTTTATCTTTGCAGTGTCTAGATTAAAATATTCTTTTGCAATCATTGAAATTTCTGGATCAATTTCAATGACAGAAACCTCGGATTTTTCATAAAAATTTGAAAGATATTTTGGTAAAGTATAAGCACCCGCACCGATGACTAAAATATCTCTAATATCGTCATTAAATGCCTTAAAAGCTGGATAAATTTCAGTATAAAAGTTCGGCACTATTTTACTTGTTTCTATACTATGAGAATCAAAATCTAAAAAAAGAGCTCTCGATTTCCCGAAAGCTAGTGTTTGAAAATCAACTATTCGCGCCTTATAATATTGAGTTTCTTTTTCATAAACAATGTTTTTTGTTTTAGAAATTTGAACCGTCTGAAAAAAAAGTGTGACCAAAAAAAATATTAGAATAATAAATAAATAAATTGTAACCTTTTTTTCTTTATAAATTATCGAGAAAATTAAACCCAATAAGATCAGAACCACAGCAATTGAGTATATTGTCTCCATACTACCCAAAAAAGAAATAAAAAGGAAACCGGTCAAAAACACGCCGAGAATACTACCGAGAGACCATATAGATGAAAGAAACCCATATTCAGAGCCAATTTTAGAGAAGTTTTGAGAATATTTCTTCAGGATAATTGGCTGTATAGAACCCATGAATATTGATGGGGTTAAAAAAATATAAATTGAAAGAAAGAGAGTCGTAGCTATTATAGAATTTGTATTTTCTGTAATCCAAGAAAAATGGCTTGATAAAAATGGAATAAGAAAAACCGCAACAGATGATATGACAAATGCTAAAGATAGAATGGAGTTGTTTGGATATTTATCGGCAAGTTTACCACCCAACAAACTTCCTATAGCCATACCTAAAAGAATAACCCCTATAACAGATGTCCAGGTAAAAACAGAACTCCCAATAATCGGTGACATTATTCTGGAAGCAACAAGCTCTATTGTCATCAAAGAGAATCCCGCTATAAAGGAAGCTAAAGTTAAGAGGTTTCTCTCTTGAAAAATTTTACTTAAAAAACGGCTCATTTACTGCATTATAACACATAAAAATCGTCACTTTACAAAAAGCACAATAATTTTCATAAAGGACATTTGAATACAAAAGTTATCCACAAGTATGTCCTTTACATGTCCTTTATGAAAATAGTATAATACCCACAGGGGTCATTGGAATTATTATAATGTAACTCAAATCCAAATCTCCTTTTTTTCCTTTGACCAACAATTTGTTCTTTCAAGAGGTATGGCCACCTCAAGAAAGGTTTGCTTAGTTAGATCTTGTTTTTGCTCAATGCGTTTGCCTTTATTTTTTGGGACTTTTTTGTCTCTTGGGGCATCGCTCAAACGATATCTTGCTCAGCGTTCGCTTTCGCCGTCTAAATCAGTTCGATTTGGACGGTTTTTTTATTGAAAAAATAGTAAAGAACCATATCACAAAACAATGTCCTCCAGATATTTAACCCTTCCTACTCTCTTAGTCAGAGAAATATACACACATATAACATCAAATTGCCACTCCGTTTCATCTGAAACACCCATTTCAAGTAAGTATGTTTGAATAATACGGCTTAAACGTTTGATTTTTTGAGGATGAAGATTATCCTCCGGTCTAAAATTGTCGTTTTCTTGTCTAACCTCTCCCAAATTTTCACGCGAAACACTTTTTACCTCTATAAAGTGGATTATTCCTTGTTTTTCTGTAATTATGTCTATTTCTCCCCACTTTTTACGATAATTTCTACAAACTACATGGAAATCTTGTTTTACCAGAAACTTACAAGCAATTTCCTCACCAATTTTCCCTAATTCATTATGTTTTGCCACACTATTATAGATTATAGTATAAATATGGATAGATCACAATATTTAGGATTTTTCTTTTAAAATTGGTGTTTTCTTCTATTTCTAACTATGGAGAGGACCCCGTTGTCCTATAAAGATACATAAGTTTCTTTTCATGTGTAACATTTAGTTAAAATGTTACTTAGAAACATTTTTTGTGTATTTGTTATCCTCTTGACAATAAGTGACCAAAAAATAAGGACATTTTTAAGACAGGTCTTTTAATAATGGGCTTATTTATAGCCATATTAATCAGAAGTCTTTAAAATAAGCTGGTTTTTCTTAGACAAATCAAGATTTGTCTTTAATCAACATGTTCACACAGTTATCCACAGGTTTTACAAAAGTAGGTTTATTTAATAAGCGTTTCTCAGGATGGGGGATTGGCAAATTTTTAGACTTGTGTTTATCTTTTGTCTTTTAGTTTTTGTTTATATTTTTTTAAAAAAAACAAAAAAATATGTTTGGAGATATTTGTTTTTACCCATAAAATAAAAAAGGCCACTTTCACGGCTTTTATTGTGCGGGCACCGGGAATCGAACCCGAATCTCATCCTTGGCAAGGACGTGTTCTACCACTAAACCATGCCCGCAATCGAGAATATTATACATGAAAAAGAAAAATATCAAAATTGTAGGAATTTAAAATATTGAATAAAAAAACCAGTTGTTTGGAACAACTGGTAACTCCCTTGGAGTTTATGCTTTCTTATATTTGACAACTACAGTAGTCAAAAGATGAGATATTTTATCTCCTCTTAAAAGAAGATCAATAAAATGTTCGATGTTAACCATGCACCATCCACAAACTTGAACACTACCGAACTTGGTTGCCATCATACTTTCAATGGTTTGCTTATATACCTTGAGAGCGGGAATCTTCAAATAACACGTCAACAAACCATCTTGAGAGAGATCTTGAGTTTTCATAAAAAACCTCCTTGATAACGAAATTACTTACGTTCTTGCTTCAGTAAACCATATATTAAGAATTAAGTCAAACTTGTGCTCCCAGTAGGATTCGAACCCACAACAACAGTTCCGAAGACTGTTGTGATATCCATTTCACCATGGGAGCAATACAAGCAATCATACGCCAAATTGGCTAAAAATCAAAAAATATAATAAACTTGGATGAATGGAAAAATTGCAGGAATTCAAAAATATACCAACAGAAGTTTGGGATGTATCAGAGAAATTAAAGAAGGCCGGCTTTGAAGCTTATTTGATTGGTGGTTGTGTGAGAGATATTTTACTAAATATAGAGGCAAACGATTGGGATATTACGACAAACGCAAAACCTGAAGAAATTATTTCTACTTTTGAAGAAACTTTTTATGAAAATACTTACGGCACGGTAGGAATCGTCAATAAAGAAACAAAAAACGAAAGGGTGAAGGTGATTGAAGTGACTCCATACCGTTTGGAAGCAGAATATTCCGATAATCGCAGACCTGATTCTGTAACTTTTAGTCAAAATTTAGAAGATGATTTAAAAAGAAGAGACTTTACCATAAATGCAATTGCATTAACTCTAGAAAAACATGATAAGAAGACAGAAATATATAAAGGACATATAGTTGATCTATATAAAGGACAGGAAGATTTAAAAAATAAAGTTGTAAGAACAGTCGGAGATCCGAATGAAAGATTTGGAGAAGATGGTCTTAGAATTTTACGCGCAGTAAGAATCGCAAATTATGTTGGTTTCAAAATGGACAAAAAAACAGAAGAATCCGTGAAGAATAATTCCAAATTTTTAGAAAAAATTGCCAAAGAAAGAATCCGTGATGAATTTACAAAGATAATAATGTCGCAAACCCCGATGAAAGGGATTCTAAAATGCTATGAACTTGATATCTTAAAATATATTATCCCGGAATTGGAAAAAACAATCAGTATAGAACAAAAAGGTTCACATATTTATGATGTTTGGGAACACTCTTTAAGAAGTCTTCAACATTCGGCGGATAAAAATCTTGCTTTGGAGATACGACTCGCGGCCCTTTTACACGATATTGGCAAACCAAAATCAAGAAGGGCTGGAGTAGATGGAGAGAAATGGACTTTCTACGGACATGACGTAATAAGCGGAAGAATGACAGAAAAAATTCTTGAAAATTTAAAGTTCTCTAAAAAAATTATTGAAAAAACAGTAAAATTGGTTCGCTATCATATGTTTTTCTCCGATACGGAACAAATCACCCTTTCTGCCGTACGAAGAATTATCGCACATGTTGGTAAAGAAAATATTTGGGATCTGATTGAACTTCGCACCTGCGACAGAATAGGAATGGGTAGACCAAAAGAAGATCCTTACCGTCTTCGAAAATATATGGCAATGATAGAAGAAGCAATGAGAGACCCGATATCCGTAGGAATGCTAAAAATTGACGGAAAAAAAATAATGGAAGTCACTGAAGAAAAACCCGGACCAAAAATTGGCTTTGTTTTACACGCTTTGCTTGAAGAAGTGCTTGATAATCCAAAGTTAAACACCGAAGAATACCTTGAGGATAGAGCTAAAGATTTTATTAAACTCCCGATAGAAGATCTAGAAAAAATCGGTAAAGAAGGTAAGAAAAAGAAAGATGAGGAAGAGAGAAAAGAGGTAGGGGAAATAAGGAAAAGGCACTGGGTTAAATAGTCCTTGTGTTGATTTTTACCTCTGATATAATGCAATTATATATGAATATTAAACATTTTGAAAAAAAATTGAAAGATGAATTGAAGGTTGTTGAAGCTGAATTAAAAACAGTTGCAAGAAAAAATCCCGAGAATCCTAATGACTGGGAAGCAGTTCCTGATGATACGGAAAAAGATAGTCCAGACGTAAACGAAGAAGCGGACGTCATGGAAGAATTTGGAAACAATAAAGGAATTGCAAACCAACTGGAAATTAGATATAACGAGATTAAGAAAGCTCTTGGAAGGATAAAAGATGGAACTTATGGAAAATGCAGTGTTGATGGCAAGGAAATTCCGGAAAAACGATTAGAAGCAAATCCAGCGGCAGACACTTGTATTAAACACGCAAAATAAAAAGGTGGAAAGAGGAGTATAAAAATTTTTTAGAGTAAATGAGCTTTGCAAAAGTTTACAGCGCCCAAACCGTAGGTTTGGGCGCCAAAGTGATTGATGTAGAAGTGGACCTTTCAAAAGGACTCCACTCTTTTTCTATTGTAGGGCTTCCCGATAAGGCAATTGATGAATCAAAAGACAGGATTTCCGCTTCAATTAAAAATACTGGTTTCAAATCACCCAAAAATAAGAACCAAAAAATAGTTATCTCACTCGCCCCGGCAGATATCAAAAAAGAAGGACCTTGTTTTGACACCGCAATGGCTATCGCATATCTTCTTGCAAGTGATGAGATCAGATTTAATCCAGAAAAAATACTTTTTATCGGAGAACTTTCTCTTGATGGAAAATTACGCAGAATTGGTGGGGTTCTACCAATAGTTGCTGAAGCAAAAAGAAAAGGTTTCAAAGAAATTTTTTTGCCAAAAGAAAATGCTATTGAAGGAGCCCTTGTAGATGGCATTAAAATTTTCGGAGCAAATAGAATTTCTGAAATAATTGCTCATATAAATACAAAAGAGACGAAAGAAGGAGAAAAAGTAAAAATTTTACCAAAAAAGATTTTCATTCAACCAAAAACAGAAATTAAAATTATTGAAGATGAGACACTTATTGATTTTGCAGACATAAAAGGTCAGGAAACAGCAAAAAGGGGATTGGAAATCGCCGCTGCAGGCAGACACAACATTGCTATGTTTGGACCTCCTGGCACAGGAAAGACAATGCTTGCAAAGGCGTTTCGACATATCCTTCCTCCACTATCTTTTGACGAAATTTTGGAAATAACTTCTATACATTCTGTCGCCGGCACATTAAAAGATGATTTAATTTCAAGCCCACCGATTAGAACTCCTCATCACACTGCTTCGTACGTATCTATCGTTGGTGGAGGTTCCACTCCCAAACCCGGAGAAGTCACACTTGCGCACGGTGGAGTACTTTTCTTAGATGAATTTCCAGAATTCGATAGAAAAGTTCTGGAATCTCTCCGAGAACCGCTTGAAGAAAGAGAAATTAGTATTTCAAGAGCTAAAGGTACAGAAAATTTTCCTGCAAATTTTATTCTTATTGCATCTATGAACCCATGCTCTTGTGGAAATTATGGTTCAAAGACAAAAGAGTGCATTTGTCGACCGACAGATATCACAAGATATCAGAAAAAGATTTCCGGACCAATAATTGACCGTATAGATATGTGGGTGGAAGTCGCACAAGTAGATTATGAGAAGCTAAGTGAAAAAACTTTATCCAAAGAAACAGAAAAAATAAAAAATCGAGTAAAAGATGCGAGATATATTCAAGAAAAAAGATTTGAAAAATCAAAAAAGAAAACAAACAGCGAAATGTCATCAAAAGACATAGTGAAAGTCGCTAATGTAACAGATGGAGCGATTGAAATTTTAAAATCTTCAGCACAAAAACTTGGACTTTCTGCCCGTGCTTATCACAGAGTCATCAAACTCGCTCGTACAATCGCCGATTTAGAAAAAAGTTCTGAAGTTAAGAATGCTCATATCCTTGAAGCCCTTCAGTATCGTCCGAAAAATTATTTTTCGTATTAAAATTTACTATGGCTTATAAACTTTATTTGGGTTAAGAAAGTTATCAACAGGTAATTGTCAGCAAGAGATTCCATTATATTAATCTTATTTTAAGCCATATTTGTTGATTAATTATCCACTTGTTGACTCTAATAAGCAAGTAGAGTATTATTGTTAATAAATGAATCCGGAAGCAATAAATTATATAAAGAGTCAAATTATTAGAGATAAGGATCGTCTCCATCCTTATGTTAGAAATGGTAAGTGGTTTTTTCCTAAAAGACATATATATTACAGAATAGTAAAGTATATTGATGATTTTTTGCTCGGACAAACAGAAACAAGGTGGGTAATTATTCCTGGTATTAGAGGTGTCGGTAAAACTACAATATTAGCTCAGCTATTTTTTACTTATTTAAAAAAGGTAAAAAACTTCCACATAATTTATATTTCCGTTGATGACATAATAACCGCTGGTCTGAATTTAAGTGATATACTAACTGCTTATGAAAATGTTTTAGGAAAAACCTTTGAAAGTCAACCTGATCCAGTATTGTTGTTTATAGATGAAGTACAACAAGATTCACAGTGGGCGAGTATTTTAAAAAGTTTATATGATAGAGCAAGAAATGTTTTTGTAGTGTGTACTGGTTCATCTGCTGTTCAACTTCAGACTAATCCTGATGTGGCTAGAAGAGGTATTTTTGAAAAGTTATACCCTTTAAGTTTTAGTGAGTATGAAATGTTGAAAAATAATACTTTCCCAACTAAAGGGTTAAAGCAAGAAATAAAATCGGCTCTATATGAAAGTAATTCTGCTGATGAAGTATATAAACGTCTCAAATTGTTGGAACCACAAATATTAACTCAGTGGTCAAAATTCAAAGATTCTGACATAGATGGTTTCTTATCGACGGGCACACTGCCCTTTACTTTGTTAGCTGAACAGATGAGTATTTATGATCGTATAGGTTTATTGATTGATAGAATGATAAATAAGGATATACAAGAGTTAGGTAAATTTGATATACAGACACTGAGTGGTATTAAAAGGTTACTATTCATAATGGCTGACGTTGGCGATGGATTGAGTATTAACAGTGTGGGAAGCATTATAGGTATGGACAGAAATACGTTAAGTGCTGTTTTAGAGGCTCTTGAAAAGGCTGAGATAATTATAAGGGTTATACCACATGGTTCAAATTCTAGTATTGTTAGAAAACCATCAAAATATTTGTTTATGAGTCCAGCTATTCGTATGTCACTTTTAAGTATTACGGGGTTAGACGAAACTTTTTTGGTAAGAAGAGGAAAATTGCTTGAAGATGTTGCAGGATTACATTTTTATAGAGAGTTTGTTTCTACTGGTGCAGGTAGTGTAGCATATGATAGCGCTCAAGCTGGTGCAGACTTCATTTTAAAAATAGTAAACAAAAAACAGATTGCTATAGAGATTGGTATTGGAGATAAAAATTTTGCACAAGTAAAAAATACTATGGAAAAAGTAAAGTGTAATTATGGATTAGTTATCTGTACTTCAGTGTCAATGATTCTTTCTGAAAAAGATAATGTTGTTAAAATCCCTTTAAAATATTTTCTTTTAATGTAAGTTAAGAATGACCAAGCAGTATTTAGATGAAACTTTTTTGTCGGCACACTTCTATTAAAACGGATTCTTTGCACCTCGAATTTCAAAATGTAGATGTGGACCGGTAGATTTTCCGGTATTTCCGGATGAACCTATCATTTGACCCTGTGCAACTGTTTCACCAACTGAAACATTAACTCTGCTCAAGTGACCATAAACCGTCTGTGTGCCATTGTTATGTGAAATAGCAATATAATTTCCATAACCACCGTTCCATCCAGATGATCTTGCAATAATTACTTGCCCAGAAGCAGAAGCAAGAACAGGAGTTCCAACAGGTGTGGCAAGATCTACGGCATTATAACCGTGTAAACTTTGAGTCTTTCTTCCTCCGATCAAAGGTCTTATAAAATAACCTCCACAATCTGGTCCACTATAGCCAGCGATTAGTTTGCTGGCCCCTGAATTTGAACCTGAACTTGAAGGCGTTGAGACCATAGAACCTTCACCATCTGGAATAATTATTTGCTGTCCTATCGCAAGTGGAGCATTCTTATCCAAATCGTTAAATTGTACGATTTCGTCTATATCACCACCATATTTTTTGGTAATACCCTTCAACGTTTCACCCTTTAAGACCGTGTGTGTAATCCCTGAAACAGGTAAAATGATAAGTTGTTGTCCAATTTTTAGTGTTTTACTGGTTAAATTGTTTGCCCAAACTATAGTATTTGACGAAACACCAAACATTTTACCGATAGAGGTCAGAGTATCGTTTTGTCTAACAACGTATAAACTAATCTGACCAAGGTTCTGTGACTGGCTTACATCGGCTACTGTTCCAGCTGGCCCATTTTCAGAGATAAGAGCCTCACCACCAACTATATTTATATCAGCTGTTTTTTGTACTTTTGAATCAGCAAAATTGCAACTATCCAAAAAAGATGAAGAATCCGGAGAATTTGAAGATGTAGAGGAGACATCGGGTGAAATTGCATCATATACCGTTGCTTCTGCATTAGTCCCAGAGAAAATATTACTGATGAAAGAAAAAAAACCTGCTTGGGCAGGTGACGGAAAAGAAAAAGAAAAGAAAACTGGTAATAAAACAACAACAAACCACTTGGTATATGTGGCTATAAATAAGGTTTTTTTGGATCCACCAGAACTGCAAACAGAAATCGGGTGGTCATTTTTATAGTTTCTTCGTGAAATAAGCCTATTTATTAAGGGTTTTCTGTCTGTCTGAACAACTAAATGGCTCTAATTAGCCATTAAACAACAATTTCTGGAATATCAGGGTGTACTAATAATGGTACCATCTGTAAAGATTCAGTCAACTGGCAAATATGGAGAATGTGGATAAGTAAGGAGAAAAAAACCAACAAAAACAAGATACTTTTAGTTGGTTTTAGAATGTCTTTTCCATAAAATGACATTCTAAAACCAGAAATTTAGTTCTTTTAATAAAGATATGCTATATTTTTCAAATGGATTATTTGGGTGGACTAAATGAAAGACAAAAAGAGGCAGTTCTGTGTACAGAGGGGCCGATTTTGATCGTTGCTGGGGCTGGAGCGGGAAAGACCAAGACCATAACTCATAGGATTTTACATTTAATAAAACAAGGGGTTGCACCACGCAATATTTTGGCTATAACCTTCACAAATAAGGCAGGAAAAGAGATGAAAGAAAGAGTAGAAAAAATTATGTCAGGAGACAAGGGTTTGAACTTTCCTATAAACACCTATGAAAAACCTTTTGTTAGTACGTTTCATTCTCTCGGTGTTCACATCTTAAAAGAAAATGCTCGAGTTATCGGGCTAAATCGAAATTTTTCAATAATAGATAGAAGTGATTCCATCAAAATCGTTAAAGATGTCCTAAAAACACTGGATATTGATCCAAAACAATTCGAACCGTCAAAAATTCTGAACATAATTTCAAGAGAAAAAAGCGAGACAAATACGCCGGAAAATTATTCTCAAACCAATAAAAAAGGATTTACACTGTCAGGAATTGTGGCAAAAGTATGGCCACTCTATGAAAAAAAACTCAAAGAAGAAAAAGGATTGGATTTTGATGATTTACTTTTAAAAACTTACTCACTTTTAAAAAATCACAAAGAAATTCTCGAAAAATATCAAGAAATTTGGAAGTATATCCATATAGATGAATATCAGGATACAAACAAAGTTCAATATAAAACGGTAAAGCTTTTGGCTGAAAAATATAAAAATATCTGTGTGGTAGGAGACGTGGATCAAAATATTTATAGCTGGCGTGGAGCAAATATACAGAACATTTTGGATTTTGAAAAAGACTATCCAAAGGCAAAAGTTATTTTACTTGAACAAAACTACCGTTCTACGCAAACCATTTTAGCGGTAGCAAATAAAGTTATTGCAAAAAACAAAATTAGAAAAGAAAAAAATCTTTTTACAAAAAACTCCGACGGAGAAAAAGTTTCTTTTTTAAGAGCAAAAACGGAAATAGAAGAAGCTAGATTTATTGCAAGGAAATCAAAAGAACTTATAGAAAAAGGGGTAGATCCGAGTGAAATTGCGGTTCTATATAGAGCAAATTTTGAATCACGAGTCATAGAAGAAGCATTTCTTACCGAAGGTGCACCATATCAAGTCCTTGGTACAAAATTCTTTGAAAGAAAAGAGATAAAAGATGTCTTATCATACTTAAAGGCTTCATTAAACCCTGAAAGTTTGACAGATATAAAAAGAATTATAAATGTCCCAACACGAGGAATAGGAAAGGTGACTATTTTAAAAATCTTTGGTGGAGAAAAAGACAAATTAGGGGAGGTAATAAAGGAGAAAGTAGATGCCTTTTTTATCTTGCTAAGCAAGATAAAAAAGGCATCTGAAGAAGAAAAACCATCCGATGTGATTAAATTTATTATCAAGGAAAGCGGAATTGAAAAAGAATTGATGAATGGAACTGAGGAGGAAAAAGAACGGCTGGAAAATATCAAAGAACTTGCAACATTGGCAATAAAATATGATTATTTACCGGTCGGGGAAGGTATTGAAAAACTCTTGGAGGAATCTGCATTAACCACAGATCAGGATTCTCTTGAAAAAAAAGAAAAAGAAGTGAAACTCATGACTGTCCACGCTTCAAAAGGATTGGAATTTGAATACGTTTTTATTATGGGACTTGAAGAAAATCTTTTTCCTCATCAGCCTCTCGACAATAGAGAAAGAACACCAGAAGAAGAGGAAGAAGAAAGAAGACTCTTTTATGTCGCAATCACGAGAGCGAAGAAAAAACTTTACCTTTCTTATTCGGAGACAAGGACAATTTATGGCTCTCAACAATTCAATATGCCTTCAAGATTTTTTGCAGATATTGACAATGATCTCTTAGAGGAAGAGAATTTTGAATATAGGGAAAAGGTAATTTATTTAGAGTGGTAAAAATATGACAATACAAGCAAAAAAATCATTGGGGCAAAATTTTTTGAAAAACGATGGAGTTTTGCAAAAAATTGCAGATGCAGGAGAAATTTCTGCAAGTGATATTATACTTGAAGTAGGCCCTGGAGAAGGAGCTCTGACTGAAAAGCTATTAGAGAAAGGGTGTGAAGTGATTGCTATAGAAAAAGACCATAGATTGATTTCAATTTTGCAGGAAAAATTTACAAGAGAAATTTCCATTGGAAATTTAAAAATCTTTGAAGGGGATGTTTTAGAAGATAATGCAGAAAAATGGGGGATAGAGAACGAAAAATTTAAAATTATTGCAAATATTCCATATTACATTACAGGTCAATTTTTCAGGAAGTTTTTGTCAGGAAAAATAAAACCGACAAAAATGGTAATCCTTGTGCAAAAAGAAATTGCGGAGAGAATTGTGGCAAGAGATGGAAAGGAAAGTTTACTTTCAATAAGTGTAAAAGCATACGGTGAACCAAAAATTGTGGCTAAGGTGTCAAAAGGGAGCTTCATCCCCGCACCGAAAGTAGATTCCGCTGTTATTTTAATTGAAAATATATCTGGAAAAAATTTTACTGAGAAAGAAAGAGAAGAAAGATTTTTTGAAATTTTAAAAGCAGGCTTTGCACACAAAAGAAAAGTTTTGATATCAAATTTGAAAGAATGCTTTGATAAAAATGGAATGGATATCTCAGAAATTTTTACTAACCTAAATCTTTCAAAAAAAATTAGAGCCGAAGATTTAAAGTTAGAAGATTGGAAAAAATTATCACTTTTGTTGGGAGATAGAAGTTGAAAGCAAAAATAAATAAAAAGACCAATACTGTGAAGTATTGGTCTTTTTTTTGTAAGCTTAAATTAACATTTCTTACCACAAACCAAATCCACTCCCAATATCATCATAAAATTTTACCAAATTCAAACCAGGAATGGCATAACACCAGGCTCCACCACACCAATCCCAATTACTGCCTCCGCCACCGTCCTCGGTTTGAGATGTTGGTGATTGCTCATTAGGAGTAATACTACATGTGTCAGCACCAATTTCTTGTATAACCCCAGCAGCCATGAGCCCTCCATCACTTGCAGCATCTCGCACATTTCCATTTTCCACTCCCTCACAAGCAATAGTGGTTGAACTGCACAAAGCATCTCTGTTTCCGTTTGCCGTTCCAAGAACACACTCACCAACGGTTAATCCAGGATCAGTATAGGAATAGAGAGCAAGTGCTGTGGCCGTGTTATAAGGATTTACGTCTCTGCAAGCAGGATTGGCGACAGTATAATTACTGGAAAAGTTTCCTCCTAGACCTGTCGTACTGTTACCCGGACCTATAATTGTTTGATATCCAACAGCATCTGCACATTTAGACACCGCCTCTACAACACCGCTGAAATCAACAACTATACCCGGATCACATTCTTCTTCGGTAGCAGCTTCATCTAAGGCAGCACAACTAGTAGGCATATTTGCTTTGAGTTCACCAAGAGCAATAATAGCACCGCTATCAATTGCTGTATGTCCATAACCATAATAAACAAATCCTTTTGTCCCATCAAGCAAAACGTGGCAAGCATATGCCTTGAGTTTGGCAGTATCGGCAAATGCAAGACCGTCTCCTCCCTGACCAATAGCGTTTAAAACATTACCGCTATCAGTATTTACCAACTCTCCACTGTTACCATAGTCCGTAATGTTCTGAGCGTGGTATTCCTTGAACCAATCGGTTCCTGGAGGTGAGGAGTGTGATCCGACATAATAGGATTTCATTCCAGTCCATTTTGCTTTAAATATATTTATCCATCCATCTCTTTTATCATGACATCCGCTGACCCATTCACTTACGGGCTGGAGAATCACCGTACTCGTACCAATATTTTGATTAATATAATCTAAAATATCAGTATAATATTGATCAGTAAATAATGATTGACAAATATAATCTCCTTCTTCATCATTCAATTTACCATTTATTATATCTACAAAAGTTACGATATTCTTCGCCCTCATCGCCGTAATATAAGCTTTCAATTTGGGCATTGCCACTGAAAACTTTCTATTATTATCATATGGATTAATGTTTAGCTCAACTTCTGCCACGGTAAGACCCGCAAGAGAAAGTTGGGAGGCAAGACTCTCTGCATCAATAGAATCCCAATGATTTACTGGTCCATAACCGACTATTTTTGCAACATCAGCAGGTCCTGTAATTGAGGAAGTGGATGTTGTAGTGGAAGGAGAATATGTAATGCTTAAAGTAGAAGAAGCAATTAAAAGATTGGCGGATGGGACAAGTGTATCTACTGGATTTTCTAAACTTGTGGTAGCTGTTCCTGTAGCACAAGCAATAGTAAGGGCATAGGCCGTGCTTCCCGGAGAAGTGAAGTGTGTGGTAACAGTGGTAGTACCGTTTGCATAACCCATCGCTTCAGAAAAACCACTTATCGTAGGATTAGAAGTGGCTTTACAGATGAGAAGTCCAGTAGAAGACCAGCTCACTACAGAAGTGGTAGTAGCAGAAGCAGTGGTAGTAGAATAGTTAGTTTGGCCATTTACATAAAAACTCAAACTTTTTGTAGAGGTAGCGGGATCATCGGGAATAGAGGGGTTGGAGATACTTAGAGTAGAAGTGGATATCATGAGATTAGTGGAGGAATATAAAGTACTAATCGGATGTTGATTCAAAGTATTAATCGCTGTTGTTCCTGTAGCACAAGCCATTGAAAAGGCGATTACTCCTGCTGAATTAGGTGATGTGGTAATTGTTGCACTGCCCGCTGTTACCGCAGTTGATGGAATCGGTACATCGGTAGGATTAGTTATTACGGGATTTGAGGTAAATTTACAAACAGTAAACCCGGTTGAAGTCCAACTCAATCCAAATGTAGAAGAAGTAGAAGCAGTAGTTGTAGAATAATTTTGTTGACCGTTTACATAAACATGTAAACTCTTTGTGATAGTAGTTGTGGTAGTAGTGGAAGTAGTGGAAGTAGAAGGCGGAGTAACAATTATAACTGTTGTACTACTCAATTCACTATTATTGCCCAAAATAACCAAGTTTTGAGGAACCACTGCCTGTGCGTTATTTGTCACAGATACTGTCACACTATCTGAAACAATACCTTTGGGACCAACACACGTCATCTCAAACTGAGTATAAGAAACCACCGTAACAGACTCCGTTCCATAAGTAGGCTTAATTGCATTCGTGCCAGAAACACAAGATGTTACATTTGCGGATGTCCACAAAATCGTGGCTGTACCGCCGGAACCAACTTGGACGTTATCATCTTGACCATTTACCTTCAAATCCACGCTTGGTCTTTCCGCTTCCGGCACGTCCGCATTGATAACAATACTCAGAAGGGCATTAACCTTAGCTCTGGTCACCCCATCAACAATACCCGTTGGGGAAAAACTGTAGAAATTTTGAAATTTAATGACAGCTGCTTCCGTTGCAGAGCCAAAATAAGTAGTTTCATTTCCACTAGAGCCTGGACCAGATGATGCTACAACAGTGGAAGGATTGGTATTCAAGATTTTTTGTAAAAGTTTGACATCATTGCCTGTAGAACCTTTGCTTAAATCCCTGTTTATACGCGTAGAAGAATCAGACAAAGCTGAATTTAATATAGTTCTGGCAAGATCTGCCTTTTCCGAAGGAATAACTCCGATTGTAATTAATGTTTCCAAAAAGTTTACAAGTTCTTGATCTGAATCAGCCTTTACAAAAAAAGGTGATACGCCTAAAAGCATTGCAAAGATAAAAATAGAAAGAGTTATTTTTCTTAAAAATGACATAAAAATAAAAATTAATAACTGATAAAACCAGTTCTATAATTATATCACAGAAATTATTGCAAGATAAGGATGTTGTTGTTATAATAATACGATGAAAGTTCCAGAAAAATATCTTCCTTCTAGAAAATTCGTTATCTCTTTGTCTGTAGTATTTGCACTTCTTATAATTATTTCTGTCGTTAAATATGTAGGAAGTGAAAAAAAAGAAACGCTGTCTGTTTCAAAGGATAGAGAGCTTAATATTCAAAATATAAAAGCTTTTAAAGCAGTCGATACAGATAAAGACGGGCTAACGGATTGGGAAGAGGTGCTTTGGAAAACTGACCCGAAAAATCCTGATACAGATGGAGATAAAACACCTGATGGAGAAGAAATCACATTGGGGAGAAATCCTCTGGTTCCAAACACCGCAGGATCCGGTAAAGAACCAAATGATAAAATTGACCCAGAAATCATCGCCAGTAATGCAAAAGACGAGGAGGAATGGAACAGCTTAAATGAAACTCAAAAATTTTCAAGGTCACTTTTTTCAGATTATATTGCAGTGCAACCGGCAGATGGCACAACCCTAACGACAGACCAAACAAATCAGATCGTAGCAAATTCAATAGCAAATATTCCAGAAAAACAATTCGAGCAAAAATACATTATTGGGGATATAACAACAATTGATAGTCCAACGTCAAAAGATATCTCAGATTACTCCTTAAAAATAAACGCTGTTTTAGATAATGAAGGAAAAAATAATGCATTTAAAGAAATCTCTATTGTTAATGATTTTCTAGCCAAAAATGATCCGAAAATCTTGCAAGGTATAGATAAAATTATTACCTCTTATCAAAAATCTGCTGAAGAAATTATACACATGAAAACTCCCAAAGAAATCGTGGATAGTCAGTTACTTCTCGCAAATTCTATATATAATCTTTCTTTACTTGCAGAGGATCTAAAAGTAATAGATAAAAACCCTTTAATATCTCTGGTTGCTATGGGAACATATAACCAAGTTATGTTAGGTTTTACACAGGCTACGGACAACATTAATTTATATTTATCTAGTAATATATAGTGTTAAAAGATAAGAGTTTTGATATAATTATAAAGCTTAAATGCTAAAATTTAATCCAAGCAAAAAAATACTTTCTGGAATTCTCATAACAGTAATGATCGCATTAAATTTTTCATTTATTGTTATGCCAAAAAAGGCAAGGGCAATTCCAGTAATAGTAGTGGGAACTCCAGCACAAATAGCTTGGGACTATGCTAAGGCAGCTCTGATATTTGCAGCAAAGAAAGCAGCGACAACATTAATCATCTCGGTATCCCAATCAATTGCGACTTGGATTTCAAACGGATTCCAGGGAAATCCATCTTTTATTAATGATCCAGCCAGATTTGCAATAAATATTGCTGATATAACAATAGGTGAATTTATTTTTCAGGATCCATCGTTAAACTTTTTGTGCAAACCTTTTCAGTTACAATTGAAACTTTCTTTGGCATTACAACATAGAAAATTTTATCAAACGGTAAACTGTACCCTTTCCGGAGTATTACAAAATGGGGAAGATGCATACCACAATTTTGCAAGTGGAGATTTTATAAACGGTGGAAACTGGGATTCTTTCCTTACAATGGTTACCGACCCAAATGCAACTCCTGAGGGAGCTTTCCTTGTAATGAACAGTGAGCTCACGGCAAGAATACAAAATCAACAAGGTACTCTTGATAAAGAGCTGGCACAAGGTCAAGGTTCATTGTCTTTTAGAAATTGTACAAAAACAACTTATGATCTTTCAAAAGATCCAGACACTGGTGTAATAACACCAACGCAACGAAATCAGGAAGATTACACAGGAAATCCTTTCTATGATCAATCTACCACAACAACAACATGGGTTCCGCCACAAAATGGAGATACATATGATGGTGTAAAAACCGAGACGACCTGTAAAGTCACGAGCCCAGGAACTTTGATTGCCTCGAGATTATTCTTTGGACAAACATCTGGTCAAAGAATGTCGGAAATACAAATAGCTACAGCGGAAGGTCTTGATATAATAATCTACGCTGCTGCCGATGCATTAGCACAGTTGGCTGTGAACCAATTACAAAAAACAATAGGTGCTTTGGCTGGGGGAAATGATCAACAATATTATAGTAATGACCAAACAATCACTCAATTACAAAATCAACAACAGGCAAGTGGCGGAAATGTAACAGGAGGAAGCGTAACTGGGGGAGGGTCCTCTTCAAATTCTGTCTCGTCGAATTCATTATCTGGTGCAAAAACAACAGCTCAAAATAAATTAAACGACCAGATTAGTATTGAAGAAACATACAAAAACACCCAAGCTAATTTATTAAATTATATAGATGGTGCAGGAAATAATGCAATAAGAGGAATCTTTAATACAGCAGTCGCATGCAACAATAGTGATAATAGTAATATTACCGTAAATCGGGCAAGAGCGATATCAATCGTAGATTTTTGGGTTTCTAAGGGTGGAACAAAAGATCTTCAACTTCAAAACATAGCCTCATTAAATGTCGGTGCCATAAATAGCAATATATCAACTGCCTCTTCAAATATTTCCACGCTAACCACTCGACGTGATGTAACATTACCAAGTGCAAGTACTGTGTCCGCAGTTAATGCTTTGACAAGTGACCTAAATTCTTCACCTTTTCATTCAGCAACTGATGCAGTGAGCACAAGTTCATCCGCGACAACTTACACATGGGCAGTCGAAGAAGCAAGTAATGCTTCCACAACAAACTGTTCGATTGCAATTCCTGTGCTTTAGTAAGTAAAAAACAAAAGAAGGTTCCGTTAAATAAAGGGGATTGGGAAAAAGGGTTATGTTTGGTATAATTTAAGAAGTAAATGAAAAAAGGATTTTTTACTTCAAGCACATTCAGGTTTTTTATTGCGTTTTTCATAGCGCTCGGAGTTTTTCTAGTGCCAATAAGTTTTTTAAGAGAAAAAACATCGACAGGAGGAGTGTCATACATACATATACAAAAAGCTAGTGCTGATGCTGTAAACACAAGAAGGGGGCTATGGTGGAACAAGGATAAATGTTATGACACGCAAACTGATGCACAGGTAGATTGCGAAAGTGGTAATACAGTAAAAGGTGGAGGGTTTTTTTCAGGTTTATTAGAGATAATTCTTGCAGCAATTGCTTATATATTTTTAGCAGTTAGAGCTCTTGCGGCATTATTATTGACCATCAGTGCGTGGGTCTTGGATCAATCTCTTAAAGCAACAATTGGTTTTGATTACAGCCAAATAGGAGGGGTATTGGACGTCTGGAAAATTGTAAGAGATAGTTTCAATGTACTTTTTGTCTTCATACTTTTATGGGCCGGTATTACTCAAATCATAGGAATAGCAAAAACCAATACAAAACAAATTATTATTGGCGTTGTTATAGCTGGACTTTTAATAAATTTCAGTATGTTTTTTGCAAGAGTTTTGATAGACGTAAGCAATATGACTTCAACAAGTTTATATAACCAAATCGTAAGTACAAGTGGAAGTGCAACTAGCAACTTTTCACTTTCAAGTGGTTTAACTCAAGGACTTGGTGTAGCAGCAATAACTATAACTAATAGTAATGCCTTCACAGCTGACTGGAATAATGGTAATTCAGAAATAGGAAAAGCATCGGGTGTTTTAAATACCTTCCAAATTATTTTACTCTTTGTTATGCAAATAGCTGTTTATCTGATAGCTGCCTTTGCTTTTATTTCAGTGTGTATCTTGTTCATAGGTAGAATAGTGATGCTGACTTTACTATTAGCTCTTTCCCCAATAGGCTTTCTGGGAACCTCTGCTATAGGAGGCGTACTTTCAAAAGTAAGAGATGCGTCAAAATGGTGGTGGGATGAATTTTCAGCACAACTTTTTGTCACTCCGATATTTCTTCTCTTAATATTTATAACAATAAAAGTCGCAAACGGAGTTGGTTCAACCGAAATGAATTCAATACTTGAAGCAATGAAAGGAGATAGTATTAAAAGTGTTGACTTCACAATGTTTTTAAAATTTGGAATTGTTATATTTTTAATCCTCAAAACCGTAGAAATAACCAAAAAATCAAGCGGGAGTGTGGGCCAATCAATAAACAGTTTTGGATCTAAAGCCGTAGGATTTGGATTAGGAGTTGCTACAGGAGGAGGAGCAATGTTGGCAAGAAGAACTATCGGTGCAGGTCTCTCAAATATAGCTAAAGGCAATAATAGGGTTGGAAATTTCCTACAGGAACGAAAAGCTAAAGGAAGTATAATGGCAAACATTGCTTTAAGAGGAGCTGAAAAAGGGGCAAAAACAAGTTTTGACATAAGAAATACTGAATTAGGTAAATCTATGGTTAAAAAATCCGGTATAGATGCTAATGCAAACATACCAGAATTTATGAAGGCAAAGAAAGGAGGATATGATCAGGCCCAGAAAGATTTTGAGAAGGGACAGACAGAATCAGCAGAAAAATTAAAAACAGGAGAGTTTGCTAAACAAGAAATAAGAAACAAAATATGGGAGGAAAAAGTAACAACGGCAACAAAAATTGCTGGAATGGAAGCTCCTAGTGGAGATATCATGTTAGATCAAGAGAAAAAAACTAAAAAATCAGAGATTGGTGCTTTGGAACTTAATTCAAAAGGATTCAAAAATAAAGATAAAGAGATAAAAGAAAAAGCGAAAGAAATTGAAGAAAAGTTAGCAAGTGCAGAAACAACAGAAGCAGAAAAAGCTCTTGCTAGAAGGGATAAGAGACTAAATGATTATGAACAATTAGTCATGAGACACAAAGAATTAAATACAAAAGATGAAAACGGTGTGGTGGGTGGAAAAGCCATTAAAAATAAAGAAAAAGAAACCTACGAAATGAGAGCAAAAGATTATGCAGAAGCTAGAGAAAAGAGTATCCTCACAAGATTAAGCCGTGGTAAGCAAGGAAGAAAGGATGCTGCAAATGCTATAAGAGAAAAAATCAAATCAAAAACAAAGGAACAAAAAGCAGTAGATGCCATAAAAGAGATGAAGGATGAAACAGAAAAGGAAAGTGAAAAGGAGAAATCTGAAGCGCCTATAGCAAGTAAACCTGCATCTCCACCATCCGAGCCTAAAACAACCTAAAAATATGGATGACAAAGAAATACAAGATACAATAGCCAGACAGATAGAAAAACTTCCACAAGATGTGAAAAATGCAGTTTTTTCAGTGGATTACAGTGCAACCCTCGATCAAATTACAAAGAAGAATAGATTATTGATAGATCAAGAAGGAAAACTTGAAACCGAGACAACTCTTGTAATGGTTGGGCTTGAACCACTTGCCGATTATAAAAAAAATATACTGAAAAATGTCGGGGTAGATGAAAAGACAGTCAATTTAATAATCGCTGACATAGATGATTTGATATTCAAAAAAATTAGAATTTCACTTCAAAAAATGAATGAGGAAATGGAAAGAGAAGAGTTTTTGGAAGAATCTAACATCAAAAGAGATTCTGTACTAAGTGGTATAGAAAATCCAAATGAAATAGCCCAGAAAGAGGGAACCGTATCTTTCAGTTCACTTGCTTCAAATAGTGGAAAAAAGATGGAAAAAACAGAAATTATAGAAACGGATATAGAAATAAGCACTCCGATTAACACTAGTATTCCGGAAATAAAACAAATTTCACCAACGCCTAAACCTGTACTTCTGATGACAAACACTCTTTCAGAAAATCCAGAAAAGGGTGTAAAAGATGTAATAGCAGAAAAAATGAATGGCATGACCAGCTTACCAAAAGAAAGTGTTGTAATGGAAGAAGAACGCAAAATTCCACAAAAATCTCCTATCCGCGATACCACACAAAACAATACGGAGAAAATACCTAAAAAAACAGATATCTATAGAGAACCAATAGAATAAATTAATGCAATTCCAAACACCACAATTTATTGATATAGAAGATAAACTGTTTGGTCCACTAACCTTCAAACAGTTTGTATATATAGGTGGAGGACTGGGACTCGCTTTTTCAATATATTATTTTATTCCTTTCAAAATAATATCCATACCCATTGCCTTTATCTTTGCCGTTGTCGGACTTTTGCTTGCATTTTATTCCATCAATAATAGACCTCTTGTGTTCATGATCCAATACGCATTCAATTATTTTACAAATAGCCGTCTGTATATCTGGAAGAAAATAGGTAAAAAACCCGAACATACAAATATAGGAAGTGGTGCAAACAAGTCTGGCTTATATGTGCCCAAGCTTTCCGATAGTAAATTGAAAGATTTATCTTGGAGCTTAAATATTAAAGAATCATTGAATCCTACGCCCAGAGAAGAAAAACCTCTTGGTAGAATCATAGGTGGCTATAAATTATAGTTTTTACACTTTTTAAGATATAATATATTAATGCCGGCAATAGCAAAAGCAACACAAGATTTTGTCCCCATCAAGGAAATTCGAGATGGAGTAATAATTTTAAAAGATGGATCAATGAGAGCCATCGTTATGGTTTCGTCTATCAATTTTGCTTTAAAATCAACAGAAGAACAAGAAGCAGTAATATACCAATTTCAAAATTTTTTAAATTCTCTTGATTTCTCCGTTCAAATATCAATTCAATCCAGGGAACTTGATATAAGACCATATTTGGCTCAACTCGAAGAAAGATATAAGGCCGAATTAAGTGACCTTATGAAAATACAAATCAGAGAATATATTGCCTTCATTAGATCTTTTGTGGAACAATCCAGTATTATGACCAAGACTTTTTTTGTTGTCATACCATTTTCACAGGTACTTACAGCAAAAAACGCAGGTAGTATAGCCAGTAACTTTTTAAATAAGAAAAAGGAAGAAAAATTTGTTAATAAAGATTCATTCCTTGAAAATAGAACTCAGCTAGAACAAAGGATTGGAGTGGTACAGGGTGGACTTATTCGATGCGGACTTAAGAGTATTGCGCTTGGCACAGATGAGATAATTGAGTTGTTTTACAAGATATTTAACCCTGGAGATCTAGAAAAACCAATAATAAATACATAATTATGTCATTTTTTAAAAATTTATTTGGCAAAAAAGAAGAAAAAGATGAGTTAACATCGTTTCTTCCTCAAGAAATATATGAGGCGGGGGTCTTGGAGTTACAGGATATTATTGCTCCATCAGCACTTAAAATCACGCCAAAAGAGCTTAACTTGGGAGAAAAAATAGTCAGAACATTTTTTGTTATTTCTTATCCAAGATTCTTGACCGAAAGTTGGTTTGCTCCGATCATAAATTTAGATAGAATCTTCAACGTTTCAATCTTTATTCATCCGATAGATACAGTAAAAATACTCCGCCAATTTCAGAAAAAGGTAGCTGAGGTACAAAGTCAAATAAACGACAGAGAGAGAAAGGGGCTCGTCCGTGATCCGGTGCTTGACACTGCTTACCAAGATCTTGAAGGACTACGTGATAATCTTCAGCAAGCGCAAGAAAAACTCTTTGACGTCGGTCTCTATATAACTATCTATGCAAACAACGAAGATGAACTAAATAAATTTGAGTCAGAAATTAAGTCCATTCTTGAGTCTCGTCTTATTTATGTAAAACCAGCCCTCTTTCAACAAGAACAGGGTTACAAAAGCATTTTACCAACCGGAACGGACCTCCTAGAGATACACTCAAAACTCAACTCCTCCCCGTTATCAAGTATTTTTCCTTTTATTTCTTTCGACCTTACGTCCGATAAAGGAATTCTCTACGGTATAAATAGACATAACTCAAGTTTAGTGATTTTTGACAGATTTTCTCTCGAAAACTATAATTCCATCACCTTTGCCAAGTCCGGTTCCGGTAAATCGTACTGCACAAAGCTTGAAATACTACGAAGCTTGATGTTTGACATAGATGTTATCGTGATAGATCCAGAAAAAGAATATGAGTTTCTTGCAGAAGCCGCAGGAGGAAAATCATTTAATATTTCCTTAAATTCTGATGCCCATTTAAATCCTTTCGACCTTCCTATTGCTAGAGAAGATGAATCGTCATCAGATGTTTTACGAACAAATATTATAAACCTCGTGGGTCTTTTCCGTTTAATGTTTGGCGGACTTACACAAGAAGAAGACGCAATTATAGATAAGGCAATTTCAGAGACATATGCATTGAAAGACATTACTCCGGACTCTGACTTTTCAAATATTGAACCGCCACTTTTGTCAGATTTTGAACTCGTCCTTTCCGGGATGAAAGGCGCTGAATCTATCGTGCAGAAACTTTCAAAATATACGAGAGGGACTTGGGCAGGTTTTTTAAACAAAGCTACAAATATTGATATAAATCACAAATTTATTGTCTTCTCTATCAGAGATATGGAAGATGAGCTCAAACCAGTCGCTATGTATCTCATTACTCACCATATTTGGAATGCCGTCAGAAAGCAATTAAAAAAACGTCTTCTCGTCATAGATGAGGCTTGGTGGATGATGAAATCCGAAGATACCGCATCTTTCCTCTTTGGTATGGCCAAAAGAGGAAGAAAATATTACCTGGGTCTAGCTACAATCACTCAAGACGTGGATGACTTCTTAAAATCGCCCTACGGCCAGCCAATCGTAACAAACTCTTCTATTCAAATTCTTCTCAAGCAATCGCCAACTGCCGTGGATAACTTACAAAAAATATTTAATCTTACTGATGAAGAAAAATTCTTGTTATTAGAGTCAGATGTAGGGGAGGGAATTTTCTTCGTAGGGACAAAACATGTGGCACTCAAGATTTATGCTTCCTATACAGAAGACCAAATTATTACTTCTGATCCTTCACAACTTCTTGCCATTAGAAAAGCAAAGCAAGAATTTAGTGTCGCAAGTGGATTGATGAGTTAACCGTGTTATAATATAAAGAATGAATAAGAGCTTACTTACATCTTTAGGGTTATTTATTGCATTTATGGTAGTTTTGTCGTTTCCTTATGTTTCATCTGCTCAAATTACTAATTCTCAAACTACTTCAGGTTCTTCAATAACCATTGTTCCAGAAAATCCAAAGTTTGGTGATACCGTAACAGCATCTTTGAAAAATATTTACAAGAATTTGAATATTGTAAAAATATCGTGGTATGTAGATAATATCTTTAAAAAAGAGGGGATAGGAATGACAAGCTTTTCTTTCGATTTATCAAAAAAACCACAGGCAGTAACTGTAAAAGCAGTAATAGATTTAACTGACTCTGTGGGTGCGATCGAGAAAACAATACAACCAAGAGATGTAGATTTAATTTTTGAGCCACAGTCTTATACCCCATATTTTTATAAGGGCTCGCCACTTTTTATAGTGCAAGGAACAATGAAAATTATAGCGTTGCCTACAATTTTCATAGATGGTCAAAAAATTCCCGATAGTAGTCTCTCTTATACTTGGATGAGAAATGGTATAGTAGATGAAAGTGCCTCTGGCAGAGGAAAAAACACCTTTATCTTCACTGGAAATGGAATTTCTGATGATACAGATATAGACCTAATCGTACAAGATGATAATAAAAAGGTCACGGCAGAAAAAATAATGTCTATTTTACCTGCAAGTTCAAAAATTTTAATATATGAAAACAGCCCTTTATACGGGATACTCTTCAACAGAGCTCTCACAGGAATAATAGATATGGGTTCAAAGGAAGAAATAGATATTGTGGCTTTTCCTTTTAATTTTGATGTAAACACACCGGATTCTTCAGATCTGAACTTGGTCTGGTCTATAAACAATAAGAGTTACAATACATCTGGGAAGAAAAATACTTTAGTTTTAAAACAGGTTGATACATCAGGTTCAGGAAGTTCAAATGTCAGTATAAGTATCGAAAATCGTGCTAGAATATTTCAATCTGGAAGTTTTGGCTTCACATTAAAATATGAAAAATAAAAAATATATATTATTAATAGCTCCCTTGTTTGCTTTTTATACATTGATACCTCTTACTTTTTGTTTAGCTACCCCTGGAGGGACGACAACCGCTGATGGAACTATGATTTATGTACCATTAGAAAAAGATGCTATGGATGCGGCAGATATTGATACAACAGGAAACCTGGCAGAGTTCTTAAAATCAGTTTACAACTTCGGAGTCGCAGTAGCAGCAGTTCTTGCTGTTCTTATGATCGCTTGGGGAGGAGTGGAATATATGACTACTGAGGCCTTTGAAGGTAAAAGTGATGCTAAAGATAAGATATGGAACGCTGTTTTTGGACTTCTTCTCGTCCTTTCTTCATACCTGATACTTTGGACAATTAATCCTGACATCCTAAGTATTCCATCTTGGTTCAGTAACTAAAAAATAAAAAATGGAAAAGAAAAAAGCAATAATTTTAATACTTGGAGTGGTAATAATTGTTTTGATAGCATTTTTCTTTTTTTATTTCAGAACAAATATTAATACCAGCACGCCAACAAATAACAACGGGGAACAAACACAGACTGGTTTTGGAAATACTTCCCAAGATAAAACTGGCGCAACGAGCAGTAATGGCTTTGGCAACACCGAAACTCCCGCCAGTACGACAAACACAAACATAACGACTAAATTACGTCTTAAAAAAGTTTTTCAAGAGCCTGTTGCCGGCGCTGTAATTTTTGGGAACATTCCAAATGAAAAAATACGATTGGTGGAGAGAAGTAATGGAAATGTTCAAGAAATAAGTTTTGACTCTAATCAAATTACAAGAATTACCAACACCACTATACCTAAGATATATGAAGCGCTTTGGGATAAAATAGGTATAAATGTGTTATTGAGGTATATAAAAGAGGAGACAGAAAAAATAGAAACTTACTCAGCAAAGGTTACACTTTCAACTTCCGCCTCAAATGAATCTGCCGGTATCATTTCTGGATCTTTTTTTCCAGAAAATATTAAAACAATTACGGTAAATAAAAGCTCCTCAAAAGTATTTTACCTATTGGAATCCAGCAGTGGAAGTGTAGGATACATCTCAAATATAGATGGAACTCAAAAAAAACAGGTTTTGACATCTCCTATAAAAAATTGGAATGCAAGCTGGATAAGCAACAGTTCTGTATCATTAATCACAAAACCCAGCTATAATTTACAAGGTTTTCTTTTTCTCCTAAACACAACAAATGAGAGTTTAGAAAAGATATTGGGAAAAATGTATGGTCTAATTGCACTTTTGGGAAATAATGGGGAAAGTGTTTTATATTCACAAAATATAAGAAGTAAACCAACTTTAGGATATTATGACATACAAAGAGATATTAATTCTTCTCTATCTTTAAGTACGTTTGCAGATAAATGCGTATGGAGCAAAATAAATTCAAATATCATATACTGTGCTGTGCCCAAAAACATACCAAATGGTTTATATCCGGATTCTTGGTACAATGGCACCATTTCTTTCTCTGATGACCTATGGAAAATAAACACGGAAGATAAGACAACTACACTTTTGTATCAGACAAAAGACAATGAAAATATAGATGCAAGTGACCTTATTGTAAGTTCAAAGGACAACTATATTATCTTTACAAATAAAAAAGACTTGTCTCTCTGGAGTTTTGAAATTTCTCCGGCTACAAACTAACTTTTAACGTATTTAATGACAATCCTCCTTGAGGTTCCTTCTCCTATTGATTCGGTAGCGATATTAGGATCACCGGATAGGGTGGCATGTATTACCAATCTTTCATAAGAAGACATCGGCTCCATTTCAATATTGACTTTCATGTCTTTTGCCCTGTTTGCAAAAATACTCGCTTGATTTTTGAGTTTTGCTACTTTACTTGAATGATAGTCGTTCACATCAATTGCAAAAGTAGATAATATCTCTTCGCTCCCAGATTTCTTTACAACCATTCTTTTTATCAACATAAACAACGCATTGAATGTATCACCATTTTCACCAATCAAAAGACCTGATTCTTTAGTTTTTATAACAAAAATGTTTTTATTTGTTATCTCATCAAAAGTCTCCTCAATGGAATCAAAACTAATCCCCATTTTTTGAATCATTTCTATAATAACTTTCTTGATGTCGTCATTTTTCATTTTATTAAAAATTTATACTTGTAATTTGTTTTCTTTTTCTTTCGACATTTTTCCTCTCATATAAAACTCTTGTGCAACTGAAAAAATATTTGTAGTAATGAGATAAATAGACACAACTACCGGGAAACTCCACGCGATAAAAAACATAAAGATAGGCATTACAAACTTCATCTGAAAACTCATGCTCCTTGCTAGATCATCTCCCATACTTCTCTTGGCTGACGGATCTTTTTTGGAGTCTTTTTTGATAGGTGTAGCAACCTGTATCTGCCAAAACTGTGTTAATCCAGCTAAAATTGCAAAAATTATATTTTTTTGAGTTGTATCTATTCCAAGAAAAAACATATCTATGTTTTGAGGCGGATTAACAAATGAGTAGAGGATAGAATAGTCTATCTTTGGCAAACCACCTCTCAAAAAGACATAGTATAAAGCAATAAGAACAGGAAGCTGAAGAAAAATAAGAAAGATACTGGAAAAGGGATTGATTTTTTTATCCTTATAAAGTTTCATTATTTGAACAGATTGTTCCTGTTTATTATCTTTATATTTGTTTTTTATTTCCTCAATTTCTGGCTCAATGACTTTCATTTCAATTTGGGTTCTCACCGCCTTTTTAGAAAGAGGGAAGAGAATTACTCGAACAATAAAAGTTAACACGATTATCGCAAATCCAATAGAAAAATACGGGAAAGCCCCTAAAAGAGCTATCATAAAATTATAGAGAGGAATATAAAAAAAATTCTGAAAAACAAAATGAATCATTATGTGATTCTAACAGAAATAGGTAAATATTCAACCTTAAAAAGGTTTAGAAATGTGTTCTAAAATTTTATTGATTTCAAACGAAATTTGAGAAAAATCCAAGGAAAGAGCTTTCTTTTTTGAAAAAATAACCAAATCAAAAGACTTTCCGAGTATTTGGGGGTATTTTTTAATATAGTTTCTTATAATATATGTGATTCTTCTTTTTAATAAATGTCTTTTTGTGGATTTTTTTTCTACTTTAATTGAAGAAACAACAGTAAATCTTAGCTTTTTTGCGCTATTTAAAGAAAATTTACCATAAAAATTATCTGTATGAAAACTACTCCCAGTTTTAATAACATCATTTATCTCCTTACCGGAAATTCTGTTTTTTTTTGCCAACATCTTTTTTATATTTAGAAAAAGGGCTTTTGGCCCTTTTTTTTATACGGATAACTTTTTTCTACCTTTTTGTCTTCTTCTTTTTATGGTATTTCGTCCATATTTAGACTTAGATCTGACAAGGAAACCATGAACCTTGGCTCTTTTTTTCTTTTTTGGTTGATATGTGACTGACATAGGGGATAGTATACATGATTTTTAAAAGAAAGCAAGTAATGTTTAAACTCAAGTATTCTTATTTTTATTTTGGAATAAGTTAATAACAGTTTGTACACAATTTATTAACTTATTCAAGTTGTTATCCACAGCATTCACAGTATATAATGAGTTTAAATGTTAGATAATAAAACATTATGGAATAATGTCCTTGCAGGAATGGAATTGGCTATTTCTAAGGCTAATTTTAGTATGTGGTTTAAAGATACTTATATAATTAAACAAGAAGAGGGGATTGTTTTTTTAGCCGTACCAAATGTTTTTGTAAAAGATTGGCTTTTTAACAAATATCATAAGGATATTTTAAAAAATTTAAGAAATTTTGGTGAACATATCAGGGCTATACAATATATAGTCTCCAAAGAAGAGGTTAAAAAATCAGTAGAAGAAAATAAACAAATAAACCATAACGAGCTACCTTTGAATGACTTTTATATAAATAAAGAAGACAATTTAAACCCTAAATATACATTTGACTCTTTTGTTGTTGGTCCTTTTAATGAGCTTGCTCATGCCGCTTCTCAAGCTATATTAAAAAAATCTGTAATATACAACCCCCTTTTCATTTACGGCAGTACAGGGCATGGAAAAACTCATTTGATACAGGCAATAGGAAACTATATAAAGGCAAATGACCATGGAAAAAAGATTTTTTATATGACTTCAGAAAAGTTTGTTAATGACTATTTTAATTCATTGAATAATGGAACAATAAATAACTTTAAAGAAAAATATAAAAAATATGACGTTCTTATTATTGACGACATTCAATTTTTGTCAAAAAAAGACAAATCTCAAGAGGAATTCTTCCATTTGTTTAATAATTTTCATGATAATAGTAAACAATTAATTTTTTCTTCGGATAAACACCCTAATTTTATTCCTGATATAGAAGACAGAATTCAATCAAGATTCAATGCGGGAATGATAGTAGAAATAATGAAACCAGATTTTGAGTCAAGAATACAGATCTTTAAGAAAAAGGCCTCTCTTATGAACCTTTCTATCTCAAATGAAATTATAGAACACCTTGCCCTATCAATAGAGGGAAATATAAGGGAGCTTGAGGGGGTTTTAAACTCTATACTCTGTCAAACTCAACTCAAAAACAAAGAGTTAAGTATTAATGAGATAAAAGATCTAATAAAAAATACGGCCAAACCAAAGAAAAATCGTTCAATTAAAGAAGTAATAAAAACAATTGCCGAGTTTTATGGTATAAAAGAAGAAGAAATATATGAAAAAGGTAGAAAAAAGGAAGTTATCAAACCAAGACAGGTCATAATGTATATTTTGAGAGAAAATTTTGATATTTCTTTTCCTTCCATTGGGGATAAAGTAGGAAACAGAGACCACTCCACAGTTATACACTCTTATGAAAAGATAAAAAATGACATAAAAAATGACAACGTTCTTCTTGGTGAAATAGAACAAATACAAACAATGTTGAGATGACACATAACAATTTGTGGATAAACAAAGGAAAACCTGTGACTAAAAACGAGAGTTATCAACAATAAAAAAGAAAAATAATAAATAAAAAAATTAATAACAAATAAAAAACACTTAATAAAAACAAAAAATGTAAAATATGAATAAAAATATGAATAAAAATAATTATAAACAAATAAACAATTATAAATAGTAATTAATTTTTAAAAAATGAAAATAGAATGTATTAAAGATAAATTAAGTATAGCGGTAGGAAAAGCTGAAAAAGTTTCTGGAAAAAACCTTACTCTACCCGTACTTTCTTGTCTTTTATTCGAAACAAGAAAAAATCTTCTTTATATAAAATCCACAAACCTTGATCTTGGTATGGAAATATCTATTCCTGTTAAAGTTGAAGAAGGTGGCTCTGTGGCTATTCCTTCTCAGATTTTGAATAATTTTCTTATAAATACGAACGATGATAAAAGTGTTATTATAGAAACAGTAGAAAATAACAATATAAAAATCTCCACACACTCAAATGAAGCAATAATAAAAACTCACCCCAAAGACGATTTTCCAACAATTCCTCTTGTAGATGCAGACAAAACTTTTAAAATTAATTCAAACGATTTAATAAAAGGTTTTAGATCTGTTTCTTTTAGTTCCTCTGTTTCGACAATTAAACCAGAGTTTTCAAGTGTTTATGTCTATCCAAATGAGGATGGGGTCGTCTTCGTTGCTACAGACTCTTTTAGGTTGGCAGAAAAAAAGATAAAAACAAAAAGACCTTTAGATTTTAATTCAATTCTCATCCCATTCAAAAATACTGTTGAAATTATGAAAATTTTTGATGATGTAAATAATGATGTTGAAATTAGTGTTACAAAAAATCAAATTTCTTTCGTTTACGATAGTATTTATGTGGTTTCTAGGGTTGTGGACGGATCTTTTCCTGATTATAAACAAATAATTTCCAAAGAATTTAAAACACAAGCAACTGTTTTGAAACAAGATTTGATAAACACTCTTAAGGTATCTAATATATTTTCCGATAATTTTAATCAAGTTAATGTAAAAATAACACCAAAAACAAAATCTTTTACAATTAAAGCAAAAAACTCTAATGTAGGTGAAAACATAAATTCTATTGATTCTGTGCTTGAAGGGGAAGATGTAGAAATTAATTTTAACTATAAGTATATTCTTGATTGTCTATCCTTTATAGATGCAGACAGTGTAACTTTGTCTTTTAATGGACTTACAAAACCCATGGTTATTAGGGGAACAGGGGATAAGACTTATACCTATCTAGTAATGCCTATGAATAGATAATGTTTAATATATCAGGTTTTTTAGAGAAATTTAAAAAAATTTCAGAAAACAACTCTTTTATAAAAAAAACGGTTATTGAAGCTGTGTTTTCTGTTACCAGATTTCTCTTAGAGGAGAAAGATATAGAAGTTTCCGGTAGTAAAGTAAAAATAAGACAGTCTTCTGTTCTAAAAAACGAGATTTTCTTTATGAAAGAAAAAATTCTAAAAAAACTTGTAGAATTAGAAAATAATATTACAAAAGATATTATTTAATTAAATTAAAAAAAGTTGATCTATAAGAAGACTGATTATTTTAATTTACATTAAAGTTAATAACCTTTTCTGCTTTATTATAGATAGTATCATAAACACTTATTTTTAATTCATTTTTAGATTGCAACGATTTAATCTCACTAGGCATAAAAGAAATATTAAATGGAATATTGTTTGATTCACCAATGTATTCACCATTTAAATAAAAGGTTGCTTTTAGTGGAAGATATTTTGAACTAACAGAAATTATAGGAGTTATTCTTTCATCTTTGTTATAGATGATACTTTCACTTGGTGCAAGTACTGTGATCTTTGGAATATTGGCTGATATGTGTACATTATCTTTGAGGATAGGAGGGATGTTTGATATCACTGGGTTATTTTTTAACCAGTTTTGAACGCCATATTCCCATAGACTAAATTGGTAGTCATTGTTGGGGTTTTGAGGAGCACTACCTAAAGGATTATTTTTGTCTACCCAATATAAAATAGAATGGATATTTGTTATAGATTTCTCTAATTTTGTTTCGTCCGGTGTCATATCTGAAGCAAGTCTCCCTGATATTTTATCTATGAAGTATGTCTGATTACCTTGCCAAAAACCACGTAACACAGGTTTAATACTTTTATCTACTTCTGGGGGTGTAGGAAATTGTTCAACAGGCATATTAGGCAGAACAGTGTCCATAAAAGCCTTCCACATTGGAGCAATTATCATTCCTGCAACTTTTTTTTCCATGGATGTGTTGTTATTATTTCCTGCCCAAGCACCAACAGCCAGACTTGGAGTGTAGCCGACAATCCAAACATCTTTATAGTCATTTGTAGTACCTGTTTTTACTGCAACGGGCCGACCAGGAAAATAAAGGGGTGAGTTTTCTCCATAGGCCGGAGTTCTCGCTACATTGTCGGAGAGTATATTTGATATTTGTGAAGTAATATTTTGATCTATTACATTCTCCGGTCTTTGTCTTAAACTCTCTACCACATTACCGTTTTTATCTGTAACTGAAATTATTGATATGTAAGGATTTCTGATTCCGTTGTTTGCAAAAACTCCATATGCACTTGTAAGGTCTAAAAGAGAAACTTCTCCGCCTCCGAGAACAAGGGTTAATCCGTATTGGTCTGGATTATTAGATAGACTTGTAATTCCCATGTCTTGCGCTGTTTTTATTGAGTCTTTTATACCGGCCAAATACAGAGTTTTGATAGATGGAATATTTCTAGATTGTGCCAGAGCATTTCTTAAAGATATAGGTCCCAAATATAGGCCGTCATAATTCTCCGGCATATAACATTGATTTGGATCACCGTTTGGATTTATAGGTCTTCCATCAGGTGTACATGTGCTTTGAAATTCTGTTGGCACATCAAAAAGAACCGTATCTGGCGTATAACCTTTTTCAAAAGCCGTTGCATATACAAAAGGTTTAAAGGTTGAGCCAGGTTGTCTATTATGGATTGTGACGTTAAAGTTTCCATCTATATCTTTGTCAAAATAATTACGAGAACCAACCATAACAAGTATTTGTCCTGTCTTTGGATCTATAGCTATAAGCGCAGCATTTTCTGCATTATAAAGCACCTTGTTTTCCAAAGCGTACTCCTTAACTATCGTTTCTGCCTTTTTTTGCATTTCATAGTCCAAAGTGGTGACGACTTTATAACCATTTTCTTCTACAGAGGATTCTCCATATTTATCAATTAAATACTGTTTTATAAACTCTACAAAATGAGGAGCGAGGATTCCATAGGGATCCTTTGGTTGGAAAACAACCTCTTCTTTTTTTGCTGAATTATATTCTTCTTGTGTTATAAACTTATTTTCTAACATTTTTTGAAGAACTAAGTTTTTCCTTATCTCAAGTTTGTCTTTATTACCTCCATAAGGTGAATAAAAAGTAGGGGCTTGTGGTATGGCGGCGAGATATGCCGATTCGGCAATAGAAAGGTCAGAGGAACTCTTTCCTAAGAATGTTCGACTGGCTTCCTCTATACCATAAATACTTCCTCCGTAGGGAGTTTCATTCAAATAAACAGACAAAATCTGATCTTTAGTAAAGACTCTTTCTATTTTTAAAGATAAATACCACTCTTTAATTTTTCTGGCTACACTTTTGTCTGTTGTTAATAATGTATTTTTTACAACCTGTTGGGTAATGGTAGAACCACCTTGGGCATATCCACGAGAAAAAATGTTCGCCAAAACCGCCCTTATAATGGAAGTTATTCTGATACCATGGTGATTGTAAAATTCAGCATCTTCGATGGCAATCGTCGCATTTTTAATATTTCTTGAAATCGTATCAAAAGGTACGGCCGTTCTTTTTGTATTTTGATGAACATCATATAGAAGAACCTTTCCCGTTCTGTCATATATTTTTGTTGATTCTGCAACTTTTCTCGTTTCAAAAGAACCTAAATCCGGTATTTTGAGAGTAGATAGCCATAAAGCGGAAAAACCAAAAACCAAAAAAACTAAAATTACCAAAGTGAAAAACATTTTTTTAATGTTTTTTCTTATTTTTTTATGAAATAAATGCTTTATTTTTTTAATCGTCATTCACAAGATAATATCATAAAAGAAGAGCGATATACAGGACAAAAACTCTTTCTTGTGATATATTTTAAAGATGAAAATAGACACAGACGAGAGAAAAATAGATGCTATTTTAGACAGAGGGATAGAAAATATTTATCCCAATAAAGACTTTTTGAAAAAGAGACTTTTGTCTGGCGAAAGGCTTACAATATATCTAGGGGTGGATCCAACAGGACCGTCTTTGCATATAGGGCATTGTATACCAATTAGAAAACTTGCTGAATTTCAGAAATTAGGGCACAAAGTTATTCTTTTAATTGGAGATTTTACCGCTATGATAGGAGATCCGGACAAACTTTCAGTTCGAAAACCACTTACCAGAAAAGAAGTGCTGAATAATTGCAAAAATTATAAAAAACAGGCATCAATCTTTTTAAAATTTGGATTTTGCGGAGCAAAGTTAAAATATAATTCCAAATGGCTTGCTAAACTTTCTTTTGAAAAATTACTGAATCTTTCTTCATATTTAACACACTCTCAAATTATCAAACGTTCAATGTTTCAAGAGCGTATCAAACAAGACAGAGACATTTATTTAAATGAATTCATGTATCCCCTTATGCAGGGATATGACAGTGTTGTTATGGATGTAGACGGTGAGATCGGCGGAAATGATCAAACATTCAATATGCTTGTTGGAAGAGATCTTTCTAAAAAAATAAATAATAAAGAGAAATTTGTTATCTCAACAAAATTATTAGCTGACGCGAATGGAGAGAAAATGGGGAAAACGACAGGTAATATGATATCTCTCAATACTACCTCGTACGAAATGTTCGGAAATGTGATGGGTTGGACAGACGGGATGATTTTTTCTGGTTTTGAGCTCTGCACGGATGTCTCTACCGAAAAGATAAAAGAAATGAAAGAAAGAATGGAAAAAGGAGAAAACCCAAGAGATATTAAAATAATTTTAGCTAAAGAAATTGTCTCTCTATATTTTAATAAGAACGAGGCCGAAAAAGCAGAAGAAAATTTTATAAATACTTTTAAAAAAGGAGGATTGCCAGAAAATCTTGAAGAGGCGAAGGTTAATGCAGGAGATCTCCTTGGTAAAATACTCGTTTCTGCAAAAATTGTTTCTTCAAATACGGATTTTCGTCGATTGATTATAGAAGGAGCAATAAGTAATGCTGTTTCTGGAGAAAAAATTGATAAATTTGATTTTAAAATTGCAAAAGATATTGTGGTAAAGGTAGGAAAGAAAAGATTTATTAAAATTACGATCTAAATTTTAAGGAAAAAAAGTTTAAAAATAAAATTTTTACTAGGGGTGGCAATCCTATTCCTTTTGAACTGACTTGGGAGCGCGACTGGCGCGAGCACGAGGAATTTTTTAGCAAAAAAATATCCGTGCAGTTCAAAAGGAATAGGTTGACAGGACCCCTAGGATTCTTATTTTTTAGTCTAAATGAGTTATCCACAGTTTTATGGTCTTTTGTCTATTGCAAAAAATACTAAAAGTTAGAAAATATACGAAAGCTCAGGTTATGAGCGATTAAAAGAAAAAAATGAAAACAATAAAAGATGAAGATAAAGACAAAGAGGAAGGGATAGAGGTCAAAGAACCAAATCCCGATATACTCGAGAGTGCCTTTGAATCCAATGACCCAGTAGAATCTGTAGAAGGAGTGGAAGAGGAGAGTTCTTTTTTAGGAAGTGAAGCGTTGGAAGATGAAGAAGAAATAGACTCAGGTGATTTTAGAGTCGCAAACGATTGGTAATTAGTAAAAACCTAGGAGTAAGGAATGTTTCTAAATAAGCTTTGCCCGGACTTAAGCGAAATTTAGGAATATTCCTTACTCCTAGGTTTTTCTATGTTATTTTATTGGTTGCAAAAAAAGTTAGACCTATCGCAATAGCATCATATTCATCGTCGTGCTTAATGGGCTTTTTTATCTTTATTAATCTTTTTACCATTTCAGTTAATTGAATTTTATCACTTTTTCCATAGCCTGTTACAGCAATTTTTACGGCCATTGGGGAGTATTCAAAAATTTCTAAATTATTTCTTTTGCCCTCATACATTATCACCCCCCTTGTCTCCGCGACTTGCATAGCCGATTTCTGATTTTTAGCGAAAAACAATGTTTCTATCGCAAGTGCTGAAGGTTTGTATTCTTTAATTACCTTTTCTAACTTTTTTCCAATTAAATTAAGTCGTTCACTATGTGGTAATTTAGCAGATGTTTTAAAACACTCTGAAAAAAGCAAAACTTCTTTATTGGTTTCTTTTTCTAAAACAGCTATTCCAAGCCGTTCATATCCTGGATCTATTGAAATTATCTTCACATCTATAGTATAGCGTAATTGACAAAAATTTGTAAAAGATTAATCTTAGATTAGAAGTTTCCAAAAATACGTCTTGAGGAATAACAAAAAAAAGGAGAAAAGATATGAAAAGCATTCGGATTGCAGATATACCTTGCTCACGGGGGCTAGGGATCGTTCGTGGCATTGCTTGCACTGGCAACAAGAGAGATGCAATTGTAATGATGAAAATAGCATCAAAACATCTCATAGAAGTTGATAAAGTAAGAAAAGATCTTGCTTCAATCACTCCCAAAAGATAACGTATTCTGACCGTGGTCGCACAGAGTTGTGCGACCTTTTTTATTCAGCGTTAGTGTAAACCTCCTGCACCTCATCATTTTCTTCAAGAGTGTCTATGAGCGTTTCAAGTTTTGGGCTGTCTTCCTCCGATACCGCCATTGTTGTTTTTGGAATCCATTCGCCATCTTTTTTGTCAAAAGCCCAAGACGCACTTCCCGGAGAGGCAAGAGCGGAACCGTTTGTCGAAAGAATATGTTTTACTTCTCCTGCCGCTTTATTTTTATTATCAGTAAGAGCTTCAATAATAATAGCAATTCCTCCCGGGCCGTAGGCTTCGTAAGTAATTGATTCCATTTCCACAGCATTTTCACCAGAGGCTTTTTTGACTGCTCTTTCAATACTATCATTTGGCATATCTATTGATCTGGCTTTTTCTATGGCAGACCTTAACTCTGGAGAATTTACATCACCTTTTGATTTTCTTGAAGCAACCGAAATTAGCTTTACCATTTTAGAAAAAACTTTGCTTTTCTGGGCATCATTTTTAGCTTTTAGTCTTTTTATCTTTGAGAATTTATTGTGACCACTCATAAAGTCATCTTATCAAAAATTAGGGTTTTTTCAAATATAAAAGAAATTAGGCAAGTATTAAAATAACTTGCTTAGTTATCTGTTTTATTCTATTCTCATAATAGAGGGAAGTGTATTTGAAAAAGAGAAAGGAACAAGTATGTCCCATTATTTTAGGCAACCCTTTCTGCATCGCGAAGTTAAGTGTGATTCCAGAGGTCTTTTCGTCTTTTTGGGAGGATTCCGTTATCGTCCACCTAGCAATACTAGAGTTAAACAAAGAATGGAGGTCTGCCTCAATACTAAGTTTCAAACTTATTATAATCACGAAGTCCAAGTATTTTGGAATACTAAGGAGTTTGAGATTTGGGGGCATTTAACCAAAGATGAATTGGCGGGACTTGTAAACATCCCCGCACATCTTAAAAGAAGGAGAAAGAAGAAGGTTTAGAATAGGGCGGTTCGCTATCGCGAACCGCCCCCAATTTTTTATAAAAAGTTTATTTCTCCAAATCTAGTCCTTGAAGTTTTTTGCCAAGATGTTTCCTTGCTTGGTCTGTGACAGTCCTTCCTCTAGAAGTTCTTTCAATAAATCCGAGTTGTAAAAGGTATGGTTCATATACGTCTTCTATCGTGGCCTGTTCTTCTGAGAGTGCAGCCGACAAGGTATTGAGACCGACTGGTCCACCATTAAATTTATCTTCAATTACTGTTAAAAGAGTGCGATCCGAAGGGCCAAGACCCATTTCATCTATACCAAGAAGATTGAGAGCTTCTATCACCATCTTTTTTGAAAGTTTTTCTTTACGAACTTGCGCAAGGTCACGACACCTTTTTAAGAAATAATTTGCGGTTCTTGGTGTAAAGCGGCTTCTTTTTGCGATTTCTTTTCGAGCATCGCTTTCCATTGGGACTTTTAGGATTTTGCTTGAGCGATTTATAATTTGTTCTATTTCTTCATCTGTATAAAACTCTAAACGAAACACTCCGCCAGAAAAGCGTGATCGCAGTGGTGCAGAAAGTAGGGCAATGCGGGTTGTAGCAGCTATAAGAGTAAAAGGAGGAAGCTCAAGTTGAATAGTTCTGGCTGAAGGGCCTTTACCGATAATAATATCTAAATTACCCGACTCCATAGCGGGATAAAGCACTTCCTCAATCGCTTTATTAAGTCGATGAATTTCGTCTATAAACAAAATGTCACCTGCTGAGAGGTTTGTGAGGATTGATGCTAAGTCACCGACTTTCTCTATGGCGGGGCCGGACGTGCATTTGAGTTGAGAGCTTGTCTCCTTGGCTATTAGGTGGGCTAAAGTGGTCTTTCCAAGCCCTGGGGGACCATAAAAGAGTAAATGTTCAGGCGGATGTTTTCTTTCTGAGGCGGCTGTGAGTAAAATTTTTAAATTTTCTTTGATATTTTTCTGCCCTATATATTCGTTCCAGGTATTGGGCCTTAGTGTTTGGTCTAAAAAATGAGTGTCGGCGTTTTTAGGGCTTAAATCCTCGGTATTTTCAGGATCTTCTTTTTTCTTATCTTTTTTGCTTGACATAAGGTTGTTTTGTGCTATACTCTCCAAAGAGACCTGATTTCGGGTCTTTTTGTTTCTCTCACACCTTCTCTCTGAAAGTGGAGAGTAGAAATCTCTAAACAATTGAATCCCGCAAGGGTATTTACGAATTTATCTTCAAGGACATCATGGTTTCAATCTTCGGATTGTTGCTCGGGTTATCCTCTAAGCTAAGTTTAACTTTACACGCCAAGTTTAAAGTATTGTTTAGAGATTTGTGCTCTCAACTCAAACTTATGTCTACTTACCGACGTTATTTTTAATGTTCTACATTTTCCATACTATCCTCTAACAAAAAAAAATCAAGAACTAAAAAATTAAAGAACAACTATCAATTATTTTCAAGGTCAATCACCCTACTGAGCTCGCTAATGGATGTAGTTCCCTGTAAAATCTTTATAACCCCGTCTTGTTTCATATCTAGGAAATTTTGTTCAATAGACGCTTCTTTAACTTCTCTTTCACTTGGATTATTTACGATCGTTTCTTCTATTCTTTTGGTCATTAGAATCAATTCGCATATGGCGATTCTACCTTTATACCCGGCGTGGCATTTATCACAACCCACAGGCTCCCAAATTTTTTCTCTCTGAATTCCTTCAATATAAGTTTGGTCTGTAATCCCTGAAATAATCTTTTCAAAAATTGTTTTTTCTTCACCAGATAGAATCTTTTCTTTTCTACAAAATATACAAAGTTTTCTTACGAGACGTTGTGCCATAGCAACGTTTACTGCGGAAGAAATAATCTTTGGATTGACTCCAAGACCGATAAGGCGAGGAAAAGCACCAGACGCACTATTTGCATGAAGGGTGGAAAAAACCAAGTGTCCGGTGTTTGCCGCATCTATTGCAGTATTTGCGGTATCTTTGTCTCGGATTTCTCCGACCATTATTACATCCGGGTCTTGTCTAAGAGCAGAACGGAGTCCGGAGAGGAAAGTATAACCCTTTTCTTCCTCCACTTGAGTTTGGACCACTCCCTGTAAGTGATACTCTATAGGATCTTCAATTGTAATAATTTTCACTTCGGAATTGTTTATCTTTTTTAAGAAAGCATAGAGAGTTGTGGTTTTACCTGAACCGGTAGGTCCTGTAATAAGAAGCATTCCTTCCGGTCTTTCTATCTGTGCAATAAGAGTAGTAAGAGTGCGTGGGTGAATACCTAAATCTTCGAGCGGGACGGCAATACTTTTTGGGTTTAAAAGTCTCATGACAATTGATTCGTTATAATTTCCCGGTAAGATGGAAGTTCTGATTTCAATATCATTATCTTTTATTTTTACACTAAACCTACCGTCCTGGGCTTCTTCTGTGATATTTAACTTTAGTCCGGAGAGGAGTTTGATTCTGGATAACATCAGATTGTAATTTTCATTTGCAAGCTCAATAACGTCTACCAACACACCATCCAAACGATATCGCATTTTTACAAAAGTTTCTTCTGGCTCAATATGGATATCGGAAGCGGAAAGGGAAAGAGCTCCTGCCAGCATTATTTCCATAATCTTTGATATTTTATAAGTCTGTTTTACTCCAAGCAAACTGTCTATTTCTGTTTTTACATCGGAAATTTTTTTTATTTTTTCCATAAGGATCAAAATCTGTTCGTCAGAGATATCAAAAGTACCCGCACGACTTTCAGAAGCATAAGAAAGATCTTTGTATCTGGACCACGCCTTTTCTAAACTGGCTTTAGAAACCATAAAAACAGTGGGGAGATAGCCGTCATTCGAAAGTTTTTGTAGGAGGGCGATAGTTTTTTCATGGTTAGGCGAGAGAACGGCAATCTCAATCTTTTTGTTTACTTCTTGAAAAATTGCTACGTTTGTTTCTCGGGCCAAATCTTCAGGAACAATTCTTAATGCATCTGTATTGATAGGAATTGGAGAAAGATCAAGGTATCCCACGCCATATCTGCTTGCGAGAATCTTTGCGACATCCTCCTCCTCTTTCTTTTTGAGATCGTCTATCTTTCCTTGTTGTTTTTTATCGTCGAAATCCACCATATTGGTAATATAATAACATTTTTTTAAAAAAGCCTTCAATTTTTTGCACTTGACAGAAAATTTTAGTAGGTGCATAATTTTAAATAGATAAATCCAACGCTTGAATTTTTTAAGGAGGCGATAGATGAAAAAAATTCCGATCGTTCTTTTTCTTGCTCTTTTGATTTTGTGTCTGGGTGGATGTGTAATGCTTGTAGATCCAAACGTATACCCTGTATACGCACCTGCTCCGGTGGTTGTTACACAGCCATACTACTATAGTTCCCCGGTCTATGTGCCGGTGAGTCCCGTAGTAGTTTATCCGACATATCCAGTGTACAGAACTTATTACTATGAAGGGTATTACTACCGCAGTCACCCTTGGCATGGACATGGGAGATACAGAAGGTATTAATTTTTAAAAGGAAGAAAAGTTATGGGCGCGTTTGTAGCAAACGCGCCCCCATTTTTTTACCTATTTTCATATGCTATCATGTTTTTATTCCGGCTAGCGAGGAGTAAAATGGAAAATTTCCTTTTTTCCATTTTGTCCGAACGAAGACGGAACAAATATTTTTTATGAAGATAATCAGTAAAAGTATAAGAGATACAGAAGAAATAGCAAAAGATTTTGTAGAGAAGCTTTCTTTTGGAGTTCACGAAAATGCTTGTGTGGTCGGACTTTATGGGGATCTTGGTTCTGGAAAAACTACTTTCACAAAAGCTGTGGCAAAAATTTTGGGCGCAAAAGAAAATATTACAAGCCCAACTTTTGTCATAGAAAAAATATACTCTATTTTACACTCTTTTTTTACAAAGTTGGTACATATAGATGCATACAGATTGGAAAATTCGGAGGAATTAAAAAAACTTTCTTGGAACGAAACACTAGCAAATCCCAAGAATTTAATTTTAATAGAATGGCCGGAAAATGTTTTTGGTATATTACCGGAGAATCATATGAAGATAAATTTTAAGTTTATTTCGGAGAATGAAAGAGAGATAGAGATATAATAAACCTATTATCCTCTTTACCACCCTCGCACACAGGTATATAATACACCCATCCATAACATCTTTTAAAAACCTATTAATTAAAATAAACATGCTTTACAACAAGTCAGATATCGGGGGGGGGGGGGGGGGGGGGGGATCGAGGTAACCAATAAACCATCTTCTCACAAATCTAAAATAGTCAGTACAGTCTTTGTCTCATTATTTACAATAACGTCATTACTGACGTTTTCTTTTGTAATAAACAAAGCCCACGCCACAAGCTCAGGCGGACTCTACATATACAATGCAAGTGGAACAGTAGCTTTTGACATCACATCAAGCGGAATCCTAGAGTACGGAGCAACAACATCAGGACAAATAACAAGCACCGTAGCATCAGGTACAGCACCACTTGTGATAGCAAGTCCTACCTTAAACACCAATCTCAACGCAGACCTCCTAGACGGTTACCACGCTGCTGACTTAGTAACAAGTCCGGTGGGAGCTATCACTCTATGGGGTTCAGCCACAGCACCAGACGGTTGGTTACTCTGTGATGGATCATCTTTACTCCGAGCAGGCACATACGCAGGACTATTTGCTGTTATAGGCACTACCTTTGGAACAGCGGACGGTACCCACTTTAACCTCCCAGACATGCGCGGAGTATTCCCTAAAGGAGCAGGAACGACAAACAGAACGTTAGGTAAAGATGCTAATGGTAATTACTATGCTGGTACACTGGGGACGTATTTGACGGATATGTTACAGGGACATGGTCATTACGTGGAAGATGACTCGGGTGCACATAGAAATATTGGATATCCAGGTGGTTACGGAGATAGCGGACAATTGGTTGGAACTGGTGGGCGTGCAAATACGTTAGTGGCAAAACCTTTTTTTGATACTGGTTATGGAACTCCTCGTATTGGATACACAACTGAACCTCAAAGTTTGGGTCTGTATTATATTATAAAATACTCCGGAGCAGGTTTGCCCATATCTGGCTTAGTTGTAGCCAGTCCAGTAAGTGGTTCAGGAACCACTGCAAGTCCTTTGACCGCAGACTTAACAAGAATTAAACCTGTATCAGATAGCACAACAGCTGTTCAGATTAACAAAGCCGATGGTACGACTAATGTTTTGAATGTGGATACGACGAATGGGAGAGTGGGGATTGGGACAACGAGTCCAGTGGCGAAGCTTGATGTAACCAGCGGTGATATTCAACTTACTACTGCACAGAGAAAAATATTATTTGATAGTCCTCTACGATATATCCAAGGAACGAGATCTGGTGCTGATTATTTGACTTTTTCCCAAAACGCCTATGCACCAGGGATACAATTGGGTTTTGATGCTGGTGCTGGTTTTGGACCTACGATGACTTTGGCTCCTGTATCTACAACAAATAATCCTGGTAACGTTGGTATTGGGGTAACGAGTCCAGCAGTAAAACTTGATGTCAATGGTGTTATAAGCGTGAGAGATGGGGGGACAAAAGGTGTATATGGTGGAATGGTTTCAGAAGTGGGCGGATTGTTATTGGATGTAGGAATTAACGAAGATTCAGGTGCCCGTTTTGGAGGTTACACACAAGCAAATTCGGGTGGTCTGATAAGATTCAGTTCCTGGTCTGGAGTACCTAACCCAATTACACTCTTGGTAAGAGCGGCTGGTGGAACTGCTGCGACGACAGCAATGTACATTGATGGAGCTGGTTACGTCCATTTTCCTACTGGTCACGGCGATCTTGCCGAAAATTATCAAATTTCAGGTACTGCCTTACGTGGTAACTTGATAAGTATTGATAATACTACTGCCAAAACCGCTATCACATCCAGTCCAACCCAACCAAACCTTCTCGGTGTTGTCTCTACTAAACCAGGAGCAGTAATGGATGTAGATGGAGGTTTCCAAGTCGGATATGACACCAAGCCAACATATAATAATGAAAAAGTCCCCGTTGCCCTAACAGGAGCAGTTCCAACCCTCGTCACCTCCCAAAACGGCACCATTAACATCGGTGACGCCATCGGTCTGTCAAACAATCCAGGCTTCGGAGCCAAGATGATAACTGCAGGAAACATTGTCGGTAAAGCATTGGAAACACTGGATGCAAGCAGTACCTGTCAATCAGCTTCTTCAACAGAATCAATCACTTGGCCAGAAGACGATGGTAAGAACACCCTCAAACCATGTTTCAGTCTTCCAGACGGAACAATAGTAGGCAAGATCATGGTTGCTGTTAATGTGTCTTGGTATGATCCCGGAACTAACGTATCAGATTTGATTGAAATAGTGAAGAAACAACAAGCAGAAATTGAACAAATGAAAACACAACTCACTTCACTTGAGAATAAAAACAAATAATTTAAAATATCATGAATAAAACAATCATATTAACGGCAATAGCATCCTTTATTTTAGGAATTCTGGCGGGGGGTATTCTAATCTCGTATATTTTTTAAAATAGAATTAGATTAACCTCTTCTTTTTACTAAAAAATAGTATCAATTACCATCTTTTCATCTTACCTTTTTTTGGTTTTTTCTATGCTACAATAATATTGTGGAAAAAGGGAAAAATACAAATACGATATATGTTTTTATAGATGCTTCAAATTTATGGCAGGCACAAAAGGTGAAAGGAAGATTTTTGGATTATCAAAAAGTTTCTGATTACATAAAAAATAAATTTAGCGGGACTTTTATAAAAGTTTTTTATTATACTGCTTATCCAGCAAATGGTACTAGAAATTATAATTTAGAAAATAAACACAAATTTTTTATTTATTTAAAAAAAGGTCTTGGTTTTGAAGTAAAGAAAAAAGAATTGAAAAGAATAAGCGTTACCGATGAATTTGGTGAATCCATAAGAGAGAAAGGAAATATGGATGTTGAAATGACAATAGATGCTATCCACTACTCTGAAAAGTATAATACAGTAATTTTATTTACAGGCGATTCTGATTTTTTGGCGTTAGTAAATTATTTAAGGAATAAAAATAAAAAAGTTTATATATATTCATCTGAAAATAATGTTTCTCAGGAGTTAAGAACTGGGGCTGATGGATATATTGATATATTAAAAGAAAAAGAAGATATCTGGGGCAGAGAATTAAAGAGGAGAATTGATAAAAAATAATAAAAAAAGCAACCCTCCTTGCGGAGGGTTGCCCTTGGATGTGATACCCTTAAAGTTCTATGAAACGAACCCTAAGATAAATACATTATATACAGATCATAAAAAAAAGCAAATACAAACTTATTATGTTAAAAACAAATAAAAAACTAATACTGCTTGATTCCCATGCCATTATTCATCGCGCTTATCATGCTCTTCCTGATTTTGTTTCAAGTAAAGGTGAACCGACTGGGGCTCTATATGGACTTTCCACGATGTTACTTGCGATAATTTCAGAGTTGAAACCAGACTACATTGTAGCTTGTTTTGATTTACCAAAGCCGACATATAGACATGAGGCATATAAGGATTATAAAGCCGGCAGAGCAAAAACAGATGACGGGCTTATCTCGCAACTCAAAAGATCCAGAGATATCTTTACTGCACTAGATATTCCAATTTATGATAAAGAAGGATTTGAAGCAGACGATATTATCGGCACTATAGTAGAAGAAACAAAAAAAGACAAAAATCTTGAGGTTGTGATAGCATCCGGTGATATGGACACTCTTCAGCTTGTAGAAAATGAGAGAGTAAGGGTTTATACTCTGAAAAAAGGAATTAAAGATACGATTATTTATGATGAAAAAGCTGTAGTGGCAAGATTTGGATTTCCTCCCAAACTTCTTGTAGATTACAAAGGTCTGCGTGGAGACCCATCCGATAACATTATTGGAATTAAAGGAATCGGGGAAAAAACAGCGGAAATTTTGATAAAAAACTTTGGAACAATAGAAGAAATATATAAAAAATTAAAAAAAGACAAGAAAGTTTTCAAAGATGTAAAAATTACGGATAGAATTATAAAACTTTTGGAAGATGGGGAAGAAGAAGCAAATTTTTCAAAAATGCTTGCAACTATTAGGCGAGATGCCCCAATAGATTTTGTTTTTCCGGAAAAAACTTGGAGAGAAAATTTTGATGCGATAAAAATAAAGACGCTTTGGGCAGAACTTGATTTTAGAACTCTTGGTTCTCGTCTCGATGATGTTATAAATGGGAAAAAAATTCCAGAAAAGAACAAAAATGAAGAAAAAGAAGGTAAGACAAAATCGGGAGGACTTTTTGGAAGCGGGGAAGATATTCAAAAGCAAAAAGAACTCTTTATTGCTATCTGGCTTTTAAATTCAAACACAACCAATCCAACTTTGGAAGATGTCTTTAATCTTACAGGAACAAAAGATCTAGATTCTGCAAGAGAAATATTGATGAAAGATATCAAAGATAAAGGTCTGGAGAACATTTTTGAAAAAATAGAAAAACCGCTTGTTTCCATAATAGATAGAATGGAAAAAATAGGTGTAAAAATAAATAAAAAAGAAGTCAACGGTCTTTCAAAGGAATATCATACAGAACTTTCAAAAAAAGAGAAAAAAATCTGGGAGCTTGCCGGAACGGAATTTAATGTAAATTCTCCAAAGCAAATGGGAGAAATACTTTTTAATAAACTTGGACTGAAGGCAAAAAACCAGAAAAAAACTGGAGGAGGAAGCTTGTCTACCAAGGAATCAGAGTTAGAAAAAATGCGCGACATGCATCCTATAATTCCTCTTATCTTTGATTATCGTGAATTGCAAAAATTACTCTCTACTTACATTGATGTAATTTCAGAAATTTTGGATGAGAAAGACAGATTACATGCAAAGTTCTTACAAACAGGAACAACTACAGGCAGAATGTCTTCTCAAGAACCAAATTTACAGAATATTCCTACGAAAAGCGAGCTAGGAAGGAATGTCAGGAAAGTATTTATTGCGGAAAAAGGTTTTAAACTTGTTTCATTCGATTACTCACAAATAGAATTACGAATAGCGGCTTTTCTTTCGGTCGATGAAAAACTTTTGGAGATATTTAGAAACGGAGAAGATGTACACACAGCTGTTGCTTCGGAAGTTTTTAATGTTTCACCAGATAAAGTAGATAAGGAAATGAGAAGAAGAGCAAAAGTAATTAATTTTGGAATAATGTATGGTATGGGAGTACTTGCACTCAAACAAAATATCAATTCCACAAGGGAAGAAGCCCAAAAGTACTTAGAGGAATATTTCAAAAAATTTTCTGGTCTTGCTAAATATTTAGATAATGTGAAAGCAGAAGCGGAAAGGAATGGCTTTACAGAAACTCTTTTTGGCAGAAGGAGATATTTTGAAGGTTTGAAATCGCCTTTGCCTTATATCCGTGCAATGGCAGAAAGAATGGCGATAAATGCGCCGATTCAGGGGACAGAAGCAGATATTATAAAGTTATCAATGGTAAAGGTAAACGAATACTTACAGAAAAAAGATTTGATAAATAAAGTAAGATTGATTTTACAAGTTCATGATGAGCTGGTGTTTGAAATAGAAGACAATCTAGTCGAATCTGTTTCTAAAGAAATAAAAAATATAATGGAGAATGTTGTCTCTCCAGAGCAAACAAAAGGAGTTGTCTGTAAGGCAGACATCTCAGTGGGGGAGAATTGGAGGGATATGGAAAATATTTAAATTAACAACTTTTGAAAGTTATTGACGGTTATTTGTCGTTATCCCCACCCCTCTCCCTTGCCCCCTTCTCCCAACACATATATAATACACCCATCCATAACATCTTTTAAAAACCTATTAATTAAAAACAACATGCATAACAACAAGTCAGATATCGGGGGGGGGGGG
>Ga0265297_10000426_pt1 | contig 127813 bp, 112 predicted proteins | sample Munlanlwell13791_FD_192502 | JGI IMG/M metagenome (GOLD analysis project Ga0265297, IMG submission 192502) | Leachate microbial communities from a municipal landfill in Southern Ontario, Canada - Leachate well 137-91 | ecosystem: Engineered > Solid waste > Landfill > Unclassified | place...
TGAGAAATATAAGGAAATAGTTAAAGAAATCGAGAAGGCAATGTAAATGCCCGTTGTAAATTACCAGATAGCCAGCAGTTATTATTTCTCAAATAGTTGGACGATTAGAAGATAAAAAGACCGGAGTTAATAAATTTAAGGCTGGACTTAATTGTCCAGCTTTTTTTGTTTGTAATTATAAATTTCATGGTTTATAATTAAATAAACAATCTGTAAAATAATAGAAAAGCGGAGTAATTATTTATGATTATTGAAAATATTTTATTATGGATAGCCATCTTAATGTTTTTGAGCGTTGTTTCGAGTAAAATCTCGGACAGATTTGCTATTCCTGTTTTATTGTTGTTTTTATCGATTGGGATGCTTGCTGGTTCAGAAGGCATCGGAGGGATTTATTTCGATAATGCTCAGTTGGCAAAATCTCTGGGAATTGTCGCTCTTATTTTTATTATTTTTTCCGGAGGTTTAGATACTAATTGGCAAGAAACTAAACTTATTATTTGGCCCGGAGCGATTCTATCCACGTTTGGAGTTTTGTTAACCGCAATTATTACCGGACTGTTTGCAGTTTATATTTTGAAATTTTCTCTTCTTCAAGGAATGCTTCTTGGCTCCATAGTTTCTTCTACTGATGCTGCTGCCGTATTTAATATTTTAAGATCTAAACGTATAAGTTTAAAACAACCTTTAAAACCCTTATTGGAATTTGAATCTGGAAGTAATGATCCGATGGCAGTTTTTTTAACGGTTGGCTTTATCGGACTTTTGACGGCAAAGAATGTCAATATCTTGGTGATGATTCCTAAATTTTTTCTGGATATGGCGATGGGGGCTTTGGTTGGTTATCTTATGGCCAGATTCATTATATTTTTCGTCAATCGTTTGAAATTATATTATGAAGGTTTATATCCGGTAGTGATGATTTCGCTAGTTCTTTTAACTTATGTAACGGCTATCTTTTTAAAAGGTAATGGAATATTGGCGGTGTATCTTGCCGGATTAATTCTGGGCCAGGCAGATTTTCCAAATAAAAAGATGATCGTAAAATTTCACGATGGCTTAGCCTGGTTGATGCAGATTGCAATGTTTGTAACCTTGGGATTGCTTGTATTCCCTTCGCATATTTTTCCATTAATCGGCGCGGGGTTATTGCTTACTTTTCTGCTGATGGTTATTGCCCGTCCGGTGAGCGTATTTTTATGCTTGTTGCCGTTTAAAATAAGTGTGGAAAAGAAAGCGATGATTGCCTGGGTTGGACTTAGGGGGTCGGTTCCGATTATTTTGGCAACTTTTCCTTTTATGGCAGGTATTGCGCAGGCAGATACTATTTTTAATATTGTTTTCTTTATTGTGATTGCTTCGGTTCTTATTCAGGGAACATCAATACCAGTAATTTCTAAAATGTTAAAACTGAATGCACCTTGGGTTAATCGAAAAAGTTATCCTATCGAATTTGAGAAAACAGAAGGTGTTGATGCGGATTTAAAAGATTTAATGGTTCCCTATAATTCCGTGGTGGTCGGTAAAATGATCCGAGATTTAAATATCCCGGAAAAATTTTTGATTATGCTTATTTCACGGGACGGAAAGTTTATTATTCCATCCGGATCTACAGCTATCGAAGGTGGCGATGTTTTATTAGCACTGGCAAGTATCGAAGATATTTCGGTCGTTCAGCAGATGTTAGCATCCATTAAAGATAATGATAAGGTTTAAGCTGTCTTAATGTATCAATGTCTTTAGATATATAAAATCTTTATCTAAAATAAGCATTCGTACTTTGCTTATCTTTCATAACACAGTAAAATGGAAACATCCCCCATATAAAACAATCTCAAAAGTTAGTAATGCTTTTGTGTTTGGTTAAAATTTTACCTAAAATAGTTATGCGATTAGGGAGATGCTGTTATATGTAACACTAACACGGGGAGCCAAATAAGATTCAAACTTGTATAAATTTTAAGGTTGAGAAAAAGTCTTCTGTAAGTAATGACTTGCAGAAGACTTTTTGTTGAGGTATAATCGCACTATGAAAATAATAATCGAAACATTAAAATTAGATGAGCTGAAACAGATGGCCGTCGCTACTTTTGGTAATTTGGTCAAGGCTGTAGTTGATGTTGATAGAGAAATTATTGCAGTTGATGCGGAACTTCATTCTGATTTGGAAGCATTGCTTTTGAAGGATGGGTCAAAACAAAAAAGTCTTTGGGGAATTAATCTTTATCCAGAAATTCAGGGAGATGATTTTGTTGAATTTGATTCCATGATTAATATGCGTCCTTCTCAAGGGAATAGAAGTCGTGGAATAGAGAATGAAGAAATGCGTAAGAAAATTGTTGTAATAGTTGCTAAAAGGATTAAATAATGAATTATCAGCATAAAGATTTAGCAGCTGGTCGCTGGAGTCAGTTGTCATTGATTGATCAGATGGCCAATATTGGTAGTGAAGTTGAGCGTGCGCTTAATTGGCGGGTAAAGGAAAATGCTGATTACGCTCAAAAGGCATTTGAACGAGCGTTAGAGCTGATTGATTTAACCCTAGAAACAGAAAAAAATTATGCACATCTACAGGAAATTACCCGATTAAGAGAAGCAATAGTTGATTATTTCTTTGGGGTAAATCAGTTTATGTCCTCTGAAAGGTCTTGGCGGAATTACTTTCTATCTTTTGCTTACGCGTCTCGCAGAAACCATTAATTTTAAAAATTTAACTTATAAATTTATCTCTAAACTTTATAATTTTGGAATAATAGTCCATAATTATGCCCATAGTAACTAAGTTATAGTAGAGATACAGTTATTAGTTACACCAACACGGGGAGCCAAATTTACTGCATAATTTGCAGAGATAGAGATGAATTAAGCCCTGATTCAGTTATTGAGTTAGGGCTTTTTTATGTCTTGATGTTTCAAATAGATACGACATCGCTTACAAGATTATTTTTAATAAAGTAATAATCTCCTGGTGATCACTATATAAAAAGTCAGAATTGGCAAGATATGGATGGAATTACACTAATTATCTCGAGTAGGTCTCATTTATAATGGGCTGTATATAACAAGAAAAATGCGAATAGGGAAGCAATAACGTCTAATAATTGGTCATTATATAGAAAGCGAGTCAGGAAAAGGGGAAGTATGGGAAGAAAACGTTTTCTTTTTATTCTCTTTTTTCCTTGAATTTGCCTTACCTATATAGCATACTTGTTGCATCATGAGCCCGGTAGGCATAAATATGAAAAACTCTAAACTTAAAAAAATCTTATCTATTCTGCTGTGTGTATCTTTTTTACTCCAGCAGACTGGCTTTGCTCAGGTAGCTAGCGTCGAGCTAAACTTATCTAGTCGCTTTGCTTCCGCTGGCAATGCTTTGTCTAATGTACTATCTCCAGATAAGTTCCGCCCTGTTCATCTAAGATCCATCTCTTACGATCAACTCAACAACAACTTTAAACTATTAATTGATAAAGGGGATACTAAGAATCCTAAAAACCAAGAGATCGAATCTACTACAAAAGATCTACTCAACTACTTCTTTGTGGGGATTGCTCTACCCAACAGCTCCTTCTGGGTAAACCTAAGACCAGATGCTCCCACTAATATCATTGATCCACTACTAGCACAAACCGAAGTCGGTAAGATCCTTCTAGAAGCCGATCTCCAACTTAAAAAAGACACCGCTGAAGCGACTAACCCACAATCCTCTCAAGGCAAAGCCTACTGGAACAAGCTCTATGCTAAAGCTAATGAGATCTACGGTAACCAGAACGTTAACATTCCAACTCTAACTCGACCTTGGATAGTTCCTGATGAGATCATCATCCGGGAATCAACCAACAATGCTTATATCTATAAAGCCACTTTAAAAGTTATGTTAGAGCAAGATTACTTAAAAGATAACTCTACCTACTCTTTTAAAGATGACAAAGCCAAACAACTTAATGAATACTCTAGTCAAATCATTCGACAAGAGATCATCCCTAAACTCACTAAAGAGATTAACTCGGCTAAACGTTATGCTCAACTGCGTCAGGTCTATTACTCATTAATCCTAGCTCAATGGTTTAAAGCCCGAAACCTCAACAACCCTAATAATCCTTATGCCCAACAAATCGACCGTAAAGACCTAACTAACCTTAAAACCAACACTCCTTACTCTGTAGACACCTACTTTAACTCCTATAAACAAAACTTTACCCAAGGCCAATACAACATCAAAGAACCCGTCTATACACCCTATGGACAAGTGGTCAGGAATTATTTTAGTGGAGGAGTAAATTTCGGCAATGACGCAATGGCTGCTAATCAGACACTAATTACCGTTGGTCCGGGCAAATTTTTTAGTAAGGTTAAAAATCTTATCGGAGTCAACATTAGTGCGGATGGTAAATTAAAAGTGGATGAAGCGGCTTTAACTGTAAATACGCAACGTCCGATTTTACCTAAAAATGAAGTAAAAGAAGATGATCTAAGTATATCCAAAATAGTCGAATTAAAAAATCTAATTCGGGGTTTTTATGTGCATGTCCCGGATAGTAAAGTTGTTTATGTTCATCGGAATATGTTGTTAAAGCATTTAAAGAATCTTGAACCGTTTTTTGGGAAGAAAGTTAGTTTGAAGCAGGCAATAAAATTTATTCACGGGTATGAGACTTTGCATGTTTTAATCGAGACTCTTCGCGCGCAAGGATTTACGATTAGCTGGGAGAGCCAGGAAAAGTTAGCTGGTCTATTTGGGAAAGTTTTTGCCTCAGCCGATGCTGGTTTAGATCAGGATATTGTGAGCATATTGGAGTCGCTGAGCCAAAATGTGGGTAGCAATTTAGTTGATGTTGTAAGAACGAATCCAGATACTCTTAAAGAGCTAGTAAAATCCTTAGGAATAGATATAGCCGTGGAGATGATCACACCGGCTACAGCTAAGAATGTTGTTTTATCTAAGTATAAGCAATTGTTCTTTGATGAACGTGGTCTACCAACAGGTTATGCTCGCAATATGGAGCGTTATGGTAAGGTCTTCGAAGCGATTGTTAAAGGTAAAGAGCACCATCCGATAGCGGTCGAGTTTCATGTTAGCGGTGATTGTCAACTCAACTGTCGATATTGCATCGGAGGAGAAAGACGTGCGAGCCATAAAGACTCATCTTTAGAGCCACAAGAGATAGAACGTTTTATTGATCAGATTATTGAATATAACAAAGCTTCATCTACGTCTTTTACCGATATAAAATTTGGGGGACTTTTTAATGATCCACTTGCCATCAAGGGAAAGGCTGCAACCCTCGCTGGTTTGCGTAAGGCAATCGATCATAAGTTCTGGGTAGGTATTACTACCAACGGCGTCGGGCTTAATGAGGAATCCGCACGCATTATTGTAGGTGATAGCGAAAAAAGCGCTAAGTTGCTGAACATAAGCTTGGATGCTGGATCGTGGCAATCGTATCATAAATTAAAATTAGACGGCAAATCTTCTGAATCAGCACGAGCTGTTTATCAAAACGTTATAGATAATACAAGGCGAGTAGTCGGGTTGCGTAATCAGAGTGCATCTGGTCTTCATATCGGGATAAGTTACGTGCTTCAGGATGAAAATTGTTCTCCGCAAGAGCTCATTGCCGCGGTAAAGACAGCAGTTGAGCTTGGGGTAGATGATATTTCTTTTAGAATGCCTCATACTAAATCAGAAGGGGCTCCTAGTCTGGTAGATATCGAGAATGCTTATGACTGCATTAAGAATTTACAGCATGAGTTTTCCAAATCCCACACGCGTATAAATCTATCTAAAGAAGAGGATGACGCTAAAAATTCAGTAGCCGGGCTTAAAGATGGTTACCAGGTAAAAAGTTACGACCGTTGTTTTGCTCCTTTTGTCAGGATGACGGTCGGTGGCGATGGTAATGTATATGTATGTGAACATCGTGCGTATAAAGGTGGTGGTTCATATGCGCATATTTCAGATGGATTCCAAAAGATTGTTAAAAGCGTGGAACGAACTGAAACAATCAATACTATAAAGCCTCTTCAGGATGAGAAGTGCAAGTTTTGTGCTTTGCATAATCATTTAACTAATCAGATAATCAATGATTTATCGCAAGATTACGAGCAGTTTCCGGATTTATTCGAATGGCTTGCCAAAGAATACCCATTTTTTGATGTTGGTAATATTCGTCATGCTGAAACGGCAGGGCAGCTTAGAGATACGCTTGAGGTGATTAAGTCAAAGAAAACCGGGCACCCATATCAAAATGAAATTCTTTCGTTTACCAGTGTTTTAGAAAATGTTTTAAAGGATCATGCGCTTCTTAATGAAATGCCTATATGGATGGCAGAGAAAGAAAGCAGGTCTAGCCCGGAAGTTTTGAGCAAAGAGCAACTGCAATTGGATATGCGCAATGCTCTGAAAGGTGATAAAAGCCTTCTTCGCCGCGATACGTTCGATAATTTTAAAGTGGGAGAGGATTATAACGCTCGAGAATGCATTACTAAGATATTTTCTGATGAAGCTTTTTTGAGTAACCTTAAAACTCTGGCATTAGGAGAAGACGGATTTTCAGCAGTAGAAGCGCCAAATCAAAAATATTTGGCAGACTTATCAGTTCAACGCCTTAAAGAGATTTTTTTAGATTCTAGCTCAAATGCAGATACACAAAAAGCGGCAGAAGAGTGCACGGGTAAATTTTTAGATCTAATACAAAAAGTTCTACGACTCACATATCCATATACTTCTTTTGAGCTTAAGGAAAGTATAAAACAATACCTGCCGTATTATGTGCGTCATTCTCTCGATGTTATTTTCCAGGAATTAAACCTACGTTATGGACAGATTTTTAGAATAAATAATGGGGATGGAAAGGAGTATTTTTACCGGTATTTTACGGATGTACTTATTTCTTCAGTTTATTCTCAAATAGATCGATTACAAGCGAACCGGTATGATTTTTATCAGCGCCAGCTGTTCATTACGACTTCAATATTTGATCAAGGGCTCAAGGAATTCGCGGATCAAAAAGGCCTGACCAAAGATTTTTATCCGGTAATGTTTCTTACTGATTCCGAGCCCCTTAGCTATCCTATTTTATCTGATCCTGAAGCTAATCGGCGCGCTCCACTTTTTGTCTATCTTAACCGGCAGTCGTTTATGACGAAAGCAGAACGGGCGGAATATAATCGTCGTGATTTAAAGTATAGCTCTGAACACGCCCAGATACAATATGCTCTTTCGACAAAAGTGATGTCTTTTTTGCAGGGAACGAATAATCGCGACTCATTAGTTGAGCGGGTAGTTTATGAGGCGCGGGAACAAGCCCAGAGATGGTTTCTAGATGGAATAGAATCCCTGGTAAAAAAACAAGGCAGAGACGTTACCGCGGCAGAATTAGCGGAATTAAAATTAAAATACAAAAATGATTGTGAAAGTCTTTTTTACCTGTTAGCGGCGCGTTCATTTTTGGAGTTAATAAATAGTGATCCGGAGGTAGAGCAAATATTTAAATATGTAAAGGATAATATTTTGCCGCAGGCTATTCTCAATAATGGCGCGCGCACTGTTTTTATTGATACCGGGATTAAAGGGAGCATCGCTATACTTGCGGCATCGTTAGTTAATTTTGAGAATATATCTGGTCGGACATATAGCGATAAGTTGGCATACCTTCAAAGAAAACTTGCCAATCAGCAACAGGTGCGTGACAGCGTGTTGCCGGCATATGTTTATATGTATGGCGTGCTTGAGTCAATCCGGGATGTTGTTCCTAACGCTGGATTTGGAAGGTTTGGTCATGGGGGGGTTAATAGTTTTATGGAAGCTTTACCAAAATATTCTGCTTTTGCTGGTTTGGATAGTTATGGCATGCCGGTTATAAAACGTGCAGACGAAATTTCTGTCTACGGTGCAAATCTAATAGCGCGTGGGTACCATCGTCTTTTTGCTAAAAGAGACAAGGTTATATCTGTAGCCAAGCAAGAGGAAGTTGTGGCAGCGGTGGAAAAGGCCGCCGCTGGAGATAAAAAGCCGTTGTTGGCATTTATTGATATTGATAATGTAGTCTTTAGGCCTCAAGGATATGTTGGGTCTGAGAAGTGGTTTGGGGATACATTCGCCACTATACCGGACTGGGCTGCTGATAAAAAGCAGGATTTTTTTAATCGTAATACGAAACATGAAAACCGTCTGCTTAAAGCAGGGCTTTATGAGACTGTGCTTGATTGCGTTTCTTTAAAAAAAGAACTTCAAGCGCGTTTTCCGGATAGGGTGGTGACTTTTGTGGCCTTCTCTGCTCGTCGCCAGATTCAGTCTTCGGAAACCGAAGCTATCCTTTCTAGCCTTGGGCAAAACAGCGCTTTTGATGTTTTTGATTATTCCACGAAAATGGGTGAAAATAAATATCAACGGTTAAGCGCTTATCTGGCAAAGCATTCTATTCAGTCTAATGATGCGCACATTTTCTTAGTGGATGATGCTATGCATAATATCGTACCTTTCTTGGAGCAAAATAACACAACTTTGATACATTATACGGGTGCCGGTGATAATTATTCCGCCATTACCGGTTATGAATTTCTTAAGCAGGCCCTCGCTCAACTTAAGGAAATGAATAATGACCGGGCACAAGATCGGTTTTTTAATGCGATTTCTACGCTGAATATGCCTTTTAACGGAACCCTAGCTACGCAAATGGTCGATGTAGGTATGATTGACGCTGATGCTGCCGAAAATATCCGGCGTCTTATTGATCTTCCCGGAGATTATTTAAGTTCTGCGGAATTAGAGAGGGAGGAGGAGATAAGGGTTGCGCTTGATAAAAAATTTCCAACCAGTCTTCAGGGATATCGCGAACATATTAAAAAAGTTATCGAGAGCGCCCGTGAAACTTACGGAAAACACGAAGCGCTCTTGCAGGAAAAAGGCATACTGTTGGATGAATATGTTGAAGATGCAGTCCTGGATTATGCATTTTCGTTGGAACGCACTAATAGCCATGTGGATTACTTGAAAATATTTATCAATATTCTTTCTGCATATTTTACCCCTCAGAAAATAAAAGGTTTATTGGGGCAAGGGGCAGTGTTTGCTAGCCAGTTTCAGTGGATTGATCTTCCGGGTAGGGACTATGCTTTTTATTATAAGGATAGATATTATTGTTATATTCCGGATGGGGAAATTCTTATGGATTCATCCTCCTATCAGGATTTGTTGGTTAAGAACATCAACTATACTATGAGCAAAAGTCTCGCTCAAAAGTCTATGGTTGAAACCGTTGTTGTTTATCCATCACTTTATTGCAATGTAGGATGTAAAATTTGCTTGTTTAGTTCGGGAAAACAACCTCTAGACAGTGCGAAAGATTCAGAGATGTTTTTGAATAGTCAGGAGACTAAAAAAGCGATTGAGTTGATTAATTCCGGCTCTGGACTAAAGACATTGGTCATTGGCGGCGGAGGAGAACCATTTCTTGAAGAAGATAGCGTTTTCTCGTTGATTGAAAAAAGCCGAGTAGGAAAGATTAAAATATATTCTAGCGGTGACTGGGGAATGGATGAGGGTCATGCTCGGGCGGTTTTTGAGCGTCTTGAAGAATCTGCGCTGCGGCATCCTGTCCCGGTAGCTATTGAGCTTAATTTGAGCGCGGATTTGTTCCATGCGCATGGTATCACAGGCAGGAAAGATGGTTATGAACATTTGAGTAGGATTCTTGATCTCTATTGTGCAGGACGTGCGGTTGGAAAGTTTAATAATATTTCTCTTCATCTTCGTTCCATTTCGAAAGATGGGAATATTCCAGATAATGATCCCATGATCGAGAATGTTATCAAATATTCATCCTACCATTTCACCCAGATTGGTAAAGTGGAAGCGAAACAAACACTGGAATGTAAAGAGCTCAACGGAGTGACCATAGATATTAGCTATAATAAAATGATGCAAAGAAACGCTGCTTCATCGCTTCAATTCTTGCATGCTATGCAAAAAGATGCATCTCCTTTTATTTTGAATAATATGTTCATTAATGCTAACGGCAATGTTGCATTGGGAGGATATTATGAATCAGTATCTGTGGGGACGCTTAATGATGAATCGGCTTATCTAGGAGGCTTGCTGAAGAGCAATATTATCGTGCAGGCGCTTTCGGAAAGAGGGTTTTCTTATTTATACCGCTTGGTTGAGGGGTATTCTCCCGAGTTTATCGCAAATCCTCCTCCTGCTGGAACTCAGCTTGAAATGATTAAGAATATATTTGCTGACCCTGGCCTTGGTTTATATGTATATCTTAATGTGTTAAATGATCTTTATAAGGCCGGGCGCTTGGATGAAAAAATGTGTTTGTTGCTTGGTTTTCCTTGGAAGCATATGGAAGAGTATATCCAGGCAGTGTGTGGTCGTAGCGTCGACCAAGTGCTCGATCAGGAAGTTGCCCGCAAGGTTAACTGGGGTTTTAAAGTTGATGAACAAGAAATTGAAAAATTATCTGTGCAGGAACAGGAACGTAGCGATGAGCTGTTGCGTTTTGGTAATATTTGGTGGGACGTTGGTGATGACCAACAGCGGCAGATATTGCGAGATAGAGTAGCAGCGGTAGCTAATACCGGGCAGATTAAAGATTTTATTACTGAGCGGATCAAGAAGCGATACGGGCTTGATAGCGAGATTAAAAGTATTTCTGTTGTGGGGGGCTTTATTACTAATCGATCTTCTCGGCAATTTACTCACGATCTTGATTTAATAGTTGTGCTGAAAAATAGCGATCTTCTCGATTTTGTTCCAGAAACAGAATTCGATTTCGGCAATACCTTTAACTTGGGCGCTTTGCCTTCAGTTCCGGAAAAAATTTGCGTTTGGATTGTAGGAGAAAAAAGGTTGTCTGCAGATAGTTCAAATTCGATCGTCATTGATATCGCTCAGAATACGCAGTCAGGATTGGTTCTTGAGGGTACTCGCGTGCAGGCAGAACCGGCTCCGGTTCTAGAACGTTTGAAGCAGGCCTACTTTTTTGCCAATATGATTATGAAGATGGCTTCCGATCGGGATTTAATAAAAATGTTAAAACGGCGTTATGAGTTACGTGGGATGCTGGAGCAATTGCGTCAAATCGCATATGCGAGTGATCATGAAATTAACCAATCATTGAATATTGCAAAAATAGATAAGCTCCACCTTCGTGAAATACAAAAATCATTGCGATCGGGTATTTCAGTTATACCGATTAACCCTCTTGATAAGCAATCTGAAATTGATGCGGCGCTGGCAAAAGTAATTGATAATAATATTCCGGATGATTTGAAATTATTTTTTATGCAAAAACGCCGAAGGGCAGTGCTGGAAGAGGTTTCATCTATGAGAGATACTTTGTTCCAGGCGATTACCGAAATATACGGCTTGCAAAAGAATTTTTTTGCCGATAAGCCACTGCAAGAAGCCCGAGAATGGAATATTGATATTTTTAAAGCTAACACCACTTCACGTTCTATAGCGGATCATCGTGCGATAGCAAACAAGGCAGGATTAGATTACCCGATTCTTATAGGTTTGGCGGAAAAAACTCGGTATCCTTCCATCTTGGAAAAGCTATTTCTGGTGGCGAAAAATCAAAATATTGTGAAAGGAGAACAAGCACAGCAGTTGATTCAGGTTATTGCGGCTAATCCTATGTTGCCTTTTACGGTGCAAAAGGAGATTGCCGAAGATTATCAGCAACCGGATATTTTTTCAGCGCTTACAGCCAATTATGCGCTACATAAAGACGTTAGGGACTTCTTAAATAGCCACCGTAATGAAGCTATCGCGCATCTTGCGGAAAAAAACAGAGATTTTGCTGCTCGGGTTAATAATGTTCTCATTCCAGATTCTTTATCGGGTAGTTCTGATCAGCGTGAAAATCTATTCTGTTACCTGGTGCATAAGAAATATGGCGGGCAGGGTGCGCAAAATTATGATGTTGAATCATTTATGGGAGGCTTGGAGCTCAGCATTAAGCAATATCTTGTCGCGGATTTACCCACAGATCAAAATTCATTAAGAGCGCTGTATGACCGGTATAAAGATATTTACAATACTTATTTTAAAGATTATCGAGGTGAGCTGCAGGTGCCCACTCCGGATAATCTTACGATTTTTAATAGTCAGATGTTACGTTTGAGCACTGCGATTTGCGAGCGGGTTCTAAATACATACAATTTTTCGGATGTTCCTCTTTATCGGGTTCTTTCAGAAGAATCACTTGAGCGACTTATTTCCGATATAATGCGTAGTGTTTGCGCGGCAAAAACGGGTATATTTATGTCAGATACCAAGCAGTTTTTACCTGCGCCGATAAAAATAGGCATTATTACTCAAGAAGCGATGCGCGGCTGCAGCATATTTAATTCTTTACCTGCTACTACTATTGAATCATACATTAATCATGAGATACCGCCATGGCTTGTGCAAGTGGAACATATTAGTCGTTATTCTACACCGGATGAAGAGATAGCTAAAAAGAAATATGATATTGTTGGTATCGAAGTGTTGCAAGAGGAGCCAGCTTCACTGCAAATATTATCGGATTTTATTAAAAATGTTCCTTTATTAGATATTGCGCAACAAGTTATTGTTTACGGAAGTATTTTCGCTTTGGATGGTTCTGAGATAGCTGTCGACAAAATTATTAGTGGTAAGATCAAAGATCCCTTAATGATCGCTGGTGAGCCAGAACCCGGTTTTCTAGATGCTGTTGAAAATAAATTGTTCGGAAAGCCTATTGATCAAATAAGTAATAAGTTGTTCGTTAACAATAAGGGAGTTTTTTCGGTACAAAAAATGGCGTCTGCTTATGTTTCTCGTATTGACCACCAGCTTGCGCAGAATCTTTCTGTTTTTAAAAATAGTCGGCTTTCAAATTATTATATTGAGACAAGCCGTGGGTGTAAGTGGAACTGTAAGTTCTGTATGGACAAGAAAATATATTCGAGAGGTTGGCGACCTTATCCAATTAAAACCGTAGTTTCGATGTTTAAAGAACTTGAAACTGCTGGTTTAAATCAAGTATTTATTTTTGATAAGGATTTTTGGAATGGTGATTATGAGCATGCTCGCGCGCTGGCCAAAGCATTGGTTCGCTCTGGAAATAAGGTACGCTTTAGTGTTGCTATGCGAGCTGAAGAGATTGTTAATGGCGAAGAACTGTTAGACCTTTATAAACAAGCAGGTTTGCAGTTTGTTTTTCTTGGTGTTGAATCGTTTGTCGATGGTGCGCTTAAACGCTTCAATAAAGGAACTACCGTTGAATTAAATTTGAAAGCATTGAGTATACTAGAAAAACATGGGATTGATTTTGGCTTTGGATATATGCTCGATCCTTTATATTCATTTGATGAATTTTTGGATAGCCTTAAAGTGATGGGAGCCTACGATTATTGGAGACAAAGCACAACGTTTTTTGGGGAAATGTTAATCAAAAGTGGTGTTGATTATGCTACAAATCTTAAGGAAGAAGGGTTACTCGGACGATTTGATTCAAATCTATTGACTTATGCTAAAGAATATAAAGATCCTAAACTTGCTAGGCTGGTACGAGTAACTAAAAAATATATGCTAAATGCACATCTAATTAATTTTGCATTCCTTCCCGCTAAGCGCAGTATTCCTTTGACTGAACGGGAGCGGGTCGAACACGAAAAGTATTCACAATTTTATCAGTTACTTCAAAAGGCAAACTTTGATTTTCTTATGGATCTGGCATCTGAGGTTAATAACTCTATTTCGGATGATGAGCTTGATATGTTAATCGATCGACATATTAAAATCTATCAGGATAAGACGCGGTATATTATGGAAAATCTTGATGAGACTGTTCCTGTCAGCTTGGAACTTATTAATTACTTACGTTCGAAGTTAGGATTTCAAAATAATAATGATGGGGAAGTTGATCACGGCAGTTCTACTAAATTAAACACTTCGCTTAGTCAAAGTGATAAAGGAGGTATTGATCTGCGTACGTTGCCAATTAGGATTCAGCTTCAGAGAAGTTTGAACGGATTAAATTTTACTTTGCCGCAATTAAGCCTGGACCAACTTAAAAAAATAAATCTTGATTTAGAACTTCAACAAATTAAAAATATGGTGCAAGCTGGAATTACTCCTGCTGGGGCGCGCGTTAAAGGCTTAGTGGCAGCTTGCGTGCAAAAAGGTCAGATAAATTTTTATGCTGATAATTTACTCCTCTGCTTAGTGGATATCTTAAGGCTAGAAGAGGATAATGCTAGTGAAAGTTCGGCAGAATTAAAAGAAGCATTAATAATTGTTGATTCGCAAAATTAAAAATGTAATATGTTAATATTTTTATTTATCTTAATTGTAATGAATTATCTGAATTATCTCTAAAATACCAATTATGATGGTAAAATTCCCATATAAATCAATCTCAAAAGCCAGTAATTCTCTTGTATTTGGCTAAAATTCTACCTATAATAGGAATGTGATTTGAGAGATACTGTTATTTCTAGCACCAACACGGGGAGTTTATAAATTTAAGGCTGGACTTAATTGTCCGGCCTTTTTTTGTTAATTGTAAATTTTGGGAGAAGCATTTTGTTGAGTTATTGAAAAACAGTTTAATTAAACTATAATGGATAATTTTATTTCATTATTTTTTGCTTATTAATTGGGTTGTTTATATAGCCTAATTCTCCTAAAAAAACTTGAAATTGCCTAAATATATGTTAAACTCTCCTTGGATATAAAAGAAAGCGCTTTCTCAGGAGGTGGAGGACGCTATTTAGGTAGGACAAATCGGAATGTCATGGATTAAAGTAGTAATGACCATATCCGATTTTTTTGTTTATTGATAATAAAAAGATTAAAAAAGGGGTATAAAATGAGAAAAATTTTATCTTTGATTTTAAGTCTTAGCTTGTTATTCCAACAGGTGAGTTTTGCTCAAGTAGCTGCGGAGTTAAATATTGCAGGCTATTTTTCTAAGCTTAATGCCAATTCGGTAAAAGATAAATTTAGACCATTAGAATTGCGATATTTTTCTTATGATCCTTCTAATGATAGTTTTAAAGTGCTTTTAGATAAAGGGGATGTTAAAGATCTTTCTGAAAGTAAAGTTCAAATTGCTACTAAAACCCTCTTAAGCTACTTTTTAGTGGGCGTATCTTTACCGGATAGCATGTTCTGGGTTAATTTACGTCCAGATGCGATTGATCAAATTATTGATCCATATTTAGAGAAAACTGATGTAGGCAGGATTATGTTGGAAACTGATCTACAGCTTAAAAAAGACATCGCTAGTTTTACTTCACCACAGACCGCTGAAGGTAAAGAATATTGGACTAAGCTTTATAAAAAAGCTGCTGAACTTTACGGCAATCAAAATGTAACTATTCCTACATTGACTCGCCCTTGGATTGTTCCTGGTGAAATTATAGTGCGGGAATCTAAAGGTAGCGCTTATGTTTATAAAGCCAATCTAAAAGTAATGCTAGAGCAAGATTACTTAAAAAAATCCGCAACTTACAATTTTAAAGATGAACGCTCAAGAGCTTTAAATGAATATTCGTCTCAACTTATTCGGGACTTAATTATTCCGAGGCTTACTAAAGAAGTCAATTCTTCTAAAAGATATGCTTTGTTACGCCAAGTTTATTATTCATTGATTCTTTCCCGTTGGTTTAAATTGCGTTTTCACGGTAAAGCCGGAATTTATTCCTCGTTAATTAATACGAAAGATATCTCTAATTTAACTTCTAAAGAATCATGGTCAAAAGAAACTTATTTTAAACAATATCAGAAATCTTTTGCTCAAGGAGAATACAATAGTCAAGAGCCAGTTTATACTCATGGTGGTCAAGTTATTAGAAGTTATTTTAGTGGTGGTGTAAATTTTGAACAGATTAGTCTAGCTGGGTTTATGTTTCCTTTTGATAAGGTATCAACAGGAACTTTTGAGACTCAATCAAACACCAATCCAGACGATTTAATTTTTAAACAGACTCCTATTTTAACTCTAATTGAAGCAACACAAATCATGCGCAATAATATTTATAATAAAGATGCTGCGGTACGTTATGCAATTAAAATTATTGCTGAGCAAGGAGATATTAACTTAAAACAAGAAACTGTTGATAAATTAGTTGAACTTGCTAAAAAAGAAGTTGAAATTTTTTGGGAGCATGGTTCTGATCTTGATGATGGCCGCGTTGAAGAAGCAAGAGAAGAAGAAAAAGCTAACGCTACTTTTGCTAATGAAATGTTGCAAATTATCGGCTCAGATAATGCACTAAAAGCGATACAAATCATAAGTCCAAATACTGCAAACTCACCAACTAGTGTTTACAAAGAATCATCTAAAAACCTTAGCGAAATACCAAATAATTTAGCCGAAGCAATACAAATCATACGAAACAATATCTACAATAAAGATGTAAAGGTGCGTGAAGCTATTAAAATTATCGCTAATCAAAAGGATGATGGTTTATTACAACAAGAAACAATTGATCAATTAGTTAAGCTTGCGCAAGTAAAAATTGAAGCAGATTATGAGCATTTTTATCAACTTGAGGATGGACGCGTAGAAGATACCATAGAAAAAGAAGAACAAAATGCTGCTTTCGCAACTGAAATGCTGCAAATTATTGGCACAGATAGAGCATTAAAAGCGAGAAAAATTGTAGATAATATATTTCATCAAGAAACGGTTGGCAGAATACCAAATAATTTAGGCGAAGCAATACGAGAAATTAGATCTATTTATAATTATAATCCAACTCGCGCTGCGATTAACATTATCGCTAAACAAGGGGATGCTAATTTAAAACAAGAAACTATTGCTAAGCTAGTTGAATTTGCAAATGAATATGTTAGACCGGATTATGAACATCTCAATCAAGATACTGACCCGTACGCAGAGGCCGCAGAAGAACAGGAAGCTCGTGTCTTATTTGCAATTGAAATGCTACAAACAATCGGTACAAATGCTGCATTAGAGGCTTTGCAAAGCATAAGGTCGAATCTAATACTAACGGCTGATCAAGATGTTTCTCAGGTCATAAGTAAAGTACGTGCAAAGAAAGCTTTGGATAGAAATCCTAGTGATAAAGAATTTGAAATTATTTGGCAAGCCCACTTAACTCAAGCCGAAGGTGAAAAAGGTGATTTAGGTCAACCGGATAAAGATGGAATATATCGTAATAGTACGCTGTCATTGGAAACAAGAGCCAAGAAAATCAAAGTTTTAAAAGCCAGTGGTTTATTCAATGATGATCAAATTAAAAAACTTGGTGATTATGGCGCCATGGGCACGAGCGGGCTAGAAGTAGACAGATTGCCAGTTGAATATGCTGGTTATCAAGATAAGAAAAGCTGGACTACAGTAGGCGATTTGTTTAATGAAGAAGATAAGCGCAGAATATCTCAGTGGATTGAAATCAGCGGACAGAATATTGGGAGTATTGAAATAATTGCTAGTTGGCAGGAGTATGATCGAGGAACACATGATGCAGATGTTGTGAATGATTATACGTATAGTGGGAAAATTAGTATCTTTCTAAAAGATATTAAAGGAATATCCATTTTAGAAATTGGCAATTGTTATACTGATACGCTTGTGTCTCCTGAATATAGTGTAGAACCCCGTCATTTTGAGAATTCGATCTTTGTACCAAGAGCGTATTTTTCCTCTTATGTTCCCGGCAAAGCTAAACGTTCTAATTTTAAGAATAAACTACTGAGCAATCCTCCGGATGGATTTGTTTATACAATTGCTACTAAAGCTGACGTAATTAAGGCTGAAATGGAATGGATAAAAGGTACTCCGGGTGTAGATATCGAGCAATATGAAAAGGTCGTTAAATCACTTTTTAGAGATGATAAAACTCAAGAAGAGGTAATAAGCGATATTTTGATGCTGAGGAATAAATATAATCAACAAAAATTTAAACAAGATGAAGATAAGGTTATCTCGCAAGCTCGGAGGATTAATAATAGAGCGGTTGAAATATTTGATAATTTAAAATTGCAAAATAAACGGGATTTATTTATTGCTCTGATTCTGGCTGAGAAAATTGCCCAGAATACCTCCAGTTTAGATATGGAAAAATGGATTCAGTATATGAAGGTTAATTCGAAGATAGATGATTCGGGAATTTTTATTAAAGCTTTAAAAGAGGCAAATGAATATGTTCATGTTGTTGGCAGGAATGCCGGGTTGGCTGGAGATATGGAATTTTTAAGATTTATTATTGAGGATTGGAAGAAAAATAATAAGTTAAATAAAGGTAGCGCAAAAATAATTATAGTTGCTAAAAAAGATAGGATTGCTCAGGATGCAACTATTGATGATGTAAAAGAGCTTTTAAGGATACCAAGATATGCATTAATCAATGATGCCCTGGAGCAGGGATTAGTTGAAATAATTGATAGCGGTTCAAAAATTTCCGGGACAAATCTGCTTACTGCTACACCCGAATTTACAAAGATTATTAACCGAGTTAATAATGGGCAAGCAGTATTGGGAGTAAAAGGCGAAGAAAATAATTTTACTGTTAATGGCATCAATGCGCCACATTTTCGATTGTTTTTAGCTGGTAGTCGCGATACGCAGGTTATGACTGGATTGCAGTGGATTGAGGATTCATTGATTTATGATGCGCAAGTTCCCCCGACGGCTTATCCGATAATTATTCAAGTGCCTGCAGGTATTGAGCCGGCAAAAGATTATTTTGGTATTCGTCAGACGCAAATGGAAATGAAGGCATTTTGGGAAGCAAGAATAATTTTAGATGCTGAAAAAGCGGATTGGAAGCAGGTTCGTCAAGCGTTAAGAGGAGGTGTGTATCAAACAATCGTTGAATATGTTGTTGATCAATACCCTGATAAAGCCTGGCGATTACTTTTTGATATTTATCCGGGAAAACTTCAGCCCAATGAAATATCTAGACACTATCAAGCTTTTTTATTAAATAAAAAAGTTAAGGAACAAGAGTTTTCTTTTTTCGAATTTTGTAAATGGTTAAATAAAGAATTAAAAGAAAAGGTTTTGGGCAGCGTTGTTAAAAATGGACTCGGTGGAGTTTATGATGTACAAGCTTATAAACAGATAAATTATGATCCAGCTGATCCGGATAAGCCAGTAGCGCAATTTGCAAAACGTTCCGATAATCTTCAAGGTAAAGCGGTAGATTTTGATACTCGACAATTAGTTTTAAGGTCAACATTGGTTGAGCTTAATAATTATGATCAGGTTAGCGGAGGCTTGGATATCGACATTGTTGAGGCGGAAGATGTGCAGCCGGATAGGAATCTTGCTTTATTTTATCCGGATAAAGTTTTAGGGGTTAACGGGTTGAAACATGGGCGGACATTACTAATTAGCCATACTGGAGGGTATTTTTTTCCTCCGGCGCTTAAAACAAATGGAATTGATAAAAATGCTCCTTCTGATTTTCAGCGTGTTTCTAAACTCAATGGAATTATTGATATGCGGGTTAGGAACGGCAAGATTAGCATGTTTCCAGTATACAACAAAGCTGTGCTTATAGTATATAAGGATGGGAAAATAGAGTTTAGAAGGTTACCTTTGGAGGGCGGGAGTATAAAATTTATTCCAAATTATAAAATTGATTGGTCAAAAAATGATGTTAATTCAGGAAGTTTAGAAAATGATGTAGTGGTGTTTACTCCTATGAATCAAAAAGAAGTCGATACTCATGATGATATATTAAGTCCGCGTCAGGATAGAGGAGAAGCATATTCGTTGTTTAAGACAAAGTATAAAGTTGGGCAGGGGCGTTTTAATATTGTGTTTACTGGAGGCAAAGAAGCAAATATATATTATAATTCTGTTTATTTGCAACCCGAAGGCATAATTGTTTCTTTAACTAAGAATGAGTTTACTAAACGTTTTGGCAAATTATTAACAGCTAAAATAATGAATGAGAATAATACGATAAATTCTGATCAAGAGGTTGCATCTTATCCGTTGGCAATTGAGTCTATGGAGATGAATATACCGGAAGATGTGGATGTGTCGAATATAAAATATTTATCCGGCGGGTTGACATTGGCATGGAAATCCAATAAATTGCCAGGAGAGTTAGCGGATAGAATATCGGATGAGTTGCTTAAATCTATTGTTAATGGGGTGCCTTTATCTCAAGATAAATATAAAATAGAGATGGGTAAAATAGAAAAAAAGGTTAGAGGAAATTTTAGAGTCGAAGGTTGGTATAATGATATTTCCAGGGTAACGCAAGAAACTCAATTGCAGCAAATAACTGTCAGGGGCCCGCGTTTTTATTGGGTGAAAACAAACAACTATTTGATGATAGTTGCTGCTGAAGGCCGGGAAGATACGGCAATGGGTTTAAGCTTTCCGGAAGCAGTTTATATGGCTTATCAGAAATTATTTGATCTTTTAGAGAAGAAAAATGGTCAAGATGCAAAGCGGACAAAAATTGAATTTAATCAAGAGATTAAATCTTTGGAGATACTTAATTTTGATGGCGGGTCTTCTGTTGGATTAGGTAGTTTTGTTGGTTTGAATGAAAATAGCTTGCCAATAGCTAAACATGTTGCAGTAATGGATCGATGTTCTGGACCAGCTAATGGTAAGGCGGGAGAAAGACCGGTTCCTATGTCGATAGTGCATTCCGCTAAGGGTGATAAACTGAGCAAACTTTTCGATCAGCCAGTTACATTGAATGACATTTGGAGAGATTGGGAAATTAATGATAGCTCGCATAAAAATTCAGATGTGTTGATCGAAATGATACGTGAAAAGATTAATTATAGGAATTCGGCAGTTCGTGAGGCAATTAAAATTATTGCAAAGACAGGAAGCGCTGATTTAAAACAGCAGGCTGTTGATGAATTGACTATATTTGCTAAGAAACCGGTTGAAGTTTTTTGGGAGCATGGTTCTGATCTTGATGATGGTCGTGTTGAGGAAGCAAAGGAAGAAGAAAAAGCCAATGCTTTATTTGCAATTGAAATGTTGAAAATTATTAATACATCTAATGCTTTAAAAGTAATAGATGTATTAAAGCTTAATTTAATACCTGTTGAAGAATTATTAAGAGCTGTGTCTAAGGCTACGAGTAAAGAGCGTGCTCAAAAGGCTTTAGGTAGACATCCAAATGATAAAGAGCTTGAAGCTATTTGGCAAGCCCATTTCACTCAAGCTGAAGGTGAAAAAGGTGATATAGGCAAACCGGATAAAGATGGAATATATCGTAATAGTACGCTGTCATTGGAAACAAAAGCTAAGAAAATCAAAGTTTTAAAAGCCAGTGGTTTATTTAGTGATGATCAAATTAAAAAACTTGGCGATTATGGCGCGATAGGGATAAGTAAAATTCCCAAAGATACAAATAATGCTGGAAACATGAATATTGAAAAATATAAAGAATATGCCAATTCTATTGTTAAAATAGTTATGAATTCAGAAAAGGATAAAACATTTAGCATAAATAGTTCTTTAGAAAAATGTCTAGATATGCTAAGCAAGGTTATGGATTCAGATGATGGATCTTATTCATATGCGTTTAGTGAGTTAGTAGAATTGATCATCAGGTTTACAGATTTAAGGAATACTAATCCAAGCTTAGCGCAAAAGTTTGCACTAATGGAAGAGAAGTTTTTATTAAAAGCAACTGAATATTATCATGCTAAAACTGCTGAGTACCTCCATAAGTCTTTAGATTATATGTTAGGTAATTTTGATGATGTAAAAAATAGTATTCAAAAATTTTTACAGAATAATAATCTTATAGATGGGTATGAAATTTATAGCATTGAGGATTGGAAAACGACAGGTGGACATGATTCATCTGAATATTGGTACAGTGTGATATATAAAAATGGAGGTTTTTATAGTGTTGCTGAATGGAGGTTACCTGATAGTTCTTCTGGAACAACACGTTATACTGGCATAACACAAGCTGGAGAATCGAAATTAGTAGAATTATTTAGAGTAAGCAATTTATTTACAGGCGAATCTTCAGATTTGTTATACAAATTAGAACATTCTGATTTAAAAGATGTAAATTCTGGTTCAAATTCATCAGTTAAGTCGGAAACGACAGGTGGTATCGATTTCCGTACAATGTTATTAAATGTGCAGACTATGGGTAGTTTTAAGAACTTGAATTTTAAAATGCTACAGTTAAGCCAAGATCAGCTTAGTAAAATTAATATTAGTGCAGAAATCCAACAAATAAAAAATATGTTAAAGTCTGGGATTGTTCCTTCTAGCCAAAGAGTTAAAGAACTTGTAGGTGTTTGTATACAGAAAAAGGAATTAAGTTCTCAATCTGGTGATTTATTATTATGTTTGGGTGATATATTTAAACTAGAGGAAGAGAACGCTAGCGAAAGTTCTCCTGAATTAAAAGAAGCATTAATAATCGTTGATTCGCAAAGTTAACATGTACTACGTTGATATCTTGATTTATTTTAAATGTAACGAATTGTTGGATTATCTCTAAAATATCGATTAAGACTGGTAAGATTCTCATATAAATCTATCTCTAAAGTTAGTAATTCTAGGTTATTTAGCCAGTAATTAAACTATAGTAAGGGAATTTATACCAGAGATATAGTTATTAATTACATCAACACGGGGAGCCAAATTTGCCAGGCTGGGATAACCAGCCTGGCATTTTATTTGTAATTGACAGGGTTCTTTTATTTTGTTATGCTAAATAGAAATTATTTCTATTTAAGGAGATATTCTTGGAACAATATTTAGAGAAACTAAAGCAGTCCGGATTTAAATTTACGCCGCGCAGGCAAGCGATAATAAGGTTTTTTGTTAAGGGTAAGAGCCATTTGACTCCGGAAGAGGTGTGGAATAAACTTAAACAGCAGTTTGTTCGGTGTGGTCTTCCTAGCGTTTACCGCAATCTTGAAAGCCTGGTTAAATGTGGCATTTTAACGAGAATCCAACAGTTTGACTGTAAAAAACATTATGGGCTCTGTTCAGCTATTGATGGCGATCACCATCACCATATTACTTGTATTAAATGTGGAAAAGTTGACGAAATTAAAAACTGCGCGATTAATGACATTAAGAAGATTAAAGGATATAAGGTCGTTAACCATTTTATGCAAGTAAATGGTATTTGTGTGGGGTGTTTAAAAGAATAAATTATTTAGGGGAGGTCGGAATGCTTAAAAAATTTTTAAGAGTTTTACTGATTTTGCTGCTGGGTTATTGCAATGTCCTAGCCCAAGAAGGCAAGGGTAAGCTCGAGATTGTGACAACACTATTTCCGACTTATGATTTTACCAGGCAGATCGGTAAAGATAAGGTTAATGTTTCTTTGCTTTTACCTCCGGGGGTTGAAGCTCACACCTTTGAGCCCAAGCCACAGGATGTCGTTAGAATCAATAAGGCCGACGTATTTATTTATACTGGAAGATATATGGAACCTTGGGTGGAGGACATGCTCCAAGGTGTTTCTAATAAGAAAATAGCAGTTGTTGATGCAAGTCTTGGGGTTCAATTAATGTCTACCGGTGATCATGATGAAGAGGAAGAAGATCACGAGGGTGAGCACCATGGCGGTAAGGATCCACATATCTGGGTTGATTTTGGGAACGCTCAAATTATGGTCGATACCATCGCAAAAGCGCTGACAGAGAAAGATCCGGTTAATGACGCTTTTTATCTGCATAACGCTAAAGAATACAAAATGAAGCTGGCTGATCTTGACCGTCGTTTTAAAGAAACACTTTCTACGGCTAAACATAAGACGATCATTTATGGTGGACATTTTGCGTTTGGGTATTTCGCGAAGAGATACGGCTTGGAGCATGATTCACCTTATGATGGATTCTCGCCGAATGCCGAGCCAAGCCCTAAGGCGATCGCCTCGCTGATTGAAAAATTGAAGAAATCTGGAATCAAATATATCTATTACGAAGAGTTGCTTGATCCTAAGGTTGCGCGGACAATTTCACAAGAGACCGGAGCAAAGCTTGAATTGCTGCACGGGGCGCATAATGTCAGTAAAGATGAATTAGCCAAGGGTGTTACTTTTATTGATATTATGGAAGATAATCTTAAAAAATTAAGGGTGGGCTTAGAGTGTCAGTAAAAATTATTAATGTAGAAAATTTGAGCGTCCAATATCGTGGTGTTGAGGCTTTGTCCCGGATATCATTTAACGTTGACTGTGGAGATTATATTGGCATTGTTGGGCCTAATGGGTCGGGCAAAACCACGCTGGTCAAAGCTCTTCTAGGTTTAGTGCCCTTTGAAGGAAAAATATTTTTTCAACAAAAGAGCTTATCTGAATTTACGACTACAAAACATATCGGATATCTTCCTCAGAAGATGTCGTTTCTTGATCAGCGATTTCCTGCCACAGCTGAGGAGATTGTGGTTTCCGGAGTTTATTGCTGCAAAAGGTTTCCCAAACGTTTGTCGCAGATTGATTATAAAGCTGCTGAGGAGGCAATGGAGATTTTGGGAGTTACACATCTTAAAAATCGGCCTATTGGCAGGCTTTCGGGAGGGCAACAACAGCGGATTTTGCTGGCGCGAGCACTTGTGCATCATCCTCAGCTTTTAATTTTGGATGAACCAACGGTAGCCCTTGACCCGAAATCACGGGAGTCGTTCTATGCGACGGTTAAAAAACTTAATAAGGAAAGAGGGGTTACTGTTCTTTTGATTTCGCATGATGTCGGTTCGATAGGTCAATTTGCCTCAAAATTATTATACTTAGATAGAGAAATTATTTTTTACGGAACGTTTGAGGAGTTCTGTAAATCTCCGAAAATGTCGGATTATTTTGGGGCAGGTCAACATGTGATCTGTCATCGGCATTAAGATGATGAATGTATTTGGACAAATTCAGGAAGCGCTTCAATATGCTTTTATTCAGAGGGCGATAATTGCTGGTTGTTTTATGGCGTTGGGGTGCTCATTTTTGGGTGTTTTTTTAGTCTTGCGTAGGTTTTCACTGATCGGTGACGGGCTTGCCCACGTGAGCTTTGCAACTGTAGCCATTGCGCTTTTATTGCATGCTCAGCCGATGATTGTTTCTATTCCGCTGGTGGCTTTGGCGTCGTTGATTATTTTAGAGCTGAATGAAAAAGCGCGGGTGTATGGAGATGCGGCGATCGGGCTGGTTTCGTCATTTGGCATAGCCTTAGGCGTGATTATTGCTTCTACTGCCGGTGGGTTTAACGTGGATCTTTTTAGCTATCTTTTTGGCAATATTCTTTCGGTTAGCGGTTTTGAAGTTTGGATGACTGCGATTATTTCTGTATTGGTCGTGTTGGTTACCGCGTTATTTTATCATGATCTTTTTGCGATTACTTTTGATGAGGATTACGCGCAGGTTTTAGGAATTAAAGTTAAAATTGTTAATCGGGTACTTATTTTATTAACTTCATTAATTGTGGTTTTGGGTATTAAAATCGTTGGCACAATGCTGGTTTCGAGTTTAATAATTTTGCCAGCGATATCGGCTTTGCAAATTGTGCGCAGTTTCAAGTCAGCCATTGCCTTGGCAGGTGTATTTGCGGTTATTTCGGTGATCATGGGAATTTTTATATCGTATGTGCTTAATTATCCATCTGGGGCGACTATTGTGATGGTCAATTTTATTTTCTTTGTCGGATCATTTATTTTTGGTAGGCTACGGCAATGAAGCGGCTTATCTGGTTTTTAAAATCTTCCATATTTCGTTGGTGGTTTATGATCGCGGCTATTTTAACCGCATCTTCAACCTGTCCTTGTTGTGGGAAATCGGCTTGCCCTGTAGGAGCCGGGGCCGCGGCAATAATTAGCGCGGTTATGGTTACTTGCGCCCGGGCAGTTGCCAGGGCGAAATCTTTTTTTCAGAAGCTCTTAAAGAAAAATTTAAAGATGTATCTTGTAAGCCAGAGTAGATAGGGAGTAAATAATTATTAAATAAAACTTGACAAATAGGAATAATTCCTATATAGTATTAACTATGAATAAGCAAGTTAAAACAGCAGGCGAAATATTCCGCAGCAAGTGCAAAGAGGCTAATCTTAAGATAACTCCCCAGCGCACGATTGTTTTTGACGCTTTGGTGAATGATAAGGGCCATCCTACCGCAGATATTATTTTTCAAAGAGTAAGAAAAAAGATCTCCAATATATCCTTTGATACTGTTAGTAGAACGCTTGTATCATTTGTAGAGATGGGGCTGTTAAAGGTTGTAGAGGGTTATGGCCGTCCCAAACGCTTTGATACTGATATCGATAGTCACCACCATTTTCAGTGTCTTAAATGTAACAAAATTATTGATTTTTGTGATACCGGATTTGATACTCTGGAGATTCCCAAGGAGATAAAAAATAGATTTACGATAACTGGTAAGAAGGTGGTGTTAGAAGGTCTTTGTGATACATGTAAGAAGTAATTTTTTTTAATTTATAAATCGTAATAATTACGATTTATAAATAATTTGAAAGGAGGTATGGGATTAAAAAATTCAAAAGGCCAAAATAAACAGTAAAAAAAAATAATCACATCACCATTAAAAAGGAGGATTAACATGTCAAACGGAAAATACACATCAATCGTAAAACTTGATTTCCAGTACGCGCATAGATTTATGAATTATCCGGGAGAGGCAAGCTATCTTCATGGACATTCGGGATTACTAACGATCGAAATTGAAGGGGAGTTAAATAAACATAATTATGCCTACCCAGTAAAAGAGGCACAAAAACTAGCATGGGCAGTAGCCGACAACTTTATGCATGGAACGATTTTTCAAGAAGGTGACCCCTTGCTTGATTTAGTTTTACAAGGATATGAGAAAACAGGAATGAAGGGTACAACCAATAGATTCGGACCGCCTGCAAAAGCTCTCAACCATGAGTTGGTAAAATCGTTTCCTGAAAGCAGAATATCTGTGAGCAAAGGTCCCTCTACTTGTGAATGGTTCTGTACGGTATTCTATGAACTATTGAAAGACAAGTTGGATATTAAAAGAATAGAATTCCGCTCTTCTTCGTTGAACTGTGCAGCGAAAGTGTTTAAGTAAAAATAACTATAGTAGCAAACATCCGCTGGCTTAGCCGGCGGATGTTCTTTCTTATTTAACTGGCGGCACAATCCCTTGTGCATGTCTGAGTTAGGAGCGTAAGATGAGAGATGCAATTATTAGTTGCATTAATACGGTAAGTTAATAAATTTAAGGATGGATTTAATTGTCCGATCTTTTTTTGTTTGTAAAATTATAGTTTATGCTATAATAAATTTAAGTAATAAAATTGTATTAGATTAAATATCTGGGGAGGTCGCTAAAGCGGCCTGAGAGTTCTGCGTAATCAGCGGATTACCCAAAATAACCTGATCTGGATAATGCCAGCGGAGGGAAGGAGGCGATGAGTTTTGAATAACCCTTATGCATTTGGCGTAAGGGTTTTTTGTTTTTAGCGGTTAAAAAAGGAGTGAAAATGGAATTAGATGAAATAAAAATTTCAAAAGCAATTATTGAATCCTATAGTAAAAAATTGACGCAAGCGCTAGATGTTGATGTAGCAATTGTGGGTGGTGGTCCGGCGGGGATGGTTTGCGGGTATTATTTAGCGCAAGCCGGTAAACAAGTGGTTTTATTTGAAAGGAAGCTATCCATCGGCGGAGGTATGTGGGGCGGTGGAATAATGTTTAACGAAATAGTTTTTCAGGAATCGGCTAAAAAGATATTAAATGAATTTGGAATTAAAACTAGAGTATACCAAAAAGATTATTATTTAGTAGATTCCATTGAAGCTGTCTCGACTATTTGCTCTAAGGCAGTAAAAGCTGGTCTTAAGATTTTTAATCTTTTGAGCGCTGAAGATGTGATGATTAGGCAGAAAAAAATCTGTGGTTTAGTATTAAATTGGACAGCGGTAGAAATGGCTAATTTACATATTGATCCAATTACGATGCGGGCGAAATTTGTAGTCGATGCTACCGGTCATCCGGCGGAAGTGGCGCGCATTGTTGAAAAAAAATCCGGTATTCGATTAAAGACTAAATCCGGCAAGCTAATGGGAGAGCAATCGATGTGGGCGCAGATCGGTGAAGATTCTATTGTTAAAAATTCTAGAGAAGTGTGCCCTGGTTTTTATGTGTGCGGAATGTGTGCTAATGCAGTTTTTGGCGCACCACGCATGGGGCCGATCTTTGGAGGGATGTTATTGTCAGGCAAGAAAGTGGCCCAAGAATTGATGCGCAAGATTTAGATTGTGGTTTAGTAAAATTAATGCATAAATGTACTGCCTGGTGTTTTTCTTGGTAATATTTCAAACTATGCTATAATAAGTTAATTATATTTCTATAGATTATGTGAGGTAAATAAATGGATATTTCCAAAATTTGGTTACCGCTGGGCTTGAGTTTTATTGCTGGAATTTTTACGGTCGTTGGAGCATTGATTACTTTTTTTATTAAAGATTTTAAGAGAAGCTATCTGCAGTTTGCTCTAGGGCTTTCCGGCGGGGTAATGATTTATGTTTCATTTGTCGAGTTATTGCCGACTTCGATTAAAGAGATTGGCCCGTTAAATGCCAATCTGGCATTTTTTAGCGGAATTATTCTGGTGATGCTGATTGATTTTTTCACTCCGCATGAATATATCGCAGAAAGAATGCATACCGGACAATGCGATAAAAAACTTATGGCCGCCGGAATTTTTACGGCGATTGGAATTGGAATACATAATTTTCCTGAAGGCCTAGCGGTTTTTATGAGCGCTTTGGTGGATATTAAATTAGGGATAGCATTAGCGATTTCTATTGCCTTACATAATATTCCCGAAGGTATTGCTGTAGCGATGCCGATATTTTATGCGACTAAAAGCAAGAAAAAAGCATTTTGGTACACTTTTTTAGCGGGTTTTGCGGAGCCGGCGGGTGCGGTTCTCGCAATTTTAGTTTTAATGCCGTTTTTAAGTCCCGCAGTTTTATCTTTTACCTTGGCATTTGTGGCCGGGATTATGGTTTTTATTAGCTTCGATGAGTTGTTACCGCTTTCTTGCCAGAAAGATGGTTACCATATATCTATTTTAGGAGTAATTATTGGTATGGCGATTATGGCGACTAGTTTGATTTTGTTATAATTATATTGTTGATAAGTAATTAAGAATTGTTTTAATAATATTTTTAACAAATATTTAAATACTTACGTCGAATTATTTAATTTTGTTCTCAAATAGAAGTTTAAAGTTATTATTGGTAATTTAAAATACTCATGATTTAAGGACTGAGCGTTATTGTTCAGTCCTTTTTGTTTATAATTATCAAATGTATGGTAAAATATAATGGAAATTAAAAGGAGGTAATTATGGAAAATAAACCAAAAAAGAAAAAAGGATTTTTTGCTAGATTCTTTGATAAGCTAGATAAGCAAATGGAGGAGAAAGCAAAGTCTTCGCCATGTTGCTGTAAATCTGCTAAAAAGGAAGATAAATCATGCTGCAGTTAATTGTTGATTGGTTTGTTTATGGAGTATTAAGGTTTCCTGTTCAATCAAAATGGTCGGCAGTGATTAATTTTTTTCTCTATGACTCGATAAAAATTACCTTATTACTTTTTACGTTAATTACGATTATTGGTTTTTTAAGAACCTTTTTGCCTAAACAAAAAATTAAGCTTTGGTTAACTAAAAGCAAAGGGTTAGGCAATTTTTTTGCGGCGCTCTTTGGCGCTGTTACTCCGTTTTGTTCATGTTCTTCAATTCCTATTTTTTTTAGTTTTATTGAGGCTCAAATACCATTAGGAATAGCTTTTTCATTTTTAATTACCTCTCCGATTATAAATGAATATTTGGTTGTTTTGATGTTTGGATTTTTCGGATGGAAAATTACTCTGGCTTATATAGTAAGTGGTATTATTATTGGCGTAGTCTCAGGTCTTATTTTAGGCAAAATGCATTTAGAAAAGTATATTGTGCAAGACATCATTACTCCGGATGATGATATTTTTAAAAATAAGATAAAATACCGGGGAATAAGAGACAGGTTAATTTTTGGAATTAATGAAGCACTTTCAATTGTGAAAAAATTATGGGTTTGGATCTTGGTGGGGGTAGGTATCGGGGCTTTAATTCATAATTATGTTCCTCAAGAGCTGGTCCAAGGCTTGATCGGTAAAACCGGTTTTTTCTCTGTTCCCATTGCGACATTAATTGGTATTCCTTTATACGGAAGTTGTGCGGCAATATTGCCAGTAGCCACAGTTTTATTTCAGAAAGGTTTTCCTTTAGGCACAGCTTTAGCTTTTATGATGGCTGTCTCGGCTTTGAGTTTACCTGAAGCAATTATGTTAAGAAGAGTGATGAAATTGAAATTAATTGCTATTTTCTTTGGGATTACTACTTTGGGTATTATCATTACGGGATATTTATTCAATTTGTTACAGAAAATATTGGTTTAGTTAGGCTATGCCCAGGAAGAGCGTTAATGTTAGTAGTTTTAAATTTTATAAAAAATATTGCCATAAATTATGATTGATAATCGTAGCAATAAAAATCGTCGCGGTTCTGAACGTCTAGACACAACTTTTACGCTTACCTATCAAATCGAGAAGCCTTTGTCCTTACGTGTTCAGTTGGGATATTCTGATGATATTGATGCGTTAATGTCTAATTTAAGCGACTCGGGGATGGCGATTATTACTAAACATAATCTTCCTGTGGGTACGCAGTTATATATTAAATGTAATATTATTGATTTACATTTAGAAGGTGAAGAACGTTTGAGTAATTTAGAAATTATTGGAGAAACTCTCTCTAATGTTGCGCTCTCTGCTTTGAGTCATAAAATCGGGATACGTTTTATTAAGATCTCTGATGCGGATAAAGCTGCGATTAGTAGTTTTGTAAAACGAAATAAATTGTTTCCTAAAGCTTAATTATTTTAACAGGAATAATACATATTAAGAGGAGGGCTAAAGATGCGTATATTTTGCCTAACGAGTATCTTAATTTTAACTATGACAATTTGTGGATGGACCTATGATAATACTCAAACGAAAACAACAGTCTCTGGCACGGTAGCTGATGTGGATTGGATAAAATCAATGCTTACGGTAAGTTATATTGATCCATTCTCAGGTAACACTGATGAGGTCAATATTATTATTCCTGATGATGCTAAAATTACTCGAGGGACTACTGATATAAGTCTTTCGGATATTCTACAATCTGATCCGGTTACGGTTACTTATTATGATGACGGCGTTAGCGGATTAAAAGCGATTAGAATTGCCGATCTTAATTTAGCGACATTATAATTTTAATTGAATAATTATTTAAAATAAGTGAGTAAAGTTATGAAATAAGTGGTATACTTAAATAAGGTGGAGGGACTAAAGTTTAGTAAATCTTATTAGCCGTAAAGGGCAGGAGAATTAACCTTTACGGTTTTTTATTGTTAATCGGAAAATAATTATGCAGAAAGAACTTAAAGGATTATTGTTAGGTGATTTAAAGATCAAGCTACCGATCATTCAAGGCGGGATGGGGGTACGGGTTTCTTCGTCTTCGTTGGCTTCAGCGGTATCTAATGAAGGTGCGCTTGGGGTAATTGCAGCAGTAGGCTTAGGTGAAGAATGCGGCGATGAGCAGCGTGATTATAAAATGCGTTCTCGTGACGAGCTCACTAATATCATTCGAGAGACAAAAAACATGACTAAAAACCCTTTTGGGGTAAATATTATGTGCGTGCTGACTAATTACGATGAGTTAGTGGAAGCTGCGCAAGCCGAATCAGTGGATGTGATTATCTCTGGAGCCGGCTTACCATTACGCCTGCCTGCATTAATTAAAAATAGTAAAACAAAGCTAGTACCGATTGTTTCTTCTGCTCGGGCGGCGGCGCTTATTTGTAATACTTGGGCTAGACGATACAAACGACTGCCTGATGCGATTGTTGTAGAAGGTCCCTTGGCCGGAGGACATTTAGGATATAGTTTAGCGGAATTGGCTGACCCAAAGCATTTCTCATTGGATAAAATTTTGACCGAGGTTTTAGCAGTTACGCGCACTTTTGAAACCGATAAAATTAAAATTCCGGTAATTGCCGCTGGTGGTATTTTTGATGGTAAAGATATTGCTAGGGTTATAAAAATAGGTGCTAGCGGAGTGCAGATGGCCACGCGTTTTGTTTGCACGCATGAATGTGATGTATCTTTAAAATATAAAGAATTATACGTAGCGGCGAAAAAAGAAGATATTGTAGTTATTCAAAGTCCGGTGGGACTACCGGGCAGAGTGATTAATAATGATTTTGTAAAACGAATTACTGCGGGTGAACGCATGGATTTTGGCTGCGAATATCGTTGTTTATATACTTGTGATGCAAAAAAAGTAAATTATTGCATTGCTAAAGCGTTGTTAAATGCTTATCGAGGAGAATTAGACAAGGGATTTGCCATGTGTGGAAGCAATGCTTATCGTATTGATAAAATAGTTTCCGTTAAGGAGTTGGTTACTGAGCTAGTCATAGAAACTACGGCTAATCTTTAGGAGCTAGTTTAATTATATTTTATAATGAGCACCGATTTTATCGGTGCTTTTTTATTGAAAAAATAGTAGAAAAAAATCATTTTCTTGAGGTATAATGTTAACAAATAGGAGGAGTGTAATTATGCGTACATTTGTTTTATTATTGCAATGCCAAGATCAAAGAGGAATTGTCGCTAAAATTTCAGATTTTATCTTAAAGCATGAAGGAAATATTGTTACTGCCGACCAACACAGTACCGATCCTCAAGGCGGATATTTTTTTATCCGGATTGAGTTTATTTTAGAGAGCGATCGTTATAGTAAAAAAGATCTCCTAGCTAGTTTTGATGCTATCGGTAAAGAATTTAATGCACAGTGGAATTTTTTCGATAAAGCAGAGCATTTGCGCATGGGGATCTTTGTTTCTGAGCCGGATCATTGCTTGGTTGATTTATTGTATTTGTACAATGCCGGTGAATTAAAGGTAAAAATTCCGTTTGTCTTAAGTAACTATGAAAAACATCGCAAAGTGGTTAGCTCTTATAATATCCCGTTTTATTATGTTCCTTCAGATAAAAATAATCGGCGAGAATCAGAACTATTGGCTTATGCGCAAAATTCTACGGATTTTTTAGTGCTGGCCCGTTATATGTTGGTGCTTTCGCCGGATTTTTTGAAAAAATATAATAAAGATATCATTAATATTCATCATGGATTTTTGCCATTTTTTAAGGGAGCGGATCCAGCGACTTGTGCGCTTAAAGAAGGAGTTAAGGTTATCGGTGCAACGGCGCATTTTGTTAATAATGAATTAGATGAAGGTCCGATTATTGCCCAAGAAGTAGAAAATGTATCGCATAAAGATACACATAATGATTTGGTGCAAAAAGGAAAAAATCTGGAGAAACGGGCAATTGCTGCAGCGGTATCTGGCTATCTGGATTATCGAATTATTAAGCATGAAAATAAAACTATAGTTTTTTAGCAAGGAGGAAAAATGGCCAAATTATGTGTAAAAGCTTTTGGAATTTCTTGTGGTTTGGTGGTAGCTGCGCTTACTTTTGTTGTAGGAACTTTAAATATTATTTTTTATATTGAAAGTGGTTTGAGTAAAGCTTTAGCGATACTTTATTTTGGTTATGCTCCTACAATTTTGGGGGTGGTTATAAATTCTTTGTGGGGTTTTATCTTTGCTTTTGTTTTGGGAGCTTTGATTGCTTGGCTTTACAATAGAATTATTGAAGAAAGTAAACAAGAGGTTGATGAAAAGATAAAGGCGTTAGCGCTATCAATTTGGGAGAGTAAAGGCAAGCCTGAGGGGACCTCTGCCGATGACTGGAGAGAGGCTCAGATTAAGATAAGAGGATTTTAAAATGGCTAAAAAAGTCACTATCGTAGGCGCTGGAGTCGGAGGGTTGGCTTGTGCCTGTCGTTTAGCTAAAGATGGCTATGATGTAGAAGTTTATGAAAAATTAGGCCGTCCTGGTGGACGTAACAACATCTTTGAGGCCGGTGGATTTAAATTTGATACCGGCCCTTCTTTTGTGATGATGCCTGATTTTTTTGAGGAAATTTTTTCATATTGTAATGAAAATATTAAAGATTATTTAGATTTACAGGTTTTAGACCCTAGCTATAAAATTATTTATGCTGATGGCACTGAATTTACTGTGCATCGAGATAGTCAGCGCACAAAAGATGAACTAGAAAAAATAGAGCCTGGTTCAGCCAAGCAATTTGATAAATTTATTGCCGAAACCGCTAAAGTTTATAAAGTAGTTAGACCTCTGCTTTATCAGTGTGTATCTTATCAGTCTTTAACCAATCCTTATTATTGGGGGCTAGTAGGTAAAATTCATGCTTTTCAATCATATTGGCAACTAGCGCGTAAATATTTTAAAACAGATAAGCTCTGCTATGCTTTTACTTTTGAAGCCATGTTTATGGGGGTTTCTCCGTATCAGGCTCCGGCTTTTTATAGTGTAATCTCCTATACGGATCATGTACAAAAGATTGCTCATGCTATGGGAGGGATGTATCAGATACCTTTGGCCCTGGAAAAAATGGCCAAAAAATTTGGTGTAAAGATTAATTATAATGCGCCGATTGATAAAATTAAGCAGGGTAACCATCAAATTAAATTAAACCAAGGGGATAAGCAACTTTTAACTGATTATGCAGTGGTTAATGCTGACTATGCGTATGCACAAACGGATTTGCTAAAACGAAAAGTTCCGAATTACAAATATTCTTGCTCGACATTTTTAATTTACTTAGGATTGAATAAAAAAATAAGTAATTTAATACACCATAATTTATTCTTCTCTGACAATTTAAATAAGAATTTGGATCAGATGTTTAAGGTTAAAATTAATCCGACTGATCCGTCGTTTTATGTACACGTTCCTACGGTAACTGATCCTGCATTAGCTCCTGCCGGAAAAGAAATCCTTTATATATTGATCCCCACTACTAATTTAGAAAATAATTTAGAGAATTTCCAGGAGCATAAAGCGCGCTTGCGTAAAATAGTCTTTGATAAGATTAATCAGTTCTGTGCCTGTGATTTAGAAAAATTAATTGAGATTGAAGAGCATTTTTATCCGCAAGATTTTATTGATCGTTATAATATTAAATTTGGCGCTACTTTTGGTCTGGCACATAATTTGACCCAGAGCGCATTTTTCCGACCAACTAATTTTGATCATAAAATAAAGAATTTATATTATACGGGAGCCAGTACTCAGCCGGGAGGAGGATTACCGGTGGTTTTGGCTAGCTCACGGATTGTGGCAGATTTAATTAAAGGCCAGAGATAAGTTTAATTTTTTGAATTACTTTGTTGATAGTAGTTTGCGGAGTAGAGGCACCTGCAGTAATTCCTACGTTTAAAGCATTTGCTAACCAGCTTTTTTTAATTTGCTGATCAGAGTTAATCCAGTAACTATTTTTGTTTAAGGATTTAGCGATCTCAAAAATTCTTTTGGTGTTGGCGCTATTTCTTGAGCCGATAATAATCATCAGGTCATTTTCTAAAGGCATAGTTTTTACTTCGTTTTGTTTGGTTTTAGTCGGATTACAGATAGTATTGTGAAATTTTATTGTTTGGATGTGCTGTTTTAAGATGGCGATAATGGGTAGTACTTTATCTAAGTTTTGCGTAGATTGCAGGACGACTGCGGCTTTTTTTAGCTTTTTAATTTTGGCTAAGGGTATATTTTCTAATTTATCAATAATTATTGTTTTTGCTTTGAGTTGTCCGACAATTCCTTTGACCTCATCGTGATATCTGTCGCCAATTACAATAATTTGGTAACCCTCTTTTTCTAATTTGCAGGCAATTTTGTGAATTTCTTTGACCATCGGACAAGTAGCATCAACAATCCGATATTCTAATTTTTTAGCTAATTGTAAAGTTTTTTTGCTGCAACCGTGAGCGCGGATGAGTAGAGTTTTCCCTTTGCCGTTAGTTAGGCGGCTGATTTTTTTAATTCCTGAGTTTTGAATTTGTTTAACTACATTTTCATTATGGACGATGTCGCCAAGCATAACTACCGGCTGTTTATTCTGAGCAGTTTTTAAGGCTGTAGTTAGTGCATTCTTAACTCCAAAACAAAAACCTGCAGATTTGGCTAGATTAATTTTCATCGGTATTTTCCTCTTAAAAGTATGCTTATGACAATGCTTAATTTTTTAAATTTACCAACATGCGCTCGCCTGGAGAAAACATCATAGCTATTTTTTTTAATTACATTTAAAATTTCTGCATAAATTTCTTTCATCGTCAAGACTACAAATCTACAAAAACGGTTATCGATAAGGTTAATTCCGTTTTGGCTTTGTGCATAAAGTTCTTCACAGCGTTTGATTTGAAAATTAATAAAGTTTTTAAAGTTTTGATCATTCTCTTGATTGGCTAATTGGAACTCAGAAATATTAAATTGTTGCATTTCATTTTGGGGTAAGTAAATTCTCCCCCTGGCAAAGTCTTCTTTGATATCCCTTAAAATATTAGTTAACTGCATAGCAATTCCTAATTTAATTGCATAATCATAGGCGCTAGCGTCTTTATAGCCAAAAATTTTTAACATAATTAAGCCGACAACTCCGGCCACTTTATAGCAGTAATCTTTAAGGGCCAAAAAGTTTGGGTAGCGCCTTATCTCTAAATCCATGCGCATTCCATTGATTAGCTCATCAAAATATTCTTTAGGAATATTGTAATTATTGACCGTTTGGCGAAAGGCTGCCAATAGTGGGTTATTTAATGGTTTTTGCGTATAAGCAGAAGCTATATCTTGCTCAATCTGGCTTAATTGATTTTGTTGTTGGAAATCATTTAGTTGGTCAACCGATTCGTCACTTAAGCGACAGATTGCATATACTGCATAACTGGCATTTTGTTTATCTTTAGGTAAAAATAAAGAAGAAAGGTAAAAAGTTTTAGCAAACTTTTTCGTAATTTTTTTGGCTTGAGCAAATCCTTGTAGTAATTCATTAGTCATAAGTTTATTTTACAATTAAAACATTTAAAAGCCAATGATTTAATAAGGTAGAAGAGTAAATCTCTTGAAAATTTCTTTTATTAGAGATAAAATAAGGCATGTCTAAATACCTGTGGGCTTTGGTTCTCTCTATATTCTTTCCTTTTATTCTTAGTTTTTATCCACCACTTAAATTTTGGCGTAATTTCAAAGCACTTATCTTTAGTTTAACGATTATTGTTGTAGTCTTTGGAGCTTGGGACGTTTTTGCCACTTGGCGTACACATTGGTATTTTAACCCGCAAGGGATCATGGGGATAAAGATAATTAACCTTCCTTTGGAAGAGTGGTTATTTTTTATTGTTATTCCATTTTGTTGTATATTTACTTGGGAAGCGCTTAAATTTATTAGAAGGAATCTTAAATGAAAGAATATACTTTAATTGCCTTAGTTTCTGTTGCGTTAACAATTTGGATTGATAAATTGACCAGGGTTAATATTTTAAAGAACAAATTATTTTATCTGTTTCTTGGGGTAATCTTCTTTTTTAAGCTTTTGGTTAACGGTTATCTAACTAAAACCAATATCGTGATGTATAACTCTAAATTTTTTCTAGGGATAAGATTGGGTAGTATTCCGTTAGAAGATTTTATTTTTGGATTTAGTATGGTTACTTTAGGCGTTATCTTCTGGGAGTATTTTAAAAAAAATGAATAAAAAGATAATTTTGTTCTTGCTGGCAATATTCAGTTTTCTGGTTGTTGGTTATTCTGCTGATTGGAAAGATCAGCACAATAAAGCGGATACACTTTCTTTGGCTCAGGCTCAAAAAACGCAGACGGATAAATATGTTTTGGGTTTAGTTTATCTTAACCTTCATCAGGACCAGTTGGCTTATGAGGTTTTCGATAAGATTTTATTAGGCCAGCCAGATAATTACGCAGCGAAATGGGGTAAAGCAGAAGCATTACGTCGTAAGCATGATCTTGTGCCTGCAGAAAGCTTATTAAACGAGGTGCTTAAAATTGATCCGCAGTTTTCTCCGGCGTTAATTAGCTTAGCTTACATTAAATATTTTCAAATGGATTTTAATTTATCGGTGCGCCTAGCTTTAAAAGTAATTCAGCAAGGACAGAGTCAGGTGGATTTAAGTAATTATGTGCGGGCACTAGCGATGTATGCTGGAGCAAAAGGGATGTTGGCGCATTATGGAGGTCTTTTCTCTAAGGCCATTGATGGAACGGCAGTTAAGCCTAATTTAGATAAAGCATTAAAATTACAACCTAATTCTCCAGCGGCTTTATTTGGTGTAGGTAGTTTTTATCTTTTGGCTCCGCGTATTGCCGGGGGAGATAAGAGTAAGGCTGAAAGTTATTTTAACCAAGCTATAGCCGTGGATCCTTATTTTGCGGATGTTTATGTACGTTTTGCTCAGTTGGCTAAAATTAAAGGAGATAAAGAAAAGTATGATTTGTATATGCAAAAGGCTTTAGCGCTTGACCCACAAAATGAGTTGGCTTTGGATACCTTAAGCGGTCGTTGTAAATTTATTTGTGTGGGGGGAGAAGAGTAGTTTAGACTTTAAGTATCTTCTGAGCAAAATTATTTAATGCGGTTTTAAAGCTGGTATTCATTTTTAAATCATTAATTTGTTTTTGTGCTTTTAAGTATAAAGATTTAATTTGGTTCTGCGCGTAGGTTAATGCTCCACTAGAAATAATAATTTTACGCATCTTAAGTAGCTCAACATTTCTTACTGATTTTCCCTCGATAATCTTTTTAATTATTAATTTATCTTTATTATCTGCATGATTAAAGGCGTGCCAAAGTAGAATAGTTCGTTTAGCTTCTTTAATGTCGGTAAGATTTGATTTTCCAATCTCTTTTTCTTCGCCAAACGTCCCGATAATATCGTCTTTAATTTGAAAGGCTCTACCTAAAAGCATTCCGTAGTTTGATAATTTTTTGATTTGGATTGGATTTGCTCCGGCTAGGGTGGCCCCCATAGTTAAGGGTGAGGCAAATGTATAGTTAGCAGTTTTATAGTCATAAATTTTGTAAATATCACTTTGCGTAACTTTTTCGATAGGTTTAATGGCTAAAAGCAGTTCGATAAATTCACCGCTACCGGTGTAGAGAGCAGCTAGTATAAGTTTTCTTAAAGCTGCTTCTTTGCGCTGTGGATTTTCCTTAACGGCTAAGAAAGCATCTAGGGCCATAGCATACATCACATCTCCGACAATTATTGCCAGATCTTGGCCGCTAAATTTAGCTTTCTTATTTTTTGACAAATATTTTTTAAGTAGGGTGTGCATGGCCGGTTTTCCGCGGCGCATCTCGGATTTATCGATAATGTCATCGTGCACTAGCATAAAATCATGTAACAGCTCAAGGGATAAAGCGCTACGATAAAGCCCGGTGGGATTTTTCTTAGAAAAACCTAAATAACCGATGCAAAACAGGATAGGTCTAATGCGTTTACCGTCACGCAGGATAAACTCTTTTATACTTTTAAAAAGTATTGGTGAGAGCTTGTTTAGGGTGTATAATTTATCGATAGAAGTAACGTAGTTGGCAAGTTCATTCTCGATTTTTGACCGGATTTTTATAAACATAGTTTATGTTAACATATAAAATATAATTATGCAAACCAAGAAAATTATAATTATCGGCGCTGGTTTTGCCGGATTAACTGCAGCAAAACGTTTAGCCAAGTATCGTTTGGGTGCAGAGATAACCCTGATTGATAAAAAGGCGCATTCAGATTTTTTACCACTTATTCCTGATTGTATAGGTAGAGGAATTAATTCTGAATTCTTAATTTTTGATCTACAAAAATTCTGCCAAAAAAATATTATTAATTTTATTCAAGCCGAAGTTAGCTCGGTTGATTTAGAGGCCAGGAATATTTATATCAAGCAGAGAAGTTACAATTATGATTATTTATTAATTGCCAGCGGTAGTCAAACAAATTACTTTGCTAATTTAGATGCCCAAAGTTATGCGTATGCTTTAAATAATGTAGCAGATGTGAAAAAAATTGTGCAAAACTTAGATAGTAATAAATTCAATAATTTTATTATTTGCGGGGGTGGCTATACCGGAATAGAAACAGCATCGAATCTTTGGTTATATTTTAAGAAAAAAGGTTGGAGCAAGAAGATTATCATTGTAGAGCGTACCAGTGGGATATTAGGTCCTTTGCCGGAGTGGATGAAAAGCTATGTGCAGGATAATTTAGCCAGCATGGGGATTGAAATTTTACCTAATTGTGTTATTGAGGAGGTTCAAAAGAATCAAGTTAAGGTTTCGGCTAAGCCGATTTTTGAAGAGGCGATGTTAATTTGGGTTCCCGGAGTAAGAACCGCTGACTATATTCAGAATTTGTTAATTGATAAAAATCCGCAAGGTAGAATTATTGTCGATGAATATTTGCGGGTTAATCCCAGTTGTTTTTGCGTGGGAGATACAGCTTTATTCGGTAGTAAGATTAAATTTTTGCGTATGGCAATTCAATTTGCCCTTTATGAAGGTAATTTGGCTGCCAGGAATATCTTAAGGGATATAAAAGGAAAAAAACTTAAAAAATTCCGTCCGGTTGACTTAGGTTATCTGATTCCGTTAGCTAATAATAAATCCTGTGGCGTGGTTTTTGGAATTAATTTAAAAGGCTTATTACCGACAGTTTTGCATTATGTAATGTGTATTTACCGATCTTTTAGTCTTAATAATCGTTTAGGAATAATTTGTGATTTATTCAAAATAAAAAAGTCATCTTAGATTCGAAGTTATTAATTTTTATTTAATTGCTAATTATATTGTGCTATGATTTGATACTATGTTAAAAATAATGCGTAATTTTTTTATTTTTTTATTGTTGTTAAGTATCTTTCCAGTAAAAACTCTGGCCGCCGAGCAACAGAAATTGCCTAAACTGGCTATTTTTTATTCCCCAACTTGCCATCGCTGTAATGTGGTTAAGCAAAGCGTTATGCCATTGATTGAGAATGAGTTTAAGGGTAAAGTTTTTTTTGATTATCGTAATGTAGATGTGTTAGAAAATTATAAATATTTTATGGGCTTATTGCAGAAAAATGGAAAAGAATTGCAGTTTCAGGTACCGCTTTTTTATTTTGCGGGTCAGTTTTTAACGGCAAAAGAACCGCTCAAAGATAGATTAAGTTTATTTATTCAAGAAGGATTAAAGCGTGCGCTTGAAGATGAAAAACCCCATGGGTTTGATTTAGTCAATTATTTTAAGAGCTTTGTTCCGGTGGCAATTATTATTGCTGGACTACAGGACGGAGTTAATCCTTGCGCATTTACCGTGATTGTATTTTTTATCTCATTTCTTGCGGTGCAGGGTTATCGTAGAAGAGAATTAATTTGTATCGGTTTAGCTTTTATCTTTGCCGTATTTGTTACTTATCTTTGTATCGGCTTAGGGGTTTTAAGTTTTTTTTATCATTTTGTGGGATTTTGGCTGGTTGCCCGTTTATTAAATTTGGTAATTGGTAGTTTTAGTATTTTGTTTGGATTTTTGGCAGTATACGACTTTATAAAGTTTAAGAAAACCGGCTCTACTCAAGAATTAATTCTACAGCTACCTAAATCAATTAAGGAACGTATTCATAAAGTGGTGGGCTTCTTTTATCGCAAGAGCCCAGAAGAACGCAAAAGCAAGCTTTTACCTAGTGTAAGTAAGCTAGTATTTAGTGCATTAATTACTGGATTTTTAGTTTCTTTGTTGGAAGCAGTTTGTACCGGTCAGATGTATTTACCGACGATATCATTTGTATTAAAATCTAGTAGTTTAAAGTTGCAAGCGTTGGGATATCTTTTGTTGTACAACATTATGTTTGTTCTTCCGTTGATTGTAATTTTTATCTTGGCACTTTTGGGAGTGTCTAGCATGCAATTTGCCAATTTCTTAAAGAAACATTTAGGATTGATTAAAATTTTAATGGCGATTGTGTTTTTTAGTTTAGGGTTATTTCTGATTTGGAGATCTTAATGCGCAGAATTTTAAGTTTATTGTTTTTAGGCCTGATGATCTTTCAAATAGTTTCTGCCCAAGATGTAACTGTTGATCCTAATGAGTGGGATTTTGGGCAAATTAAACAAGATCAAATTTTAAAACATGACTTTACGTTTAAGAATAATACTAACACTGTTTTAAATATTCTTACAGTAAATACTTCTTGTGGTTGCACGGCTTCTCAGGCAGATAAAAAATTGCTTAATCCTGGCGACAGTGCGACAATTAATGTTAGTTTTAATTCTCACGGTTATGCGGGTCCGGTTAAACAGTTTATTTATGTAAATACGGATAATGCAGATTTGCCAATAGTTAAATTTTCTATTAAATGTGAAGTAATTAAGTAAAGGGGAGGGTAGAGATGTGGTCATTAAAGTTAAGAATGTGGTTATTGGTTTCGTTATTATTTAGCGTTGTTTATGCTTTAATTGTCATTATGGGCAGAGCTTTTCTGCATGTTAGCGACTATAGTTTTTATTTAATTATTGCTTTAGTGATGATGCTGATTCAATATATGTTGGGGCCTAAAATTGTTGAATGGAGTATGCATGTAAAATATATCAAGCGAGAAGAAAACCCGCGACTTTTTCAGATGGTGGAGAGTATGAGCAGATTGGCAAATATTCCAATGCCACGGATTGGGATTGCTCAAATTGATATTCCTAATGCTTTTGCTTTTGGTCGTTCAGTTAAAGACGGCAGAGTTTGTGTTACTGCAGGAATTATGAAGTTACTTAATGATGAAGAATTAAAAGCAGTGTTAGGTCATGAGTTAAGCCATTTAAAAAATCGTGATGTCTTAACGATTACATTGTTGTCGGTAATTCCGATGGTGATGTATAGAATTGCCTGGCAGTTTTTGTTTTACGGTCGTCGACGGGATGAGCGCGGAGGGAACACGGTATTAATTGGTGTGGCGGCTTTTTTGTTTTATTTTGTGACCAACCTTTTGGTGCTTTACGCTTCGCGGATTCGCGAATATTTTGCTGATCGGGGAAGTGTACTTTTAGGAAACCAACCTAAAGCCTTAGCCTCTAGTCTTTATAAATTAGCATATGGTTCGGCTAAGATGAGCGAAGAGTCTTTAAAGCAGACCGAAGGCTTAAAAGCATTTTTTATTAATGATCCTTCACAGGGACGTAAAGAAGTTTTAGAGTTGTCACAGCTAGACCTGGATAAGAGTGGTACCATTGATGCTTCTGAATTGGCTTTATTAAGAAATTCGCAGATACGCATAAAGCTTGGCGATAAACTGATGGAGTTGATGAGCACGCATCCTAATATGCTTAAACGAATTAAAAAACTCTCCGAACACCAAGCTTAGAAATTACCCACCACTTTTTATTTTAAAATCTAAAATTTTATTATTACGGGTGGCTTGGGGGTGGTTTCGCAGCGCGTGATAGCGCAAGAAACTACCCCCAAGACAGGACCCGTTATCCTCGAAAAATTTTAGATTTTGCTTCCCTTTTTCTTTTGACATAACTCTAAATATACTATATAATTAACAAACTATGGACATTAATGAGATCGTGCAACAAAGAATTGCAAAATTAGGGATTCTGGGCGCTAAAAATGTGCCTTTGTACCCTGCCAATGTGCCAGAACATAGCACAATTGGTCAGGTTTTAGCCAACTTTGAAGAGGGCAAGAATGTTACTCTTTGCGGTAGAGTGATGGCTAATCGCGGTCATGGAAAAGTTAATTTTATGGACTTGCGGGATGCCACTGGCAAGATCCAGCTCTATGTAAAAAGGGATGTAATCGGAGAAGAGAAAGCTGCGCTCCAAGAGCAATTAGATATTGCCGATATTATTAGCGTAAGTGGCGAACTTTTTAAGACGCATACCGGAGAATTTACACTTAAAGTTTTAGATCTGAGTATATTATCGAAAGCTTTACGGCCGCTACCTGAAAAGTGGCACGGCTTAAAAGATGTTGAGATCCGTTATCGACAGCGTTATTTAGATTTACTTTCCAATGATGAGGTAAAAAAAGTATTTTTATTACGGGCTAAGATTATCAAAGCTATTCGTAATTTTCTCGACGATAGAGGATTCTTAGAGGTAGAAACTCCGATGATGCATGATATTGCCGGAGGAGCTGCCGGCCGGCCATTTAAAACATTCCATAATGAATATGGAATGGATTTATTCCTAAGAATTGCTCCGGAGTTATATTTGAAGAGACTTTTAGTGGGTGGATTAGATAGGGTCTATGAAATCAATCGTTCTTTCCGCAATGAAGGGGTATCGACGCGACATAATCCTGAATTTACCATGCTAGAGGTTTATCAGGCTTACACTAATTGCGAAGGGATGATTAATTTAACACAGGATTTGATTTGTTACGTGGCTAAAGAAGTTTTGGGCAAGGATGAGTTGGTTTATCAGGGGCAGCCACTGGTGCTTAAGACTCCTTGGGAAAGAAAGTCATTTGCTCAACTGGTTAAAGATAAATTTGGGATAGAACCGCAAGATACTCCTGAGCAGATGCTTAAGAAGTTACAGGCGCAGGGATTTGCTAAAGATAAAGATCGGTTAAGCCGTTCTCAGATTAATAAAATTGTGGAGGATGGGCTAGAGACTGGGTTGCAAACTAATCCGGTGTTTATTACAGATTACTTTACTAGCCTTTGTCCTTTAGCTAAGGTTAAGAAAGATAATCCGTTGATCTCTGAACGGTTTGAGCTTTATGTTGCGGGAATGGAAATCGCTAACGCATATTCTGAGTTAAATGATCCACTGGAGCAGCGTCGACGTTTCGAAGAAGAGATTAAAGAGCTTAACTCTGGTGAGGAAAAAAATGTCGATAATGAATATTTGCTGGCTTTAGAACATGGTATGCCTCCGGCTGGGGGATTAGGCATCGGTATTGACCGTTTAGTGATGTTATTATTAGATCAACCGTCAATTAGAGATGTAATTTTATTTCCTCTGTTGCGCACGGTAAATGAAAGCGAAGAGGAAAAAGCATAATATGTTTTCAGAGTTATGGCTTAGTCAACGTTATCTAAGAGCAGAAAAGAAAGAAAAGATAATTTCCATTACTGCTTTAATCTCGATGATTGGAATTGGTATCGGGGTGATGGTGTTGATTGTAGTTATTTCGGTGATGAGTGGTTTTGATCGATTTTTAGAAGAGAAGATGGTCGGTACCAATGCCCATATCTCTTTAGAATTTTATGGTGGATCAAAAGATCCCCATAAAGTAATTGAAAAATTAAAAACTTTCTCTTATGTTTTAGGGGCGTCTCCTTTTATTGATGGTCAGGCTTTGGTTAAAAATGGGAAATCGATTTTTGGAGTAGAGGTGCGTGGGATTGAACCAAAATCACAGGCCCAAACATCTAAGATTAACGAATATTTAAAATTTGGCAGTTATGGTCTCATAGGTAATGATATTGCTGTTGGTGAAGAGTTAGCTAGTCGGTTAAATGTAACCATAGGAGACACTATTAGCTTGATTTCTCCCGTTACCTTAGATAAAACTGAATTTTTGATTAAAGGAATCTTTAATAGTGGGATGTATTTGTATGATTCAAGTTTAATCTTAACCAGCATTAAGGGGGCGCAGGATTTTTATAAAATGCCCGAGATTGTTAGTGGTATCGCCGTTAAAGTAGATAATGTTTATAAAGTCGATCAGATAAAAGAAAATTTATATCGTGATTTAAAAGGTTTTGGAGCGTATCAGGCGCGTACTTGGATTGATGCTAACCGAAATTTTATCGAAGCATTAAAATTAGAAAAGATTGTGATGTTTATTGTGGTGACCATGACTACGGTGGTAGCTGCATTTGGTATCGTGGGCACTTTGATTATGTCAGTAATGAGTCGGATTAAGGATGTGGGGATTTTACGTTCAGTGGGGGCTAAAACAAAAAGTATTTTGCAGATTTTTATTTTCCAGGGCATGGCTATTGGATTAATTGGAATTATTTTTGGATTAATTGGTGGAATATCTTTAGCGCTTTCATTGGACAAAGTAGTCGATTTGATCTCTAAAATTATCGGCAGAAGCTTAATTCCTCAGGATATTTATTATTTTAATAAAATTCCAGTGGCCATTAGCGGGGCAGATATAAGTTTGATTGTGATTTCGGCATTAGTAATAACTTTATTGGCCAGTATCTATCCGGCTTATTATGCCACACGCATTATTCCTAGTGAGGCGGTGCGGCATGAATAATCAGGTGATATTGCGCTCTGAGTCTATTTGTAAAAGTTATCGTGATACAACTAGTAATTTAGAAGTGTTAAAGAATATTGATTTTACGGTTGGCGAAGGTGAGTTTTTAGCGATCCAGGGGCCATCAGGGGCAGGCAAATCTACACTTTTGCATATTTTAGGAGCATTGGATGCGCCAACTTCAGGTAAAGTTTATTTTGAAAAAGAGAGCATCTATAATTTAGATGAAAACCAAAAGACTAATTTTCGTAATAGCAAGATAGGTTTTGTTTTTCAATTTTTTCATTTATTACCGGAATTAAATGCTTTAGAGAATGTTTTATTGCCTAGTATTTTAAAATCTTGGTGGGAAGGCAAAAAAAAATCCGCAGCAGCTAAAGAATTATTAGAGAAATTAGGTTTAGGTCAAAGATTGTTACATCGTCCGCACGCATTAAGTGGCGGAGAGCAGCAACGAGTAGCGATTGCTCGAGCCTTAATTAATCAGCCTAAGCTTTTACTTTGTGATGAGCCGACCGGTAATTTAGATTCTGAGAATGGAAAAAATATTTTGCGCCTTTTAATTGATCTTAATCGTAATGAAAGAATGACTATTGTGATGGTTACTCACGATAAAGATATCGCTAGTGGTGCAAGTCGGACGATATCTTTAAAAGATGGAGTTATCGTACATTAAAAATAAGGGGGTCAAGATGAAAATTTATATTAATGGTAAATTTTATGACAAAGAAAATGCAAAAATTTCTGTCTTTGATCACGGACTACTTTACGGAGACGGAGTTTTTGAGGGGATTCGTTCTTATAACCGCCGGGTTTTTAAATTAAAAGAGCATATTGATCGACTTTTTGAATCTGCCCAGAGCATTATGTTAAAAATTAATTTAACTAAAGAGCAATTGACTAAAGCGGTAGTAGAAACGATTAAAGCCAATAAATTAGATAATGCTTATATTCGATTAGTAGTTACTCGCGGCGAAGGTGATTTAGGATTAGATCCTCGTAAGTGTTATAAAGGACCGACTACGATTATTATTGCTGATAAGATTGCTTTGTATCCGGAAAAGCTTTATAAAGAAGGATTGGCTATTGTGACTGTGCCTACGGTGCGTAATTTACCGGAAGCACTTAATCCTCAAATTAAGTCTTTGAATTATTTAAATAATATTTTAGCTAAAATTGAAGCGGCAAATGCCGGATGTGATGAAGCGATTATGCTAGATTCTTTGGGTTATGTGGCCGAATGCACGGGTGATAATATTTTTGTGGTTAAAGCTGGCCATCTTTATACCCCACCTCAGTGCATGGGTACTTTACGGGGGATTACTCGCGATTCAATTCTAGAAATCGCTAAGAAAAATAAAATTTCTACGCATGAACATGTGATTACTCGCCATGAAGTTTATATCTCTGATGAGTGTTTTTTAACTGGTACGGCAGCACAGGTTATTCCGGTGGTGAAGGTGGATGGTCGGGTTATCGGCAAAGGAAAACCAGGTGCACTTACCTCAACTTTGATGAAAAAGTTTAAAGAATTAACGGTAAAAGATGGAGTAAAATATTAATGATTTGTGATGTTTGTGGAAAAAATCCTGCTACTGTACATTTAACTGAAATTATTGATGAGCAGATGAATGAGCTGCATTTGTGTGAAGAGTGCGCTAGAACCAAAAGTGCGGCGATGGAGCAGCAGTTTGGGCTAAGCGATCTTTTGGCCGGAATGGTTGACTTTCAGAAGCCAGCAAACAAAGAGGAAGAATTAATTAATGTTAAATGTTCTAGCTGTGGATTAACTTATGCGGACTTTAAAAAAATTGGTCGACTGGGATGCGGCCAATGTTATGATGTTTTCCGTAAATATTTAGCCCCACTTTTAAAACGGATTCACGGTTCTGGTCAACATGTGGGCAAGACTCCTTTTAAAGCAAAGGTTATTACAAGAAGCAGTAAGAAAAAGAATGATCTAGCGGAATTAAAAGAACAATTGCAGAAGGCGATTCAGAAAGAAGCTTTTGAAGAAGCGGCGCGTCTGCGCGATCTGATTAAAGAATTAGAAAACAAAAAAACTAAAGAAAGTTAATATGCAGATTAATGATTTAATTAATCAAACTAGCGAATGGCTTAAAGGGACAGGACCGAATTCAGATATTGTCATCTCTAGCCGAATCCGCTTAGCTAGAAATTTGAATAAGCTGCCTTTTCCGCATTGGGCTAGTAAAGGGCAATTAAACGAGGTAATTGAAAAAACTACCCAAGCTTTGTTTAAAATTGATTTACTCAAAAAAGCCACACTTTTTGAGTTAGCGAATTTGGATAGTATCGATAAACAGTTTTTAGTGGAAAGACATTTAATGTCTATTGAGCATACTCAAAAAACTGAACAAAAAGCAGTGCTGGTTAATGACGAAGAAAATATTGCGGTGATGATTAATGAAGAAGATCACTTGCGTATTCAATTAATGCAATCAGGATTTAATCTTTTTGAGGCTTGGAATATTATTAATGGTATTGATGATACTTTAGCTAAACTTTTAGATTATGCATATTTGCCAGATTTCGGGTATCTTACGGCTTGTCCGACCAATACTGGTACGGGGATGCGTGGCTCGGTGATGTTGCATCTTCCGGCGCTAGTGATGAGCCGGCAGATTGAACGCGTGCTAGCGGCAATTGCCAAATTGAGTTTTACTACGCGGGGACTTTATGGTGAAGGTACACAAGCTAGCGGTAATTTCTTTCAGATCTCCAATCAAGTTTCTTTAGGCCATAGCGAGAATGAGATTATTGAGAATATTAACAGCTTAATTCGTCAAATTATTGAACAAGAAACGCAGGCGCGTCAAATTATGTTGGCAAAAAGTAAAGATGTTTTGGAGGATCGGATTAATCGTTCTTTAGGCATTTTAAAAAGTGCTCGAATTATTACTAGCCAGGAAACTATTGAATTGTTATCGATGGTGCGTTTAGGTAGTGATCTGGGGATGATTAAAGATATCGACCGTCGTACGATCAATGAGCTTTTTATTATTACGCAGCCGGCACATCTGCAAAAATTAGAAAATAAAAAGCTTTCACAGTCAGAGAGAGATTTAACTAGAGCAGAATTAATTAGAAAAAAACTTAATTTATTATAACTTTTTAAGGAGAGATCATGTTTAATCGTTTTACGGAAAGAGCCAGAAAAGTAATTATCTTAGCTAAAGAAGAAGCGCGCCGTTTTAATCATGATTATATTGGTACAGAACATATTTTATTAGGATTAATTCGCGAAGGCGAAGGTGTAGCGGCAGCGGTTTTGCAAAAATTAGATATTTCTTTAGAAAATATTCGATTAGAAATTGAAAAATTAGTGCAGCCCGGGCCAACAACGCAAATTATTGGAGATATTCCTTTTACCCCGCGGGCAAAAAAAGCTTTAGAGTTAGCTGCCGAAGAAGCACGCTCATTAGGACATAATTATATTGGAACTGAGCATTTACTTTTAGGTTTAATTCGCGAAGGGGAAGGAATTGCTTCTCAAGTTTTATTAAATTTAGGGATGGACTTAAATACTGTACGTAATGAAGTAATGGGGCTTTTAGGCTCAGCTTTACCGGGAGCAACTGCGGCTGCGGGTGCACAAGCGGCCAAATCTAAAACACCGGCTTTGGATGCTTTTGGTCGTGATCTAACCGCATTAGCGCGTGATAATAAATTGGATCCGGTAATTAATCGCAAATTAGAGATTGAAAGAGTGGTCCAAGTTTTAAGTCGGCGCACGAAAAATAATCCCGTGCTTTTAGGTGAGGCTGGCGTAGGAAAAACCGCAATTGTGGAAGGACTTGCCCAATTAATTATTGCTGGAAATATTCCGGAAGTTTTAAGAGGCAAGCGTTTAATTGTTTTAGATTTAGCGTTAATGGTTGCTGGTACTAAATATCGCGGACAGTTTGAAGAAAGAATTAAAGCAATCATGGAAGAGATTAAGCGTTCTCAGGATATAATTATTTTTATTGATGAGCTACATACTTTAGTAGGTGCCGGAGCCGCTGAAGGAGCAATTGATGCTTCTAATATTATGAAGCCGGCGCTTTCTCGAGGAGAGATGCAGTGTATTGGCGCAACTACTATTGATGAGTATCGTAAACATATTGAAAAAGATGCGGCGCTAGAACGCAGATTCCAGACGATTATGGTAGAGCCGCCTAACGTTGATCAGACGATTGAAATTTTAAAAGGTTTACGTGATAAATATGAAGCTCATCATCGGGTTACTTTTAAAGATGAATCATTAGAGGCAGCGGCAAAATTATCTGATCGTTATATCTCAGGAAGATTTATGCCTGACAAAGCAATCGATTTAATTGATGAGGCCGGTTCCCGGGCACGTTTAAATGTTTTAATTGTGCCAGATAATATTAAAAAAGCCGAAGCCGATGTGGAGTCTTTAAGAAAAGAAAAAGAAGCTTATATTAAAAGTCAGGACTTTGAAAAGGCAGCTTCGTTGCGTGATCAGGAGCGCCTAGCACGTCAAGAATTAGAGACATTGAATAAAGAGTGGAGTCAGGCTAAAGATAAAATGCGTCCTGAAGTTGGTGCTGAAGATATTGCTAAAATATTAGCGCAGTGGACCGGGATTCCGATTTTTAGATTAGAAGAAAAGGAAAGCGAGAAATTATTAAAGATTGAAGAAGAGTTGCATAAAAGAGTGGTGGGTCAAAATGAAGCCATTGAAGCCATTGCCCATGCTGTGAGGCGTTCGCGAGCTGGTATTAAAGATCCGCGTCGGCCGATTGGTTCATTTATATTTTTAGGGCCCACTGGTGTAGGTAAAACATTACTAGCGCGGGTATTAGCGGAGTTTATGTTTGGTGATGAAGATGCGCTGCTACAGTTAGATATGTCAGAGTATATGGAGAAGTTTAATGTCTCCCGGCTTATCGGTGCTCCCCCGGGATATGTGGGATATGAAGAGGGCGGTCAGTTAACAGAACGGGTACGTCGTCGACCATATGCAGTTATACTTTTAGATGAGATTGAGAAAGCTCATCCGGATGTTTTTAATTTATTGTTGCAGGTTTTTGAAGAAGGCCGATTAACGGATAGCTTTGGCCGCAAAGTTGATTTTAAAAATACGATTATTATTATGACCTCCAATGTGGGTGCAGAGTTAATTCGTAAAACCGGAGCCCTGGGCTTTAAGGCTCAAAAAGAAGAAGGTACTTATCAGGATATGAAAGATAAGTTGCTTGAAGCGGTTAAACATGCTTTTAAGCCAGAATTTTTAAATCGCGTGGATGATACAATTGTTTTTAGACAATTAGTCAAAGAAGATCTTTCATCGATTATTGACATTGAGATCAGTAATGTTATCCAGCGCTTAAAAGATCAGAATATTACTTTAGAGGTGACTAAGGAAGCTAAAGAGCTTTTAATTGAAAAAGGCTTTGATCCGGTTTTTGGTGCGCGTCCTCTAAAGAGAACGATTCAGAGATTTTTAGAAGATCCATTGGCTAGTGAGATTATCTCTAAAAAATACAAAGAAGGTTCGGCGATTAAAGTAAGCCGTAAAAATGAGGAGCTGTTTTTCGAATAATGTTTACTTTATTTTTTATGGATTTAGGGCGCAAAGTCTTGGCGTTAATTTATTTTATCGGAGGAATTACTAATCTGACGGTGCAAACTATCTATTTAACTTTTAAACCACCGTATAAATATGATCACATTATTGTGCAGTCTAAAAAAACCGGCTATGATAGCTTTCCCATTGTTTCGGTGGTAGCTTTATTTATTGGTTTTATTTTTGCTTTGCAAACCGCCTATTTTATGCAGCGCCTAGGTTCAGAGATGTATATTGCCAGTTTAGTTGCTTTATCTATTGTGCGTGAGTTAGGTCCGGTAATTACAGCACTGGTTGTGGCTGGACGCGTGGGGGCTTCGCATACCGCAGAGTTAGGTTCAATGCAAGTTACTGAACAAATTGATGCTTTAGAAACTTTAGCGACAAATCCCATCAAGTATTTAGTGGTGCCACGTTTTGTAGCTTTGAGTATTATGTTGCCAGTACTTACTTTATTTGCCAATATTATTGGGATTATGGGAAGTTATATGATCTGTGTTTTTAAATTAGGAATTACCAGTAGTATGTATATGAACATAACTTTTACTTCGTTATTTTATAAAGATTTATTTACTGGATTATTTAAGTCAGTAATTTTTGGAATGGTGATTGCTTTGGTGAGTTGTTATGAAGGTTTTAACGTTGAGGGCGGAGCCGAAGGGGTAGGTAAAGCTACAACTAGCAGTGTGGTTATTTCTTTTCTTTTAATTATTGCGGCGGATTGTTTTATTACGGCATTGTTTTATTTTATTTTACCTTAAACTATGATTGAAATTAAAAATTTAGTTAAAAAATTTAACAATCATGTAATTTTAAATGATTTAAGTTTAAATGTAAAGACCGGGGATACCTGTGTAATTATCGGCAGAAGTGGTTGCGGTAAATCGGTTTTACTTAAACATATTGTAGGCTTGTTAAAGCCGGATAGTGGCAGTGTTTTAGTGGATGGAAAAGAAGTTGCTAATTTAGGAGAAAAAGAGCTCACGGTTTTGCGTTCTAAGATTAGTTTAGTCTTTCAGGGTGGAGCGCTTTTTGATTCAATGAGTGTGGCGGAGAATGTGGGGTTTAGTCTTTTTGAACATACACATCTTGAACATAAAGAAATTTTAAAACGTGTAGATGAAGCTTTATCATTAGTGGGACTAGGCGGGATTGATAATTTAATGCCTTCAGAGTTAAGTGGAGGAATGAAAAAACGCGTGGCTTTGGCCCGAGCAATTTGTATTAAACCTGAAATTATTCTTTATGATGAGCCGACTACCGGAGTGGATCCGATTACTGCCGATAGCATTAACCGATTGATTCGTTCACTACATGATAAATTAAATGTTACTTCTTTGGTAGTTACGCATGATATGAAGAGTGCTTATCATATCGCCGATAAAGTTGCGATGATGTATAAAGGAAAAATAGTTTTAGAAGGTACCCCGAATCAGATTCAAGCTAGTCAAGATCCGGTGGTACACCAGTTTATTAACGGGCTCTCTAAAGGGCCGATCACTGATGCGGTTGATACTTTTAAATAGCGGAGGATTAAATGATATTTGGAAAAACTAAATTAGAGTTGAAAGTGGGAATTTTTGTTTTTTTTGGATTAGCAGTTTTAGTTTTTTTCTTGCTTTCCATTGGCGGATTAAAAACTTGGAGCTCGGGGTACTATATTGATGTTAATTTTAATTTTGTAAATGGCGTAAAAGTAGGTGCACCTGTACGTTTTGCCGGAGTGGACGTAGGAGAAGTAAAGAAAATTAAATTAAGTTATATTCCAGAAACTAACCGTTCTAATATATGCTTAGTAGTTTGGGTTAGAGACGTAATTAAAATTCCGGTTGATTCTTCAGTTTGGGTGAATACTTTAGGTTTATTGGGTGAAAAATATGTCGAGATAATACCGGGTAAAGATTACGCTAATTCATTGCAAGATAAGGGTTCTATGGTCGGAGTTGACCCTCTGCCAATTCATGAAATCTTTAATCGCGCCGAGAGTATTTTACGTAATCTTGATGAAGGAGTTGCCCAGATCAGAAATAAAGAAGGTTCACTAGGTAAGCTTATTTATGATGATAAGATTTATAATGAATTGCAGGCTTTAGTTACAGATGTGCGTAAAAATCCTTGGAAGTTGTTAATTAAAACCAAAGAAGTTAAATAATGAGTACCGCACCTTCTTTAATTTAAGAATAGAAGGTGTAGGGTTATGGGTTAATAGTTAAGGAGAAGGTGCGGGGTGAGAGTAAAGTCTGTTTTTAGTTGTTCCAATTGCGGATATCAATCGCCAAAATGGTTGGGTAAGTGTCCGGATTGTAATAGTTGGAATTCTTTTGTAGAAGAGGATTATGCTGCTCCCGCTTCTTCTGGGATAAAAGAAAGAGTTTCTTTATATAAAGACGCACCTGTACTTTTAAAAGATGTAGTGGCTTGTGATGAAGATAGGATAAAAACTAATATTGTTGAGCTGGATCGGGTTTTAGGTGGTGGGATTGTTAAGGGTTCAGTAATTTTAATTGGTGGTGACCCTGGAGTTGGTAAGTCTACTATTTCGTTACAGGTTTCTAATCATTTAACTAAGCAAGGCATCGGCGTTCTTTATGTAAGCGGAGAAGAAAGCGTTGCGCAGACTAAATTACGCGCTAAACGTTTAGGTGAGGCCGGAACAGATAATCTTTATATTGTTAATCAAACGGATTTATCTTTAATCGTAGAGTATATAAAAAAATTAAAGCCGCAAGTTGTAATTATTGATTCAATTCAGGTAATTTTTGATTCTGGAATTAGTTCATCTCCAGGAAGTGTCAGTCAGGTTAGAGAATGTTCGGGGATTCTGACACAGCTCGCTAAAACTACCGGAACTTCAATTTTTATTATTGGCCATGTCACTAAAGAAGGTACTTTAGCCGGTCCGCGGGTTTTAGAGCATATCGTAGATACAGTTTTATATTTTGAAGGCGATCGTTTTGCCATTTATCGGATCTTGCGGGCGGTAAAAAATAGATTCGGTTCAACTAATGAAATTGGTGTATTTGAAATGGGATCGACTGGTCTATCGGAAGTTAAGAATCCGTCAGAGATTTTTCTCTCTGAGCGACCTAGTGATGTTTCCGGAACGATTGTTACTTCGATTCTAGAAGGCACACGTCCACTTTTGGTAGAGATTCAGTCGTTGGTTTCTCGCTCTAGCTTTGGCTATGCACGTAGACGGGCGCAAGGTTTTGATTTTAATCGCTTGTCACTTTTGGTTGCTGTTTTAGAAAAGCGTATGGGCCTAGCTCTTGAGGCCGAAGATATTTTTATTAATGTTGCGGGTGGCATAAAAATTGAAGATCCCGCCGCAGATTTAGCAGTTTGTGCGGTAATTGCTTCAAGTTTTCGCGAGCAGGTAGTTTTACCTAAAACTGTAGTTTTAGGCGAAGTAGGATTAAGTGGTGAGATTCGCAGTATCTCTCAAGTGTTAACCCGCATTAATGAAGCAGAAAAGCTAGGTTTTAAACATTGTATCTTGCCGAAAAATAGTGTTAAGAATATTAAATTGAAAAAATCAGAGATGGAGATTATTCCAGTTTCTACGTTGAAAGAGGCCCTAGACATTATCTTAATATCATCTGCTAAATTGAATAGGGAAGGAGCATAAATGAATTTATTATTAGCACGGGTTTTATTTATCTTAGGTAGTATGGCGATTGGTTATCAGACAGTGGTGATTAATAGTTCTGGTTTAATTGGTATGGTGATTGGCGCGGCAATCGCCTTGCTGATGATTATGGCCGAAGCAGGATTACGTAAAGTTTCAGTGAGTGGATTATCGAGTGCGGTTTTTGGCTTAATCTTAGGTTTAATCATGGCTAAGTTGGTGGGGGATGCTTTTAGTATCGCACCTATCGATGCGTTAATCCTTTCTAGAATTAGGGTGGGATTAACTTTAATTTTTTGCTATCTGGGTATGGTTATGGCTTTGCGCGGCAAAGATGAATTTAATATTATTATTCCTTATGTGCGCCTGCGTAGACAAGATCAGGCTCAAGACGTAGTACTTTTAGATACTAGTGTAATTATAGACGGAAGAATTGTTGATCTTTGTAAGACACGTTTTTTAAGCGGAAAAATTATTATTCCAAAATTTGTTTTACGTGAATTACAGCAGATTGCTGACTCTACCGATCCGATTAAGCGCCAGAGGGGCAGACGAGGACTAGAGATTCTGAATAACATTCAAAATGAACCGGGTATGGATATTACAATTCATGAACAAGATTTTACTGAGACTAGTGAAGTGGATGCTAAGTTAGTGTTGTTAGCTAAATTATTAGAGGCTAAAATTTTGACGGTTGATTTTAATTTAAATCGAGTGGCTAGCATTCAGGGAATTAAAGTTTTAAATATTAATGAGTTGGCCAACGCCTTAAAGCCGGTAGTTTTTCCTGGCGAAGAGATGCAGATTAAGTTAATCAAAGAAGGGAAAGAACATAATCAGGCAGTAGGTTACCTTGATGATGGTACGATGGTGGTAGTGGAAGATGCACGCAGATTAATTGGCCAAGATGTTAAAGTAGCGGTAACTTCTGTATTGCAAACTCAAGCTGGTAGAATGATCTTTACTAAAGTTGAGAAATAATTATGGTCAGTGCGATAGTCCTAGCCGCTGGGTTAGGTAAACGGCTTAAGAATAAATTAACTAAACCTCTAGTAAAGATTGACCGTAAGCCAGCGATAATTTATTCCCTGGAAACTTTAAATCGGCATCCTAAAATTCGCGAGATTATTGTTGTAGTTGGTGCTAAAAATAAAGAGGCAATTAGTAAAGTTATTAGTAAGTGCTCTTTTAAAAAAATAAAAAGTTTTGTGTTGGGTGGTAGGCGTCGACAAGATTCAGTATATTGCGGCCTAAAAGCCGTGAGTGTAAAGAGTGATTTAGTTTTAATTCACGACTCGGCGCGACCGTTTGTAGATAGTAAATCCATCTCTAAAGTTATTCAGGCGGCTAAAAAATCCCAAGCTGCTATTTTAGGGGTGCCGGTTAAAGCAACTATCAAGCAAACTAAAAAAAATAGCCTGGTGGATAAAACATTAGATCGCAGTAATCTTTGGGAGATTCAAACTCCTCAGGTTTTTAAAAAAGAGTTAATTTTTAAGGCTTATCAGAAATTTTCTAAAAGTAATGTCACTGATGATGCTTCTTTAGTGGAAAAGCTAGGTAAGAAAGTACAAATTGTTTTAGGTAGCTATAAAAATATTAAAATTACTACTGATGATGATCTTTTGTTAGGGCAGATAATTGCCAGGAGTAGAAGCTAATGCAATATAAAGTGGGAATTGGTTATGATATTCACCGTTTAATTGAAGGCAGGCCATTATTTTTAGGGGCGATTGAAATTCCTTATATTAAAGGCCTTTTAGGTCATTCCGACGGAGATGCTTTAGTGCATGCGCTTTGCGATGCTTTATTGGGGGCATTAGCTCTAGGAGATATAGGAGAGCATTTTCCGGATACGGATCCTAAATATCAAGGTATTGCTAGCTCTAAATTATTAGCCGTAGTTAAAGAGTTAGTGGATAAGAGTGGTTATAAAATTAATAATTTAGATGTGGTGGTGATTGCTCAGGAGCCAAATTTGAGTCCATTTAAAAAACAAATTAAAGAAAAGATTAGTTCACTTTTAAATCTTAGTGAAGAAATTATAAATATTAAAGCAAAAACTAATGAAGGATTGGGGGCAGTGGGGAATAAAGAGGCAATTGCCTGTTATGTGGTGGCGGCTTTAGTTAAGGGGGAATAATTATGTTGATAAATATATTAATTTTATTACTAGTACTTTTTATAACCAAGTTATTATTAATTTCAGTAATTTTTTATGCGGATATCAGAGCGGCGCAAAAAAGAGATCCGGCGGCCAAAAGTTTCTTTGAGGTTATTTTGCTTTATCCAGGTTTACATGCTTTAATTTTTTATCGTTTTGCGCACCTTTTGTATAAAATGCATCTATTTTTCTTGGCGCGTTTTTTATCACAGGTGGCCAGGCTTTTTACGGGAATCGAGATTCATCCCGGAGCAAAAATTGGTAAACGATTTTTTATTGACCATGGATTTGGTGTGGTAATTGGAGAGACGGCGATAATTGGTAATGATGTTTTACTTTATCAAGGTGCAACTTTAGGTGGCACAGGAATTGTAAAAGGTAAACGACATCCTACTGTGGGTAATAATGTGGTCATTGGTGCCGGTGCAAAAGTTTTGGGTAATATTGTTATTGGAGATAGTTCTTATATTGGCGCTAATGCAGTGGTGATTAAAGATGTACCACCAAATTCTACCGTCGTGGGAGTTCCAGGAAGAATTACTAAACAAGATGGCAAGAAGATGGATGTTAGTCTTGATCACGTGCATATCTTGGATCCGATTATGCAGTCAATTGAAGAGCTGCAGGATAAAATAAAAAATTTAGAAAAGAAATAAGGTTTGTCGCTCATGCCTATTTTTATATATAACTCTCTAACCAGAAAAAAGGATAAGTTTGTACCTGTTTGTGGCCATCAGGTGAAGATGTATACCTGTGGCGTTACGGTTTATGATGCCTGCCATATTGGACACGCCCGTAGTTTGTTTATCTTTAATTTAATCCGCAGATATTTAAAGTACCGTGGTTTTAAAGTAAGCTTTGTGCGCAATATCACCGATATCGACGATAAGATAATTAATCGGGCTAATGAACTTAAAATTGATTGGAAAGAATTAGTGGTTAAATATATCGCAAGCTACAATCAAGATTTAGAGTTTTTAGGTGTAGAAAAAGGAGATTTTGAACCGCGAGCTACAGAAAATATTGCCGAGATGATTGGATATATACAAGAGCTAATTAAAAAAGGTTTTGCTTATGCTTGCGCCGGGGATGTATATTTTGATGTGCGTAAATTTAAAGAGTATGGCAAGTTAAGCGGACAAAGTATTGACGCGATGCATAGCGGGGTGCGTATTGAGCTAGCCGAATCAAAAAATGATCCGCTGGATTTTGCGCTTTGGAAACGTTCTAAAGAAAATGAACCTTTTTGGCCTAGTCCTTGGGGCAATGGCCGGCCGGGTTGGCATATTGAGTGCTCTGTGATGTCACAAAAGTTTTTAAAAACGCAGACTTTAGATATTCACGCCGGAGGAAGAGACTTAATTTTTCCGCATCATGAAAATGAATTAGCACAAAGCGAAGCTTACTCGGGAAAATTGTTTGCTAAATATTGGATGCATCATGGACTGTTAACGATTAATGGTCAGAAGATGTCCAAATCTTTAGGTAATTTTATTACGATTAAAGATTTTATGACTAAATATCACAATGCAGAGTTACTCAAATTTTTCTTTTCCACTGCGCATTACAGTCACTCTATAGATTATAGTGATGCTAAGATTCAAGAGTCCAAACAGGCTTTAGGGAGAATTAATATATTTATGGAGAAGGCCAACTTAGTTAAGCCTGGATTTGTGGCCAAATTCTTAAAATTACTGCCTAAAGAAGTGGCATTATTAAAAACTAAATTTATTGCTGCCCTGGATGATGATTTTAATACCCCGGAAGCTTTAGCTTGCATTTTTGAACTAGTAAATTTGGGGAATAAAAATATAAATAATAAAAATTTTGTTTATAGTACCAAAAATATATTAAATGAGATGTTAGAAATTTTAGGTATTAGCCTTAAATCTGTAAAGATTGATTCAGGAATGAGCGAAGAAGAGATAAAATTAAAAATTCAGAGTAGAGTCGATGCTAAAAAATCTAAAAATTATGCGTTAGCTGATCAAATTAGAAAAGAGTTAGAAGATAAAGGAGTGATTTTAGAAGATACTAAAGACGGTCCAACTTGGCGTAGGAAATTGTAACGTCTGATTTGGCTTTGTTTCGGAGCGCACGTTAAGAATCTTGCGCGGGCACGGTTGCCCCTTAGAAATGTCTCGGCAGAGCGCAAGATTCTGCTCGAGCGCAGATTTTCCACGCTGGGGAAAATCAAGCGGTGCGCGGAGAAACAAGACAAAGCAGACGACAAAGAAAGTTGATATGAAAGGTAAATTCATAACATTTGAGGGATCTGAGGGCTGCGGTAAAAGTACGCAGTCTAAGTTGCTTTTTGAGTATCTAAAATCAAAAGGTAAGCAGGTTATTTATCTACGCGAACCTGGTGGTGTTAAAGTTAGTGAGCTGATTCGCGAAATATTACTTAATCCTAAAAGCAAGATCCCTGCGGCGGCAGAAACTTTACTTTATATGGCCGCTCGAGCTTGCGTGGTTGAAGAGATTATTAAGCCAGCGCTTAATGCTGGTAAAATTGTGGTTTGCGACCGCTTTATAGACTCTACGGTTGCTTATCAGGGGTATGGTCTAGGTGTAGATATAAAATTAATTAAATTGATTGGTAATTTTGCTACTCAAGGAATTGCTCCGGATTTAACCATCTTTTTAGATTTACCGGTAAAAAGTGGGCTCAAGCATCGCGATAATTGCAAAGATCGCATTGAACAGCGTTGCGTGGGTTATCATGAAAAAGTAAGAAAAGGGTATTTAGCGATTGCCAAAAGCCAGCCCAGAAGAATAAAAATTGTAAAAGTGCAAAAAGATAAACTTACCACTCAAAGAAATGTTCGGGAGATTGTTGATGGGCTTTGCTAATATTTTAGGACAAGTTAAACCATTGAGTATCATTAATGCTTATATAGAGGGATCGGCTTTTTCCGGAGGATTTATCTTTAGTGGTCCTGAAGGAATTGGTAAGTTAATGACAGCCAAAATTATTGCGCAGAAATTAAATTGTACTAGTAGTACGGATAAGCCCTGTGGGATTTGTGAAGCTTGTATAAAAATGGAAAAATTAAATCATCCGGATTTGCATCTTATTCAAAATGGCGATGCTCAGATAAAAATTGAAGATATTCGCCTGATTTTGCGGGAAGCTAGTTTTCGGCCCTATGAAGGGCAGATGAAGGTTTTTATTATTGATAATGCGCACAAGCTTAATATTGAAGCGGCCAATTCGTTACTTAAAATACTAGAGGAGCCACCCAAGCAATCATTAATTATTTTAATTACACATAAACCTCAGAGTATTATTAAAACAATCTTGAGTCGCTGTAAAGTAATAAGGTTTGCTCCTCTAGAGAGGAGTAGTTTACAAAATATATTAACTAAAAATTATTTTTTGGATGCCTCAAGCGCTCATTTTGTTGCTTATTATGCTGAAGGAAGACTGGGTTTAGCTTTACGTCTGAAAGATTCTTTACAGTTAATGGAAAAGAATAAAATATTTGATGCTTTTGTGCTTTCGCAGAAACCGCTGGATCGCTCTTTGGCGACTCAGAATAAAGAACAGCTACGTTCAACACTAAATATTTTAGCTGCCTGGTTTAGGGATTTATATTTACTTAAAGCCGGTTGTAGTGAAAATGAAATAATTAATTTGGATCGCAAGAATGATTTATTAAAATTGATTCCTAAGTTTTCATTTAAACAGCTGGATGATATTGTATCCAGTATTTCGGAGAGTATGTTGTATTTAGAGAAGAATATTAATAGTAAATTACTTTTGCATAACTTAGGAGCTCAATTATGGAAGGGATGATTCTAGTTCAACTGCGCAATTCTGGCCTGGTGGCGCTTTATCAGGCCGGTAATTTAATTTTAAAAGCCGGAGATTGTGTGATTGTTGAACATGATCGAGGACTAGATTATGGGGCGGTGGTTTTACCAGGACATGCCCGTTGCTGTGCTACAGAAGAAGCTTCGAAAGAACCGCCTAAAAAAATAATTCGCTTGGCACGCGAAAGTGATCTTAAGCAAATTGATGACAATGTGATTAAAGCCAAAGAAGCCTATAATGTTTGTGATAAAAAAATAGCTGAGCATAAATTAGATATGAAGCTAGTAAAAGCTGAGTATTCTTTTGATCGTTCTAAAATTTTATTTTATTTTACCTCTGATGGCCGGGTGGATTTTCGCAATTTAGTTAAAGATTTAGCTAAAATGTTTAAAGCACGTATTGAGTTAAGACAAATCGGAGTTAGGGATGAGGCTAGACTTTTTGGCGGGTATGGCTCTTGTGGTCGGGAGCTTTGCTGTAAGAAATTTTTGAAAGATTTCGAACCGGTAACTATTAAAATGGCCAAAGAAGAAGGTCTGCCTTTGAATCCTCCTAAAATTTCCGGATTATGTGGAAGATTAATGTGTTGCCTTTCTTATGAATATGAAACTTATAAGATTCTTTCTAAAGGTTTACCGCATGAAGGTGAGCATATTGGTACACCTCAAGGTAAAGGTAAAGTTATTGGTGTAAATGTTTTTAAGAGAGTGGTTAATGTGGAGTTAGAAGAAGGTGGTTATTTAGAGGTAAGTTATAAAGAGAAATAATATGGCAAATAAATTCTATATTACTACTCCGATTTATTATGTAAATGCTTCTCCGCATATTGGGCATTCTTATACCAATATTGCTGCGGATACTTTGGCACGCTATAACCGTAATTTTTTAGGAAAAGAGAATGTTTGGTTTCTGACTGGCACTGATGAGCATGGTCAAAAGATTAAAAAAGCTGCTGATGAAGCTAAACTTTCTACTTTAGAATTTGTAGATAAAGTGGTCGAGCAGTTTAAGGATTTATGGAAGAAGCTTGAGATATCTAATGATGATTTTATTCGCACGACTCAAGCCAGACATATTCAGTGTGTGCAAAAAGCTCTGCAGATAGTTTATGATCAAGGCGATATTTATGAGGCTAAATATGAGGGGTGTTACTGTACGCCTTGTGAAACCTTTTGGCCTAAGACGCAAATTGTGGATAATCTGTGTCCTGATTGTAAGCGCCCTTTAGAGAATATTAGCGAGACTAATTATTTTTTTAAATTATCAAAATATCAGGATTGGTTAATTAAATATATTAAAGATACAGAAAAAAATCCTGAAAGGATTCATTATATTCAGCCGGCATCTCGACGTAATGAAGTTTTGAGTTTCTTAGAAAATAATAAATTAGAGGATCTTTGTATATCTCGGCCGATTGAGCGCTTGAGTTGGGGAATTCCATTACCCTTTAGCCCTAAGCATGTAACTTATGTTTGGTTTGACGCTTTGATTAATTACATTAGTGCGGTTGGCCAGTTTGATGCCAACAATGTCTATCAATCTCGATGGTGGGAGAAAGATGTTAAGGTAGTGCACCTGGTGGGAAAAGATATTTTAAGACACCATGCAATTTATTGGCCGATTATGTTAAAAGCTTTAGGAATTAGACAACCGGATACTATCTTTGCGCACGGTTGGTGGATGATTAATGAAGATAAAATGTCAAAGTCGCGCGGAAATGCGGTTAATCCGATTGAGATGGTCGATAAATTTGGCATTGATGTTTATCGTTATTTTCTTTTGCGTGATGTGCCCTTTGGTTTAGATGGTAATTTTTCCGAAGAAGCGATTATTAAAAGATTTAATGGGGACCTGGCTAACGACTTGGGAAATCTTATCTATCGAACACTCACGATGGTAGAAAAGTATTATGCCGGAAAAATTCCGGATATAGATATCTATAGTACTGCTTATGATGGTCCAGGAGAGAATATTAAAGATAAGCTTGCGCAGTTGCAAAAAGAAGTTTCTATCCCGCTGGCCTGGGGTAATGATTTCAGTTTAGCGTTAGAAAAAGTTTGGGAAGTTATTGGTTTAACCAATAAGTATGTTGAAGAGACTAAGCCTTGGAATTTGGCAAAAGAAGGCAAGGATGAACAACTGAAAGCCTTTATTTGTTTATTGGTGCAAGCGATTAGAAAGATTGGTCAAGAAATTGCACCGTTTATGCCTAAAACAGCTGAATCGATAATTTTGCAGTTGGGTAGTAATCAGATTAAAAAAGGCAATCCTTTGTTCCCGCGCATTGAAATAAATAAGTAACCTCCTATGTTGATTGATTCGCATTGTCATCTCGATTTTACTGAATATGATTTGGATCGCCAGCAGGTTATTGGCCGCGCAGAAGCCGCCGGAGTAAATTATTTTATTAATATTGGCGCTACTTTAGCATCTTCCCAGGCCTCTTGCGTGTTAGCTAAACAATATGCACAAATTTATGCTAGCGTAGGGGTACATCCGCATGATGCTGATACTTTTAATTTAGACGCAGAAAAAAAATTAAGAGCATTGGCTAAGTTTGACAAAGTAGTTGCTATTGGTGAAACAGGTTTAGACTATTATCGTAATTTATCTAGCCAGAAAAATCAAAAACAGGCGTTTATTCAGCAGATTGCCCTAGCTACAGAATTGAATTTACCGCTAGTCATTCACAGTCGTCAGGCTGAAGTTGATGTTTTAGAAATTTTAAAATTACATCAACCGTTGCGGGCGGTAATTCATTGTTTTTCCGGGAATGAAGTTTTTTTACGTGAATGCTTAGAGATGGGATTTTTTATCTCATTTACTTGCAATATTACTTATAAAAAAGCTCAAGGTTTAAGAGAGATGGTTAAATTGACCCCGCTTGATCGATTAATGTTAGAGACTGATGCTCCCTATTTATCACCTGAAGGATTCCGCGGGAAACGTAATGAACCGATGCAGATAAAATTATTAGCGCAAGAAGTTAGTCTGATTAAACAGGTAAGTTTCGCAGAGATTGCTAAGATAACTACACAAAATGCCAAAAATTTCTTTAATTTACGATGAGTGCTAAAGTTTCGATAGTTAAGTGTAATAGTTATGCGCCGGCGGTAGTGGAGCAGGCCCTAAGAGATACTTTAAAGATCTTAGGCGGGATTACTAGTTTTATTAAGCCGGGATCAAAAGTTTTAGTTAAACCAAATCTTTTAATGTCTAAGCCACCAGAGGCTGGAATTACTACGCATCCTGAGGTGGTCAGAGGGATGATTCATGTTTTAAAAGAGATTAATTGTCAAATTATCGTGGGGGATGGGCCCAGTGTCTGGGGTCAGTATATTGAAAATGTTGATCAGGTTTATGAGATTACAGGGATAAAAAGAGTTTGTCAGGAAGAGAAAGTGGAGCTGGTTACTTTTGATAAACGCAGGATGCGTCAAAAATTTCCGTTAACTGTTTGGCTAGATGAGTGCGACTATTTAATTAATTTACCTAAATTTAAAACACACGAGTTTACATTATTAACGGGAGCGATTAAAAATCTTTTTGGGCTAGTATCGGGTACTTATAAAACGGAGTTGCATAAAAATTATTTTGAACCTGCGGAATTTGCTAAGATTCTTGTGGATATTTATCAAGAGACTAAACCAGCTTTAACGATTATTGATGGGATACTGGCGATGGAAGGTGATGGTCCGGCCACGAGTGGAAAAATCCGACAACTTAATTTATTATTGGGTGGGGCTGATTGCGTAGCTTTAGATACAGTAATGGCTAAAATTATGGGAATTACCGGCAAAGAGGTACTTTCGACAAAAGAAGCAGTCAGACGTAATTTAGGTGAGGGCCAATTAAGCAAAATTTTAGTTGAAGGGGAGTCTATAGATAAGCTAAATATTCGGCCGTTTATCTTACCGATGACTTCGGCTAAGATTACTAAGTTACCAGTAGTTATTAAGAAACTTTTAAAATCTTTGATTAGATATTATCCATATTGTTTAAATTTGAAATGTATTCGCTGTGGACACTGTGTGAAAGTTTGCCCGAAGGGTTGCATAAAACTGAAAAACAGTGGTATTAAAATAAATTATAAGCAATGTATTGCTTGTTTTTGCTGCCAGGAGGCCTGTCCTGAGGCAGCGATAAATGTAAAGAAAAGCTTGTTTGCCAAATTATTAGGCTTATAGCTGTTTTTGCCTAAACCCGCTATTTTTTCTCTCAAAACCCCAAAAGTTCGTATTTAAGCCAGATATTGCAGTTTTATAAATATTTTGCTTTGATATTGATTTTTCCTTACCTATATTGCATACTTTATATACGTAAATGGCTGATAACTAATAAACTCAAAAACTATGAAATTTAAGTCTTCAAAACTATTTAAAATCATTGCTTTGTTGATCTGTTTTGTGCTGTGCTTTGAGCAATCTGGCTTTGCGCAAATTGCCGCTCAACTGGATATCTCAGGCAAGTTATCTGGCTTGGTTAATTCCATCGCCCAGGACAAATTTCGCCCCCTACATCTGCGTTATCTTCAGTATGATACTAAACTCAATAACTTTAAGCTTCTTCTGGATAAGGGTAGCTCTAAAGAACTCTCTAAACCTTTTATCGAGCAATCCACTAAAACATTACTAAACTACTTCTTAGCCGGAGTCACTTTACCTAATGACACCTTTTGGGTAAACCTAAGACCGGATTCTCCAGATAACGTCATTGACCCAGCTTTAGCTCAAACCGACATCGGTCGCATTATGCTAGAAGCTGACGTCCAGCTTAAAAAAGATACGGCTAGCTTTACTTCTCCCAACACCCCAGAAGGCAAACAATACTGGGATAAGCTCTATACTAAAGCCGGAGAACTCTTTGGCTCTCAAAACATCACTATCCCCACCTTAACCCGTCCCTGGATAGTCCCCAACGAGATCATCATCCGTGAGACTATTGATAACGCCTATATCTATAAAGCTACCCTAAAAGTCATGTTGGAAGATGATTACTTAAAAGAAGGTAAAGGTATCGGCACCGGTATAGATTACTCCTTCAAAGATGAAAAATTAAAACAACTCAACCAATACTCATCTGAACTTATCCGCCAGTTAATCATTCCCAAACTAACCAAAGAGATCAACACCTCAAAACGCTACGCTAACCTGCGTCAGGTATACTACTCGTTAATCTTAGCCCAATGGTTTAAACAGAGATTTGCTAACAACTCTGGAGCTTATTCCAAACTAATCAACCAGAAAAACCTCACTAACCTAACCTCTAAAACCAGCTGGAGCAAGGATACTTACTTCCAGCAATACCAAAAGTCCTTTAAAGACGGGGAATACAATATCAAAACCCCGGTATCTACCCCTTACGGCCAGGTGATCAGGAGCTATTTTTCGGGAGGGATCAGGCCTATACCGCAAATTCCTGCTCCTGGAGAAGTATCGCAAGATGGTTTAGTTACTTCAGTAAAAGGGGGAGAATTATTTGCAACGGTTACCGGAAGCGATAAGCTGGCAGGGGTTAGCATCGATGATGGAGTAGTAAAAACTACTGATCAGGCTCAGCCATCAAATGGATTTAAAATAGAGGATCAAACTACCCCTCCAAAAGTTGAGAATGGTATCTCCGTTAGAAGAGTTGATCTATCCAAATTACCAGTAGGAACGATTATTAAATATAGAATTTCAAATGATAATTGGAATTATACCTTAAGAGTCGAAGCTAATGGAAGAGTTAGTATCTGGTTGAGGGAAGATCAAGGAAGAATAACCGCGTCGATTAAAGCTATTGGGAGCAGAGTTCCTTCACTTACCCCGGGCGATGCATATGATGCAGATTTTTTCGGAGAAATAGAACCTGGCGTATTAGCCTATCAGCCGTATTTTAATCAAACTGATATAGCTGGCAGCAAGGTGCGAGAATTAGTATCCATCGGTGATTATCCTATTCAAGCTACTCCGGAAGACATTATGGTCTATTTGCCTGATGGAAAAACTCAATTGCCTCGAGAAAAGCCACGGGCATTGCAAGATAAATTTAAGCGTAAAGTCAAAGAGCTAAATGAATTTATTGTTCATCATGGTATTCCCGGAGAAAACCCGTTGGAGGCTAACGGATTTGAATTTTTGGTAAAAAGCGGGATAACTAAGGTGGAGATCTTGGCAGAGCGTTTAGGAATGGATAAGGATAGCCTTGAGGAGATTCTTAGCGCGGTTGAAGAGCAAAAAGGATGGGACATTATTGAAAAGACGATTGATACTTCGACGTTTAGTTTTGCTTTTGAAAAATTGGCAAAACTACAGGCCGAAAAGAATCTTTATCCAAAACCGCAAAAAACAATTAAGGAAAAGGCCTATGAATTTAAAGATAAAGTTATCAAATTTGTAAAAGATGAAACTGGCGCGTTGCAGCTAACAGGCTATCGCCAAGATAAAAAATTTAATCAAAAAATTGCAATGGATAAAAAGCTAGCAGGTTTTTATGCGATTGCGGAAGACCTACTTGAACAACTCCAAAAATTTCCAGATAAACAAGATCTAGTAATTGAGCTTATTGAAAATAAATTTAATGCATTAGTTAGGGAATTTCCAAAACAACGCATAGAATTAAATAATGCTAAGAATGAACTTGTTAATGAGCTTGCTATTAATTTGTCATCTGGGCAGCAAGAAAGCATATATTTACACGGTTATTATGAGATTTTAAAAAATATTCTAAATAAATTAATCCCTTGGACGGATGATTTAAAAAAGAAAAACCCTGATTCAGAGTTTATTTTTGTGGCCAGAGATGCCGGATATATCTATTCGGTATTTAATGCTTTAGGAAAATTAGGTAAGGAGAAAGCCGAAGGATTTGTATATTATTTAAGCCGCGCTTCTATGTCTGAAGATTTAATTCGCAACGGTCCTTATGATACTGCAAGACGCATGATTAATCAAGCCCACTCAGATACAAAAACCGATAACATTAATGAGCTAACCGGAAATATTAGAAAAGAATTTAAAGATTATTTAGAACAGGACGATAGGTCTTTTTTGGATGAAACATCCCGTAAGGAATATTTAGAGTTTAAGAATATGGTGATTAAAGTTAATAGTGAGCTTAAAGCTTTAGGCTATGATCAATTGCAGAAACTAGTTTTGGTTGAGACAGGATTTAAAGGTACGATGCCGTTTTTGATAAAATTTATTTTAGATTTAGATAAAACGGATGAACAGTTAGCTAATGAAGCAAAAGAAAACGGTGGACAGGAAAATATTCAAGTCGCTATTTTAGAACCTAGGGATATTCCTGCTTTTACCGATGGTGTTTATGGCTTAACTGCAGAACAAGCTGAAACTGAGATGAATAAATTTGAAGATTTTTGGGGAGGTCAAGCAGTAGAAACTCCTGAGAGTGTGGTGGATCTCTTAGAAAAAGAAGATATCTCTCACCCGATAGAGTTTAACTTAATTGATTCAAGGGTAGAAAGAAATAGCAATCCTGTTGAGTTGTTAAAATATTTTGTTAATCAGCTAGTAGTTGGGTTAGAAACAATTGAATATTATAAAAAAACTAGAAAGGTTGATGTTGAAAAGCCAGTGAATAAGTCCTTAGCACAGTTATCTCCTATTGCTGCGACTAAAATTATTGGCTCTGCGCTTGACAAAGGTAATAATTCTTTAGATGGACTGATTGCAGAAACCCCGGATTATACGGGAAAATTAGTTCAGTTGCAAAATCCCAAACAGATGAGCGCTGGAAATTTTGACGGTACTAGCCATCTGCAATTTACTGATGATCCTCAGGGAAAAGCGGGGCAGGTTTGGTTATTTAAAGGTTATCCTCGGCAGAAATGGCATCGCGCTTTAGTTGATGAATTTGTTTATCATATAGCGGAAAAGCTTGGTTTAAAAAGTGCAATACCGGTTTTTGCCGGGCGGATTAAAAATGGATATATGACCGAGTTTGGAATGTTTATGCGCTGGGAGGAGAACATTGGTTCTTTGTATGAAGTTTATAGAGGTGATTTTATCCAAAAATTAAGTGAGAATAAAGAAAATCTTAAAACAGTTTTAAGGGAACAGGTCCTAGATTGGCTAGTTTCACAGCATGATTCCCATTCTCGGAATTTTCTTATTGCTGACGATAAAGACAAAAGTCTTATTCCGATTGATTTTTCACAGGCATTTAAGTTTTTAGGCAAAGATGAGCTTTCGCTTGATTACAATCCTAATGGTGATGTTAATGGCTACAATAATGTTGCCTACATGCCGATCTATAATCTTATTTATCAAGCAATAATTAATAAAGAGATTGATTTTACCCTAACTGAGGCCTGGGAAGTTGTGCAGGAGGTGTTAGAGCGCGTAGAAGAAATGGATACTGATGAATATATTCAGGCTTTAAAACCTTATGCTGAATTTAGATTTAAAATAATGAAGGATGCTAGTTGGAGTATTAGAAATAGCGATGAATTTTTAAAGTTAGCCCGGGAAAGAAAAGTTAATATGCGTAAAGATTTCGAAAAGTTTTATAAAAAGCTCGGTTTTTCTAGTGAGACTGATTATCGTTTTAGTTTGCTGGAAATCATGGAGAACCCCCTCCAAGAGAAGCAAGAATTTTATGTCGATCAATTTAATGCGCTCTGGATTTTTAATGAAAATCAAGATTTGGCTACCAAACCTTATAAGTCTTTAGCGGCAAAAACTTATCATCAATTTATGGGAAAAGTTTTAGATCGCAATAGTATCGTTTTAGAAACAACTTTTAAAGCTAAAGATGGTCGCATTCGCACTGGAACGATGCAAAAAGTTTTTTATCAGGAGCCCTCAGCCAATAAACAATTAAAAGAATTGAATCTTGCGGATTTCAGAGATTGGAGCCAAAACCGGGTATCTATAAAATTTTGGGGGCTGGAACCGCCAAAGATTAAGCAAGTTTTGGAAGAGATGGTGATTGATTGGTTATTTTCTAATTACAGCAGTACCGAATCAACCTGGTTTGAACATGGGTACGCTAAATTCTATTTAATTTGTTTAGATGATAAATCGGATTCTTTTAAAGATTTTCCCAATGACAGGCTTGAGGCGAAAAAGGATTCTGATGATAAAATAAAACCACCTTTTGCTTACAATTTAGTTAAATATTTAGCTCTCCAAAATCGTCTTTCTATGGATCTGATTGAAGAAATATTGAAAAAAATTGAAAGTATTCCGGATAACGAAGTTGAAGAACTAATTCGTCCGCTAGCCAAAAGTTATGTTGCTACTAACCCTGATAAGTTTAAGCGTCCGGAAGATTTTATAAAAGCATTTTTATCTAGAAAAGACAATTTACGTAAGGATTTTAAAGAATTTTTTCATCAAAATTATTTATTAAATACACCGTTTAATTCTCAAGTACAAACTCATCAGGCGATGACAGATAAATATATTATTTCCTCAGATCTCTATCAACAGATACATAATGCCCGAGGTGATCAAACCGCGATTATTAAGCTAATTAACCAACGTTTTAATGAATTAGCCGAAAATTTATCCTGGGAGGAAGTGGAACCTCTAGCGCAAAAAAAGGAAGAGCTGATTATCCGGATCACTGGACCGCCAGTTTTAACGAATCAAGATGTACAAATGGATTTACAAACTAATCCTATTGTGCGAGATCGGAAGTTTAAAGCTATGTCTAGACTGTTGGCTTCTTGGGTTTATTCTTTAAGAGAGCAAAAACCTGATTATTATCTGATTGGTTTAGCCCGTGACGGAGGATATATTCCTTTAATTGATCAATTATTTAATTATGCTGGAATAATTCCTAAAACTGGCTCTAGTGTTTATCATTTGAGCTGCCCCCGGATGTCAGGAGAGACGCAAAAGAAAATTTATAGCATGATGTATGAAATTATTGCAAATGCATTAAAAAATGTTGAGCATAATGATATCCAAGGTTTATATGCGCAAATTCGTTTAGGATTTAATAAAGCAATGGCTGAGAATTCAAGTTTTTTAGTGATGGTTACAGAAATTCGGAAAGAATTGATAGGGCTTGGATTTGATCAAAAAAATAAAATTGTCATTACGGATACTGGATTTTTTGGAACAATTGCTTTCTATATCAAATGTATTTTAGATATGGATAAAAGCCAAGCAAGATTGGAACAAGAATTAGTGGATAATCATGGTCATGAAAATATTGAAGTTGCCATTTTACAACCTAGCAGTATAGAAAGTTTTAACAAAAGTTTATTTGGTTTTGATACAACGAGACTTACTCAAGATGATCAGGCTATCGCCAGAAAGTTAGAAACAATTTTTGGTTTGCGCAATGTTTTAGGAAATGAATTTGAGAGCAATAAAATTATGCATCCGGTAAAATTTAATGAAGACAATTGGCTGATCGAAGATACTGATGCCAGCTCACAATTGGAATTATTTTACCAGCAGATCATGATTGCTCAAATGGTGGATGCATTTATTGCTAGAGAGGGGATTGATTACCCGGGGCAAGATACTTTGGCTGGTTTTGGTGGCATTGATTTAGACGAAAAGATTGCCGCCCAGGCATTTTTTGATCAACCGGATAATGGTGAGTTAAAAGTTATTATTGACCGTTGGTTTAAAGAGTTAATCGCTAAAGATGGATATGTAGCATTTAAGAAATTATATGATGCTTGCGGCCGGTTAAGCTTTATTAAATTATTGCGTTTAAAATTTCCCCTGCTTTCCACTAACATAATTTTGACCCCGAATCAAGAATTTAAAAGACAATCTCTGTTGGTGCAGTATCTACTTAAACGACAAGGTATTCTAACCAGCAGTGTCCCGGTAGCTAGAAAAAAAGACCCAAAGAGCTTACCTTTTGAAGCGGATAAAAAATTCAGTGGTGTGTTATTGGATGTTGATGGCACAATTACCATGCCCGGCGGAGAGATATCTGATGCGATCATCGAAAAAGTTGAGGAAATGATTACCCGTGGAAACAAGGTAGGAATAGTTACTGGCAGAAGAGCGCTATCCCCGGATGTTTTTGAGGAGGTAATTAAATTAAAGGTTAACCGACAGGCGTTAAATAATCTTTACATTTTTACCCAGGATGGGGCTCAAGGTTATAGTGTAGGTGATACTAATCTGCGATGGGAATTTAAAACCGGTTTAAATGAACGAAAAAAGATTTTAAAGAAGTTGGAGCGAAGCGAATTGGTTAAGTTCCATTGCCAAATTATTCCTGAATCAGCAAAATTAATTTTTAAAATGGATAATCATGACGATACGGACGATTTAATTTTAACTTTAAAGATTGCTTTAGTTGATTTAGGTTTGGATGCTAAATATTCTGTGGTGGATGCCGGGGCAAATGTGCATTTAATCGCTAGTCAAGCGGACAAAGGAGCGGCAGCCAAAAAATTTAGCAATGTAACCGGTTTAGCTCAAGAAAATATATTAAAAATTGGAGACAACTATAATTTGGATGGCAATGATTATCCAATGTTGGCTTTGCCCGGAGGGGTGGGAGTCAATGATAGCGAGACTACGCTTTGGTTGCTAGATACCTATTTTAAAAATACTGTATTGACCCCAAATATACAATTATTTGCACTTACCGATGAGGGGACTGATCCTTTAAGTAATTCTCTGCATTTTGTTAACAATAAAGACATTACGAGTGTAATTTTACCCAAAAACAAATTCGCTGCTTCGGTGGACATGTTAAAAGTGTTTGAAGAATCTTTGCAATACGAATTAGGTAAAGTTCCGCTTTTTTCTATTTTCGGTTCACTTTCTTATGCGCGTGATAAAGAAGGTAATATTATTTGGGATACGATCGGTGATTTTGATATTAAGCTTTATACTGAAGAATTATTATGGAATGATGATATCACAGAGATAAAACTTAACTTTTTAAATGCTCTTAAAAATCTGGGAATAAAAGTGGATATTCAGGGTAGTGATTCTCCATCTGGATCAGGGCGTGATCTGAGTTCATTAAACTGGGGTATTCTGGACAAGCAGGGCAAAAAATATATAGTACATATTATTAATTTTAGAACTAAAGATCTACTTTCTAAAAATGACGCTTTTGTAAATATCCGCAGTAATTTATTTTATGGAGATACGCAAGCTTTAAATAATGCGTTGAACATTGTTGGCATTGAAACGGCGGTTGAACAAGCTGCGGTTAGCTGCGAAAAAACGATCTCAATTATAAGCAATGCGATAGCTAAAGTAGAAAATATTCGGTCAGAGAATGTGAAACTATTAAAGAGATTATACCAAATTGCTTATGTACAAGGTCGAGAAGCTGATTTTTATTGGCTTTTAGAAAAATACCGGAAATTAAGTTTAGAATTTAATCAACAGGATTTAGCTGACGCTTGTAATGAGGGAATCTCTAAACTTATTATGAATCCTGAAGAATTACGTGCACTGTTACGTGATAGACTTAAAGCAAATATTAAATTAGTTGATAGTAAATCTATGGCTACTGTTGCGATTCCTGGCGCCGCATCGGATAAAGGTGGCGTTGACTTTCGCGGTCTGCCAATTGGCATCCAAAGTCAAAGGATGATTGGCGCATCAGCAGTATTGATTCCGTCTCCAAGGTTAGATCAAGAGTGGAGCCAGATTGAGCGCATGCTTAACCAAGGAATTATCCCTTCTATTGAAAGGCTGAAAGATTATCTCTCTTTATCTTGTAAGGGCGCAGATTGTTCGGCTAGAGTTGATCAAACCTTAAGCGGAATTGCCAATATTCTTAGAATTGAAGAAGAGAGCTTAACCCCCACTGATGCAGCTTTAAAACAACTGTTAATTTTACTGGAATCTAATCAACCGGCGAATCAATTACAGTTAGCTTTAACCAAAATTCAAGCATCAGAAAAGATGCCGGAGTTAGCTATTCATTAAACAGGACGCTTATCCTTCCTAAAAGGTTATCAGCCAAGTCAGAAGGTGGTTAGTTTGAGCGCCCTGTTTTATTTTATAAATTTCTTTTGGTGATAATTTATGCTAAAATCAATCAAGATTACCCACCGATAATTATTGGTAAATAAAATAATGTATATCCGCACTATTGATTGGAAAAATAATAAAGTTAGATTAATTGATCAGACCAAGCTGCCCGGAAAGTTAATTTATATCAATATTGATGATATAAAAGATCTTTGGCAGGCGATCAAAATAATGCAGGTGCGCGGGGCTCCGGCATTAGGGGCAGCTGCGGCGTTGGGGGTGTATCTGGGGATAAAAGATTTCACTGGTCTGGACAGAAGCCAGTTTATTTTGAAATTAAATAAAGTTGCTCAATACATCGCTAGCTCTCGACCGACGGCTAGAAATTTATTTTACGGGATTGAAAGAGTGCAGGCAGTTGCTTTAAAAAATAAAAATCTTTCGGTAGATAAAATTAAACAAGCTGTTCTGGCTGAGGCAAAAATGATTATGCAAGAAGATCGGCAAGCTTGTCGAAAGATTGGCTCCTATGGGGAAAAGTTATTAAAAGATAAGAGCAGGGTTTTAACGATTTGTAATGCCGGAATTTTAGCGACCATTGATTATGGCACGGCACTAGGAGTAATTTATACGGCTAAGCATAAAGGCAAAAAGATAAAAGTTTACTCTTGTGAAACTCGACCCTTGCTTCAAGGGGCACGTTTATCTACTTGGGAGTTGTATAAACAAGGAATTGATGTCTCCATGATTGCGGATAATACTGTCGCCACACTAATGGTACAGGGTGAGATTGATTTAGTAGTTACGGGAGCAGATCGGATTGCTGCTAACGGTGATGCCGCGAATAAAATTGGTACTTTGAATTTAGCAATTCTGGCTAAATTTCACAAGATACCTTTTTTTATCGCTGCACCCAAAAGTACTTTTGATTTAAGTATAAAAAATGGCAAAAGAATTAAAATCGAAATGCGTCAAAGCCAAGAGGTAACCAAGATGCTGTTAAAAAAAGATATTGCCCCAGCAAAAGCCAAAGTTTTAAATCCTGCTTTTGATGTAACTCCACACGAATTAATTAGTGGTTTGATTACAGATAAAGGAATTATTTATAAACCTTATTTAAAAAATATTAAAAAAATTTTAGGAAGTTAAGAATGCGATTAAATAAAGTTGGTGAATTTGGTTTAATAAAAAAATTTCAAGAAAAAATTAAAACTGATGCTTCAGTGATTAAAGGCAGCGGTGATGATTGTGCGGTTTTAAAGTTTGATCAAAATAATTATCAGCTATTAACTACAGATATGATTGTAGAAGGGGTAGACTTCAAGAAAGATGCCTTGCCTAATCTTATTGGTAGAAAAGCCTTAGCCATTTCAATTAGTGATATTGTCGCTTGTGGTGGTATCCCAAAACAGGTCGTGGTGGCGTTGGGTTTACCGAAAACAATTTTTCTTAAAAAAGTTGAGCAGATTGCCAAGGGCTTATTTGATCTGGCTAAAGCGTATAAAATTAATGTAGTGGGAGGGGATATTAGTGTCGCGAATCAATTAGTTATTAATACCACTCTTTTAGGAGTTGTGGAGAAAAATAAGTTGTGTTTGCGCCAAGGAGCTAAAGTTGGCGATCTAATTATGGTTAGCGGAGAGTTTGGCGGTTCAATTAAAGGTAAGCATTTAAAATTTACTCCTCGGCTAAAAGAGTCGCGTTATTTAGTTGATAATTTTAAAGTTAATGCAATGATTGATGTCTCTGACGGACTAATTCAGGATTTAGGACACATCTTAGAGCAAAGTCAGGTGGGTGCAGTTATTTATGAGAGTCTGGTTCCCTTAAGTAAAATAGCAAAAAATATAGATGATGCACTTTGTTCAGGCGAAGAGTTTGAGCTGCTTTTTACTGTTTCAAGGGATATGGCTAATAAAATTATTAAATCATTAAAATATAAATTTAACGTGATTGGCGAGATTATGCCAAAGTCCTTTGGCCTAAGAACGATTAATTTAAATAATAAATATTCTAAGCTTAAATTGGGGTATCGACATTTTTAAATGGAAAAATTATCGCATAGCGTTAATCAAACATTAAAGATAGGCAAGCAACTTGGCCGTAAGTTGCAAGGTAGCGAAATTATTCTTTTGTCGGGTACTTTGGGCGCAGGTAAGACGGTTTTAGCTAAAGGGATTGCTCAGGGTTTGGGAATTAACAAGAACAATGTGATTAGTCCGACCTTTGTTTTGCTGCGGGTGCATAAAGGTAGACATATTTTGCAGCATTTTGATCTTTACCGGGCTAAAACTACAGACGATATTTTTGGTTTGGGTTATGATGAGTATCTGTATTCTGCGGCGGTAACGGTGATTGAATGGCCAGAACGTTTAAAATTTCTCTTGCCAAAGGAATTTATCAAGATTAAGCTGATCTCAAAAGCTAAAGATAAAAGATTACTAAAGTTCAGCGCCAAAGGAAAGAAACATAAGGAGTTATTAAATAAAATTTTTGAATCCCGCACCTTCTAATTTTTATTGTTTTTAGAAGTAATTGTGGGAATAGGTACAAATAAAAAGAAGGTGCGGGATGAAGATATTAGCGATTGATACGACTACTAAAATTCTTTGCTTAGGGTTATATATAGATGGTAAGGTCTATGAGTATAATCTTGAGGTGGGTAGGAATTTGTCGCAATTATTGGCGACAACTATTCAAAGAGTAGTCGCAGCAGCCAAAATTAAAATCTCAGAGATTGATTATTTTGCTTGTGGCTTAGGTCCGGGGTCTTTTACCGGGATGCGTATTGGTTTGGCTACGATTAAAGGGTTAAGTGTGATTAAGGATAAACCGGTTGTCGGAGTATCTTCATTAGATGTTTTGGCTTTAAATGCACCGGTTACAGAGCGCTTGATTGTTACGGCTTTAGATGCCAGAAGAGAATTAATTTATTGTAGTGCTTATCAATATGTAAAAGGCTTATTAAAGCGTAAAAGTGATTATTCGCTTTTGAATTTAAAAGAATTTTTACAAAAATTTAAAAGTAAAAGCATAATGTTGGGAGATGCGCTGGCTTTGTATGGTGATAAAATTTCGGCGCAAACTAAGGGAACTGTTTTGTTAGATAAAGATTACGGAAAACTTAATGCACATAATCTTGTTACTTTGGCTTTAGCGAAAATAAAAGCCAAGCAATTTAGCAGTGCATTAAACATAAAACCAATTTATTTATACCCTAAAGAATGCCAGATCAAAACCAGATAGGTTACCGGCCGACCTGGGCCGAAGTTAACCTGAACAATCTAAAGTATAATTTTAAGCAAATTAAGTCGCTACTTAACCCCAAGACTAAAATTTTGGTTACGGTAAAGGCAGATGCTTATGGGCATGGATTAATTCCTGTCGCAAAGCAATTAGTTACTTCTGGTGTGGATTATTTGGGCGTTGCTTCCATTGATGAAGGAATTAAATTAAGAAAAGCCGGCATTCGGCTGCCGATTTTATTATTAGGTCTAATTCTTAAAAAAGATATTACTCCAGTTTTTGCTTATCGGCTTACGCCTACTGTTTGCGATATGCAGACGGCTGTTGCGCTTAATACGAAAGCCGCTAGATTAAATAAAAAATTAGCATTACAAATCAAAGTAGATACGGGGATGGGCAGGATTGGAGTCTTGCATGATGATGCCTTTAAATTAGTTACAGATATTTATAAGTTAAAGCATATTGTTATTGACGGTATCTTTACCCATTTTGCTTTTGCGGATATTAATCGTAAACTTACGGATCGCCAAATTAATTTATTTGAGCGATTAATTGATGATCTTAAGGCAGCAGGCATGACTATTCCTTTAGTGCATGCTGCTAATAGTATCGGCTTAATTGATTATCGGGACAGTCATTTTACGATGGTTAGGCCAGGTTTAGTCATTTATGGTTTGTATCCTAAAGAGCAGTTAAGGATAAAATTAAAACCGGTATTAAGTTTAAAAACGCAGATTATTTTTATTAAAAAAGTTTCTGCGGGAAGCAGAATAAGTTATGCCGGTACTTATATCACTAAGCAACCAACTTATATTGTTACTTTACCGATTGGTTACGGTGACGGTTATCCGCGCAATCTTTCTAATTTAGCTTATCTTTTAATTGGTGGACGAAGATTTCGCATCGCTGGACGGATTTGTATGGACCAGATTATGGTGGATGTGGGTAGTTTTAAGCCAAAGATTGGCGATGAAGTTATTTTGATTGGTACTCAAGGCAAACAAACTATTACTACCGAAGAATTAGCTAAACTTTCTAAAACCATTTCTTATGAAATCGTCTGTGGTTTAGGCAGTCGCATTCCCCGTATTTATAAATCTTAAGGTAGTTTTGAAATTAAGTAAAGACTAGTGGATAAAACCACGATGTGGCTCAGGCAAGCAGCTAAAGAGGGCATTAAGAGGCCAGATTTTCCAATGGCTAGAAATATTGCATCTAAAACATAATAAAAAAATCCTACCACAATAGAAACTCCAATTGCTGACATCCCGGTAGCACGTTTACGCATCATTAAAGAAAAAGGGATCCCTAATAAAATAATGATGATACTAGTAAATGGCGAGCAGAAGCGTTGATAAAGATCTACTTTTAAATTACGCACAATTCCGGTGGCCCCGCTTTTCGAGAGTCTCCAGATATAATCTTCCAATTGGTGAATATCCATCTGTTCCGGTTTTTGGCGCAGACTGGCCATAATTTTGGGAGTCTCCGGTATATCCATTATTTCTTCATCCAGATAAAGCGGCTCGTCAATAACTTGTCCGTTTTGGTCAAAGCCATAAGTAATGCTTTGGTAAAATCTCCAAAGTCCGTCTTTATAAACGCCTTTGGTAGCAATTATTTTTTTAACGATATTTTGATGTCGATCGTGTTCTAATATGGTAATGCCTTCCATGGTATTTGTTTCTGGTGAGAATCGATTAATAAAAAATAATCTATTTTTTAAGCCATACATGGATAAGTTAGTAATTGCTTGACCAAGCTTAAGTCTGTTTTTTGCAGAGCCTTGTTCGATTTGCACTTTTATTTTTTGATTTTCTGCTAAAGATGAAGGAACAAATCGATCACCTACCCAAAAAACGGCAAAGCTGATCACTAGGCCAAAGATCAAAGCATTACGCGCAATTTCATAGATACTTAGCCCGCTTGAACGCATAGCAATGATTTCGTTATTGTGATTAAGCCGTCCAAATGTATAAACGGTGCTTAAAAGACAAGCAAAGGGAGAGACCTGCACAAACATTACCGGTAGATATGATAAATAATAGCGGATTAAAAGGACCAGGGTAGTTTTGTGCCTGATTACTTCGTCAAGATTGGAAAGTAGATCAATAACCACATAAAGAAATAAAAAAAGAAAGATACAGGATAAGAATATTAAAAGTATTGATTTGAGGATATAGCGATCTAAGATGCGCATAATTTATAAGTTAAGACTCCGCCGACACTGGTAAATAAAATATTAGGTATCCAAAGCGCTAAAGCCGCTGGCAACGCTCCTTCCATGGCTAGGGCCACAAAGCCAATATATAGCGGATAATAGCAGACGATAATTAAGACTGCGATTCCGATATTAATAGATTTTTCGCGTCTGCGGGTAATAATTCCTAACGAAGAACCTAAAAGCATAAATACAAAACAACTAAAAGCTAGCGCCAGTTTTTCATGGATTTTGGTAATTAAAGGGGCAGGAGTTATTCCTTCACTTTTGAGTTTTTTTGCCTCTTTTTTCAATTCTTTGATAGTCATCTCTTTATATTTTTTATCAACGATCTTATTTTGCATCTGCGCCATATCTAAATTCATAAAATAAGTGCGGAAATTAAGTTTATAAAAATTTGTGGGATTTTCTGGGTCCGGTTCGTCACTGGTACCGTCAATAAGTTTTAATTTAATGGAATTTTTATCTGGGATAGTAATAAATTCTCCAGCTTTGGCAATAATCGTGCGGGTAGGCCTATCTTCTCCCTGAGGTTCATAGATGCGGATGTTATTAAGTCGGTTTTTTTTCTGGTCTACATTGTAAATAAAAAGAATATATTTTTGAAATGAATCAATAAAAACTCCCTCTTCAAATGCGGCGGTAGGATTTTTGATCCCCATCTCTTGTAAAACTTTGCGATAAGCAAAATGAGAGTATGAAGCTGCTTGATCATTAAATACAGCTAAGCCCATACTTAAAACTAGACCAATCATTAATAAGGGTAAAATTAATCTAAATAAGTTTACACCACTTGATCTAATAGCGATTATTTCATTATCTCCCGAAAGCCTGCCAAAAGCTAGTAAGATGGCGACCAAAATTGATATTGGTAGAGTATAAGTAACGATATAGGGAGTTAAATAAAGAAAAATTTGTACAACGCTAAAAAAATCCACTCCTTTATTAATAACTAAGTCAGCGATACGTTTTAAATTACCAATTAAGACCATTAAAAAAGTGAGAGTTCCTAGGCAAAGTAGGAGTGGGCCGATAAATTCTCTTAAGATGTAATTGCGCAGTATCTTCATAGTTGAGTATCCTGTCCCGCCTCAAATTATTCGGCGGGATAACTTCGCACAAATAACTTACGTTCACCGCTGTTGCGTAAGTTATGCGCTTAGTTAATTGGCTAGCGTCATTAATAAAACTATTTTAGCTCCGGCAGCTTTTAAACATTTGGCTGCTTCACTAGAAGTAGCCCCGGTAGTAAATACATCATCAATTAAAAGTAAATTTTTATCTTTAATTAATTCCGGTCGCTTAATTGAAAAACTTCCGGCGACATTTTTGCGACGTTGCTCTGGATTGAGTTCGGTTTGAGTCTTTGTGGGTTTATTACGAATTAAAGCTTGGTTAATCATTTCTTTGTTAAATTCTTTAGCAATTTCTTGACTCAAAATCTCTGCTTGATTGAATTCTCTTTCTCTTTGTCGGCTTTTATGCAAAGGTATAGGGATAATACAATCCAAGTGTTGGATCGGCAGAGAGTAATCTTTAATAAAGGTCTTCATAATTAAGCCTAAGTGTTTTCCTAAATAATCCTTATGTTTATATTTAAATTCATGCACTAGTTGTTTAATCGAACCGGTATAGCGGCAAGGGCTAAATGCTCGATCAAAATAAAACTGCTCCTTGTGGCAGCTAAAACAGGTGTTTTCTAAAATAGCTTTAGCATCCAGATGCCGGCCACATCTTAAGCAAAAAGGAGGATGATTTCTTTCAATTTTATCCCAACAGGCAAAACAAAGTGGATCTTGTTCTCTAGTTGTTTTTAGCTTGTCTTTACAAACCAAACAGCAGTTTGGATAAATTAAATCTTTGAATCCTTTAAACAAACCACTTAACATAAAGATATAATATCAATGAAAACTAGCTTTGTCAAAGTAATTGACAGTCGTCTCTATCGATAGTAGAATTAACCTTATGGAAAACTTAAAACCCACAGAATTGAAAGCGGAATTATTTAAATTATTAAATCAAGAAGCTCTGAAGCGAGGAAAGTTTGTTCTTTCTTCGGGCAAAGAGAGTAATTATTACTTAGATGGCCGAGTGATTACTTTAACTCCTCAGGGTGCTTATTTAGTAGCTAATATTATGTTGGATATGATTAAAAATGAATCTTTGGATGCTATCGGCGGGCCTACTTTGGGGGCTGATCCGATTGTTGGAGCGATTGCGGCGATAAGTTATATTAATCAGCATTCGATTAAAACTTTTATTGTGCGCAAACAAGCCAAAGAGCATGGCATGAGCCGGCAAGTGGAAGGTCCAGAGTTAAAGAAAGGCCAGCGGGTAATTTTAGTTGATGATGTGGCTACTTCTGGTAAAGCTATTTTGGAAGCCAAACAGGCATTAGACAAAATTGGTGTGATTGCTGATAAAGCCATTGTGATTGTGGATCGTAATCAAGGGGCGCTAGAAAATTTAGCTAAAGTTGGTTTGCAATTAGAATCAATCTTTAAAATTACGGAATTTGGCCTCTAGTGAAAAAAAATAAAATTATTGTGGTAGGCGGTGGGCCATCAGGAATGATGGCGGCAATCCGGGCGCAAACTTTGGGCCAGGATGTTACGCTTTTAGAAAGAAAGAGTACCCTCGGTAATAAGCTCCTGCTTAGTGGTAAAGGTCGTTGTAATCTCACCAACACAGAAGAGTTCTCAGATTTTTTAAAACGTTTTTCTAAAAGTGGTGATTTTTTAAGAGATGCTTTTAAGAAATTCTTTGTTGCTGAATTGATTGCTTTTTTCCAAGAGCGCGGTTTAGAAACAAAAGTAGAGCGTCAATTGCGTGTTTTTCCTCAAACGGATCGTTCCAGTAGTGTTTTAGATGTATTAAAGAGAGAGATGGATAAGCTGGGGGTAAAAATTATTTATAACAGTAAAGTAATTGATGTTTTTGTTAAGGAAGGTAAAGCTAAAGGCGTGCGTTTAGAAAATAGGGTGGATATGGTCGCTGATCGGGTAATTTTAGCTACCGGAGGAGCAAGCTACAGTTTTACTGGTAGTGATGCTTCGGGGATCAATATGGTTAAAAAGTATGGCCACAGTATTGTTCCTTTACAGGCAGGCTTAATTCCAATAGATGTAAAAGAGAATTATCCCAAAAAATTAGAGGGACTTACTTTACGCAATATTAAATTAAAATTTTCTGATGGGAAAAAAGAAATTGTTTCAGAGGTAGGAGAAGCGATTTTTACGGCAACCGGAATTTCAGGGCCGCTAGTGATTACTTTAAGTGGTAGAGTGATTGATCTTTTGGGGGTGAATAAAAAAGTTTATGTTGAGATAGACTTAAAACCGGCATTAACTGTAGAACAATTGGATGCACGCTTGCTTAGAGAATTTAAAGCTAATTCCAAAAAAGGAATTAAGAATTTATTAAAAGAATTATTGCCACTACGCTTAATAAAACTTTTTATTGAGGTAGTCGGAATTGATTTACTTAAAAAAGGTAGCCAGATTACGCAAGTGGAGAGACAGAGGATTGTGGCTTTACTTAAAGGTTTTCGGATGGAGGTCTCTGGGCCGCGGCCGCTAGAAGAAGCAATGGTTACCCGCGGTGGGATTAGTTTAAAAGATGTGGATCCGCGCACGATGGAGTCGCGCTTGGTTAAAGGGTTATATTTTTGCGGCGAGATGATTGATGTTGATGCGGATACCGGCGGGTTTAATCTTCAAGCAGCTTTCTCAACTGGTTATTTAGCTGGCGATAGTGCGGCAAGTGATTAGCGGATTCTATCTTGGATATTACCAAATCACCTGTTACGCTTTATAAATTTTACCTTTCGCTTCCGGCGCTCAAACTTTTCGCCGTGTGCTGCGGCTTACGTCTCGCTACGGCTTTCTTCCTTACGCTAGATGGACACCGCCTTCGCTCGACGTAATTCCTTGCACACCGTTGGCGAAAACTTTGAACGCGCCTCCAGCAAAAGGTAAAATATAATTAAGATGATAAAAATATATTTAGCTTCGCAATCAAAAGCTAGAAAGAAGTTATTAGAGAGATTCGGTTTAAAGTTTCAGGTTTTTCCTTCCCGTGTTCAAGAGGTACAATCCCGTGGTAAATTAACCTTTGAGCAGTTAGTTAAGCACAACGCTAAAATAAAAGCTAAAGATGTAGCCGCAAAAATAAAAGAAGGAATTATTATTGCTGCAGATACTATTTGCGTGCAGGATGGCAAAATTTTTGGCAAACCCAAAGATATGCAAGATGCCTGCAGCATGCTTAAAAAATTATCGACTAAACCGCAGTGGCTTTACTCTGGTTTAGTGGTAGTAAAAAAAGAGAAAACTCAGACGCGCATTTGTCTGGCATCTGAAAAAACCAAAGTTTATATGCACAGATTAACTGACCAACAAGTTAATAATTATTTTAAACATGTATCTCCATTAGATAAGGCGGGAAGTTTTGATATATCAGGTAAAGGGGCAACATTTATTAAAAAAGTAGACGGTTGTTATTATAATGTGATTGGTTTGCCTTTGGCTAAGCTCTATCAAATTTTTAAGAAGCTTGGACTTTTTATGATTATTTTTTCAGTATTCATTATTAACGGTTGTTCTACTGAATATAATTTGGTAACTAAGCAAGAGGAAAAATATTACTATAGTACAGATAAAGAAGTTTCGATGGGTCAGTCAATTGATCGGCAAGTTCAGAAACAGTTAAAATTTACCAATGATCCTTTAGAAAAAAAACGAGTTGAAGATATTGGGAAAAAAATTGCTGCGGTAAGTGATCGTAAAGAAATTGATTATTATTTTCAAGTTTTAGATGACGATACGGTTAATGCGGTTTCTTTACCGGGTGGCTATATTTATGTAAATACTGGATTATTAGAAAAAATTTCTAATGATGATGAACTGGCTTGTGTTTTAGCGCATGAGGTAGGTCATATTGTAGCTCGACATAGTATAAAAAAATTGCAAGCCATGCAAAGTTATTCTATTCTTAGATTGTTAGTGGCGGTAGCTCCTGGCACTGGGGAGGTGGGTACAGCTGCCGATGTTGCTTTTAATCAATTTCTTTTAGGTTATAGTCGGGAAGATGAATTACTAGCTGATCAATTGGGTGCTCGTTATGCGAAATTAGCCGGTTATGATCCGCATGGGATGATTGATTTTCTAAATAAATTACAAGAGATAAATCGTAGAATGCCTTTGCAGGAACGTACATATTATAAAACTCACCCCTATGTACCTGATCGCGTTAGAGTAGTTAAGCAGGAGATTGGAGAGGCAATTGATTTTGGGGATTACATAAATATCGAGCAGAAGGTGCATGAATAAGATTTTCTGTTTCTTTATATTAATCTTATTTAGTTTAGGGATAGCTCATAGTGCTATACAAGAAAATATGAATAATCATTTAAAAGATTTAAATCAACTTAACTTAGATAATCCTTTTGGTGTGCTAGAGTTTTTGCATTGGAATCATTGTTGGAATAATTATGAGTATTCTAAAAAGTGTGATCTTGAAAAAACCATAACTTTAATGCAAAGTGCTGGGGTGGGCTGGGTAAGGGTAGATTTTTTATGGGAAGATATCGAGCCTGTGCAAGGCGATTTTAAATTTGCAAAGTATGATGCGATCGTTAAATTGCTTAAAGAAAAAGGTATGTATATTCTAGGTGTTTTGCAATATAACACTAGCTGGTCTTCTGGTTGCGGGGAATGGAATTGTCCTCCTAAAGATAATGCATTATTTGTAAATTATGCTAGCAAGGTTATTCAACGCTATAAGGAAGAGGTTAAATATTGGGAAGTTTGGAATGAACCAGATTCGGCTACCTATTGGAAAGATCAAGATGGTTTAAAGTCCTATTGTTTATTATTAAAAGATGTTTATCTGGCAGCTAAACAAATTGATCCGCAATGTAAGATTTTAAATGGAGGGATTGCAAGCGGATTGGGAAGTATCAATCATTTGTATGATAACGGGGCTAAAGATTATTTCGATATATTAAACGTACATTTTTTTCAAAATCCTTTAAATAAAATGGCGATTAAAGCTGTGGCTAGTTATCCAAAATTAGTGCATAAAATTATGCAGCGTAATGGTGACGGTGATAAAAAAATTTGGATTACTGAGATTGGTTCTCCGGGAGTTAAAAGAGGATTAACAGCGAATAATTGGTGGATGGGTAAAAATCCCACAGAAACTCAGCAATGCCAGTGGGTAAAGGCAGTGTATACTGAACTTTTAAAGAATCCAAATGTAGATAAGATTTTCTGGGCTTTTTTCCGCGATACCCGGGCACATTGGGATACCGGAGTAGATTATTTTGGATTAGTGCGCAAAGATTTTTCTAAAAAACCTGCATTTTACGCCTACCAGAAGTGTTTTAATCAATGGTTAGTCGAGTATAAGAAAAGTGTCTCTAGAGAGAAGATTAGAAGATAACTTTTGTGCGGGAGGAGGGAGTTGAACCCTCAAGGATTTCTCCACACGCTTCTGAGACGTGCGCGTATGCCATTCCGCCACTCCCGCAATCAGTATTCAAGTATAACTTAGCCAGATTAGCCTGTCAATTAGTTATCAAATTCCCCGATAAATAAATTGCTGTTGGGTTTCTTTACTGTTATAATATTGGTTCATTAACCAGGAGAATAACGTGTTTTTAGAGCATTTTAAGATTACTACTTTAGCCATGGCTCAGATATTTATTTTGGGAGCTTTGGGTTATATTTTAGTGAAGAAAAATATACTTTCGCATACGGGTTTGGATGCTTTGAGTCGCTTAGTCATCCAGATTGTTTTTCCAGCGTTAATTATCACTCAGTTATTGCATAATTTCAGTTTTACTCTGTATCCGAACTGGTGGATCTTTCCGGTAATTAGCATACTGATTACTGCGGTTAGTTTAGCTTTAGGAATACTTTTACTCAAGTTTATAAAATTAAAGAATAATAAACTACAGTTTTTAAGCTTAGTGGGTTTTCAAAATTCTGGATATCTACCGTTAGCTTTGGCGGCGGCGATTTTTTCTGGTCAGGATTTAAGTAACATTTTTATTTAAATATTTTTATTTTTATTAGGTTTTGATCTGGTCGCTTGGTCGTTGGGGATATATCTGTTAACTTATGAAAAAGAGTCTAGGTTTAAGTTGCAGCATATTTTCAGTCCCCCGGTAATTGCTAGCTTGTCTACTTTGATTTTTATTGCTCTTGGATTAAATAAAATTGTTCCTAGCGTTTTATTTAAGCCCGTAGAGATGATCGGAAATTGTACTTTGCCTTTAGCATTAATGGTTGTAGGGGGGAATATTGCTTTAGTTGAGTTAAAGAATATCAATAAGAAGGTTTTATCTGTTTTTCTTTTCGGCAAATTAATTATTCTGCCGGCATTAGGTTTATGGATAGTACTTAAATTGGCGCTGCCGCAGTTATTTGGCTTCTTAATTATCATGCAATTGGCGATGCCTTCGGCTACTTCTTTATCGGTAATTGTGCGCCGTTATAATCGAGAAGATGCTTTAATTAGTCAGGGAATATTTTTTAGCCATATTATTAGTTTAATTACTATTCCGCTATTTTTAGGTTTATATTTATCGCTGGTTGTGCTAAAATGAGTAAATCGATTATCACCAATCGCAAGGCTTACCGGGATTATGAAGTATTAGAGGCTTTTGAGTGCGGAATTGAACTTAAAGGCTCAGAGGTAAAGTCTTTACGCGACGGTAAAATTAATTTAGATGACAGTTTTGCCCGTGCAGAACAAGATGAGTTATTTTTGTATAATGCACATATAAGTCCTTATGCACAGGCTAGTTATTTAAATGTTGAGCCAAATCGACCACGTAAGTTGCTTTTACATAAGGGGCAGATTTTAAGGGTTATTGGTAAGCTTACCCAAAAAGGTTTAGCCTTAATTCCTTTAAAACTTTATTTTAATGACCGAGGTTTTGTAAAAGTAGAATTAGCGTTGGGTAAAGGTAAAAAACTTTACGATAAACGAGTAACGATTAAGCGCAGAGAAACTGATCTTGAAATGCGCCGGGCAATAAAGAATAGAAGGTGATTTTTTGGGGGTGAAAGGGTTCGACTTGAGATGGTCGGATAAGAGTAGCATGCCGCGGATGTAAGGTTAGCCGCGTTAAAAATCCTTGCACAATCTAAACGCAAACACAAACGTGTTCAACCGTTTAGCACCAAAGGCAGCAATGCCTTTGATGCCTGCGGGCGTACAAGCCTTAGCGTTTAATTAAACGTTAAGCCTCTAGCCGTTTTTGCCTACGAAACGGATTAGGGCCTTAGTAGGATAGCTTCGTCAGGTTAGCCTTTGTGGATGAAGCGAGATTTTAAAGGCTGCTCCTTGCAAATCCTGTCTGTAGAAGTTGCAAGGTTAAGACAAATTACAAGGCTAAGCATGTAGTGACTTTTATTTGATTACTTAAGGACCCCGGTTCAATTCCGGGCACCTCCACCATCCTGTACTGTGTACAGGATTTCGCTGGTAGAAAATTGTTGTGCTCAAAATTTACGACAAGTAAATTTTTGGTGGATGTCGCAACGAGCGTGGCGAGGCGACAAGCCGAGCAGCGAGTGCGACGCCACACAAATATCAACACATACTTATGATTAAAAAAATTTATATTTTATTTTTTCTAGTAACATTATTAATCTCCGGCTGTGCTACTATTCCTACCGGTGAAAATATTGCCTCTTATTCTATCGCCGGACAAACTTATTATCCTTTAGTGAGTTTATGTGATCTGCGCGGGGTAGCGATGCAGTATGATCCGCTAATACGTACAGTTTATTTAAATAAAGAAAATAAATCAGTAAATTTAAGAGCCGGAGATAGTTTAATTTTAGTAAATGATAATATTATGCATTTGAACTCTCCGGTAGATCTTTATCAGGGAACAATTGTAGTGCCACGTCAGTTTAAAGAACAGGTTTTTGATTTACTATTTAAGCCAGTAGTTGGCCCGCATCGTCGGGTTGGAGTGGGTAAGATTCGTTTGAGTAAAGTGGTGATTGATGCTGGGCATGGTGGCAATGATCCTGGAGCAATTGGTAAGAGTGGTTTGCGAGAAAAGGATGTAAATTTAGATATTGCTAAAAGATTAAATGAACTTTTACGCTCAGAAGGGGTAGCTACGGTGTTAACTCGCTCTAGTGATAAATTTATTCCACTATCCACGCGGGTGGGTATCGCTAATAAATCAGGAGCGGATTTATTTATTTCGGTGCATGCTAATGCTGCGCGTTCGCGAGCTTTAAATGGTTTTGAAGTTTATTATGTTGCCCCGAGTGTTAGTGACGCTAAACGGGCGGCTTTAACTGCCAGAATTGTTTCTTTAAATTTAAAAAATGCGACCTTTGCTAGTAACTCTGGTGATCTGCGCACAATTCTTTGGGATATGATTTATGCTAATAGCCGAGCAGAGTCTATAGAATTATCTAAGACGCTATGTAAAATTATGGATGCTAGTATTGATGCTAATATTTTAGGGGTAAAGAATGCTCGTTTCCAAGTTTTAAAAGGAATTAGAATGCCGGGAATATTGATAGAAGTAGGATTTGTTTCTAATTTAAACGAAGAAAGATTATTAAAAACCAGCACATATCGTCAAAAATTAGCCGAAGGCATAGTAGAAGGCCTAAGGGATTATTCACAAGATATGGCCTTAGTGGAGTTAACTTCAAGATGAGCTCGATTGGAATTTTTGATTCAGGTGTAGGGGGACTAACCGTAGCTAAAGAAATTATTCGTCAACTGCCTAACGAAAATATCGTTTATTTTGGTGATACGGCGCGGGTTCCTTACGGAATTAAATCTCGGCAAACCGTAATTCGTTTTTCTATTGAAAATATTTTATTTTTGTTAAAGCAAGATGTAAAGCTTATCTGTGTTGCTTGTAATACTGCTTCTAGTTTTGCGTTGCCGGTAATTAAAAATCATTTTCGTGCGCCGATTATTGGCGTAATTACTCCGGGAGTAAGAGAAGCCGTGTATGCTTCACAAAATAAACGTATTGGTGTAATTGGTACCAAGGGTACGGTAAAGAGTCGTACTTATGAAAATGAAATTAAATTATTGGATCCTAAAGCTAAGGTGACTGCAGTAGCCTGCCCATTATTTGTGCCTTTTGTTGAGGAGGGATGGTTAACTGGAGAAGTAGTTTTAAGTGTGGCTAGAACTTATTTAAAGCCGCTTAAAGATGCCAAAGTAGATACGGTTATTTTGGGATGTACACATTATCCTTTACTTAAACCGGTTATTCAGGAAGTTTTAGGAAAGAACGTTACTTTAATTGATTCAGCTAAACAAGTAGCTTTTGAAATTAAGAAAATTTTGGCTAGTGAAGATATGATCAATCGCGGTAAAGGTGGAAAGCATAAATTTTATGTGAGCGATAATCCTGAATGGTTTAGTTCTTTAGCCCAGAGATTTATGGGTAGAAAATTAAGTAATGTAAAAAAAGTAGACCCCGTATAAAAATTTATGGGGATATTAAATATTAAGTTTTTGACGGGGTGAATAATGTATAGTTTAAGGGTAGAAGGTAATTTTAGTTCAGCGCATAATTTAAGAGGATATAAAGGAAAGTGTGAAGATTTGCACGGCCATAATTGGCGTGTAGGTATTGAAGTTAAATCTGAAAAGCTAGATAATATTGGATTAGTGGTTGATTTTAAATATTTAAAGAAAAAATTAAGCGTAGTTCTAGAGAAGATGGATCATAAATATTTAAATAATTTAGTTTATTTTAAGAAAATTAACCCGACTAGTGAAAATATAGCAAAATATATTTATCGAGAATTAATCAAGCAAATTCCTTTACTTAGTTCGGTTACCGTTTGGGAAAATCCTACAAGTAGTGCTACTTATGAAGAATAAAAAGATTAAGCAGGCGGTAGTGCTTTTATCGGGAGGATTAGATTCAGCTACTGTTTTACATTTAGCTAGGTCTAAAGGGTATCGATGTTTTTGTTTAATCTTTGATTATGGCCAGATTCATAAAAAAGAAACGGCTTCAGCGGTAAAAATAGCGAAAAATAGTGAAGCAGCTTATGGGATTTCAAAGATTAGTTTGCCTTGGAAAGGGTCAGCGCTTTTAGATAAAAAGATTAAAGTTGCTAAAAAAATTACTAAAGGAATTCCGGATACATATGTGCCGGCGCGTAATATTATATTTTTAAGTTTTGCTTTAGCGTTTGCCGAAACGATAAAAGCTCAGGCAATTTTTATTGGGGCACATGCGCAAGATTATTCGGGTTATCCGGATTGCCGTCCGGAGTTTTTTAAGTCGTTTATTAAGATGGCCAAATCTGGAACGGTGGGTGGGAAAAAAATAAAAATTCTGGCTCCTTTATTAAATATGAAGAAAGCGCAGATTATAAAATTAGGCCAAAGATTAAAAGTGCCTTTTGGCCTAACTTGGTCATGTTATCGGGGGGAGAAAAATCCTTGTGGTAAATGCGACAGTTGTTATTATCGCGCTAAAGGCTTTAAAGAGGCTGGTTTAATTGACCCAGCAATAAAAAGATGAAAGCTAAAATTGCTGAGATTTTTGAAAGCGTACAAGGTGAAGGTTTGTATTTAGGAGAAAAGCAGATCTTTGTACGTTTTTTTAATTGCAATTTGAGCTGTACTTATTGCGATACTAAGCTGGATCGGTTTATGGAGTATGAACCTAAGGAGCTTTTTGATGAGATTATGCTCTATCGCGATAAGTATCATTCGATCTCTTTTACCGGAGGGGAACCGCTTTTATACAAAAATTTCTTAAAAGAGATATTTGTGTTGACTAAAAAATTTGGTCATAAACATTATCTTGAAACTAACGGAACGTTGTTTTTTGAATTAGAAGAACTAATTAATGATATAGATATTGTGGCTATGGATTTAAAGTTTCCTAGTTCTAGCGGAATGGGTAATCTTTGGAATCTACATCGTAAATTTTTAAAAATTGCGATTAAGAAAGAAGTTTTTCTTAAGGCGATTATTTGCCAGGCTACTGCTCAGCAGGATTTGATGCAGGCGATTGAATTAATTAGGGAAGTAAGTCCGTCAAGTATCTTAGTTTTACAGCCTAATAGCTATGAAAACCAAGGTGTTTTAAATGAAAAATTAGCGCAATTTAAAGATATTGCTAGTCGCAATAAAGTTACGGTTTGCGTGATACCGCAGATTCATAAATTAGTGGGGTTAAAATGAAGAAATCAAGTTATGAGGGATTGCAAAAAAATGTTGCTAAGCTTAAAACTCCGGAGATTGAAGTTTGGCTTAATCAATACGCTAATAAAGTTTATACGATTAATTTGGATATTCCGGAGTTTACTTGCATTTGTCCAAAAACCGGATTACCCGATTTTGCGACTATTCGTATTGAATATTCTCCGGCAAAATTTTGCGTGGAGCTGAAATCTTTTAAAATGTATACGATATTTTTCCGCAATGTAGGAATTTTTCATGAGCATTTAATTAATAAGATGTTGGAGGATTTTGTTTTTGTGGTAAAACCGCGTTGGTTTAAAATTACGGGAGTTTTTAACCCGCGGGGTGGGATTACTACTACTGTTAGTCGGGAGTATAAAACTAAATGAGAGAGATTAAAGCTGAACAGATAAAGCAAGCAGTTATGGAATTAGTACGTAAAGCTAATTTTATTTTACGCAGCGATGTTTTAATGGCTTTAAAATGCGCTTATAAAATTGAAAAGAACAAAAGAGCAAAAACAATTCTTAAAGCGATATTAGAAAATGCAACTTTTGCTAAAAAAGAAAGTTTAGCAATTTGTCAAGATACAGGACTACCGGTAGTTTTTGTAGAAGTTGGTCAGGATCTTAAAGTTACAGGAGATTTAAAGAAAGCAATTAACCAGGGTATTGAAAAAGGGTATAAAAAATATTCCTTAAGAAATTCTATTGTAGCTGATCCACTGATCAGAGGCAGTTCTAAGTTTTCACCGTCTGTGATGCATTTGGATATAGTTAAAGGGAGCAAAATAAAATTAACGGTTTTACCTAAAGGTTTTGGTTGTGAAAATAAATCGCAATTAAAAATGTTTAGGCCCACCGCTAGCATAGAGGAGATTAAAAAATTTATTGTGGAAGCAGTAAAAGCTGCTGGACCTGATGCTTGTCCGCCGTATGTAGTAGGAGTAGGAATTGGTGGCACGGCAGATTATGCCGGAGTTTTAGCGAAAAAAGCATTGTTAAGCCGGCTGCAGAGTAAAAGTTCAAGGTTAGAAAATGATTTATTAAAAGAAATTAATAAAACGGCGATTGGACCGATGGGTTTAGGGGGCAAGACTACGGCATTAGCAGTGAAGATTCAGAAATATCCTACACATATTGCCGGGCTTGCGGTGAATGTAAATATTAGTTGCCATGCCTTAAGAAGCGCCTCTGTAATTTTATGAAAAATTTAGCGCAATTAAAAGTTAGAAGTGAAATTAAATTTAGCGGAATAATTTATACTGCCCGGGATCAGGCGCATAAACGTTTGGTTGAGGCAATTAAAGTGGGTAAGCGTTTGCCATTTGAAATTAAGAAAGCGATTATTTATTATTGCGGACCAACGCAGACTCCTAAAGGTAAAATAATTGGTGCCTGTGGTCCGACGACAAGTGCACGGATGGATGAGTTTACACCACTTTTATTATCTAAGGGCCTAGCGGCAATGATCGGTAAAGGCGCACGTTCCGTGGAAGTTAAGCAGGCAATAAAAAAATATAAGGGAGTTTATTTTTTAACGTATGCTGGTTGTGGAGCGCTTTTAAGTAAATATATTAAGAGTGTTAAAATTATTGCTTATCCTGATTTAGGTCCGGAAGCGATTATGCAGTTAGTGGTAAAAGATTTTCCTTTGATAGTTGCATTAGATGCTAAGGGAGGAGATATTTATGGCTAGGCTTGATGCACGGGGAGTGGATAAAATAAGAAAAGTTAATATCACCAGAAATTATCTTAAGTTTCCTGAAGGTTCTTGTTTGGTAGAATTTGGTAATACGAAAGTGATTTGTACAGCTTCAGTGGAAGAGTCGGTTCCTGCGTTTTTAAGAAATTCTGGAACTGGCTGGGTGAGTGCTGAATATGGCATGTTACCTAGATCTTGTGGAACACGTATTCAACGAGGAAAAGATTCTGGCCGCACTTATGAAATTCAGCGTTTAATTGGTCGCTCGCTTAGGGCGGTTTGTGATATGAAACAAATTGGCGAGCGTACGATTTGGCTGGATTGTGATGTTATTCAAGGCGATGGAGGCACGCGCACAGCTTCAATTACCGGAAGTTTTATTGCTTTAGTGGATGCTTTGCAGAAATTAAAAAAAGACGGAAAAATTACTAAAGTTCCTATTGCTGATTATGTGGCGGCGATTAGTGTGGGGATTTTAGACGGGCAGTTACTTTTAGATTTATGTTATGAAGAGGATTCTAAAGCAGAAGTAGATATGAATGTAATTATGACTGGTGCTGGTGAATATATTGAAGTGCAAGGAAATGCCGAACGCAAGCCTTTCTCAAAAGAAAAGATGGACAATATGTTGGATTTTGCTAAAAAAGGAATCGAAGAACTTTTTAGTATACAAAGAAAATTAGTGGGGGATATTTTAGGTAAATGAAATTAGTAGTCGCAACTAAAAATAAAAAAAAGTTACAAGAAATAAAAGATATTTTAAAAAAACAAAAATTAACTTTATTATCGCTTGCAGCTTATAAAAATTCTCCCAAAGTAATTGAAAATGGAAAGACTTTTAAGGAGAATGCTATAAAGAAAGCGGTAAAGCTAGCGCGTTTCACCGGCGAGTTTTGTTTAGGTGAAGATTCGGGATTATGTGTTGATGTTTTAAATGGCGCTCCAGGGATTTATTCAGCGCGTTTTTCTGGTAAAGAGAAAAGTGATTTAAAAAATAATTTAAAACTTTTAAGTTTACTTAAAACTGTGCCTTTAGCGAAAAGAAAAGCGCATTATTTTTGTGCGGTCGCCTTAGCGGATAAAAATGGATTAGTAGGGGTAGTTGAAGGACGGTGCGCTGGACGTATTGCTTTTACTGCGCAAGGGAGTGCGGGTTTTGGATATGATCCCTTGTTTTATATTCCAAAATATAAGAAGACGTTTGCGCAGTTGGGTGAGAAGATTAAACATAAGATGAGTCATCGTTATTTTGCTTTAAAAAAAGCTAAGCAGATAATACAGAAATATATTGTAAATAGGTAATCTGTTGATATAATCAAAGCTCTTTAAGATAAGATTTTTGTAGGGATGTGATGGGGCGTGCCCCGTTACAAACCAGAAGCTTAAAAAATTAAAGAGATAGATGTGGTGGGGGCGTGCCCCGTTGCATCTAAGAATCTTTAATTATAATAGATGCAACGGGGCGTGGCTCAGTTTGGCTAGAGCGCCTGCTTTGGGAGCAGGAGGTCACAGGTTCAAGTCCTGTCGCCCCGACAAAAATAATCAATGCGCCTGTAGCTCAATTGGATAGAGCACCTGCCTTCTAAGCCGGTTGTTGGCCGTTCGATTCGGCCCAGGCGCATTAGAATTAGAGGGCCTACTTGCTCGCTGCGCTCGCAAGTACTGCGCTAGATAAAAGATTAGAGGTGATTGTTCGGCCCAGGCGCATTAAAATAAATAAAAGTGCTTGCCCTTGCTCGCTGTGCTCGCAAGGATTTCGCCGAATAAAAGATTTAAGGTGCTCAATTCTGCCCAGGCGCATTAAAATTTTAACCAAAATTAATAAGTTTATGAAAAATTGGCAAAAAATATTTAAAATAGTTGTTATAGTAGTTATATTGTTTAGTTTGTTTTATGTATTTTTAATGCTAGAAGCTAAGCATTTAATTATTAAAGTAATCTCAGATGGTAGTGGTCGCAAAACTACGATTGACAAGCTAGAAATCAAGCCTCCGTTAAATTTAGAGATAAAAAATTTAGAGATTCAAGGCGTGTTTAAGGCCAGCTACATTTATTTATCACCTAGTATTCCCAATCTTTTAAGAGGCAGAGTAGCATTAAATAAAGTAAGAATTTTTAATCCCCAGCTTACTTATCAGCGTATTCCACCTCCGGTTATTGTACAAGATAGTACTGCAGTAGTAGAGTTTCCTCAGGCTGAGGTAGCTGTGCCGGTTGTAACGGCACCTGCTCCTGTTAGCCAGGATAATAAAGTTTTTCCTATAATTATAAAAAGCTTAAAGGTAAAATCTGGTTTATTAAATTTTATCGATTCTACAGCAACTGCCGGTAGCATTAAAATTATAATTAAAGACATCCAATTTTATATTACAAATTTATCTACAGTTAATATTAATGCTGTTAGTAACTTTAATTTAAGGGCAAGTATCTCTTGGAATACCGGAGAGCCGGATGGTAGATTATTTTTGCAGGGCTGGGCAAATTTTGGCAAGAAAGATGTTTTAGCTAAATTAAAGATTGAAGATATCGACGCGATTGTTTTTTATCCATATTATTCAACCTGGGTTAATTTAGAAAAAGCGCGGATTGATAAAGCTAAACTTAATTTCAGCAGCGATATTAAAGGCGTGAATAATAATGTGGATGCGGTTTGTCATTTAGAGTTAATTGATATGGTGCGCAAAGTGCGGCCTCCGCAGGAACCGCAGCAAAAAGCAGAGAGACTAACTGATGCAGTATTAGATATGTTCAAATCGATGAATCAGGGAAAAGTAATTTTAGATTTTACTTTACATACAAAAATGGATCAACCAGCTTTTGGTTTTGCTAATATTAAATCTGCTTTTGAAGGAAAAATTATGGAAGGCAAGGCAAGGGCTGGATTGCGGCCGCAAGATATGCTATTATGGCCTGGTAAGTTAGTGCAAAGTGGGGTAAAGAGCGGAATAGATCTTTCTAATGCGGTAGTGGATGGCGCAGTAGCTTTAGGTAATGGAATAAAAAAGTTTTTTGAAAGAACAATAAATACTCCGGCTTCGGAGAATTAATTTTATTTTTAATTTATGGTGGCTGTAGCTCAACTTTAGCGAGCAGACAACTTACGGCAGCGTGAGCAACGTAAGTTGTAGGCGAAGCCGTCTGCGAGCTAATCCCGTGTTTACGAGAAAATTCCAGAGAATTTTCGAGTGGTTTAACACGGGAGAAAGAGTATTAATTGTTCTTAATTTATGGTGGCTGTAGCTCAACTGGTTAGAGCTTCTGATTGTGGTTCAGAAGGTTGCGGGATCGTGCCCCGTCAGCCACCCCAGTTTTTTAGCTTGTTTTTATTTAAAGGAGATAGTGATGAAAATTAAAATATTAGTAGTTTTGTTTTTTGTGGCGTTTTTGAGCGCCAATAGCTATGGGCAGGATGAAAAGGATAAGATAAATAAAAATTTAACTAATCTGCCAGCTACTGCAGCAGCCAGTATTATTACTTGTACCGGTGGTCAATATTTGGTTAACGGTAAATGTGAATGTCGTAATAATTTTTATTGGAATGAGCGCCTAAAGCAGTGTCGCCCGATAAGAACCTGTCCCCCGGGTCAGCATTTAGATCGCGATAAAGATGATTGTGTTGCGAATTGTACAGGCGGTCAGATTATTATTAATGGTAAATGTGAATGTAGGAATAATTTTTATTGGAATGAACGTTTAAAACAGTGTCGCCCAGTTAGAACTTGTCCTCCCGGTCAGCATTTAGATCGCGATAAAGATGATTGTGTTGCTGATTGTACTGGCGGCCAGATTCTGGTTAATGGTCAATGTCAATGTCGCAATAATTTCTATTGGAATGAGCGCCTAAAGCAGTGTCGCCCGATAAGAACCTGTCCCCCAGGCCAGGATTTTAATAGGGAACTTGATGACTGCCGTAGTGCTTCCGGCAATGTCGTTCGTCCTCCGGTTCCTCTAGAAAAAAAGCCTTTAGTTGCTAGTGGCGCAAGACAGATGCCATCGAATCCTTTAGAAAAAGCTGTATTAGTTTCTGAAGATGTTAATCGTCCGCCAGATCCATTGGAAAGAAATCGTTAATAAGTATTTTTTTAACAACCTGTTTTATTAAATATCAAGATTATTGATTTGTATAAAGGAGGTAACTAATGAAAAAATTATTTGTGTTGTTTATAGCGTTGGCGATTGTTGGTTGTGCCTCTACCGAACAGGTACCTAATGTTCGTCAGTCAGGATTTTTAGGTGATTACTCAAATTTACATAAAGGCAGAAGTGGGCAGGCGGAGTTTGTCTATCGTGATTTAAATGCAGATTTTGGTAAGTATCAAAAAATTATTATTGATCCGGTGCAACTTTGGGCAGCTCAAGACGAAGATTCTACTTTGAGCAAACTTTCTCGTGAAGATCAACAGCTACTGGTAGATTATCTCTTTGTGGCACTTACGGATTCACTAAAAAGAGACTATATTATTGTTAATACCCCAGGTCCAGATGTAATGCGGATGCGTTGTGCGATTACCGAAGCTCGCGCTGAAAACCAAGTTAGGGACTTGGTTTCCACAGTTTGTCCTTATGGCCTAGGAATTAGCTATGCCAAGCGTATTATTACCGGAACCCATAGTGGCGTTGGTGTTGTGAGCATAGAAGGAGAAGTGGTGGATAGTATTACCGGCCAGCGTTTAGGTGCAGTAATGGATCGACGTGCCGGTACAAAATCAATCTCTGGAAAATTTACTCGCTGGGGAGATGTGCAGGATGCCTTTAATTTTTGGGCACGTCGGATTCAGACTAATCTAGCATTATTGCGTGCGCATCAAGTTTGAGATTTAATAATCCTATCGTTTTAGAGCATTAAATTGAAGAGTATAGATAAGCACATCTCATTTATTTTTCTAATTTTAATTCTGTTTTTATCTGGCTGTGCGACAGAATTAAATAGTAGAGAAATAATTTTATCTACGCAAGTTCAAAGTAAGCCCCAGGGTACTTTAAAAAATCCTATTATTGATAGTAATATTTCATTAGCGCAAGCATTAAAGAAATATGCGCCGCCTGAATTTAAAAGAAGACAAAAGTTAATTAATTTAATTTACTATTCTTTTGACGGAAAAGTTCATCAAGGACAATTACTAATTGATGAGCGGTTGATAGGAGACATCCAAGAAGTATTTCGTGTGGCCTTAGAAAATAAATTTCCAATTTATTCAGTTATTCCAATCTCAAGTGAAAAATTTTTTAAAGATGGTAAATTTAATGAAGATGATCAATCAATGATGGCCAATAATACTTCGGCGTTTAATTATCGAACAGCTGCGGGCAGCAAAAAACTTTCTAAACACGCTTTTGGTTTTGCTATTGATATTAATCCGGTGCAAAACCCCTATATTAAAGGAGAGGTTGTCTTACCTCCTCAGGCTGTTTATGATATAAATCAACCCGGGACATTGGGACCGGATTCCATAATTGTAAAAACCTTTATACGTTTAGGATGGACCTGGGGAGGTAATTGGAAGTCTTTAAAAGATTATCAGCATTTTGAAAAAGTATTAGATACCGATATTTAGAGGAGGTTGACTGATGGCTAGAAGAAGCGATATTCATAAAATTTTAATTATTGGCTCTGGCCCGATTATTATTGGCCAGGCTTGTGAGTTTGATTATTCCGGTACCCAGGCCTGTAAAGCATTGCGTGAAGAAGGGTATGAAATTATCTTAGTGAATTCTAATCCGGCTACGATTATGACTGATCCGGGGATCGCCGATCATACTTATATTGAGCCGTTGACGGTTGAGAGCGTGACTAAAATTATCATTAAAGAAAAACCGGATGCGCTTTTGCCAAATTTAGGCGGTCAAACTGGATTAAATCTTGCTTCGGCATTACATAAAGCTGGGGTCTTAAAAAAATATAATGTAAAGATTATCGGGGTACAGGCAGATGCGATTGAGCGTGGCGAGGATCGCGAGGCTTTTAAGGATGAGATGAAAAAACTGGGGATTCCTGTGCCGCTCTCTAAGATCTGTCTTTCTGAAGACGAGGCATTAAAAGTTGCTAAGGAGTTAGGTTATCCGGTGGTGGTGCGTCCGGCTTATACGATGGGCGGTACCGGAGGCGGGATTGCTTATAATGTTGAAGATTTATTGATTTTATCGCGCCGAGGTCTTAATGCTAGTTTGATTCATCAGATTTTACTTGAAGAAGCGGTAGTGGGATGGGAGGAATTAGAGCTTGAGGTTGTGCGTGATGAAAAGAATCGCATGATTACAGTTTGTTTTATTGAAAATATTGATGCGATGGGGGTGCACACCGGAGATAGTTTTTGTGTTGCTCCGATGTTAACTGTTCCGCAAGAACTACAGAAGAGAATGCAAAATTTTTCGTATAAAATTGTAGAGGCGATCGGAGTAATCGGGGGTACCAATGTGCAGTTTGCGCATAACCCTAAAGATGATCGCTTAGTGGTTATTGAAATTAATCCGCGCACTTCACGTTCTTCGGCGCTGGCTTCCAAAGCAACAGGGTTTCCCATTGCTCGTGTTTCTACGAAATTGGCGGCAGGATTAAATCTCGATGAAATTCCTTATTGGCGAAAAAATACTTTAGATCAATATGAGCCTTGGGGAGAATATGTGGTGGTTAAATTTGCGCGCTGGGCATTTGAAAAATTCACTCAAGCCAAAGATATTTTAGGGACACAAATGAAGGCAGTTGGCGAAGTAATGAGTATTGGCAAGACTTTTAAAGAAACATTTCAGAAATCTATCCGTTCCCTTGAGTCTGGTCGTTATGGCTTAGGATTTGCTAAAGATTTTAATAGCTTATCTTTGGATGAATTAAAATCTAAGTTGGCATATCCTTCTAGTGAGCGGGTTTTTCTGATGTATGAGGCATTACGAAAAGGAATGAGCGTTGAAGAGTTACATAAGCTTACCTATATCGGTGTTTATTTTATTACACAAATGCAAGAGTTGGTAAAATTTGAAGAAGAGTTGATTAAAACTGGCTGGAAAAATATCTCTGAGCAAAATTTACGTCAAGCCAAGGAATGGGGATTTAGTGATAAATATCTAGCCAAGATATTTAAAGTAAAAGAATTAGAAATAAGGACGCAACGTAAAAAAATTGTCGGCAATGCGCGTTTTGAACCGGTTCCGGTAAGCGGGGTAAAAAATGCTGCGTATTATTATTCGACGTATTCGCCAGGTAAAGATCAGGTTGCGGTTTCAAATAAAAAGAAAATTCTTATTTTAGGAAGTGGTCCTAATCGGATTGGTCAAGGAATCGAATTTGATTATACCTGTGTACATGCAGCATTTGCTTTGCGTGATGCAGGAATTGAAACAATAATGGTTAATTGTAATCCTGAAACGGTATCGACAGATTATGATACTTCGGATAAGCTATATTTTGAACCTTTGACCGTAGAGGATGTATTAACAATTTGGGAAAAAGAAAAACCAGATGGAGCGATTGTGCAGTTTGGCGGTCAAACTCCCTTAAACATAGCTGCTGAACTTGAAGAGAATGGAGTTAAAATTTTAGGTACTAGTCCGCGTAGTATTGCTTTTGCGGAGGACCGCGAATTATTCCGACAGAAGATGATTGAATTAGGTATCCGTCAGACTGAAGGGGCAACTGCCTTTTCTTTAGAAGAGGCAATTAAAATTGCCAATCGCATCGGTTATCCAGTGATGGTGCGGCCTTCATTTGTTTTAGGTGGTCGGGGAATGGAGGTTATTTACGATGAACAGATGCTGACAAAATATGCTAAGGAGGCGATTAAAGTTAGTCCTGAATATCCGATGCTTATCGATCGATTTTTAGACAACGCGGTTGAGTGTGAGGTGGATGCGCTTTGTGACGGAGAAGATGTATTTGTGGCTTCGGTGATGGAACATATCGAACATGCCGGAATTCATTCAGGTGACTCTGCCTGTACGATTCCGCCGCGTACGATTAAGCCAGAGCACCTTAAAATTATTGATGACTGGACTAAAAGCATTGCCAAGGAATTAAAAGTAATCGGGTTGATTAATATTCAATTTGCTATTTGTGAAGATAAAGTTTATATCCTAGAAGCTAATCCGCGGGCATCTCGCACGGTGCCCTTGGTGGCTAAGACGATGGGGATTGCGCTTTCTCGGGTGGCTACGCAATTAATGTTAGGAAAAAAAATTAGCGATTTTGCGGAACTGATTCCTCGTAAACTTCCTTATGTTATCGTTAAAGAAGCGGTATTTCCTTTTAATATGTTTCCTGAAGTTGATCCGGTGTTAGGCCCGGAGATGCGCGCCACCGGAGAGGTGATGGGGATCGATCAGGATTTCGGATTAGCTTTTTTTAAAGCCGAAGAGTCAGCCGGAGCAAGGTTACCGTTAGAGGGGAGTGTTTTAATTACGGTAACGGACAAAGATAAATCGCAAGTTTTACCTTTAGCGGATAAATTATCAAAATTAGGTTTTAAAATTTTGGCTACTGAAAACACGCAACGTTTTTTAAAAGAGAATAAGGTTAATTCGGTTTTGGTTAAGAAGTTGCATGAGGGCAGACCAAATATTTCCGATGCCATTAAGAATAAAGAGATAAATTTAATTATTAACACTCCGATTGGTAGAAAGAGTATTTATGATGATAGCTATATCCGCATGTTGGCGATTCAGTATAAAATCCCTTATGTAACTACTCTTGAGGCTGCCCGGGCTACGGTTGCCGGAATTGATGCGGTAAAAACTAAAGAAAGTCAACCTAAGTCGCTACAAGAGTATCATCAGCTGTTAAAGCAGGTAAATGAATAAATTATTTTTTTAACACTAACTATCAATATTAAGTATGGATGAGTTTTTAATAAATAATAAAAAAAAGTTTAGAAAACTTGTAGTTCATATTAAAAACTTACGAAAGTGCCGTAAATGTAAAAAGATGCATCTTCCGGTGGTTAGCGGTGGAGCAGTGGTTAGTAATGTTTTATTGGTTGGCCAGGCTCCGGGAGATAAAGAGCCAAAGTTAGGCCGACCATTTGCTTGGACAGCAGGGAAAACTCTTTTTGGTTGGTTTGAGGAAGCTGCAGGGATTACGGAAGAAAAGTTTCGTGCTTCTATATATATGGCTGCAGTTTGTCGATGTTTTCCAGGAAAAAATCCGCAAGGTGGAGATCGGGTTCCAACACCGCAAGAGATATTGAATTGTTCAGCTTGGCTTAATCGTGAACTAATTATCTTAAAGCCAAGATTAGTTATCCCGGTGGGGAAGTTAGCGATTGCACAATTTATTTCTTTAGAGAAGTTAGATCAGATTATTGGTAAAAAATTTATAGTAACTAAAAACGGATGCTCTTTTGATCTAATTCCTTTACCACATCCTTCAGGGGCTTCCCCTTGGCATCGTAAAGAACCAGGGAAAAGTTTATTAAAAAAGGCAATGAAACTAATTGCCAGGCACTCAGCGTTAAATTTAAAGTAGGTGATATTATGGATTTTCAATTAAAATCTGAGTTTATCGAGTTAGATAATCTACTTAAAACGTTAGAGTTGGTGGTTAATGGTGCGCAGGCTAAACAAGTTATTTTGGCCGGCGAAGTTAAGGTCAATGGCCAGGTAGAAAGTCGGATTCGGCGTAAGCTGCGTTTAGGCGATCAGGTTGAGTTTGGAGAAAATTTAATCAAGATTATTTAGTAAATTATTTAGAGCAAAGATAAAATGAAGATAATTAGAAGATTTTTTTTGGTATTGGGGGTATTTTTTCTAGCTGTAGTTATTTTACTGGTGAGCACATTTGTAATTATTAAACGGCTTAAGATTAAAGATATCGTTGAGCAACAAATTGAGCAAAGTTTAGGGATTGACGTAAATATTGAGGAGATAGCATTTTCTCCTTTATTAGCACATATTTCGGCTAAAGGTATAACTGTAATGAACCCTGAAAATTTTGCTGAGCCAGAGTTAGCTTATATTGAAGCGATTCATTTGTTAATTGATCCTATTGAAATTTTAGTAAGCAAAAAACCTAATATTTATGTTTTAGCGCTAAATCTTAAACGTTTAAATATTATAAAGAATAAAGAAGGAAAGGTTAACATTAAAGAACTTATCCCGATTAAAAATGATAATAAAGTTGTGGAAGATAAAACTCCGTTTTATTTTGATATGTTAGTGTTAAGCGTCGGTCAAGTGCGGCTTGCTGATTATAGTGGAGAAAAAATTAAAGAGCATATTTATCCGATTGGGATAAAAGATGCTACGTTTATCATGCTTAAAGATGAGCAAGATGTAGTTAGATTAATTGTCTCTAAGGCAATTGAAAATACAGATATTGGTAAAATTATTAATTTAAAAATTATTCCAGTAGTTTCTCAAATTAATGATACTTTTAATTCTGCCTGGGGAACGGCTAAAGTAGGAGCAAAAAGCATTTGGGGGATTGTGGCTTTGCCTTATAATTTAGTGTTTGGTAAAAATTAGGTATATTTTTTAATAGGAATATTATTGATATATCTAAGCATTCAGCTTATAATTGACCAAGGTGGATAAAAAATCATTAGTTAGTCGCATAAAAAGGTTAGTAAAATTAATTTATCTTAAGTTTTTTAGGATAAATGATACTCCGGCTAAGATTGCTTTAGGTTTTGGATTAGGTGTTTTTATCGGAGTTATGCCGGCGGTGGGGCCAGTTATTGCATTATTTTTGGCTTTTTTATTGCGTATAAATCGTGCTAGCGCACTTTTAGGTAGTATTTTATCTAATACCTGGGTGGGGTTTCTGGTGCTTTTATTTGCAATCAAAACCGGTTCTTTAGTATTAGGAGTTAATTATCAAGACGTATATTTTAATTGGAATCAATTATTTAAAGATTTTAAGTGGGAAAGATTTTTTGAAGCTTCGATATTAAAAGTTTTAGTTCCCATTGGCGTTGGTTATTTAATAATTTCATTAATTTTCGCAGTTGTAGCAACTTTGTTAGTTTATATAATTGTAAAGGTAATTGGAGTTAAGAAAAATATTTGATTTTAAAGTAGTTGAAATCTTAAGTTTATTATAAATATGAAAAAAAATCTTTCCGCGCATTATTTAAAAATTCAACGTGTACTTTGGATAGTTTTATTTTTGAATTGGGCAGTAGCATTGTCTAAAATTATTTTCGGTTTAGTTAGTCGTTCCTCCAGTATGACTGCTGACGGATTTCATTCTTTTTCGGATGGAGCGTCAAATATTGTGGGTTTGGTAGGAGTGGCTATTGCTTCTCATCCCAAAGATGCGGACCATCCTTATGGACATAAAAAGTTTGAGACATTTTTTTCGTTAGGTATTGCTTTTATGTTGGGTTTAGTTTGTTTTGAATTATTGCAAGAAGGTTTTCGTAGATTAACTAGCCCTAGAATTCCGGATGTTACTATTTATAGTTTTGTGGTGATGATTGTAACTATAATTGTTAATATTATGGTTATGCATTATGAGCGCACCAAAGGAAGAGAGCTATCTAGCGATATTTTAGTTTCAGATGCAATGCATACTAAAGCAGATATTCTTACCTCATGCTCAGTTATTATCTCTTTGTTTGCGGTAAAATTGGGCTTTCCTGTTTTAGATGCAATTACGACTTTGTTAATTGCATTATTTATTGCGCATGCTGCCTATGAAATCATTAAAGCTGGTAGTCGTACACTTTGTGATGAAACGGTGATTAAGGATACTAGTAAAATTGAGCAGTTGGTTTTAAGTGTAAGTGGGGTCCAGGTATGCCATCGGATACGTTCTCGGGGTCGTCCGGATGATGTATATTTAGATTTACATGTGCATTTGGATGCAAAATTATCTTTGGAGAAAGTGCATAAGATTAGCCATGATATCGAGCGTAAAATTAAAGAAAATTTTTCAGAAGTAAGTGACGTGATTGTGCATGTAGAGCCAATCGTCAATAATGTTTAATCTTAAAAAGGAGGAGTAATGGGTAAGTCAATTAAAGGAAGTAAAACTGAGGGTAATCTTTTGAAGTCATTTGCCGGAGAGTCTCAGGCACGCAATCGTTATACTTATTTTGCTTCAGTAGCTAAAAAAGAAGGATTTGAACAAATCTCGCGTATTTTTTTAGAAACTGCAGAGAATGAAAAGGAACATGCCAAAGTTTTTTTTAAGTATCTTGAAGGTGGGGATTTAGAAATTACCGCAAGTTATCCTGCTGGGGCGTTAAAAGATACTAAAGCTAATCTTGAAGAAGCGGCGGCAGGGGAAAATATGGAATGGACAGTCCTTTATCAGGATTTTGCTCTGACTGCTAAAAATGAGGGCTTTGCTGATGTGGCTAAGTCATTTGAGCAGATCGCAAAAGTAGAAAGATTTCATGAAGCACGTTATCGTAAGTTAATTAGTAATATTGCTAGTCAAGAAGTATTTAAAAAGAAGGCGCCGGTGAAATGGCATTGTATTAATTGTGGTTATGTCTTTGAAGGTGCTCAAGCCCCAGAACAATGCCCGGCCTGTAAGCATCCCCAGGCATTTTATGAAGTATTAGCAGAAAATTATTAAAAAGCCATTTTAGGTATAAAAATAGGGGGTAAAGATGTCGGAATTTAAAGATTTATTGCAAAGTGCGGATTGGAAAACTGAGAAACATGTCCCGGTTATCCAGTTGCCACCAGTGATTAAAAAAGGAGAGTTTTTTAAGATAGCAGCAACTGTGGGTAAAGAGATTGCTCATCCGAATAAAACCGAACACCATATCCGCTGGATAGAAATTTATTTTTTACCGGAAGGTGAAAAATTTGTGCTGCAAATTGGTAAAGCGGAGTTTTCTGCGCACGGAGAATCGCCCAAAGGTCCGGATACTAGTTCAATATATACTCATCCACAGGTAGAATTTAATTTTAAGACGGAAAAATCAGGAATTGTTTATGCTACTAGTTATTGTAATATACACGGTTTATGGCAAAGTGCTCAAGCAGTAAAAATAGCGGAATAATCGCAAAAAAAGAGAGGATTTAATGCGTAGATTTATATGGATATTGTTAACTGTGTTTTTTATTTTAGTAGCATTAATTATTTTTCTCTTTTCTCAATATCGTTTTAACAGTGCTTTAAATCAAACGCGTCAACGTTTGATGTTGATTGCTACGAATGCAGCGATTTCTATTGATGCTGATCAATTACAGAAAATTCCTTTACTCCAAAGTAGCGAAGGCACACCAGAGTATATGGTTGTTTATAATAAACTGGTTAAAATTAAAGAAGCTAATCCTTCGTTTGTTAAGTATGCTTATATTATGACTACTACAGATCAGCCATATATTTTGCAATATATAGCTGATGCTGATCCTACACCACAGATTATTACCGCTAGATGTCCGACTTCTTTACCTGGTGATAAGTATGATGCTAGTTTATCTCCTGAACTATTACGTGCTTATGATGGGCCGACTGCTGAGAAAAAGATTACTACTGATGTTTGGGGGACATTTATCTCTGGATATGCGCCGATTCGTGATCTTAATGGTAAGTCGGTGGCGATATTAGGGGTAGATAGTGATGCCACAGCGCTACAGGCTATGCAAAAAGATTTAAAAGTGACTGGGACAGTAGTATTAATTGCCGGTGTAGTATTTCTCCTCTCATTTCTAACCTTAATTAAATTTGAAATTTAAAAAAATTTTTCAAAAACTAGTTCTTGAACATAATACTGCGTATGAGATTGCCCTGGGGGCAGGGATTGGGGCATTTATTTGTGTATTACCAGTTTATGGATTTCATACTATTTTAGTTATTGTTGCTGCATTTCTTGTCCGACCGGCTAATAAAATAGCTATTTTCTTAGGAACTAATTTATCATTACCTCCTACAGTGCCATTTATTACTTGGACTAGCTATGAGATTGGACGATTTATTTTAAAAGGAAATTTTGCACCTTTGGGTTGGGATTTTTTTAAAGACCTTTGCTGGCAGAAGATTCTTAGCTACTATTGGCCTTTATTCTTGGGTAGTTTAGTTTTAGGGGTAATTTGCGCAGTAGTAGTTTATGGTATAACATATTTTGTGGTTAAAAAAATAAAAGAAAAAAATTTGCATGTCTGAAGAAGTAATTATTCGTAAATTTGAGCCTGGCGATAGAGAATCAGTCAGGCAGATCTCTCGGGATACTGCTTTGATGGGAGAGTCGGCTATATTATTTTTTGACGGGCCAGAGGTTATTAGCGATGCCTTTAGTCTATATTTCACAGATTACGAACCAGGTTCTTGTTTTGTGGCAGAAGTTAATGGCCAGGTAGTTGGTTATTTAATGGGAGCAGTAAAGAAGGTCACTGCTGAAGAAGTGTTTAATAAAAAAATTGCCTTACCTTTATTAATTAAAGCTTTAAAAAGCGGAATTTTTCTAAAACTAAAGAATTTAATCTTTGTGGGTAGTTGTTTATTAGATTTATTAAAGAATGGTATAAAGACACCAAATTTTGCAAAAGAATATCCGGCTACTTTTCATATTAATATTAGGACAGGATTTCGTGGGCAAAATATTGGCACACGCTTAATTAATGCTTATTTAAGTTATTTAAAGACAAGGGGGGCCTTGGGTGTACATCTGGCAACTATGTCCGATCAAGCCGCCAATTTCTTTTTTCTCCAAGGCTTTAAATTACTCTATAAGGGTAAGCGGTCATATTTTAAAGGTGTTTTACATCGAGACGTTCCGCTTTATATCTTCGGTAAACTGCTGTAAAAATTCTCTTACTGCTTAAAAATAATTATTAAAATAATACTTGAATATTTATAAGAAAAGCGTTATATTCTTAATATGAACGCAAATTCATTAATTGAAGATAAATTCATGCTAGATAAGGCATCTACCTCATTAAGCCGGCGTCAAAGAGATAGGTTGTTGCGTCAAGCTGATATTTTAAAAGCTGCGGAGCATGTTTTTGCTTTGAAGGGGTATTATGAGGCGACAATGCAGGATATCGCTAAAGAGGCTCAATATGCTACGGGAACGGTTTATTTGTATTTTAAAGATAAAGATGCACTTTATCTGTCACTAGTTGAGTCCAAGTATAAAGATCTTTTATCTATTTTAAAGGAAGAAACGTCTAAAACGCAGAGTGTTAGAGTTAAGCTTGAGATATTAATTCGCGAGAAGTTATCGTTTTTTGAGCGCAATCGGGATTTTTTTAGGATATTTATCTCAGAGAGAAATAAGAGTGTAGGTAGGTTTCATAAATTGGCTGTAGTTAGTCAACATCGTGAATTTATTGCGCAGTTAATTGGCTTGGCGCAAGAAGAGCATATTTTGAGAAAGGAGTATCCTTGTGAAAAAATTGCAGAGATCTTTATTTCCATATTAATGTCAGTTGTTTTTAATTGGTTAAAGGATGAAAATAAAAGAGAAAAAGATCTAACTCGGATGTCTGGCTTTGTTTTAAATATGTTTATTAACGGAGCAGGGAAAAATTGATGAAATTAAAAGTGAGATTATTATTTATTAAATTATCTTTTGTATTAATTATTTTAAATTTATTTTTAACTGGTCGACTCTACGCTGATCAGATGCTTACTTGGGGTGATTGTATTAAAGAGGCGGCAAAAAATCACCCTGATTTAATTGCTGCCGGAGAAATTATCAAACAATCTGAGGCTTCTAAACAACAAACGGCTAGTGGATTGTTTCCTCAGGTGGATGCACAAGTTAGTGGTTCCACTGCGCAAAGTTCTGCAAGTGCAGGTAATAGTAGTAAAGCTGATGCATATGGTTATGGAGTAACTGGATCTCAGTTATTATTTGATGGTGTTAAAACTATAAATAATGTTAAAGCAGCACAGCAAAATATTGTTGCTTCACAACAAAGTTTTAAATTCACCTCAACTACGGTTAGATATAAATTGCGTACAGCTTTTGTAAATTTATTAACGGCCCAAGAGATGTTGCGGATTGCTCAAGAGATTTTTAATATTCGTCGGGGAAATTTAGAGTTAATTGTTTTACGTTATGAATCTGGGCTAGAACATAAAGGGGCATTATTAACTGCCGAAGCGGATTTAGCGGATGCACAATACGGAATTGATCAGAACAAACGGGCAGTAGTGGTAGCCCAACAAGAGTTAACTAAAGAGTTAGGAAGAAAAGAATTAATCTCTATGACTGTACAGGGTGATTTTAAGGTTAAGGACGAAGTTTTAGTAAAACCAGACTTTGAAGCATTGGCTAAGAAAAATCCGTCTTTAGCGCAGTTAATCGCGCAGAAAAATTCCGCTGAATTTAGTTTAAAATCTGCCTATGGAAATTTTGCTCCTCAATTAACTGGATTAGCGGGGGCTAGTAAAGCTGGTGACCATTGGACCCCGCGCGGTAATAATTGGAATTTAGGGCTGAATTTATCCTTACCTTTATTTGAAGGAGGCTTAAGAACTGCGCAAGTAGCTCAAGCTAGGGCTTTGGTTAATCAATTAAAGGAAAATGAGCGTAGTGCTTTAGATGGAATAATCTTTACTTTGCAACAAAGTTGGGCACTTTTACAGGACGCGATAGAAAATGTTAATGTACAATATTTAGCGCTTAAGGCAACCGAAGAGCGTTCTAAGATTGCTCAAGCTCAATATTCAATTGGATTTATTGCTTTTGATAACTGGATAATTATTGAAGATAATTTAGTTAAAGCTAAAAGAAGTTATTTAAATGCACAAGAAGCGGCATTATTGGCCGAAGCCAAATGGATTCAAGCCAAAGGGGAGGTTTTAGAATATGAATAAAAAATTAAAGATTGGTTTAATTATGGTTGTAGTTTTAATTGTAGGGGTATTTATTTTTTTAAAATTAAAACCAAAAACAGATACTAGCATGATGGTTAAAGAAATTTATCCGACAGTTGGTACAATTCAAACGATAATTTCTACTACGGGAACAGTTTTACCGAAGAATCGTTTAGAGGTAAGACCTCCGGTGGGAGGCCGGGTGGAAAGTATTTTAGTTAAAGAGGGTCAAAAAGTAAAAGCTGGAGAGATCTTAGCTTGGATGAGTTCAACTGAAAGAGCGGCTCTTTTAGATGCGGCGCGTGGCCAGGGTGAAGATAAATTAAAATATTGGCAGGAAGCTTACAAGCCGATTGCATTATTATCATCAATAGATGCTGAGGTAATTGTTTCTACTACTCAGCCGGGCCAGACCGTAACAATTGCAGATGCGGTGGTTGTGCTCTCAGATGAGTTAATTGCTAGAGCTCAAGTCGATGAAACTGATATCGGAAAGATTAAGCTAGGTCAAAAAGCGCTGATTATCTTGGATGCTTATCCAGATACAAAGATTAATGCAATAGTTCAACATATTTATTATGAATCTAAAACAATAAATAATGTGACGATCTATGAAGTAGATTTAGTGCCAGAATCCATTCCGGAATTTTTTCGTTCAGGGATGAACGCAACCATAGATTTTGTTGAGAAACGAAAAGAGGGAATTTTGATGGTACCGGTAGAAGCAGTTTATCGAAATAAAGAAAAGCGTTTTGTATTGATAAAGAATAATAATCAAGTGCAACCAATTATGCAAAATGTAGAAACAGGGATAACTGATGATAAGAATATTGAAATTACAGACGGGGTTACGGATAAAGATGTTTTACTTTTAAAAAGTAAAAAATTTGTATTACCAAAAAGTGATATGGGTAATAGTCCGTTTACGCCATTTGGTCAGAAAAAAAAGGATGATAAAGCGAAATAGGTTAAGATTATGATTGAATTAAAGAATATATCTAAAACATATCAAATGGGTAAAGTTGAGGTTAAAGCTTTATCTAACGTTTCCTTAAAGATCGATAGTGGTGAGTTTGTGGCGATTATGGGGGCCTCTGGAAGCGGTAAGTCTACATTGATGCATGTTTTAGGATTATTGGATCGGCCAGACTCCGGGTCATATTATCTTGGCGATAAAGATCTGACCAATCTTTCTGATGAAGAGTTGGCCACTTTGCGCAATCGGATTATTGGTTTTGTTTTTCAGCAGTTTCATTTATTACCGCGTATGACAGCTTTAGAAAATGCGGAACTGCCTTTAGTTTATGCTGGGAAAAGGCATTTAAAAGAAAGAGCAAAGCAAGAATTAACTGATGTTGGTTTAGAGGATAGAATGTTACACCGACCTAATGAAATGTCGGGAGGTCAACAACAAAGAGTGGCGATTGCTCGTTCTTTGGTTAATGAGCCTTTTATTATTTTTGCAGATGAGCCGACAGGAAACCTTGATTCAAAAAGTAAGATTGAAATAATTTCAATCTTACAAAAACTTAATCAAAAAGGCAAAACTATTGTTATCGTTACCCATGAGCCGGAGATTGCTGTATTCTGCCGTCGCATTATTCAGATGCGTGATGGGGTAATTATCTCTGATGAGCGTAAACAAGCAGAGGTAAAAACATCAGAGATAACTTCTATAGAAAATAATTTAGTTAATAATATTTTGTCTAAGCCTCATAAAGTTTCCGGAGAAACTAAATTTTTAGATTATCTGCGCCAGGCAGTTTCGGCAATGTTGGGACATAAGATGCGCTCAATTTTGTCGATTCTGGGGATATTAATTGGAGTAGCTGCGGTTATTGCGATGTTAGCTTTAGGCCAAGGTGCTAAAGATGCTATAGAGAAGCAACTAGCTTCTTTGGGTTCTAATCTTTTAGTAGTTAGGCCAGGGTCATCGAAATTGCGCGGGGTTGCTATGCAAAGCGGAACAGTTACGCGTTTTACTTTGGCTGATGTTGTGGCAATCGGCAAATTAACAGATGTAATCGATCGTGCTAGTCCATCAGTTACCGGGCGCGGCCAGATGGTCTATGGTAATAATAATTGGAATACAATGGTTGAAGGAGTAGGTATTGACTACGAGACAATCCGTGCAGCTACTCCTGCTGTGGGCAGGTTTTTTAGCGAACATGAATTAAGGCTAAGAGAAAAAGTTATTTTATTGGGAACTACTGTTGTTAAAGAATTATTTGGCGAAGAAGATCCCATTGGTCAGACCATAAAAGTTAATTTGTTAAATTTTAAAGTGATTGGAATTTTACCAGTAAAGGGAGCCAATACATTTCATGATCAAGATGATGTGGCGGTTATTCCGATTACTACAGCGATGTTTAGAGTTTTTGGAAAAGAGTATGTAGATACAATTTATGTAGAGGCAAAAGGTCCAGAGTATATTGATGCTGCACAAGTAGCAATATCAAATTTAATTATCAAGTTGCATCGTATTAGCCCTAAAGATGTTGAAAATTCTTTTCAAATTCGTAATATGGCGGATATTAAAGCAACATTGGAGACTACGACTAAGACGATGTCGTTATTATTGGGAGTAATTGCGGCGATCTCGCTTTTAGTCGGTGGTATTGGAATTATGAATATTATGCTAGTTTCGGTAACCGAACGTACTCGGGAAATTGGTTTGCGTAAGGCTATCGGTGCTACGAATAAAGATATCATGGTGCAGTTTTTAATCGAGGCGATGTTGATGGCTTTTCTAGGTGGTATATTTGGAGTAACCTTAGGCTGGTCTGTAGCGGCGTTAATTACGGTTTTTGCTGGTTGGTCAGTAAATGTTTCTTTATTTTCAGTAGTTCTTTCTACTTCTTTTTCACTTTTTGTGGGGATAGCTTTTGGACTTTGGCCGGCCAAAAAAGCTGCTGCCTTGGATCCTATCGAAGCCTTGCGTTACGAATAATAAAATATGAAGGTATTAATTCAATTTGAAAATAAGCCCCGGTTATTTCAGAATCCGGAGTTTATTATCTCTTGTTTTGATCTGGTAACTTTTAGACAGAGTTTTCAGGAGATAGAAGCGGTTTTAGCCAAAGGTTATTATTTAGCTGGTTTTTTCTCTTATGAAGCCGGTTATTGTTTTGAGAAAAAGTTAAATAAGAATAAGCTTTTTGATTTTCCGCTGATATATTTTGGCGTTTATAAAAAACCGCAGCTAAAGAAAATTAGCATTGCCAAACATTCCACTTTATCGGTTCCCCAGGATTTACAATTAAATATAACGCGTAAACAATACAGTTTAGATATTGATACCATTCGCGCCTACATTGCTAAGGGTGATGTTTATCAAATTACCTATTGTATTAAACTGCTCTTTAAATATTTTGCTGATCCGCTAACTATTTATTATCAGCTTTTAAAAGCTCAGCCTGTGCCTTATCCGGCATATATTCAAACTGATAAATTTCAGATACTTTCTTTGTCGCCGGAGTTATTTATTAAAAAAAATGTTGCTCATTTAATTACTAAGCCAATGAAAGGGACCTGGCCGCGTGGTGGCAATATTCTAAAAGATCTAATCTCTCCACTACGTCTTAAATATGATGGTAAAAACCGGGCAGAAAATGTGATGATTGCTGATCTTTTGCGTAATGATTTAGGTCGGATGGGGGCAAATATTAAAGCTCCTACACTTTTTGAGGTGGCCAAATATAAAACGCTTTGTCAGATGACTTCTACGGTTACGGCTAAAATTGATAAGGATATCTCAATTTATAAATTATTCTCTTCAGTGTTTCCTTCCGGGTCAGTGACCGGGGCGCCTAAAATTCGCGCGATGCAGATTATTGATAAGTTAGAAAGTGAAGAACGTAAAATTTATACCGGGGCAATTGGTTATATTACTCCAGATAAGGATATGTTTTTTAATATTCCCATTCGCACATTGTTAATACAAGATCAGCAAGTGGAGATGGGTATTGGTGGAGGGATCGTTTGGGATTCTACCGCTGATGGTGAGTGGGATGAAGGGTTACTTAAAGCAAAATTTTTAACTAATTTAGCAAAAACACCTTTTTTGCCAAAATAAGCGTACTTATTTTACCGTTAATTAAGGTTGACAGAGGCAAAATTAGGGGTATAATATACCAAAGATTAGCGAATTTAACACCGCCAAGGACCACTACTAACCTTTGCGGTTTTTTTTATGTGTTCTAGGGAGGTGTATTATTAAAAAAGTAAAGACTTCGCTTAAAGGAAGAAAATGCAAATTTTTGCATTGTAAAAATATATTAAGTATTTATAATCACGATGCCTATTGCCATATTCATCTTGGCGTAATGGCCTATCGTGATAAACCTAAGGTAAAAGCATCATGATGAATAAACCAATTGCACCAAATAATAATGTTACTCAGCCAGCTGTGGCTAATTTTTATGGATTAGGGATTGCGCCAAAAATTTTAGATATTCTTGAGCGTATGAAATTTAAAGTGCCGACGCCGATTCAATTAAAAGCAATTCCATTAGCTTTAGAGGGAAAAGATATTGTGGGGATTGCTCAAACCGGAACCGGGAAAACTCATTCTTTTGCGATTCCGATGGTGCAACGTTTAGTGCAAAAAAAAGGAGTGGGTTTAGTCTTAGCTCCCACCAGAGAATTAGCCATTCAGATTGATGAAGCTTTTCAAGAGATCGCCCGGGCCTTTGGAATGAAGACTGCTTGTTTGATTGGCGGAGCACCGATGTCGCCACAAGTACAAGCATTGCGTCGCGATCCACAAATTGTAATTGCCACTCCAGGAAGATTATTAGATCATATGTCACAATGGAATTTTATTCCGGATAATGTGACGATGTTAGTTTTAGATGAAGCCGATCGTATGCTGGATATGGGGTTTGCTCCGCAAATTGATAAAATTTTCCGTTTTATCCCTAAAGATCGCCAGACGATGTTATTTTCCGCAACCATGCCTAAGGAAATTATGAACATTGCCACTGGGCAGATGAAATTACCTTTGAGTGTGGAGATTGCTCCTTCGGGTACGACCGCTGAGCGCGTTACTCAGGAGTTGTTTATTGTCAAAAAAGAAGCTAAAACCATGTTGCTTAAAAAATTGTTGGCACAATATCACGGCACGGTTTTATTATTTTCTCGCACTAAACATAATGCCAAGAAAATTGTTAAATCAATTCGGGATATGAATTATACTGCAGCCGAAATTCATTCTAATCGTTCATTGAGTCAGCGCAGAGATGCTTTAGAGGGTTTTAAATCCGGTCGCTATCGAGTGTTAGTGGCTACCGATATTGCTTCACGTGGCATTGATGTAACGGGTATTGAATTAGTGCTTAATTATGATTTACCGGAAGATGCAGAGAATTACGTGCATCGTATTGGTCGTACAGCGCGTGCCGGACATAAAGGACATGCGATTTCATTTGCTACTCCGGATCAGGGGCACGATGTGCGCGATATTGAAAAATTAATTAAAGCTACACTACCGGTCTCTAAACACGCAGATCTTACCTTAGATAAATTTGGTGAAGCTGGTCCGTCATCTAGTCGATCAGGTGGACGTCATCGCTCTTCTGGTCAAGGTCAACCTAGACACGGTCAATCCAAGCACGGTGGTGGTCAGGGTCAAGCAAAAAAGCCTTTTAAATACCCTAAACCTAAATTTTATCATTAAAAAATAATTTACCAATTCAAAAGGGGGCATTTCTAAAAATGGAATGTCCCCTTTTTCTTTTTTCCTTGCTAAATAGGCGGCTTTTAATTATAATAATCAGAGTAAATTATAAAAGGAGAAGCATTGTCAGATAAAAATTTAAGGATAATTTTATTTGTTTTCTTATCCGTATTCTTGTTTTCCTTTTCCGCATTTTCTCAAGATCTTGCCTCTAGCACATCCAATGAATTTGATCTTACCAGCACAATTTTAACCGCTTTTAAAAGCAATAAAGATATTCAGATGCAGGAACAAGGGGTGATTGTGGCTAGCGCTAATATTGAAGAGGCTAGAAGTATATTTTTCCCCCATGTTAATGCCGAATTAAATTATACGCATAATGATCGCGTACCCGTTCAAGATATTTTCTTTGGCTACCGTAATTCTAATTTAGTCGGTTTGTCCGTCAATCAATCTATTTATAGCGGCGGAGCAAATATGGCGACTTTTCGTCAGTCCCAACTTTCTTTAAAAGCGCAGCAAGAGACTTTAAGAGCGAAAAAGCTAGATGTAGAATTTGATGCGCGCCGACTTTATTACGGACTGCTATTGGCTTATGAAACGCAGCGCATTGCCAAAGAAGCTTTGTCGTTGGGAATAGCCCATTATGAAGATGTGCGCAGGATGTATGAACAGGGTACGGCATCAAAGTTTGATATGTTGCAATCTGGTGTACAGGTTTCGCTGCTGGAGCCGGATGTGGTTAAAGCTGCCAATGAGATTGACTCGATTAAAGCAGAGTTAAATAAACTTCTAGCGCGAAAAGTTGATGCATTAATTCAAACTAAGGAACAATTAGCGTATAATTTTATCGAAATAAATGAAAATGAATTTTTACAAAAAGCATATCTTGAGCGTCCAGAAATTAAGTTAAAATCTTTAGGTGTAGATATTGATCAATGGGGAATTGCCATGGCTAAATCAGGCTATCGACCACAGGTTGATCTGGCGGGTAATTTAGCCTATACTTCGAATAATTTAAAAACACTTTTTAAAGATCAACAGCGCAATTGGAGCGCGGGAATTGCGGTAAATATTCCGATTTTTGAAGGATTTTCCACAAAAGCTAAAGTGGATGCGGCTAAAGCCCAATATGCGCAAGCTAAAATTAGTAAAGATAATCTCGTTGATCAGGTGGCGGTGGATATCCGTAAAGCTTGTTTAGATCTTAAGCAAGCAGAGGCGATTATTCGTTCTCAGCGTGATAATGTGGGGCAAGCCAAAGAAGCTTTGCGCATTGCGGAAGTTAGTTATGCTAATGGGGTGGCGATTAATTTGGATGTTTTCGATGCACAAGTTTCATTAGCGCAAATTCAAAAAAATTTAGCGGCAGGAATTTATGATTATTTAATGGCGCAAGCTTATCTGGATCGCAGTATCGGTGAGTCTTATCTAAAGGAGACAAAAAAATGAAGAAAAAATTAAAAATAATTATTATGTTATTAGTGGTTATTGCTTTAGGAGTGGGTATTGGTTTTTATTTAGCTAAAATTAAGGACGCGCATCGGCCACTTAAAGTTTCAGGCAACATTGAAGGCGATGATGTGCGAATTTCTTTTCGGGTAGATGGGCAGATTATAGAATTACTGACAGATGAGGGCAAAGTGGTTAAAAAAGGTGATATTGTTGCACGCTTAAATACTGATGAGCTGGTTAAAGAGAGAGACAACGCGGCCGCATCATTAAAAGCTGCAGAGTTTGATTGTCAGCTGGCCAAGCTTGAATACCAAAGGTCGGAAAATTTACTTAAAGAAGGAGCGGTTTCAGTTCAGAAGAGAGATAAAGACAAAACCGCTTACGATGCCGGTGTAGCTAAAGTCGAGCAGTTAAAGGCATCCTTAGATTTAGCGCAAACGCGTTTAGGTTTTGCTGAGCTCGCATCTCCTTTGAATGGTTATATACTTACTAAAAGTAGCTTAGCTGGAGAGGTGGTTAAATCTGGTACTCCCGTGTTTTCAGCAATAGATTTAAATAATATTTGGGTAACTGCATATATTAATGAGAAGGATTTAGGAAAAGTTAAGCTGGATCAACCAGCTGATGTAGTTACTGATACCTTCGTAGGTAAAAAATATAAGGGCCGCATCTCTTTTGTTTCTAGTCAAGCCGAATTTACGCCTAAGTTTATTCAAACTCAAGAAGAGCGCGTAAAATTAGTTTACCGCATTAAAGTGCAAGTAGATAACTCCAGTCTAGATCTAAAGCCGGGCATGCCGGCGGATGCCTACATTGTTGAATAAAAAATGATTACGATTAAAACGGTGGGTTTGTCCAAAAATTTTGCTTCTTTAGCCGCAGTCAGTGATTTAAATCTAGAAGTAGAAGAAGGAGAAATTTTTGGTTTAGTGGGCCCGGATGGCGCCGGAAAAACCACGACTATGCGTTTATTAACTAGTATCTTAGACCCCTCAAGTGGCCAAGCCTGGGTAAATAATAATCATACAGTTAAAGATTCCGAAAAGCTTAAAGAATCAATTGCCTATATGTCTCAACGTTTTGGGCTTTATGAAGAATTAACGGTATTAGAAAATATTAATTTTTATGCCGATGTTTATGGTGTAGCGCAAAATAAGCGTCAGGAAGCCGTAGATCGTTTATTGGGTTTTTCAGGGCTCCTGCCTTTTAAACAGCGACTAGCCGGTAAGCTTTCTGGTGGGATGAAACAAAAACTAGGACTGGCTTGTGCTTTAATTCATACGCCAAAAGTTTTATTTTTAGATGAACCTACCAATGGAGTAGACCCTGTTTCGCGTCGTGATTTCTGGAATATACTTTATGAATTACTAAAAGAGAAGGTGACGATTTTTTGTTCGACATCTTATCTGGATGAAGCCGAGCGCTGCCATCGGGTGGGTTTAATGCATAAAGGTAAACTTTTACGCTGTGCGACTCCGCAGGTGATTAAAGATGAACGTAAAGTTAAAACATTAGAAGAAGCTTTTATTTCAATTATTAAAGAATATGAATGAGATGGTTAAAGATAACATTGCGGTAAGCGTAACCGGTCTTGAAAAAAGATTCGGAAGTTTTATTGCAGTGAATAAAATAAACTTCCAGGTAAAACAAGGTGAAATTTTTGGTTTCCTGGGACCTAATGGTGCTGGAAAATCTACGACGATAAGAATGCTTTGTGGAATTATTGCTCCTACTGCAGGTACCGGTCAAGTAGGGGGTTATGATATCGTTCATGAGCAATATAAAATTAAAGAGCATATTGGTTATATGTCGCAAAAATTTTCACTTTATAATGATCTGACAGTAGAAGAAAATATTAATTTTTATAGCGGAATATACAAAATTCCTAAAGCGGAAAAAAAAGAGCGCTTCGATGATGTGATTAAAGCCGCAGGCTTAGAGGGGATGGAGAAAAGCCTTACTTCTACTTTAGCTGCCGGGTGGAAACAGCGCTTGGCTTTGGGATGTGCGCTTTTGCATAAACCAAAAATTATTTTTTTAGATGAACCTACCTCTGGAGTAGATCCGATTACGCGGGCTAATTTCTGGGGGATTATTAAGGATCTAGCTAAGCAAGGAGTCACGGTTTTTATTACGACGCATTATATGGATGAGGCAGAGAATTGTAACCGTATGGTTTTGATTTATCACGGTACGATTATTGCGATGGGTACGCCCGAAGAGATGAAAAGTAATGTTATGAAAAATGAGGTACTAGAAATTATTTTACCCAATGCCCAAGATTGGCTAGAAGGATTAAGCAAGGCAAGCGGGGTCAAAGACGCCGCACTTTTTGGTTCTAATATTCATGCGGTGGTTTATGATAGCAAGGTGGCGATACCGGCGGTTGAGACATTTTTAAAGGAAAAAAATATTTTAGGAGCTAGTGTTAAGAAAATTTCTCCTTCATTAGAGGATGTATTTGTTTGCGCTATCGAAGAATATGATCAAGCAGAGTCTAAGAAGAATTAGGGCGGTGGCAGTAAAAGAATTTGTGCAGATTAAGCGGGATGCCCGTAGCTTAGGATTGGCCCTGGCGATTCCGGTTTTTATGCTTTTAATTTTCGGTTATGGTTTATCGTTAGATATTGATCAAGTACGTACTTTGGTTTGGAATCAAGACTCTTCTTCGCAGCTAACCAGTGAATTTCTGCTTAACTTTAAAAATTCTAAATATTTTAAAATTGTGGGCTATACCGATAACTATCGGGATATTCAACATAAGATTGATAACGGGGATATTTTAATGGCTCTGATTATTCCTAAAGACTTTTCGCATTATTTGCGAGGGGGCCAGCAAGCACCACTACAGTTAATTGTGGATGGCTCTGATGCCAACACCGCAACTGTCGCCATGGGTTATGTTCGCTCGGTAGTTTCTAGTTATAATGTGAATCTAATTAATAATCTTTTTCTTAAAAATGGATTGCCATCAGTTAAATCGGTTACGGCACATCCGCGGATCTGGTTTAATATGGGGTTAAATAGTACTTGGTTTATTGTTCCCGGGGTAATTGCGATGATCATTATGATTATCGCCGCGCTATTAATTTCTATAACTATCTCTCGAGAATGGGAGAGAGGAACCATGGAACAATTAATCTCAACTCCGGTGAAAGGTTATGAGTTGATTATTGGTAAATTTTTGCCTTATTTTGCGATTACGTTTTTTGATTTGGCGGTGGGGGTTTTAATGGCGCAATATTTATTCGGAGTACCTTTTCGGGGTAGCTATATTTTGTTAACAATTCTAAGCTCATTATTTATTACGGGAGCTCTTTCGCAGGGGATCTTAATTTCAGTAGGATCTAAAACGCAGTTAATGGCTAGTCAGATGGCTAGTATTACTACGCTGATTCCTACGATGCTCTTAAGCGGTTTTATTTATCCCATTTTTAACATGCCTAAATTTATACAAATATTTACCTATTTCATTCCCGCTCGTTACTATATTGTTATTTTAAGAGATTTATTTCTTAAAGGAAATGGACTAGCGACAATTTGGGATGAGGCATTATTTCTTTTACTCTTTGGGACAGTGATGTTTATTTTAGCGATTAAAAAATTTAAGAAAAAAGTAGCTTAAGGTTTAATAAAATGATCGAACGCATAAAGGCAATTTTTATTAAAGAGTTTAAACAAATCTTTCGTGATCCGCAAATGCGCACGATACTTTTTATCTCTCCATTGCTGCAGATAATTTTGTTTGGTTATGCGGCCAATAAAGATATTACCTATGTGCCGACGGCAATTTACGATCAGGACAATACTGCCCAGAGTCGGGATTTATTGCGACGTTTTACTTATTCCAAATATTTTATTCCAGAGAAATATATTTACAATGATCAGGAACAAGATTTTGTCCTAAATAAGGGTAAGGTTAATTTAGTTATTCGTATTGATCGAGGATTTGGCCGTAATTTAGTGGCCAATAAAGATGCCAATGTTCAACTGGCTTTCGACGGTACTGATTCTAATACGGCGATGATTGTTTTAGGTTATGCTAATACCGTAATTGGCGATTACCAGGCCCAGCTACTTAAGAAAAGAATTGATGCGGTGGGTTTTACTAACACCGTACCCAGCGTAAACTTAGATGATCGGGCTTGGTTTAATGGAAATTTAATCTCACGAAATTATTATCTGCCTGGGGTGATTGCGACAATTGTGACGATGATGTCGCTTTTATTAACCGCGATGGCCATTGTTAAAGAAAAAGAAATTGGAACGATGGAGCAGCTAATTGTTAGTCCGTTGCGGCCCATAGAGCTAATCATCGGAAAATTGATGCCCTTTGGTTTAATTGCTCTGGTGCAAATCCTTTTGGTTACCATTTTAGGTGTCTTGTGGTTTCATCTGCCGCTACGGGGAAATGTTTTCTTTCTTTTGTTTTCTACATTTATCTATTTATTTACTACTTTGGGGATTGGTTTATTTATTTCTACAATTTCCTCGACACAACAAGAAGCCAATATGTCGGTTTTTCTGTATTACTTGCCTACGGTTTTGCTTTCCGGGTTTGCCTATCCGATATCGAATATGCCTGTGGTGATTCAATGGTTTACGATTTTTAATCCCATGCGTTATTTTATGGTGGTGATTAGAAGTATTTTCCTAAAAGGGGTGGGGATGGAAGTGCTTTGGCCACAGCTTTGGCCGTTGTTAATTATCGGCATCGTTGTCATTACTATGAGTTCGTTGCGCTTTCGTAAAGGTTTAAATTAGACAAAATTAAATCTTGACTGATGTATAAAAATGTGTTACTAAATTAAGATAAGTAACACATTAATTAAGGAGTTATTTATGGCTTTAGTACGTTTTGGTGTTTCAATTGAAAAAGAATTATTATCACGTTTTGATGGTTTTATCAAAGATAAGAAATATACTAATCGTTCAGAGGCTTTTCGTGATTTAATTCGTCAAGAATTAATTCAAAAGCAATGGCAAGGTAACCAAGAGATTGCCGGTGCAATTACCTTAATTTATAATCATCATAAAAGAGAACTTGTAAATAAGCTTATGGATATCCAACATGATTTTGGAAAAATTATAATTTCTGCTCAACATATTCACCTAGATCATGATAATTGTTTAGAGATTATTGCGGTTAAGGGCAATCCTAAAGAGGCACAAAGATTGGCGGATAGTTTAAAATCAGTTAAAGGGGTAAAACACGGGACTTTAAGCATGTCCACGGCTGGAAAAGGGGTATAGGTAATATTTTTTTGCTACTTCGTAGCACGAAATTAATAAACGTAATATTAGAAATAGGTGTTGGTAATTCCATAAAAAGCGATTAGTTATTAATTAGAAAGAGGAGGAAAGTGAAAATGGGTTATAAAGTAGTGGTTGTATTTTTGTTGGTAATTTGCGTAGGCGTGACTGTCAGTTTTGCGGATGAACTTTCTATTCGTGATGAGATCAATCAGCTTAAAGAACGGATTGCGGTTTTAGAGAAAAAAGTAGTAGATCAAGATAAATATATTGCTACTCAAGACTCTAAGGCTCAAGCACAAAAACAGGCGATTACAGAATATGAATCGAGGTTATCGCAATTTGAAGAAAAACTTAAACGTGTTCCAGGTGAACCGATGCAAATTATGGAAGGACTTGAGCTTGGGGCAGGAGGTACTTTTATTGTTCAGGGAACTAACAACGTTAATTATGATGGTGACGGTCAAACCTTAAAAAAAGGCCGTACGGATGGATCTTATTCAGCCGATGTAACTTTAGCCAAAGAGTTTAAAGAAGTTGATGGCCGGGCATTTGTACATCTTGAGGCAGGCCAGGGTGCCGGCTTAGAGGATAATTTGGTGCTTTATAGTAATATTAATCGTGATGCCGATGATAGCGAGGCTAAAGTAGAGGTAACTGAGCTTTGGTATGAGCAGAACTTATTTAAAGATAAAGCGGCTCTAACTTTTGGTAAGCTTGATCCGAGCGCATACTTTGATCAAAACGATGTTGCCAACGATGAAACTACTCAGTTCTTAGGTAGAATCTTTCGTAACTCACCAGTGGTGGAATTTCCAGATAATAATGCCGGTATCCGCTTAGCTTATCTACCAACGGAATGGATGGAATTAGGTTATGGCTTATTTAATGCTAATAGCGGATGGGAAAAAATTGGCGATAATTTATTTAATATCGGCCAAGTAAGTTTTAAGACTAACTTTTTTAATCTTGCCGGAAATTATCGTTTTTATGGTTGGGCTAATAACGCTAATCATACCAAATGGTCGGATGCTACTAAAACTAAAGAGACAGCTTACGGTTTTGGTTTAAGTATTGACCAAAAAGCTAACCAGATCGTTACCCTTTTTGCCCGTTACGGTTGGCAAAATCCAAAAGTTTATAACCCTGAGCTAACCGCAACTAATGGTAGTGCTTATTCACTAGAACAATCTTGGAGCGCTGGCTTTCAAGTCGAAGGTAAACCTTGGGGTAGACAAAAGGATATTTTTGCTTTTGCCGTAGGACAAGTAATGCCTTCGGATGATTACAAGAAAACAAATAATTTATTGGCAAAGCCTGAAGGCCACTTAGAAACATATTACAAAATACATGTTAATGACCATTTATCAATTAGTCCCGATCTTCAATATATCTGGAATCCATTTGGTAAAGATGTTACTGGAGATACCAGTGGTATTTTTGTGGGTGGGATGAGAGCCCAGGTTGATTTTTAATATTTAATAATAAGGAGGAATCAATGCATATACCTGATGGGTACTTAGGACCGGCGACTTGTGGAATTTTTTATGCAATTATGTTGCCGATCTGGACTATGGCTTCAAAAATTGTTAAAAAAACTTTGTCTGTAAAACAAGTGCCACTGTTAGCAATTGGAGCAGCGTTTAGTTTTGTAATTATGATGTTAAATGTTCCGATTCCCGGTGGCTCTACTGGTCATGCGGTGGGAGCGGTTTTAGTGGCAATATTATTAGGACCATGGGCGGCTTGCATTGCGATCACTGTAGCTTTAGTAATTCAAGCATTGTTATTTGGTGATGGCGGGATTACGGCGATGGGGGCCAATTGCTTTAACATGGCTTTTGTGATGCCTTTTGTTGGCTATTATGTATATAAATTAATTAGTTTAGGCTCACCAATTAATTCCAATAGAAGAGTTATCGCCGCTGGCATAGCCGGTTATGTCGGTATAAATATTGCGGCATTAATTACCGGAATTGAATTTGGTTTACAGCCATTGTTGCACCACAGTGCTAGTGGTCAATCGCTTTATTGTCCTTACGGGCTTAATGTTGCTGTGCCGGTGATGTTGGGGGAACATCTATTAATCTTTGGATGGGTGGAGGCGATAGTTACAGCGATGGTGATAAAATATTTACAAAAACATTCACCGGAGTTAATTAAAGAAAATGAGGTGAAATTATGAAGTTAATAAATAAATTATGGATACTATTGGGGATAGTTGTGGTTATCTCGCCTTTAGGTTTAATCTTACCGGAACATTTTAAAGCGGGTAGTGCTTGGGGAGAATGGGGTGCTGATGAGATGAAAGAGTTGGTAGGATATATTCCTCAGGGTTTAGAAAAATTATCTACTCTTTGGAGCGCGCCTATCCCGGATTATGCTTTTAAAGGCTGGGAAGAAAAGCCAATAGTTGCTTTAAGTTTTGCTTATATTTCATCGGCAATTATAGGAGTAATCATTTGTGTTGGCATTGTGTTAATCTTGGGTAAATTTTTAAGCAAGAAAAAATAAATCTCTTTGCAGAATTTTAGCCGCGAAAGTATAATTTGTGCTATAATTTGTAAAATTACTTAGACAAACTATACTTAAGAAGATACCCGGTGTTAAAAACTCTCCTTTATAATAATCATAATTTACTAGGTGCAAAAATAGCTCCTTTTAGCGGATGGTTAATGCCCATTCAATATCAGGGGATTTTAGCTGAACATTTGCACACGCGCACCGCAGTATCGGTTTTTGATATCTGCCATATGGGTGAATTTATCCTAGAGGCCGACCCGGTATCCAGCGGGTTGGACCGCATTGTTACTCAGAGTATAATTTCTATGCCAGAGGGTAGCTGTCGATACGGTTTCATGCTTAATGATCAGGCCGGGATTGTTGATGATTTAGTAGTTTATAGAATAAGTAAAACTAAATGGATGCTGGTAGTTAATGCGGCAACTACGCTTAATGATTATGAGCATTTAAAGAGAAATTTAAAAGGTGAGTATAGATTAGAAAATGTCTCTGAGAAGACGGGGAAGTTAGATCTACAGGGTCCGCAGTCGCTTGAAGTGTTACAAAAAATTTTTGGGGATAATTTAACGACACTTAAATATTATACTTTTTCTAAATTTACTTTTCAAAATCAAGAGTGTATAATCAGCCGAACCGGCTATACTGGTGAGCTAGGATATGAAATATATATCTCTAGTGATTATGTAGTAAAATTATGGGAAACTTTACTTAGCGATGCACGGGTAAAACCTGCAGGCTTAGGTGCGCGCGATACTTTACGTTTAGAGATGAGTTATCCTCTTTATGGTCAAGATATAGATATTAATCATTCGCCGTTAGCTGCCGGATTAATTAAATTTGTAGATTTAACTAAAGATTTTATTGGTAAAGATGCATTGCTAGATGAGCAAAAGCGCGGTCCAAAAGAGAAATTAATTTGTTTTCAGACAGATACTCGCCGCGCACCGCGTCATAATTTTGCGATTATGGATAAACAACAGCAGGTAGGAATAGTGACGAGTGGATCATTCTCTCCGAGCTTAACCGTAGGAATCGGGATGGGTTATGTGGCGGGAAGCTATGATCTGGGTAGGCAGTTAGTGGCTAAAGAATTAAATACCGAGATACCGATAAAAATTGTAAAGAAACCGTTTTATCAAGGGAGTTTTAAATAATATTAGTCATTGCGAGCCACGTAGTGGCGAAGCAATCCCAGTTTAGATTGCTTCGTCGCCGGCGGCTCCTCGCAATGACAGAATTAATTAAAGGAGAGAGTGATGAATATTCCAAAGGATTTATTTTACACTAAAGATCATGAATGGGCGCGCATTGATGGGGATGTAGTTTATATGGGCATTACTGATTATGCGCAAAGCTCTTTAGGCGATATTACTTTTATTGAGTTACCTAAAATTGGCGAAGAGCTTAAGCAATCTGGATATTGCGCTACTGTAGAATCCGTTAAAGCGGCTTCGGAAGTTTATGCTGTGGTATCGGGAAAAGTTTTAGCGCTTAATGAGCAGTTAGTTGCTCATCCGGAATTAATTAATCAGTCGCCTTATGATAATGGTTATTTTATCTCTTTGCAAATTTCTAATCCGGCAGAGAAAGCTAGTCTTATGGATGCGGCTAGCTATGAAAATTATATTAAAGGAATCTCTAAATAATGAGTTATACTCCGCATACCCAGGAAGAGATTAAAGAGATGCTGTCGACAATTGGCGTAGCTAGTGTTGGCGATCTTTTTAAAGATATTCCTGTAACTTTGAGACCAAAATCTTTTAATATTCCGGCAGCAAAATCTGAGTTTGAGGTTACCCAGATTTTGCGTAAACTTTCCTTAAAGAATGCAACGGGTTTAGTTAATTTTGTGGGGGCGGGTTTTTATGATCATTTTATTCCTGCAGCAGTGGATGCATTAGTAAACCGTTCGGAGTTTTATACCGCTTATACGCCTTATCAGCCGGAATGTTCTCAAGGTTGGTTACAGGCGATCTATGAATATCAAAGCATTATTTGTCAGTTAACCGGATTGGATGTTTCTAATGCTTCCTTGTATGACGGAGGGACTGCTCTGTTTGAAGCGATGATGATGGCGGTCAGACAAACCGGAAGAAATAAAATTATTTTAGATAGCGGTGTAAATTTAATTTACCGAACGATGCTCTATACTTACACCAAAAATCTTGCTATTGAATTTGTGGAGATCCCGGTGGTGCACGGCCAAAGCTCGCGACAAGATTTACTTAAATATTTGGATGATAAAACTGCGGCGGTAATTTTACAGAATCCTAATTTCTTTGGGGCGGTGGATGATCATAGTGATATTGTTAAAGAGGTACATAAATTTGGGGCACTAGCGATTGCCTCGGTCTATCCGGTGGCGTTAGGTATTTTGAAGACCCCGCAAGAGATGGGGTTTGATATTGCTACTGGAGAAGGACAAAGCCTGGGAATTCCATTATCTTTTGGCGGACCATATTTAGGATTTATGGCAGTAAAAAATGAATTGGTGCGCCAGATGCCGGGT